>JABAOG010003322.1_pt3 | contig 28288 bp, 27 predicted proteins | sample 7062131 | NCBI WGS metagenome assembly JABAOG01 (sample SAMN14538629, study PRJNA623070) | marine sediment metagenome | biome: marine biome [ENVO:00000428]; feature: marine pelagic biome [ENVO:01000023]; material: deep marine sediment [ENVO:00002113] | place: India: Arabian Sea | collected... | reverse complement strand
AGGGGATGCCCGGCACGGCGATGCCGGGGTGGAAGGACAACCTGAGCCGGTCCGAGCGCGATGCGCTGGTCGACTACCTGAAGACGTTCTCGCGCTTCTTCTCGATGGGCGAGGCGCCGGCGCCGCTCGAGGCCGGCAGGGCGCCGCGCGTGACGGAGGAAGGGCTCGCCGAGGGGCGGGAGTTCTACGAGAAGATCGAGTGCTGGAAGTGCCACGGCCAGGCCGGCCGCGGCGACGGGCCGTCGGCGCCGACGCAGGACGACGACCGCGGCTTCCCGATCCGGCCGGCCGACCTGACGGAGAACTGGCTCTTCAACGGCGGCGGCAGCGTGGAGCAGATCTACATGCGTCTGCGGACCGGGCTCGACGGCACGCCGATGCCTTCGTTCAGCGACCTGCTGGACTCCGGCTTCATGACCGATGAGCAGCTCTGGCACGTGGCGCAGTACGTCCGCAGCCTCTCGCCGGAGCGGGCGCCGCGGGTGCGCGAGGTGATCCGCGCCGCGGAGGTCGAGGGCGTGCTGCCGACGTCGCCCGATGACCGTGCGTGGGCGGGCGTCGAGCGGTTCTACGTCCCGCTGGTCGGCCAGATCATCGTCGAGCCGCGCTGGTTCGCGCCGACGGTGGACGGCGTCTGGGTCCAGGCGCTGCACGACGGCGAGGAGCTGGCGCTCCGCCTGAGCTGGCACGACCCGTCGAACAGCCCCGACCCCGCGTGGCTCGAGTGGCAGAAGCGGGTCCTCGAGACGATGGAGCCCCGCGAGGGCGACTGGAGCGCCGCGGTCGACGCCGACGGCGATCCGCTGCCGCTCCCGGACGCGTTCGCGGTGCAGTTCCCGCGCACGGTTCCCGTGGGGATGGAGCGCCCCTACTTCCTCATGGGCGACGCGCGCGAGCCGGTCTACCTGTGGCGCTGGGACAGCCGGGCCGCGCGGCCGGTCGAAGCGCTGGCGCGCGGGCTCGGCCGCATCGAGCCGCTCGCGCCGGAGGATCGCGCGCTCTCGGCGCACGCGACCTTCGACCGGGGCGAGTGGCGGCTCGTCTTCCGCCGCCCGCTCACGACGGTCGACACCGCCGCGGCCGCTGCCGCGGCGCCGGACCGGCTCCAGCTCGCGACCGGCCAGGCCATCCCGATCGCGTTCTTCGCGTGGGACGGCTCGAACGCCGAGGAGGGCCGGCGCGGCGCGGTCAGCTCCTGGTACTTCGTCTACCTGGACCGCCCGACGGGGAAGGCGGTCTACGCCGCGCCGGCCGTGACCATGCTCCTGACGCTTGCGCTGGGCCTCGTGGTGGTCGGCCGCGCCCAGCGGCGCGAGAACCCGGGAGACTGACGCCGGCGCGGTCGCACCGCACCGCACGTCCCGGACTGGTTGACACGCATCCTCGAGAGGAGGAACCATGCTGAACACGCATCGATGCTGGACCCCCGTGGCCGTGATCGTTCTGGCGGGCTTCGCCGCGGCCTGCGGCTCGGGCACGCCGGCCGACGAGCCGGCGGACGCCGCCGGCGGCGAGTCGGCCGAGACGGCGCCGCCCGTCGACGCCGCGACCGCCGCGACCATCGCCGGCAAGGTCGTCTTCGACGGCGCGCCCCCGGCGATGGACCCGATCGACATGAGCGAGGAGCCGACCTGCNNGGTCGTCAACGAGAACGGCACGCTCCGCAACGTCTTCGTCTACGTGAAGGAGGGGCTGGGCGACCGGACCTTCGCGACGCCGGGCGAGCCGGTCGTCCTCGACCAGGAGGGCTGCGTCTACCACCCCCACGTGCTGGGCGTCCGGGTCGGCCAGGCGATCGCGATCAAGAACAGCGACGGCATCCTCCACAACATCAACGCCCGGCCGTCCATGAACCGGGGCTTCAACGTGAGCCAGCCCACGACCATGGAGACGAGGCGGAGCTTCCCCGCGCCGGAGGTCATGATCCCCGTGGCCTGCGACGTCCACGGCTGGATGGAGGCGTACATCGGCGTGATCGAGCACCCGTACTTCGCGACGACCGGCGAGGACGGCGGCTTCAGCCTCGCTCAGCTTCCGCCGGGCGACTACGTGATCGAGGCCTGGCACGAGCGCTACGGCACGCAGACGCTGAGCGTGAGCGTCGGCGCGAGCGAGACGCAGCAGGTCGAGTTCCGGTTCAGCGAGTCGATGGCCGCGAACGCCGTGGTGCCGCTCGGCGAGCCGATCGACCTGCACGACCACGGGACGGACGGACAGGGCCGCGCCTCCACGAGCGGCATGGCGTCGGGCGCCCGGTGACGGGCGCCTCCCTCACACGGCCGCTTGAGGAGGTACGACCATGAACTGGCAGTTGCCCGAAAGCGTCTCGACGTTCGGCGGCGAGATCGACTCGCTCTACACGCTGATCCTCTGGATCACGGCGCTGATCTTCGTGCTCGTCGAGGTCGCGCTGATCGTGTTCATCGTGCGCTACCGCCACCGCGAGGGCCGCAAGGCCGCCTACACCCACGGCAACACGCGCGCCGAGTTGATCTGGACGGTGCTCCCCTTCATCATCGTGGTGTTCCTCGCCTTCCGGAGCGGCGGCACCTGGATGAAGGTCAAGGCCGTCGGCGAGAAGCCCGCCGACGCGCTCGAGCTGCGCATCGCGGCCAAGCAGTTCGAATGGAACGTGACCTACCCGGGCGCCGACGGGCGCCCGGGCACGGCCGACGACTTCGTCAAGCGCAACCAGCTCCACGTTCCCGTGGGCCGCCCGGTCTGGGTGACGCTCACCTCCGAGGACGTGATCCACTCGTTCTTCCTGCCGGAGTTCCGGGTCAAGCAGGACGCGGTGCCGGGGATGGAGATCCCGGTCTGGTTCGAGGCGACGCGTGCGGGCGAGTATACGCTCGGCTGCGCCGAACTCTGCGGCACCGGCCACACCCGCATGAAGGGGTCGGTGACCGTGCACGAGCCGGAAGCGTTCGAACGCTGGCAGATGGAGCAGGGGTCCGGCGGCACGGCGGCGGGCCACTGAGCCGCGGCCGCCGATCGCCGACCCTCACCGAAACGAGGATAGGACCATGACGACAGTCGTAACGGCAGACGCCGCACCCGCGCACGTGGGGCACGACGAGCCCTCGTTCGTGCGCAAGTACGTCTTCTCGACGGACCACAAGGTCATCGGCATCCAGTTCCTGTTCATGAGCCTGCTGTTCCTCGTGCTCGGCGGGCTCCTGGCCATGGGGATGCGCTGGCAGCTCGCGTTCCCCGCCGACGCGACGCACCCGCTCCCCGGCGGCTCGCTGCTGCCGGAGACCATGGTCAACGGCGGGGTCGTGCTCCCCGAGTTCTACAACTCGCTGGTGACCATGCACGGCACGTTCATGGTCTTCTTCGCGATCATGCCGCTGCTCGTGGGCGTCTACGCGAACTACCTGATCCCGCTCCAGATCGGCGCGCCCGACATGGCGTTCCCGCGACTCAACATGATGTCGTTCTGGCTGGCGGTGCCCGCGGGGCTGATCATGCTCGCCGGCTTCTTCGTCGAGGGCGGCCACGCCGGCGCCGGCTGGACCGCCTACGCGCCGCTCTCCGTGATGCCCGAGTACAGCGGCGTCTACAACGGGCAGGTGCTCTGGACGCTGAGCCTGATCATCCTCGGCTTCTCCTCGCTGATGGGCGCCGTGAACTACATCACCACCGTGGTCAACATGCGGGCGCCGGGGATGACCTGGATGCGCCTGCCGCTCAGCGTGTGGGCGCTCTTCATCACGGCGATCCTGGTGCTGCTCGCGATCCCGATCCTGACCGGCGCGCTGATCCTGCTGCTCTTCGACCAGGTCCTCGGCACGGGCTTCTTCCTGCCCGAGGCCGGCGGCCAGCCGCTGCTCTGGCAGCACCTGTTCTGGTTCTTCGGGCACCCCGAGGTCTACATCCTGATCCTGCCGGCCATGGGCATCGTCTCGGAGATCATCTCGGCGTTCTCGCGCAAGCCGGTCTTCGGCTACAACGCGATGGTGCTCGCCATCATCGCGATCGCGTTCCTCGGCTGGATCGTCTGGGGCCACCACATGTTCCAGAGCGGGATGAACCCGCGCCTGGGCACGACCTTCATGGTCTCGACGATGGTCATCGCGGTGCCGTCGGCGATCAAGACGTTCAACTGGCTCGGCACCATGTGGCGAGGCGACCTCCACTTCCACACGCCGATGCTGCACGCCGTGGCGTTCGTCGCGATGTTCGTGATCGGCGGGCTGTCGGGCGTGTTCGTGGCGTCGACCGCCGTCGACATCTTCCTCCACGACACCTACTTCGTGGTGGCGCACATCCACTACGTGCTCTTCGGCGGCAGCCTGTTCGCGATCTTCGCCGCGATACTGGTTCCCGAAGATGTTCGGGCGGATGATGAACGAGACGCTCGGCAAGATCCACTTCTGGCTCACGTTCATCTTCTTCAACCTGACGTTCTTCCCGATGCACAACCTGGGCGTCGACGGGATGATGCGCCGCATCTACGACCCCACGCAGTACGAGTACCTCCAGCCGCTCCAGCAGACGAACACGATGATCAGCATGTGGGCGTTCGCGCTGTTCACGGCGCAGCTCATCTTCGCGTTCAACTTCTTCTGGAGCCTGTTCCGCGGCGAGAAGGCGCCGGCGAACCCGTGGCGGGCGAACACGCTGGAGTGGACGGCGCCGTCGCCGCCGCCGCACGGCAACTTCGCACGGACGCCGGTCGTCTACCGCGGACCGTACGAGTACAGCTCGCCGGAGTCCGAGGAGGACTTCCTCCCACAGGACCAGCCGGGTACGCCGGCGCCGCAGCCCGTGCCGGCGGGGTAGATGGTGCGCGGGGCTCGCCCCCCAGTCCGAAGGACGCGCTCCCGTCCGCAACGCGGACGCACTTAACGGAGGAGTCTGATCGATGAGCCAAGCCGCGAGCATGACGCTGGGAGGCCGGCAGCCGATGCCGGGGATCGGCGTCTACAATCAGAAGCTCGGGATGTGGGTCTTCCTGCTCTCGGAGGTGATGTTCTTCACCGGCCTGATCGGCTCCTACATCATCCTCCGGTTCGCGCAGCCCGAGGCGTTCGCCGAGCCGGGCGTGGTGCTGAACGTGCCGCTGACGGCGGTGAACACGTTCATCCTGATCTGAGCAGCGTGACGATGGTGAAGGCGTTCGCCGCGATCGAGCAGGGCGACCAGGCCGGCCTCAGGCGCTGGCTGCTCGCGACGGTCGCGCTCGGCGTGCTCTTCCTGAGCATCCAGGGGATCGAGTACTACAAGCTGGCCGAGCACGGCTTCGTGCCGATGGTCTCGCTCTACGGCGCGGAGGGCGCGCCGCTCTACGGCATGACGTTCTACACGCTGACGGGCTTCCACGGCGCACACGTGAGCATCGGCGTGGGGTGCATGATCTTCACCACGTTCCAGGCGTTCCGCGGCCGCTACACGCGGGAGAGCCACGGCGGCGTCGAGGCCATGGGGCTCTACTGGCACTTCGTGGACCTGGTCTGGATCATCCTCTTCACGATCGTCTACCTGATCTGATCCCGCGCCCACCGGAGGCGGACATGGAGAACGCAGCCCACAAGCAGCCCAACTACATGGCGGTCTTCGCCGGCCTCGCCGTCCTCACGGCCATCGAGGTGGGCGTGGCGTTCGTCGGCTTCGGACGCCGCGCCACCATCCTGATCCTGGTCGGGCTGGCCATCTGGAAGGCCACCCTCGTCGCGCTCTACTACATGCACCTCCGCTTCGAGCCGCCCCGCCTGATCGTGATGGTGCTCGCGCCGCTCCCCCTGGCGGCCATCCTGGTCCTCGCGGTGCTCACGGAGTTCTGATGAGAGGCACGGCATGAGCGATTCCCGGGACGCCGGCACCTCGCCGACCCGAGGCCCCCTGGTCCGCGGCGTCATCGCGGGCCTCGTCGGCGCGACGGTCCTGGCCCTCTGGTTCCTGCTGGTCGATGGGCTGGCCGGCCGACCCTTCCACACGCCCGCATTCCTGGCTCGCGTCCTGTTCGGCGCGGAAGTCACGGAGCCGACGGTCGGCCGGATCGCTCTCTACACCGCAGTCCACTACGCCGTGTTCCTGGCCGTCGGCGTGGGCGTCTCGCGACTCCGGGACCGCTTCGAGTTCGTCCCCGGTATCCTGCTCGGAGCCGTCCTCGGGTTCCTCCTCTTCGACCTGCTGTTCTACGGGAGCATCTGGCTGACGGGCGTGGACGTCGTGGGCTACCTGGGATGGGCCGAGGTGCTGGCGGGCAACGTGGCCGCCGGGATCGGCATCATGGCGACCATCAGCGCCCTCGGACCCCAGCCGTCCCGGAGCTGGGCCGAGGTCCTGGCCGAGCACACCACCCTCCGGGAGGGGCTCGTGGTCGGACTCCTCGGCGCCGGGGCCGTCGCCCTGTGGTTCCTCGTCATCGACACCGTGGCCGGCCGCGTGCTCTTCACCCCGGCCGCGCTGGGCAGCGTCATCTTCCACGGCGCGACCGGCATGGCGGACGTCCGGGTCGACGCCCTCACCATCCTCGCCTACACCGGGTTCCACTTCGGCGCGTTCCTGGCCACCGGGCTCGTGGCCGCCGCCATCGTGGGCTACGCGGAGGACCGCCATGCCTACGTGCTGCTCGGCGCCGTCCTCCTGTTCGTCACCTTCGAGACCTTCTTCATCGGCCTCGTCACCATCGCGGCCCAGTGGCTGCTCGAGGTGATCCCGTGGTGGAGCATCGCCGTGGCGAACCTGGTCGCCGCCGCCGGGATGGGCTACTACCTCGGCCGCCGCCACCCGGACCTGGTCGCGGCGCTCGGCGAGCCCGAGCTCGAGCGGAACGTGGAAGCCGCCGAGCCCCGGGAGCCGCCTACTCCTCCAGGTGCAGGAACGACCGGAGTCGGGCCAGGTACGCCGTGAGACCCAGGCCGAGCACCAGGAAGACGCCCGCCAGCACCAGCGCCCCCGAGTCCGCGTCGAAGCGGAGGTAGGCGCGCAGCTGCCAGGCCGCGAACCCGAGGCAGAACGCGATCGCAGTCACGATCAGAAAGCGGTGGAATCCGACCAGGGACATGCTCCCTCCTGCGGATGGACGGGGCCTCACCTCAACGATAGGAGAGACCGACCCCATGAACAATGCCGATGAGACCCTGCGATGCATGTCCTGCGGCCAGGTGGACCGCCCCGACTCGGTCGCCAGCGGCTCCGGCCGCGTCGCCCTCGGCGCCTGGGTCCTCACCGCAGTCGTCTGGGCCCTCGGCATGGCCCTCGCCGTCCCGACCCTCACCTGGATCGCCGCGGCCCTCTTCCTGGCGGCCTTCGTGTACTCCCTCCGGTACCTGTTCCGCCGGGAGCAAGCGTGCCGGCACTGTGGCGGACGGCGCCTCGAGCCCGTGACCGAAGGGTCCGCGTCGTGAAGGGGGCCGGCCCTTAAGAGGGGGTCGGCCGGTCAGCCCCGGTCCGGCTCCGGGCCGGGCCCACCCCCATCTTCCACGTCCCCCCACCGGATCCCCCCGAGCCCGGGGTGCGCGCGCCAGAGGTAGATCGCCATCACCGCCGCGGCCACCAGGTTGCTCAGTGCGATGCTCCACCACGGCAGCACGTCCAGGAGCCAGGCCGACAGGATCGCCACCAGTCCCAGGAGCAGCGTCTCGAACGTCACGAACAGCAGCGTGAGCCCCATCAACAGCGGCGGATTCTCCTCCGCCCGCGCCACCAGCGCCGCGAACACCAGGCCCATGGCGATGAAGCCGCCGAAATGGATCGCCGTGTAGCCCATGACCGTCAGGGGCGTCACGTCCACCCCCGAGGGCGAGTCCACGCCCATGATCAGTGCCGAGCCCAGCGCACCGGGCGTGTAGAGCAGCCGGCCGATCCCGAGGTCCACGACGAAGAACCACGCGGCGACCGCCAGACCACCCAGCAGGCCCGCGATCACGCCCTCCCGCACCACACGGTGCTCCGCTACCACCTCGCGCCAGCTCCGGCGCGGCGCCCCGCCCGTCCGCTCCAACGAAGCCGCCAGGACCAGCCCGCCGATCAGGTTCCCCGCCAGGAAGCTCGGCCACCCGATCACGTCCACGATGTCCACGCCGGTCAACGCCAGCCCCAGGTAGAACACGGCGTCGAACAGGAGGAACCCCACCACCACCCCCAGCAGCAGCGTGGCCGGGGCCAGGAGCCGATCCAGCACCCACGCCATCCCGATGCCGATGCCGGCGAACACGACGTAGTGCAGGATGGTGTACGCCCCGACCCCCACCGGCCCGATCGCCCCTTCCTCCAGCCCCAGGAGCACCGCCGCCAGGAACGACGGAGTGCGCAGGACCTCGCCCCGCGCCAGGTCCACCACCAGGAAGAACACCACGATCGCGCTGGCCGCCAGGACTCCCGCGACGGCGCCACGCGTGACCACGCTCCGGCTCCGGCTCATTCGCATCCCCTCGTCGTCGGCTTGATCACGTCGGAGGGCACGCAAAGATAGGTCCCCCGGCTCCGTCGCCTCAAGCGGACGGGTCCCACCCCCGGAGGATCCCCGGCCCCGGGCGCGAATCGCCACTCCCCGGGTCACGACGACACGGGCGAGCGCCGGGACCGGGAGACCGGCGGCCGGGTGGACGCGTGGCCAGACGGTGAAGCGGGCCGGACGGGGAAGGAGGCTCGACGGGGGGGCAGACGGGGGAAGGGGCCAGACGGGAAAGCGGTCGGCTCGACGGGATCGGAGGTGGGGTGCGGGGGAGCCCCGAAGGGCGCCCCCGCCTCGTTCGGTGGGCTGGTGGTATGGTTCGGACGAGGTGGCGGCTCGACCGGACGGGGGTCCCCGAACCACAGGGACCCTGAGCCGCTGGTGGGGTCCTGCTATACAGGCGTCAGGGGACCTCCCCGCCGCTCGCGCCGTCCCGGCCGCCTCACGGCGTGCTCCCCGTCATGACCGCGACCAGGCCCGCGAACACGAGCAGATAGCACGTGACGACCACCAGGGCGCTCAAGGCCTTCAATCCCCGGCTACGCCATTTCGTGTCGAGCATTGATTCGCTCATGCGGGCCTCCTGCGGGGGTTCGCGTCGGTGATCGAGGGCCAACCTAGCGGGCGTCGATCAGTTGCCGGTCAATCCGACGACCCCGGCGATCAGCCGGGAATCAGCCGACCCCCAGAAGCGTTGCGGCACATGGATATTTCAACTTGCTTTGAAATTATGGATCGACGCCAGTCTGACGCCGGAACCGGTGCCGGCGGCGCCGCGGGGGCACCCGAAACGGGGGTGTCCGGCCCGGGCGGGCGGGGGTCCGGACCGGGGATCATTGCGCGGCTGGCCGCCCCGTGGCCAACTTGCAGCCCGATGCGACGCGTCCCGCTCCTCATCGTCCTGCTGACCGCCGCCGGCTGCTCGGTCCCCCGCTGGCCCGTGGACGGGATCGTGACGTCTCCCTTCGGCCTTCGCGCGGACGGGCTGAGCCTGGAGATCCACCACGGGATCGACATCGACGTGCCCCGCGGCACGCCCGTGCGCGCCATGGCCCCCGGCCGGGTCGCGTACGCCGGCTCCATGCGCGGCTACGGGCAGGTGGTCATGATCGACCATGGCGGAGGCACCCGGACGGTCTATGCCCACCTGTCGGAGATCCAGGTCCGGGAGGGTCAGCGCCTGGAGGGTCGCCCCGTGATCGCCCTGTCGGGGTCCAGCGGCCGGGCTTCCGGGGCCCACCTCCACTTCGAGATCCGGCGCCGGGGCCGGGCCGAGGACCCGGTGCCACTGCTGGGCGGGTTCCCACGGCCGTAACGCGGCTCTTGACCCCGCGGCTCCCGGCTGCTATCTAGTTGGTTGTGGGGAATTTCCCCACAACGCTGTAGGGAACCCCCCCAGATGACGGCCCGGTCGCCCGGTTCCGGGCCCGGGCCGTCAGGGTCCTCGAGATAGAAGCGGGAAGCCCCGGGTGGCCGGAGCGATCGTCGTAGACGACGAGCCTTCCGGCCGCCACCCGCGCACCTCCCCGGTTCCGCGTTTCCGAGAACGTCCTCCGCTCCGCCCGTCAGTCGGCGTCGACCTCGGGCACCGCCTCCTGCATCTTGCGGCCCACGACCTCGGCGGGCTGCATGGTGGAGAGGTCGAGCTCGAAGTCGGGGGTCTCGGTGGGCCGGAGCTTCTCGGCGAGCTCGAGGATCTCGCGCTTGCTGAGGCCGTGCTCGCGGAGGGCGGCGGTATCGAGGGCGGTGCCGTCGCGGGCGGCCAGGGTGGCGCCGTCGTCGGTCGATTCGGCGCGGATGAGGGTGCGCAGGACGGCGAGCTCGGCGCGGGACATGGGCGCGGCGGCGAAGCCGTAGTCGATCCAGGCTTCGTAGGAGAGGGGTGCGACGCGCTTGAGCATCCCGGCCATGACCTGGGCGTACGCGCGGATCTCGTACTGGGCGTGGGGATCGGCGCGCAGGGTGAGGAAGTGGATGAGGTTGTGGAGGTCGATCTTCCAGTACCACTGGGTATAGGTGGACAGCGGCAGGTCGATGCGGGCGAGCTCCCGGGCCACGTCCTGGCCCACCAGCCACTCGTAGTCGTCGGCGGCGCGTCGGCGGGTGGCCTCCCACCGCTGGACGGCCTCCCGGTGGAGCTCCGGGTCGGCGCCCCTGGGGAGGCGGCCCTGCTTGTTGTCGGCGCTCTGGAGCGCGAAGTCCTCGGATCCGGGCGTGTAGAAGAGGAGCGGCATGAGGGAGTAGCGGCCGCTGTACTCGTTCACGTTGGCGGTGCGGTGCCGGATCCACTGGCGGGCGACGAAGATGGGCATGCAGACGTGGAACTTGAGCTCCACCATCTCGCTGGGCGTGGTGTGCTTGTGGCGCCGCAGGTACCGGACGAGGCCCCGGGTCTGGCTGACCTTGCGGGTGCCGTAGCCGTAGCTGACGCGGGCGGCGCGCTCGATGTCCTCGTCGCTGCCCATGTAGTCGACCAGGGCGACGAAGCCGTGGTCGAGGACGGGGAAGTAGCCGCCGAGGATCTCCTCGGCGGCGGCGATGGTGGGGCGCTTGGTCTGTGCGGTCATGTCGGCTTGCGTGCGTGCGCGTGCGGGCAGGCGGTCCACCGGCCGATCCGCCGGGTCACCGACCGCTCCGTCGGGATTGCTCTTCGTTCTCGGGGATCAGGACCTCCCGGGCCAGCGTGATGGGCAGGCCCAGACCCAGGAGCCGGTCGTGGAACTCCCGGAGCGAGAATTCCTGCTCCTGCTCTTCCACGTGCTCCCGGTAGTCGTTGCGGAGGTCGATGATCTGCATTCGACCGAGGGCGTAGTAGAGGTACGTCGGGTCGTACGTGGCGCGGATCACCTCCCGGCGAGCCGGGAACTCGTCGAAGTAGGCGATCTCCATGTACCGCTCGACCACGTCGTCCAGCGGCTCGTCCATGGCGTGGAGGTGGACGCTGGCGTACCACCGGGCGTGCCGCTGGAGCGCGCGCCGCAGCTGGCCGAGCCGGACGACCGGGTCCTCCGCCATGAACCCCTCGTCCAGCACCATCTGCTCGGCGTAGTGGGCCCACCCCTCGACGAACGACCGGGCGGGGAAGACCCGGCGCACGTCGCCCGGAAGATCCCGCTCGTAGGCCGCCTGCACGTAGTGGCCGGGGAAGGTCTCGTGGATGGTCACGCCCAGCAGCCCGGCGTAGTTGAAATAGCTCATGTGCTGCCGTATCTGCTCGTCGCTCCACTCGGGCAGCACGTTCGTCAGGTTGTAGAACGCCTCGAGGGCCGGGGACTCGAACGGTCCCGGCGCGTCCAGGAAGGCGAAGGCGCCGCGGGCGTAGGCCGGCGATTCCCGCACCGTCGGCGAGCCCGCGTCCGGGAGGGTCACCACACCGCTGGTCTCGACCCAGACGCGGACCTCTTCCATCATCTCGCGCGCCGTGGGGATCAGCTCGGCGGGATCCGGATACAGATGTGTGATGGAGTCCATGACCTCCCGCGCGCTCCGGTCCGAATCGATCTCCGCCGCCACCTGCTCCACGCGGTCCTGGTACTCGGCGATGGCCTCGTCGTTGATCTGCTCCAGCTCCTCCACCGCGAGGGTCACGTGCTCCTCGTACAGCAGCTTGCGCTGGAAGAGGTAGCGGCCGAGACGGTAGGTCCCCGTCGACCGCGGCAGCAGGTCCCGCTCCAACCAGTCCACGTGCTCTCCGAGCGCCGCGACCAGCCGCTGCCGGGCCGGCTCGACACCGGCGTTCTCCGCCGTCCCGGCCGCGCCGGCACCCTGCGCCGCCAGGATTCCGGGCAGCGTCGCGTCCAGGTAGTGCACCAGTCCCCGCGCGTCCTCCACGGCGAGCTCGGTCCACAGCGCCGGCGGGCTGGTCAGGTTCTCCCGTGCGGCCTCCAGCGTGGTCACGGCCGCCTGCATCCGGTTCCGGAGCGCCTCGAGCCGCTCGTCCAGCGGCGCGTACTCTCGCTCGGCGACCGACGCGATCGCGCCGGCGATGGTCCGCGTGTACACGGCGGGTTCGTTGGCCCACGATCGGAGCTCCTCCAGGTCCAGCAGCTCCGCCCTCAACGCGTACTCCAGGACCGCGTAGTCGTAGCGGTTTTCCTCGCGCATCAGCACGAAGGGCACCTGCTCCAGGTCGCTGAGCCAGTCCAGCAGGTCGTCGATCCGGCGCTGGACCGCGGCCCGGTCCAGCGCCGGCAGCTGGTCGTCGTGGGCGTGGATCCCCAGCTCGGAGGCCCGGACCGGGTACGACTCCAGATACCACTCCAGGAACCCATCCCTCACCGTGACGAAATCGCGGGCCGCATCGTCAAGCATTTGCTGACTGGGCTCGACGGCTCCGGGCCCCGGACGTCGCGCCCTGGGCTGCGACGACTGGGAGGGCCCGCAGGCCGTGGCGAGGGCCACGACGATCAGTCCCCCTACGAGCACGACACGTAGCTTCACGAGAGGCCTCCGGCGGCGGTTGGATGGGCGTTCAAGCTAGGAGCGAGCGAGGTAGCGCGCCAGCGGCGGCCGCCCCATAGTGCAGGCGAGGCCTGCCTGATTCCGCCCACCCCCGGTCGGGGTGGCGAACCGAAGTACCAGATGAGCGCTGAACTGATTCGCGTCCTCCTGTCCACGCGCAGCCCGAAGGTCCGCGCCTCGGTCCGCCGCGCGCTGGCGCGGGAGGACGGCTATGAGCTCGTGGAGGCCGCCATGGGCCCGGCCGCGGTGGAGCAGCTGCGCCGGGGCCGGGTCGACGTGGTGCTCGTCGAGCTTGCCCGGGACGAGGGCGGGATGGACGGGCTGGCGGGGCTCCTGGTCCACGCCGGCGGCCGGCCCACGATCGCCCTGACGGCCCCGGAGGAGGAGGCGCTGGGCAGCCGGGCCATGCAGCAGGGTTGCAGCGATTTCGTGACCACCCGCGCCCTCGAGCCGACGGTCATCCGGAGCGTGATCCGCTCGGCCCTCGAGCTCGCCCGGCTCGACCGCCGCCGGGAGGAAGCGGAGCGCGCCCTGGCGGAGAGCGAGGAGCGCTACCGCAGCCTGTTCGAGCAGTCTCGTGACGCTATCTACATGACGGAGCGGACGGGCGAGATCATGGAGCTGAACCGTGCCGCCCTGGACCTCTTCGGCTACGGCGCGGACGAGATCATCGGCCGGGACGTCCGGATGATCTACGCGGACCCGGCGGACCGGGTCCGTTTCCAGAAGGCGATCGAGGCGCAGGGCCACGTCCGGGAGTTCGAGCTGGTCCTCCGGCGGGCGGACGGGGAGGAGCGGACCTGCCTGGTGAGCTCCTGGGTCCGGCACGGCCCCGACGGCAGCGTCCTCGGATACCAGGGCATCATCCACGACATCACCCAGCGCAAGCGCGTCGAGGATCAGCTGGCCCACGAGGCGTTCCACGACGCGCTGACGGGGCTCCCGAACCGGGCCCTGTTCATGGACCGGCTGGAGCGAGCCGTCGCCCGGCGCCGCCGGGGGGAGGAGCGGGAGCTCGCGGTGCTGTTCCTGGACCTCGACCGCTTCAAGCGGGTCAACGACAGCCTCGGGCACCTGGTGGGCGACGAGCTGCTCCAGCGGATCGCCCGGCTCCTGGAGGAGGAGGTCCGGGAGGAGGACACGGTGGCCCGCATGGGCGGCGACGAGTTCGCCATCCTCCTGGACGGCGTCGACGATCCGTCCGCCCCGACCCACGTGGCCGAGCGGATCCAGGAGCGGCTGCGGACGCCGTTCCGCCTGCGGGGCCATGACGTCTTCGCCTCCTTCAGCATCGGCATCACGCTGGGCGGCAGCGAGGTGCGAGAGCCGGAGGACCTGCTCCGGGACGCCGACACCGCCATGTACCGGGCCAAGGAGCTGGGTCCCGCCCGGTACCAGATCTTCGACGAGGCGATGCACGTCCACGCCATCTCGCTCCTCCAGCTGGAGACCGATCTCCGGCTGGCGCTGGAGCGCGACGAGTTCGTCGTCCACTACCAGCCCATCCTCGATTCGGAGAGCGAGGCGCTGATCGGCTTCGAGGCCCTCGTCCGCTGGCGGCACCCGAAGCGAGGCCTGCTGCACCCGCCCGCGTTCATCCCCATCGCCGAGGACAGCGGCCTCATCGTGGCGCTGGGCGAATGGGTGCTGCGGACCGCCGTGGCCCAGCTCGGGGAATGGCGCGCCCGGAGCCCGGACCTCGCCGACATCTTCATGGCCGTCAACCTCTCCGGCCGCCAGTTCGCCCACCCCAGCCTCGTCGGGATCGTCCGCGACGCCCTCGACACCGCCGGCGTGCCCGGCCACGCCCTCAGGCTCGAGCTCTCCGAGCGCGTGATCATGGACGACCCCGCCGGCGCCGCCCGCTGGCTGGGCCGGCTCAGAACCCTCGATGTGGGCCTCTCCATCGACGACTTCGGCACCGGCTACTCCTCCCTGAGCCACCTCCACGACCTCCCCATCGACACCCTCAAGATCGACCGCAGCTTCATCAGCCGCATCGAGGAAGAGGGTCAGGCCGCTCTCGTCGCCACCATCGTGGCCCTGGCCGGGACCCTGGGCATGAGCGCCGTTGCCGTCGGCGTCGAGACCCCCGGCCAGCTCTCCAGGCTGCGCGAGCTCCACGCCGCGGGCGTCCAGGGCTTCCTCTTCTCCGATCCGCTGGACGCCGAGGCCGTCGAGAAGATGCTCGCCCGACGTCCCTGACCCCACCGCAACGCACCGACCGCGGCGACATTCGCTCCACCCCACTTCCTCTCGCCCGACCCCGCGCCGCGGCCCGCATCCGGGAGNNCCCGTACCCCGCGCCGCGGCCCGCATCCGGGAGCGCACCCCGGCAAGGGCGGCAGACCGGTTGCCAGAGCTGCACCCGGGGGCCGGGCTCTTTCTGCCAAAATGGCGTTTTTTGCTGGTACGGTGGCTGCTTCGATGAAGGGGCGGTTCCGCGCCGGGGGACCGGCGCAATAGCTGGAGAAGCGAAACGAGGACCCGTGGAAATGGAGGGAAGCATGGCACGAGTACCGGTGGTGCGTCGGACGCGGTCGCCGTGGTCGGAGATGAACCGGCTGGCGCGGGAGATGGACACGCTGTTCGGCAACGGCTGGACGCAGTCGGGCGACCTGTGGGCGCCGCCCGTGGACATCGAGGAGACGCCCGACCACATCATGCTGGCGGCGGAGCTGCCGGGGATGCGGCGGGGCGACATCGACATCGAGCTGGAGGATGGCGTCCTGACGATCCAGGGCGAGAAGAAGGAGGAGACGAGGGAGGAGAATTCCCAGGGGCTGCTCTACGAGCGGCGCTGGGGCTCGTTCACTCGTCGGTTCACGCTCCCGCGAGCGGTGGACGCCGCCAACATCACGGCGAGTTACGAGAACGGGGTCCTGAGGATCCGCGTCCCGAAGGCGGAGGAGGCGAAGGGCCGGAAGATCGAGATCCAGTCGGGTCAGGACGTCGGCTGAGCTCGAACGCTGGACCGGTAGACGGACCGAGGCCCCCGGCCGGCAGCCTGCCGGCCGGGGGCTCTCTCTTTCCTGGGCCGGTCCCGCCGGGCTCAGCCGGCCTGTTCCAGCTCCAGCTCCTGCACGTGGACGTCCAGCATGTGGTTGATCCGGAGCCCGACGATCCCTTCGGTGGCCACCTCGGAGCGGGGCAGCGAGTGGACCACCTCGCCCTGCACCAGGAAGTCCACGGCGTCCCCGCCGACCCTGACCTCGAGGTCGTACTGCGTGGAGCCCTCTTCGCCCGGCGTCGCCTCGGGCACGGCCTCGTGACCGGTCCAGCCGACGACGTTCGCGGTCTCGGCCCCGGCGCGGCGCTTGACGAGGTACTCCCCGGTCTGCCGGACCAGGAAATACACGTACGACTGGTCTTCCGCGTCGAGCGCGGTGCCGCCGATGAAGAGGCCGAAGGCTTCGGCGTGGGACGCGGGGTCGAACAGGTGGATGGTGGTCCGCACGGAGTACTCCCCGGCGGCGGTCATGTCGGGCTGCCAGTAGATGCCCGCGCCGGCGCGGCCCGTGGTCATGTGCCAGCCGGGCTCCATGACCCTGAAGTCCACCATGTCCGGCCCGGCGCCGGAGCGGTCGAACCGCATGCGCCAGCCGTCGGGCATCCCTTCGGCGGTGGCCATGGCGCCGTGATCGGCCGGCGTATGGTCGCCCGGGTCCTGGGCCGACGCGGGGAGCGCCGTGGCCACCAGCGGCAGCGCGGCCAGCGCCGCGATGATACGTGTCATCGATCTTCCTCCTGGAACGGGGTAGGGGTCTCGCACGCAGAACGCGCGGGACCCCCAAAGTACGACGTTGGGGGAGCGGAGTGGAATCCCCCGACTTCCTGGCCCTAGCGCACGGCGCCCGGCGTCACCTCGAGCCAGCCGCGCTCCACCCGGAAGGTGCGCCGGAGGGTGCGGTCCCCGACGGCGAGGGTCACCTCGTACAACCCGGCCTCGGCCTGGCTCAGCTCGTCCCGGTCGGTGGGCCCGCCCAGCTCCCGGGGCCGCGGCTCCATGGTGGTCAGGTCCCAGATCACCCGGTGCATGCCGGGACGACCGCTGCCCTCGAGGCGCGCCACCGGGCCGTCCGCGGCCCGGTCGTCCTCGCCGCCCTCCGGCGCCGGGACCGCGTCCGGATCGTCGCCCCGGGGTCGCGCCGCCGGCTCCGGGACATCGCCGCCCCGGAGCGCCGCGCCCTCGGCCTCCTCGACCTGGCGGATGGTCAGGGAGACGTCCTCGCCCAGGTCGGCCGGCAGGTAGTACGTGATGGGGACGCCGGCGGGCGGGTTGTCCGCGGTGAAGAACTGGTCGCCGAACGAGGCGTAGGTGCCGATCCGGTTGTACACCCGGCCGTCCGGCACCGGGAACAGGTGGGCCGGGCCCGCGAGCAGCTCCGGCGAGAGTCTGTGGAGCGCGCCGATGTCCAGGACGTGGATGCTGCGGCCGAACGTCCCCACGACCAGCTCCTCGGCCTCGTAGGCGAAGTTCATGTCCCGAACACCCACCGTGGGCAGTCCGTTCTCCAGCCGTGTCCAGTGTCGGCCGCCGTCGATGGTCACATAGACGCCGCGCTCGTTGCCGACGAACAGGACGTGGGGGCTCACCCAGCTCTCCCGCACCACCCAGCTGCCGGCGTCGTCGGGCAGGTCGCCGGTGATGTCGGTCCAGCTCCGGCCGGCGTCATCGGTCCGGAAGACGTGGGCCCGGTAGTCGTCACGCCGGTGGCAGTCGTGGACGACATAGGCCCGCTCGGGCTCGTGGTGGCTGGCTTCGATCTCCGCCACGAAGCAGTGCTGGACGTCGACGGCCGGGATGTTGTCGTTCACGCGCGTCCAGGTCTCGCCCCGGTCCGCGCTGGTCCAGATCAGCCCGTCGTTGGACCCGGTCCAGAGCCGGTCGGCATCGAGCCAGGACTCGGCGATGGAGTGCAGCGACCGGTAGGAGGTGTGGGCGCTGTCCGGCTCCGGGTCGTACCGGTTGCCCCGGGTCATGTCCGGCCCCAGCACCTCCCAGCGCCGACCCCGGTCCCGCAGGCGGAAGAGGTGGTTGCCGCCCAGGTAGAGCGTGCGTGGGTCGTGGGCGCTCAGGACGAAGGGCGTGTTCCAGTCCCAGCGGAACGGGTAGCCGCTGAGCCAGCCGGCGTCCTCGGAGTGGGGCTGGAGCGGAACCGTCTCCCAGGTCTGCGTGTCGCGCCGGCCGATGTTGCCGTACTGGGACTCGGCATAGAGGATCCGGGGGCTGTCCACGCTCACGGCGCTCACGAACCCGTCCCCCCCGTAGACGGAGTACCAGTCGTGCGTGGTGATCCCGGCCCGCTCCCGGGTCCGGCTCGGCCCGCACCAGGTCCCGTTGTCCTGGGTCCCGCCGCAGACGTGGTACGGGATCTTGGTGGAGTCGACGCCCACTTCGTAGAACTGGCCCACCGGCATGGGGATGTGCTCCCAGGCCTCGCCCCGGTCCCAGCTCACGTAGACCCCGCCGTCGTTGCCCAGGATCATGTGGTCGGTGTCGGCGGGGTCGATCCACAGCGCGTGGTGGTCCACGTGGACCCGGCCCAGATCGACGTTCTCGAAATGCTTGCCGCCGTCCTCCGTCAGCGCCAGGAACGTCCCCGCCAGGTAGACGCGATCCGGGTCGTTCGGGTCGATCCAGACCTCGTTGTAGTAGTAGTCGGGGATCGCGGAGACGTCGTGGGCCTGGTACCAGCTCTCGCCCCCGTCATCGCTCCGATACACGCCCCCGGTGATGCTGACGGCGGGGGAGTACGCGCTGCTGGCATCCTGGATCACCGCGTAGAGCCGGTCGGGGTCGCTCGGCGCGATGCCGATCCCGATCCGGCCCATGCGACCGGAGGCCGGCAGCCCCCGGCTCCCCGCGGGGTCGTCCAGGCGGGTCCAACGGTGGCCGCCGTCCGTCGTCTTCCAGATCCCGCTGCCGGCGCCCGCGCCCTCCATGTGGCCGCCGCCCCAGCGGATCCGATGCCAGCCGGCGGCGTAGAGCACGTCCGGGTCGCGGGGGTCCATCTTCAGGTCCACGAATCCGGTGGTGTCGTCCACGAACAGCACCCGCTCCCAGCTCTCGCCTCCGTCCGTGGTTCTGTAGACTCCGCGCTCCGGGTTGGCCCCCCAGAGGTGCCCCATGGCGGCGACCCAGACCACGTCCGGGTCCTCCGGGTGGATCACGATCCGGCCCGTCTCCCGGGTCTGCTCCAACCCCCGGTGCTCCCACGTCTTCCCCCCGTCCGTGGACCGGTAGACGCCGTCGCCCCAGCCGTTGGACCGGAGCGAGTTGCGCTCGCCCGTGCCCACCCACACGACCTCCGGGTCGCTCGGCGCCACGGCGACATCCCCGATGGACGTGAACGGCTGGTCGTCGAAGATCGGCGTCCAGGTCACGCCGTGGTTCGCCGTCTTCCAGACACCGCTGCCGGCGAACCCGACGTAGGCCGTCTTCCCGCCCGTGCCCTCCGGCACCGCGATGGCGGTGACCCGGCCGGCCTGGTTGGCCGGGCCGATCAGGCGGAACGTGAACGGCTCGAGGAGCTCGTCGGCGAGGAGCCCGCCGGCCTGTGCCGCGGAGCGGGCGGCGGGGTCGCCGCCCACGGTGTCCCGTGCGGCGCTGTCCGGCGCGACCGCCTGGCCGATCGGCTCCTCCTGGGCCATCGCCGGCGCCGGAGCGCCCGCCAGGGCGAGGGGGACGCACAGCGTGGTCGCTGCGAGAATGGCCACCGCCCACCCGTGCTGACCGGTGGCGCCGCGGGGAGAGATCTGCGTCGACATGGATGGATTCTGAATCGGTGAATGGGGGTGCACGTCCGTCAACGTACAGGACGCACAGTGCCAACGCGACGTTGGGTGCGGCACCGCCGCTGGTGGTGCCGCGAGAGGCTCGGCGGCTCCATGCGGTGCCCAACACCGGGTGGCGAACGGCCGAGCCGCCGGTGACGGCACTCGATGGCGGACGCCACGGAACTCCCGGGGCCGTCCCTTACCGTTCGGCCCTTCGAGGCGTCAACGCCCTCTCAGCTCCCTGATCGCCTCCTCGGTTTCCGGGGCCGGCGAAAGCTCTAGGTTGGCAGCCAACGCGTCGGCCCACCGCTGAAAGAAGCACACCGCCGCGGCGCGGTCCCCGGCCCGGGCCAGCCCTTTCACGAACTCCAGCACGCGCTCCTCGTCCGTGGGCACCAGCCTGACCGACCGCCGGGCTGTCCGCTCCGCCTCCGTGGCGGCGCCTCGGTGGAGCTGCTCCGTCGCCAGCTTCCATCCTGCGTCCGCCGTACTCTCCCGCAACCTCGACCGCTCCTCGTCCACCCACCGCTCGAACGCCGGCGCATCGGAGACCTCGAAGCCGCACAGGAAGTCGCCCCGGTTCAACTCCAGGGCGTCCGCCCACCGGTGCTCCGCCAGGGCCTTGTCGAACACTCGGACATCGCACGTCACCAGGTCCTCGTTCAACTCGAGCACGTCCCTGCCTTCCGTCCGGACCACGGCCGGGCTGAGAGAGCGGCGCAACGCGTAGAGGGATTGATTCAGCGCGTGGCGGGCGGCCGCCTGGTCGCTGTCCGGCCAGAACAGGGGGAGCAGCCGGCCGCGGCGTTGGGGGCCGTAGGGACGGACCGTGGCAAGGTAGACAAGGAGCGCCGCTCGTCGCGGCTGGGAGAGGGCCGAGCGCAACGAACGGCCGTCCGCGGCGGTCAGGTCGAGCGTTCCAAGCGTCCGAAGGGAAGCCATCTCGCTCCACCGACGCGTACCCAGGGGGGCAGGGGCGGCCAGGCGATGAGCTGCCTCCCCCTATCTACCCCCGCCCCGACGCGTCGTCAACGTGGTCGTTTGGCGAATCACCGAGATGGTGACCCGTTGCTGATCCCCGGGTGATCCTCCCATCGCAGATTGCCGTACGCGCCATCCGATGAGGTCTCGCCGCAGCCGATCTCCGGTCCGGCGCGAGCCGGGCGAAGAGCCGGGTGGGGCCCGGCGTTCACCGGCGACCTGTCCTATGCGGAGTCAACGCGGAGGAAATCATGTCACGAACCCCCTACATCCTGGCCGCCGCGGCGGCGGCCGGCCTGCTTTCCACCTTCGGCGCGACCGCCCGGGCGGCGGCTCAGGGCCCGACGAACGAGACGGTGGCAGCGGCGGCCGGCTCGGCCATGGAGCGGGCCGAGGCACTGCGGGCTGAAGCGGCGGCACTGGAGACACGGCAGGAAAACTGGCGCCGGATCCGGGCGCTCCACGAGAAGGCCGCGCATGTGGCGCCCGAGGAAGACCTCGGCCGGATCTTCGACCTGAAGTTGGCCGGCGACATCGCCTTTTACATGAACGACCTCGAGGCGGCGGAGCGGCTGCTCGTCCGGGCCGCCGCTACGGCCCGCGATCTGGGCGACGTCTACCAGGCGGCTCACCTCTATCTCGATGCCGCCATCGTCGCAGGCCAGCGAGGGAACGGAGAGTACGCCCGCGAACTGCTGAGGCGCGGCAAGTGCCTGGCCCAGTCTCCACTCCTTGAACCGCCCCTGTGCGACTGTCTGCGCGAACGAGTGGCCAGGCTGGAGGGCGCGATCGGGGACGGCTGAGGAGCGAACCGCGACTTCGCGTGCGGCCGACCGCGAAGTCGTTCAGGAAACCGGGAACACGCGGCCGTGATCGTCATGGCTCGCACCGCCGGGCCGCATCGATCCCAGCGTAAGCTGCATCCCCAGCTCCGGTCCACGAGCTCCGGGAAGCGGCAGGATCGAACGCCTCCCGGGAGGATCATCGATTATCGATTGTCGATTATCGATCATCGATCATCGATCTCACCGTCGCGACCACCATCTCGACCCCGACCCGGTTGTGCCCGCCCCGGGGGATGATCACGTCCGCGTAGCGCTTGCTGGGCTCGACGAACTCCAGGTGCATGGGGCGGACGGTGGCCATGTACTGGCTCAGGATGGAGTCCGGGGAGCGGCCGCGCTCTTCCATGTCCCGCCGGAGCCGCCGGCCGAGGCGGACGTCGGCGTCGGCGTCGACGAACAGCTTCAGGTCCAGCAGCTCGCGGAGCCGGGGGTCCCAGAGGATGAGGATCCCGTCCAGGATGATCACGGGCCTGGGCTCCACCCGCTCGGTTTCCGGCCGCCGGACGTGGTTGGCGAAGTCGTACACGGGCACGTCCACTACCCGCCCCTCGAGCAGCGTCTCCAGGTGCCGGATGAGGAGCTCGGTCTCCAGGGAGTCCGGGTGATCGTAGTTGATGCCCTCCCGCTCCTCGATGGGCAGGTGCGAGGTGTCGCGGTAGTACGAGTCGTGGTGGAGCACGGCCACGTCGACCGCACCGCCCAGCGCGTGGATCAGCCGCCGGACCACCGTCGTCTTGCCGCTCCCGCTGCCCCCGGCCACGCCGAGGATGATGGGCCGGGCCTCCGCTCGCGCGCTCATGGTCCGGGCAACATGCCCTCGGCCGGGAGCCGCAGCAAGCGACCGGCGGACCTGTACCCGGAGAGCGGCCGGCGGTATGTTTTCCATCGGCCCCCCGGTCTCACCTGCAGCGGACGGTCGATCTCCGATGGCTCTCCTCCCTTCCTCCACTCCGGTACCGACCGCTCCGGAACCCGGGGCCGCGCCGTGCGGACCCAGGGGCCTCCGACCGGGGACCGCCCGGCGCGCAGGGCCCCGACGGGCCGTGACGCCGGACCGGGTCATGGTGTGCGCATGTCTGGCCCTTCTCGCCCTCCCGGCGCCCGCCACGCTCCAGGATACGCTCCCGGCTCGGGCGGACACGGCGGCCGGATCGGACACGCAACCGGTCGCCGCCGCCACGCTCCCGATCCCCGCGGACACGCTGCGCCCGGCGATCGACCCATGGCTCGACCGACCGCTGCCGGAGGACGTGGCGCTGGCGTTCCTCGGGTCGGCCGACCCGACCGATTCGGCCCCCCTCGAGGCGGAGGCGGTCGGGCCGCTGGTGGGCACCGACGCGGACGGGGAGGCCATCCGCTTCCGGCGCGGCACCGAGGAGTGGGTCGTCGCCGACTTCTACCGCGCGGCCGGCGATTGGGGCTCGCGCCCGTCGATCGTGTACCTGCACGGCACCGGACGGGCGGGGCGGCGGGGTCTCTGGATCCGGCGGCCCGCCTCGCTCCTGGCGGCCGCCGGGTACAACGTCCTGGCCATCGACCTGCTGCATTGGGGGGACCGGGCCACCGGCCTGCTGACCACGTTCACGGACGAGGAGCAGCACGCCCGGCTCTACAACGACACCGCGGCCTACCGGGAATGGGTGGCCCGCACCGTCGGGGACGTGCGACGGTCGGTGGATGTGCTCCGCGACCGCTACGGCCTGGACGAGAGGGCCGTGGGCCTCGTGGGGTTCAGCCGCGGCGCAAGCGTGGCGCCCATCGCCGCGGCGGCGGACCCGAGGATCGCCGCCGTCGTCATGCTCTACGGCGGCCACATCGACCGTGAGGAGACCGGCCACAGCGCGTCGGCCTGCAACGCCAACTACATCGGGCTGATCGCGCCCCGTCCGCTCCTGATGGTGAACGGGCGGGCCGACCGGCGGATCCCCGCGGCCGCGTCGGTGGAGCCGCTCTTCGCGCTGGCCCGCGAGCCGAAACGGATCCTCTGGCTCGACACCGGGCACCAGGTCCCCGGCCGGGAGGCGTGGCCGGCGATCCTGGCGTGGCTCGGGGACGCGCTGCCCTGACCCGTGAGCTGCGTCTTCTGCGATCACGACCTGGCCGATCCCCGGACCCGGGCCGCGTTCGACCCGTGGCTCGGCCGCCTCTGGCGCGTATGCCCCGAGTGCCGCCGGTGGAACGTGGTTCCACTGGAGGACCGCTGGGATGCGCTGGAGCGGTTGGAGCGGACCGCCCGGGACCGCGGGCGGAGCGTGCTCCGTACCGAGCATCTCGACCTGGTCGACACCGGTGACCTCCAGCTCATCCGGGTCGGCCGCGCGCCGCGGCCCGAGCTCGCCGGATGGCGCTACGGCGATCTGGTCCCGCCCGCCCTCGCCCGGGGACTCATCGCCTGGCTGCGACGACTCGTCCTCGGGCTGCCGTCCAGCGCGTTCGGGTATGGCGCCGGCTACGGCCACGGCTTCTTCGAGCAGGCGTCGTCGGAGCGCTGGCTCGCGTCCCCGTTCCTCGAGGACGCCGCCACCCTGACGGCGGCATTCGTCCACGTCCCCCTCGCCGACACCTGCCCGTCCTGCGGCGGACCGCTGGCCATCGCGCCCTGGTCGTTCCAGGGCGTGCGCCTCACGCTGGATGCCGGGGCGCCCGCCGCGGTGGCGACCTGCGGCCTCTGCCGCACGGAGGTCGCCGTCCCCGCGGTGAAGGCCCGACCGGCGCTCCGCCTCGGGCTGGGGGTGGTGAACCGGCGGCTCCGGGACCGGCCCCTCGTGGAGAGCGCGGCGGTGGCGCTGGACCGGACGGCGGGGCCCGACGGCCTGCTGGTGCGGCTGTCTCGCGACGCGCCGACGCTGGGGGAGCTGCCCGTTCCGGACCGTCTCGCCCTGGGCTTCGCCCTGGACGAGCAGAGCGAGGCGGAGCTGCTGGAGGCCGAATGGCGGGAGGCGGAGGAGCTGGCGGCGATCGTCGACCGGGAGCTCACGGACGTTCCCGGCTTCGAGGAGTTCCGCCGCCGGGTCCTGGGCTGAGCCGTTCCGGGCGCGCGCGTGCCGCGGATCTCCGTCGACTCCTCGTACAACCCTTCGGCCGCCACGTGCCACTCAGAGATGTGAAACGGAGACCACTGGATCCGTCGATCCCCGACCGGGAGCTCGCGGCCCGGGTGATGGACGGCGACGAGGACGCCTTCAGGGCGCTCTACCGACGGCACACGCCCCGCCTGTGGCCGCTGCTCGGACGCATGCTCGGGGGCGCGGGGTTCCGGGCGGACGCCGAGGACGCGGTCCAGGAGACGTGGATCCGGGCGGTGCAGGCACTGCCGTCCTTCCGCTGGGAGGCGGCGTTCTCGACCTGGCTGACCGGCATCGCGCTCAACTGCGCGCGGGAGACGCTGCGGAAGCGTAAGCGCGGAGCGGAGCTGTCGACGGACGGGGTGCTGGAGCGCCTGGACGGCGGCCGGCGCCCCGATCCGGAGCGACGGATGGATCTGGAGGAGGCCATCGCCGCGCTGCCCGACGGCTACCGGACAGTGCTGGTCCTCCACGACATCGAGGGCTTCACGCACCTGGAGATCAGCGAGCGGCTGGAGATCGCCGTGGGAACATCGAAGAGCCAGCTCCATCACGCACGCCGGGCCGTGCGATCGCACCTGGAGCCGGGCGGAAGGGACGAGCCGGATGCCATACGACGAGACTGAGTGGACGGCGGAGGAGCGGGAGGCGCTGGAGCGCCTGCCCCGGGAGGAGGACCCCGGCCGGCTGCTGGAGGAGAGGACGGTGGCGGCGCTGAAGGCGCGCGGGCTGCTGCGCCCGACCGGGCGCCGGGAGCCGCGCGGGGCCCGTGTCGGGCACCCCGCGTGGTGGGCCGCGGCGATCGCCGCCGGTCTGGCTCTCTTCTTCGGCGGGCTCGCGCTCGGGCAGGCGCGCTCCAGCGCGGCGGCCCGCGACCTGGTGCTGGCGCTCCGGGACGCCGATGCGGCCGAGCGCCCCTCGCTGGTCCAGGAGACGGGGTCCCTCTACGTGGACGCCGTCGCCAGCCTGGCCCAGCTGCGGGAGTCGGGGAACGAGGCGGCGGTCGGGACGGGCGTGGAGGTGGGTCTCGCGGCGCTCTATGCCGCGGCCTACGAGCTGGCGCGGCTGCATCCCGGGGACCGGCGTCTGAGGGAGGTGCTCCGGGCGCTGGAGACCCCGGCGACGACGGAATCGGACACGGCGGGAGTTCACTGGTTCTAGGAGGGGCGAGATGAGTGCATGGATAGAGGTGAGGCCGGTGAGGCGCCGCCAATTGGTGATGGCGTTGGCCGCGACGGCCCTGCTGGGTTCGGCGGCGAGCGCGCAGGAGCGCTGCGACCAGACGGCGGGGACCCTGGGCATCCAGGGGATGCGGTGCGAAGGCTGCTCGTTCCGCATGAGCGAGAGCGGGCTGGAGGAGGCCCGGTTCCGGACGGAGCCCGAGATCGTGGCCGTGGCCCGCGGGTTCACGAGGGGCGGCCGGCTGCGACCCGGCGATCGGATCGTCGCCATCGACGGCGCCCTGATCACCACCCGGGCCGGCAGCGGCCGTCTGGTGGCGTTGCGGGCCGGTCAGGCGGTCACGGTCCGGGTCCGGCGGGACGGGGAGGTGACCGATCTGCGGATGGTCGCCGGGTCGGCCTGCGAGCTCCGGGCCAGGGACGAGATCCAGATCGATCGGTTGGAGGAATCGCGAGTCGACGTGATCCGCGTTCCTCCCGTCCCGCGCGCCGCGCCGCTGCCGCCGGTTCCGGCAGCCCCGCGGCCGCCGAAGCCGGGGGCCGTCCCGGAGATGGCACCGCTGCCGCCGATGCCGGCCGTTCCGCTGCCCCCGCCGCTGGCGCCGTCCGGGTATCTGGGGTTCGGGATCAGCTGCTCGGAGTGCGGCATGCGCGACGACGTCTTCTTCTTCACCAGCCCGCCGACGGTCGAGGACGTGGCGGAAGGCGGGCCGGCCCGGCGGGCGGGGCTTCGCTCGGGCGACGCGCTCCTGGAGATCGACGGGGTCGAGATCACCAGCGCACGGGGGGGACGGCGGTTCACCGCCATCGAGCCGGGGGACAGCGTGCGGCTCACGGTGCGGCGGGGTGGAGCCACCCGGGTCGTGACCGTGGTGGCCGAGGCGGGGCCCATGGCCCGGGCCCGGGCCGCGGTGATCGGCGACCGGCTTCGCTACGAAGGCCGGCTGGGCGCCACCCGGATCGAGGTCCGGGGCGCCCCCGTTCGGGTGACCCGGGACGAGGCCACGGGCGAGGTGGTGATCCGGACGTCGGATACCGTGATCGTCCTGAAGAGGGGCGGCTGACCCGACGGGCGGGTCGCGGGCCTCAGCGCGCCGTGACCCGCTCGACCACCACGGCGACCGCAGTGCTGCCCGCCAGACTGGCGAGCACGGCCATGCCGGTCTGCACATCGTTGCGGAGGCCGGTCACGGCGATGGCCGCGACGCCGCCGCCGGCGATGAGCCCGAGGGGCAGGGATCCCTGCCCATGGTTGGCCGCGTGGACCCCGATGGGTGCGGCCAGCGCGCAGCCCGAGGCGACCCCGTACCCGGCCCAGCCGAGGCCCTCCAGCCCGTCCGGGCCCCACAGGGAGCCGGCCCCGAGCCCGGCCAGAAGACCCACGAGCCCGCCCCCCGCCCCGGTGAAGAGGCCGCCCGCCATCATGTGCGGGACCGGCGCGGTGGGCACCGGGTCCGTGGGTCTCGAGGTCGTGAAGGCGGCCGGCCGTTCGGCCGGTGCCACGGCGAACCCGACGAGGTCGGCCGGTGCCACGGTCGCGGACGCGGCCGGCGCGACGGCGGCCGGGGCGCTGGGCGGTGCGGCGGCCCCGAACCGGTCGGCCCGCACCTGAGCGGTGGCCGGGGCGGACACCAGGAGTGCAGGCAGGACTGCCGTGCCCGACAGGAGGGCATGCAGCCAGCGGACACGGGAAACGCGAGGGGCCATAGGTCGACTCCGGAACCAGGCCGGGTCCGGGGGAACGGACCGCGCCAAGGTATCCGCCCGGCCGTCAGATTTCCAGCGTGCCCGGGAACTGGGGTCCCGAGCCCGGGGGTTGTCGGCGCCGTCCCCGGGAGTAGCGGCCGGCGTCGCTCCGGCTGATACGGCGCTCGGCCACCAGCGCTTCCAGCACCAGCTCCCCGGCCGCGGCGCGGGCGCCCGCCGAGCCGTCGTCCACCTCCAGCGCGTCCACGACCGCCAGGAGCGAGGGCACCCCCGCCAGCCCCTCGAGAAGGGCAGCGTCGCGGGCGAGGTCCGCGAGCTGGACGACGCCCCCCCGGTCGAAGTGGTCGACGATCTCGTCCAGCTGGTCGTCGACGGGCTCCCGGCGCCGGCTCTCGAACGTCTCCAGCGCCGCCTGCGAGACCAGCTCCCGGGCGATCTTCGGCGCGCCCTGCAGCTCGCCCTCGTACTCCAGCTCCATCTTCCCGGTGATGGCCGGAAGCGCGGCGTGGACGTCGCTGATCCGGGGCACCACGGTCTCCTCGCCCAGCAGGACCGCGCGCCGCTCCGCGTTGCTCACGGCGTTCTCCAGCACCGTGATGGGCATCCGCTGGCTCACGCCGCTGCGCTGGTCGATGCGCTTGTCGGTCCGGGCCAGGAACGCGATTCGCTCCACGAGCTCGGCGACGAAGTCCGGCACCGCGACCGGCCGGCCGCCCCGATCGAGCCACGCCTCCTGCCGGGTGATGTCCATGCCGGCCTCGACCTCCTCCGGGTAGTGGGTCATCACCTCCGCGCCGATCCGGTCCTTCAGCGGCGTGATGATCTTGCCCCGGGCCGTGTAGTCCTCGGGGTTCGCCGTAT
>JABAOG010000165.1_pt1 | contig 28465 bp, 23 predicted proteins | sample 7062131 | NCBI WGS metagenome assembly JABAOG01 (sample SAMN14538629, study PRJNA623070) | marine sediment metagenome | biome: marine biome [ENVO:00000428]; feature: marine pelagic biome [ENVO:01000023]; material: deep marine sediment [ENVO:00002113] | place: India: Arabian Sea | collected... | reverse complement strand
GGCGCGTCGTCTGGTAGGTGGTCCGGTCCACCACCGGCTGGCCCCACTCGTCGAACTCGAGTCCCAGGTCCCCCTCGATCCACGGGAAGGCCGTGTCCTGGCCGATGGCCAGGATCACGGCATCGCACGGGAGCACCACGTCCCGCTCGTGCTCCTGGTGGAGCGTGCCGGCCTCATCCTCCCACGAGCGGAGCACCTCGAACTCCATTCCCACCAGCCGGCCGTCCTCCACGACGTACCGCTTCGGGGAGTGGTTCTCGACGATCTCGACCCCCTCCTCCTCCGCGTCCTCCAGCTCCCAGGGGCTCGCCTTGAAGTAGCCCCGGGGCTTGCGGGCCATGACCTTCACGTCCGTGCCGCCCAGCCGCTGGGCCGTGCGGCAGCAGTCCATGGCCGTGTTGCCCACGCCGATGACCAGGACCCGGGGCGCGATGGAGTCGACGTGGCCGAAGGCCACCGACGCCAGCCACTCGATCCCGATGTGGACGGCGTCGGAGTCCCACCGGCCCGGCAGGTCCAGCTCCTTCCCCCGGGGCGCACCGGAGCCGATGAAGACGGCGTCGTAGCCTTCCTCGAGTAGCGCCCTCATGCTGTGGACCGTCGTGTTCAGCCGGAGGTCCACGCCCATGTCGATGATGAAGTCGATCTCCTCCTGCAGCACCGCCGGCGGCAGGCGGAACTTCGGGATGTTGTTCCACATGAGGCCGCCGGCCTTCTCCGTCTTCTCGTAGATGGTGACCTCGTAGCCCAGCGGAAGGAGGTCGTTGGCCACCGTGAGGGAGGCCGGGCCCGCGCCCACGCAGGCCACCCGTTTCCCGTTCTTCACGTCGGGCGCCTTCGGGAGGTGGTCCCGGACGTCGTCCCGGAGGTCGGCCGCCACCCGCTTGAGCCGGCAGATCGCGACGGGTTCCTCGTCCACCCGGCCCCGTCGGCAGGCGGGCTCGCACGGGCGGTCGCAGGTGCGGCCCAGCACCCCCGGGAACACGTTGGACTGCCGGTTCAGCATGTAGGCCTCGGTGTACCGCCCCTGGGCGATGAGCCGGATGTAGCCGGGCACGTCCGTGTGGGCGGGGCACGCCCACTGGCAGTCGACGACCCGGTGATAGTACTGCGGATCGCTGACGTCGGTCGGCTGCATCGCTACGAGCGGCGCGGCGGCGGTCCCGGGCGCCCGGGCCGGCCAGGGTCGGCCTCCACGGCCGCGCGGGCCTCGTCGGCCGCGTGCAGCGGGCAGCACCAGCCCGTGCAGCGAGTGGGATAGTCCAGGCAGGACAGCGCCGCCGGGTGCGAGACCGTCAGTCGGTCCTCCGCCGGTGCGGCCTTCGTGAGGATCACCGGTACGTTGCGGTCGACGGCGGAACAGTACGCTCGGCGCACTTCCACGGTCACCTCCGCGGAGGTAGGGGCTTCTTCGGCGCGCGGGGCGCCGCATCCGATTGTGAATATGAGAGAAAGCGGCCGGACCGCTTCTGATCTCCGACGGGCTGATCGAATCTAACACGATCCGGCGGATCCCTGCCAGCGCACGGAGACGCCGGCCGGCCAGGCGTGGGGTGCCCATCCCTCGACATCCTCGTCCGGGTGGATCATGTTATCGGACCCTGCGGGGTATCGGTCACGAGACCCCCGCCCTTCGTCAGCAGAGCCCGGAGCCGGAATGATCGACAGAGACAAACGCGACCCGGAGGGCGCGGCGCAGCCGCGTCGGATCGAGGTCGGAGGTCATGTGCGGGAGGAACGGCGCGTGGCGGCCTGGATCGGCGCGTCCATCGTCATCAAGGGCGATCTCACGAGCTCCGAGGACATGACGATCGCGGGCCGCGTGGAAGGCGACGTGGCCGTCCCGAAGCATACCCTGGTGATCGCGCCCTCCGCGCGGATCCAGGGCGACATCCTCGCCGCGACCGTGGCGATCCACGGCGAGGTCATGGGATCGGTCACCGCCGACCGCAAGGTGGAGGTCGGCGAGACCGGCACGGTCGACGGGAAGATCAAGACCCCGCGCATGGCGGTGGCCGAGGGGGCCGTGTTGCGCGGGCAGATCGGGATCGCCACGCCATCATCGAAGCCGGCATGACGCTCCGCCCTGACGCCGACCCCCGCGTCCGGAGGGCCGACATGATCCGGAGGCCCGCCGCGGCCCTGGTCGCACTGCTCGCCCTCGCCCAGACCGCCGCCGCCCAGCGGCCGGGCGATGCCTCGACCACCACCATCGGCCCCGGCGAGGACTGTCCCCCGGGGATGACCGAGATCCGGCCGCGGCGGTGCCGGGCGCCGGAGCTCCCTCCGCCGAGCATCGTGGACTACCGCCCTCGCTCGACCCTGGTGACCGAAGAGCACGCCGTGCCCCGCGCGAGGTACCCCGTGGTGGATTTCCACGGCCACCCCCGGAACTTCGACTCGCCGGATGGGCTGGCCGCCCTGGGCGCCGCCATGGACCAGGTCAACGTCGGCGTCATGATCGCGGCGAACCGGATGTCGGGCGACCGACTCCGGGAGGCGGTGGCGGCCATCGAGGCGTCGCCGGCGATGCGGGACCGGGTGCGCGTCATGGCCGGCATCGACTTCGACGGCGTGGGCGGCCCGGGGTGGGCGGAGCGGGCGGTGGCCCGACTGGAGGCCGACGCCGCGGCGGGCGCGGTGGCGATCGGGGAGATCGGCAAGAGCTTCGGCCTGTCGATCCGAAAGACCGACGGCTCCCGGCTCCGGATCGACGACCCCGAGCTGGACCCCGTCTGGGAGGCCGCGGCGCGGCTGGGACTGCCCGTCTTCCTCCATACCGCCGACCCGGCCGAGTTCTTCCAGCCGCTCGACTACCGGAACGAGCGCTGGCTCGAGCTCGCGCTGTTCCCGAACCGCCGGCTCCCTCCCGAAGAGTACCCGTCTTTCGAGCAGCTTCTGGAGGAGCGGGACAACCTGTTCCGCCGCCACCCGGGCACGACGTTCGTGACGGCTCACCTCGGCTGGCAGGCCCACGACCTCCGGGCCCTCGGCCAGCTCCTGGACGAGGCCCCGAACGTGTACACGGAGATCGGCGCGGTGCTCTACGACATCGGCCGGCAGCCCCGCGCGGCGCGGGAGTTCTTCGTCCGATACCAGGACCGGATCCTCTTCGGCAAGGACTCCTTCCAGCCGGAGGAGTACCCCTACTACTGGCGCGTGTTCGAGACCGCCGACGAGTACTTCGACTACTACCGCGACTACCACGCCTTCTGGAAGCTCTACGGGATGGACCTGCCCGACGACGTGCTGCGGAAGGTCTACTACGAGAACGCGCTTCGGATCGTGCCGGGGCTGCCCCGGGAAGACTGGCCGGACGGGTAGCGCCCGGGGCGGCCTGCCGCGCGCCGCGGCCACGTTTCCCCGATCCCGACACCCCGGAGAGATCCCACGATGCAGGCCGACCAAGCGGAAGCCTGGCTCCGCACCTTCCTGGACTACCGGCTGTTCACCCTGGGCGAGAGCCCGGTGCGCGTCAGCACGCTCCTCGTCTTTCTGCTGGTGCTCGTGGTCGGCTACCTGGCCTCCCGGGGCGTCCAGCGGGCGATCGGCCGACTGCTCCGGGCGCGGGGCATGGCGGACCGGGGCACGCTGGAGCTGGTGCTCCGCCTCGTCCACTACTTCATCATGGCCACCGCCATCGCCGTCGGGCTCCAGACCGTGGGGATCGAGCTCGCCGCGCTGTTCGCCGCCGGCGCCATCTTCGCCATCGCCGTGGGCTTCGCCATGCAGAACATCGCGGAGAACTTCGTCTCCGGGCTGATCCTGGTGGGCGAGCGCTCCATCAAGCCCGGCGATGTGCTGGAGGTCGGAGGGCGGGTCGTCCGGGTCGTGCGCATGGGAATCCGGTCCACCGTCGCCCGGACCCGGGACGACGAGGACCTCATCATCCCCAACGCCAAGCTGGTCGGCGACACCGTGAAGAACTTCACGCTCCGGGACACGATCTACCGGATCCGGTCCCGGGTCGGCGTGGCTTACGGCTCGGACCCCCGCGACGTCACCGACGTGCTGGAGCGCGCGGCCGACGCGCTCGAGTGGCGGGACCCCGACCACCCGCCCCAGGTCGTCCTGACCGGGTTCGGCGACTCGTCCGTCGACTTCGAGGTCCGCGTCTGGATCCGCGACCCCTGGAGCGCTACGGGGCTTGAGTCGGAGCTCAACCACGCCGTCTGGTACGCCCTCCGGGACGCCGGCGTCACCATCGCGTTCCCGCAGCTCGACGTGCACCTGGACTCCGCGACCGGGGCCCCGGGGCACCCGGCGTCCCCGGTCCAGTAGCCCGACCCGCGCGGCCGGGGCCGCCCGCCACGCGCCACGCGCGCCCTCCCGGAGCCCGCCGGGTCAGAAGGGCTCGGGCTCGATCTCCGACAGCCTCTCGATGCCGCGGGGCAGCAGGAAGCCGGAGTGCAGCTCGTCGAGCGGCGGCGGACGTGCGATAATCCAAGCGGCTTTACCGATACAGGGTCCTCCCCGTCCGACGCCCAGGAGGTGCTCATGACCAGAATCGCCCGCCGCGGCCATCCGCGGGCCACCCGCTCCGGCACCCCGAGTCGGCCGGGTCCCGGCCGGCGCCGGGCCCACGACAGCGGGGCCGGCGGTGACCCCGCCCGCGGCCGGACCCGGCGGAGACCCCGCCCCGGGGGCGGACGATGATCCGGCGGGACATGCTGGTGGAGGACCTCGTGGACGCGGTGCCCGGCTCGGTTCCCTACCTGATCGGCAAGGGCATCCAGCCCATCGCCTGCGGCGCGCCGATCTGGGGAACGCTGGAGGAAGCCGCGCGAGAGCAGGGATACACGGACGAGCAGGTCGACGAGATCGTGAGGGAGCTGGGCGTGCTGGAGCGGCGGGGGGTGCCGGGAGGCTGAGGGCCGCCTACCGGCCCGGCGCGGCGAGCCGGCGGCGGATGACGTCCAGGAGGACCCCGTCGTCGGCGCTCAGCTCCCATATCATGACGCCGCCGAGGCCCATTGCCCGGGCGTAGTCGACCTTGGCCGCGATGGAGCGGGGGTCGTCGTAGCTGATCCAGACGCCGGTCTCCGGGTTGTAGAGCCAGGGGACCCGGGCGGTCTCGTGCCAGTGCCGCTGGAAGCCCCGCTCCCTCGCGCCCCGCAGCTCCCGGTACCGTACCGCGCCCACGCCCCACGTGCCCTCGGGCGCACCACGGGTGGGCTGGTAGAGCCCGTCTCCCGCCGGTCCGACCCCGCCGTAGCCCCGGCCGAAGAAGGGAACCCCGAGCACCAGCTTGTATGCCGGCAGGCCCGCGTCCAGGTAGGCACGAACCGTCGCCTCGATGTCGACCCCGGGCGTGGGGTCGTCGGGCCCCGACCGGAGCGGCGCGTTGAAATGGGCGATGGAGCCGCCGGTGTGGTAGTCGTAGGTCATGACGTTGATCCAGTCGACGAGCTCCCGGATCCGCTCCACCTCGAGGTTCGCGAGGTGCCTCGGGCCGGCGGCGGTGGCGATCGTCAGCAGGTAGGGCTCGCCCGAGGGAGCCGCGGCGGCCCGGGCGTCCAGCTGGCGACGGAACTCGGCCAGAAGGCGCGTGAAGTTCTCCCGGTCCTCGGGCCGGCGCGCGTTCCCCGCCAGCCCGCCCTCCACGGGGTACTCCCAGTCCAGGTCGAAGCCGTCGAACACCCCCGGACGCGCGTCCAGGAACCGCCGGACCGCCGACGCGACAAAGCGACGTCGGGACGCGTCGGTGAGCGCCACGTCCGAGAACCGCCCGGAGCCGCCCCACCCGCCGATGGACACCAGCACGCGCAGGTGCGGGTGGCGGGACTTCAGCGCCCGCAGGCCGGCGACCGCGCCCTCCCACCCGGCCACCGGCTCCTCCCCGGCGGCGCACTCCCCCAGGTCGATGCAGCGGTCCCGGTACGCCAGCGTCCCGTCCGGCGCGATCCCGGCGAACGCGTAGTTCACGTGGGTCACCGCCTCCGCCGGGATGTCGGTGGGCGTGTACCCGCGCGCCGCCGTGCCGCCGGCGTAGTACCCCACCACCCGGAGCGGCGCCGCGGCTTCCCGCCCGGGAGAGGGGGCCGCGGCCGGACCGGCTCCACAGCCTACGGCGGCCAGGACCAGCGGAATCAGGAGCGTCCGTGTCGACGTCACCGCGCCGTTACTGCCTCCAGACGTCCGCGAGCTGGGCCCCGAACGTCGTCTCGATGAGTCTCAGCAGCTCATCGCCGATGGGCTCCAGGCGCTCGCACGCCGTGACCGAAACGGTCTGGGGCGTGAAGCACGCGTCGGTGGCGGCCCCGCCGGCCAGGGCGTGGGCGATGGGCGTGCCGGGCACGATGTCCGTCGGTCGCGCAAGACCCAGCACGTCGTCGTCTCCGCCGCCGGAGACGTCGAAGGCCATGGTGGCGCCGCCGGAGGCGTCGAGGCCCCGGGTCAGCACAGCCAGCAGGTCGGCCCCGGGGCCGCCGTCGGCCAGGAACTCGTAGCGGCCGGCACCCGAGACGCCGATCAGGTGGGCGAGGACCGCGTCCCCGATGTCGGCCCCCTGGAGGTCGACCCTCATGGTCGCGCCCTGTGCCACCTCGAGGGCACCCTGGAGATAGACGAGCCGCTCGAGGGCCGGCGGGATGTCGGCGATCACGGAGCCGCTGCCGGCGGTGACGAAGCCGTTGGCCTGGATCTCCCACTCCTCTTCGACCGCCCCGTTGGAGTTCTCCACGTATCGTTGGATGAATTGCAGGTCGCTCTCCCGCACCTGGGCGGCCTGGGCCGTGACCGCCCCGAAGGCGCCGGGGTCGTCGACCTCGGGGTCCCCGACGTCGACCCGGAGGTCCAGGGCGCTCTCCAACGGTGAGTTCACCACCACCTTCACGACGATTCCGGGCTTGATGCCGGCCTGGCCGGCGGGGCGATCCCACGGGAACCTGACCTTGTAGCGGCCGTAGGTGTCGCCCTGACCGGTGCCGTAGTCGATCGTGAAGTCGGAGGCCAGCGGCTCCACGACGTCCGAGATCAGCGTCACGGAGCTTGCGCCCGACCCGCTGCGGTAGGTGCCGGTGACGCTGCGGGTGCCGGTCGAAGGCCGCCTCCCCCGGATGCCGTCGCCGAAGCTGACCGTGGTCTGGTTGTCGCCGTCGCCGAGGTCGAGGGCGTACGCCCGCTCCCCGTCGCCTCCGAGCACGCCCTCGAGTTCCACGACGTCGTTGCCGTCGCCCGCCGCGATGCGGGTGTCGACGGAGGTATGGGTCACGGATGTGACGATGTACTGTCCGAGGTGATTGTCGTCCCCCCCCAGGTCCGCGTCGATGGCGATGGTCCCGCCCTGGAGGGCCACGCCCGAGTAGTCCACATCCAGGTCCACCCGGTCGGGCCCCGCTCCGCCGGTGATCCCGATCGCCGCATCCGCTCGCCCGGTCCGGAGGTCGACCACGAGGCTCAGCCGCCGGGTATCGCTCCCGGTCGAGCCCGCCGGAGCGCTGCCGTTCCAGAGCCCGCCGATGACCACGGGCCGGTCGGGGTCTCCGCTCTCGAAGGCGACGAGCACCTCGTCGCCCACCTCCGGCAGCGCCCTCACCTCTCCCTGGGTCTCGCCGGTCACGGTGATGTACGAATTCAGGGCCGGCACGGCGCCCCCGTCCCAGCGGAACTCCGTCCGATCGCTTCCCTGACCGGTCCGGATGTCGACCGCGAGCGTCATCTCGGTACCGGACCCCGTGGGAGTGAAGGAGGCGACCACCTCGTCGTCGCCATCGGCGGAGCGGATCGTCAGCTCCAGATCCGCCACCACGCTCTGGTCGTACCGGACGACGTCGTCCCCCGCGCCGGGCGAGATGTCGATGGCCACGACCGGACCGGTGAACCGGGCCGTCTCCCCATCGCGCTCGACGTCGACGCCCCCCGCGGACCGGACGACGGCGATGTCGTCGGGACCGTCGCCGCCCCGGATGCGCAGGACGCCGTCCTGGAGGGTCGCATCGCCGTCCAGCGGTCCGGGCTCGGCAGGGTCGCCGCAGGCGGCAACGGCGAGGAATCCGGCCGCGACGAGCGCGGCCCGGCGGAGGAAGGACACGGCGCCGGCTCCTTTGCGCGAATGGGCGGGGGCTACGTGAAATCTAGGCGCGGGCCGGGCGGACGGCCAGGAACCCGCGGGGGCACCACCGAGCGGGTCCGCATGGCAGAGGGTTTGCACTGTACGCGGCCACGATTCTGTCACTCAGGAGGCGACGTGGACATCATCCGGACCATACTCTCGATCATCCTCCCCCCTGTCGGCGTGTTCCTGCAGGTGGGGCTCGGCAAGCACTTCTGGATCAACATCGTGCTCACGATCCTCGGATACCTGCCCGGCATCATCCACGCCCTCTGGGTGATCTGGACCTTCCCGCGGGCGCCGCGAACGGCGCCATAGCTCCGGGAGAAGACGATTCATCGATCCTCCGGTGCGCGGTCCGGGCGGAGCCGCGTGCCGGGGGCTCGCCGACATTGACCGTGCCCGCCCGCGGCGGTAACCCGTCACCGAGCTGCGGTGAGCGGCAACGGACGCCGCCACCACCACCCGGGCATCCCGCCCTCGTCGTTCAGTCCCCGTGGAGCCGGCGCACCGCCTCCTGCGCCCTCTGGTTGCCCGGCTCGAGCTCCAGGGCCCGCTCGTACGCCCGAACGGCCTCGGCCTCCCGCCCGGCCGCCTCGTAGGCCGCCCCCAAGTCCGTCCACGCGCCGGGGGCCCCGGGAAACACACCCGAGAGGAGCTCGTAGACCTCGATGGCCGCGGCCGTCCGGCCGAGCTCGAGGAGGTCCTCGCCCGCGTTGTCCGCCACCGCCGCCACAGCGCCCCGCGAGTGCGTCTCCGTGAGGCCGTCCAGGCGCCGCTCAGCAGACCGCCGGTCTCCCGAGAACAGGTCGACCAGGGCCTGGCCGACGGCCTCGTCCAGGCCTCCCCGGCCCCCGACCTGCTCCAGGAACTCCTGTGCCTTGTCGGGCTCCTCCCTGGCCGCCGCGACCACGGCCGCGCGGGTCAGGTCCTCGGCCGCGGCCAACCCGGCCAGCGACCCATCGGCGGCCCGGACCGGCCAGTACCGCTCGAGGCTGTCCTCGGCGTGGAGCGTGCCGTCGGGCTGGCGGTAGAGGCGGAACGTGCCGTCGAACGGAAAGTACGCCACGAGGTGCCCGTCACCGGGCCGGACCCGGGTGGTCCCCGAGGAGGGGAGACCGAGGGGCGCCGCGGGATAGGTCCACTCGCCGACGAGCTCCGCCAGCTCTCCGTCCGGCACGGACGTGATCCTCGGATCCGGCTCGATGGCGAGGGGAACGAGCTCCGGGTCGGCGGCGGGGGCGCCCGTCCGGGCCTGGAGGACCTCCTCGATGAGGTCGAGCAGGCCCGAGAGGGGGGTACGCACGTCGCCGTAGGTGTCCGCCCGGTTGACGATCACGAGGTCGAGCTCCGGCAGGACGGCGATCATCTGGTTGCCGACGCCCAGGGCCGAGTACATCCCGTGCCGCAGGAACCGCGGCTCGCGGTACACCCACCACATGAAGCCGTAGCCCAGGGCCTCGTCGTCGATGGAGTACAGGGCCGTGCTGCGGCGGACCCAGTTCCTGGACAGGACCCGGTGGTCGCCCCAGACCCCTTCGCGGGCGAAGAGCAGGCCGAACCGCGCCGCGTCCCGGGCCGACATGCGGAACGGATACGCCGGAAACCGGGACTTGTCGCGCTCGTAGTGGTAGAAGCCGTCGGAGACGCGCCAGTCCTCCATCCCCAGCGGTCGGGCGAAGTGCTCGTCGAACGCGGTGAACACCTCCGCGCCCGTCTCCTGCGCGAGGATCGCCGCCAGCGTGTTGAAGTCCCAGTTGTTGTACGCGAAGTACCGGCCCGGCCCCTCGCTGCCCCGGGGCCGGGAGTCCGTGCGACCCGCGTACGCCGCCGGGTGGAAGACGCCGGACCGGGCCTTCAGCAGGTCGAGTATGCGGGCCCGCCGCTCGGTCGCGAGCAGCGGATCCGGGTAGTCGTCGATCCCGAGATCGGTCATGGTCTTGTTCAGCTCGATCTCGCCCCGGTCCCAGTAGATCCCGTAGAGGGCGGACAGGAAGCTCTTGCGCACCGAGTGGCACATGAACCGCCGGTCGACGTCGCCCCAGGCGGCGACCACGGCCCCGTCGGCCACCACCATGAACGCCGACGACGGCAGGGCCTCCCAGCTCCGGCGCGCGGCTTCCAAACGCTCGGGGTCGAAACCGGCCTGCCCCACGTCCTCGTAGACCATCCAGTCGTCGCCAGGCAGTCGCTGGGCGACCAGATCCCCCGCGAAGCTGAGAGCCAGAAAGAGTCCGAGCAGCGCGTGAAGCCGCCGCGTCCACGAGATCCGGGCGTCCACGGTTCGTCTCCTGGTACCGGTGGGTATGCCGCAATATAGGACGTCGGTCCGCGCGAGGAACGGGGCGTCGAGAGACCCGTTCCTCGCTCCGGCCAGGCGGAGTGGGCGGACCCCGTGATGGACGAAGGGCGCGGAGGCGTTCCAGCCTCCGCGCCCTTTCGTCAAGCTCCGGGGGTCGGAACCGGGATCGGCTCGACCCACCGGGACGCGTTCGCCCCCCCGGGAGCCTTCAGGCGCCGCCCGACGGGGCCCCGGTCTTCGTCGTGATGAGGATCACGCCGTTGGCGCCCCGGGACCCGTACACGGCCGTCTCGCCGGCGTTCTTCAGCACCGTGATGGACTCGATGTTGAACGGGTTGATGGCCCCCAGGGCGCCCCGGAACTCCATGCCATCCATCACCACCAGCGGCTCTTTGCTGGCGAGAAAGGACGAGTTGCCGCGGATCCGCACGGCCAGATCGTCGCCCCTCACGCTCACCTGGACACCCGGCAGGCGGCGGAGCATGTCCGCCAGGGCCAGGGTGCGTTCCAGCCGCTCTTCCTCGGCTTCGACCGTTTCCACCGACCCACCGACCGTTTCCTCAGCGACCTCGCCGTACCCGATGTCGACCGTCCCGCCGGCCGGCTCCGGTCGCTTCGACGCGCAGGCCGTCAGGAACAGAGGGAGGAGCGTAGCGGTGAGTACACCCGACAGCCAGGACCGACGTTGGACCGCGCTCGACGCGGTTGGCGCTTTCATGGGGCCTCTCCTTTCGTACCTCTCCCGGGCACGGTGCACCGTCAATACCCCGGCCAGGGGCTCAGGTGTCCATCGTTGCCGCCCTCGCCCCGTCCACCAGCCGGTGGGGACCCGGCGACGCGAAAGGCCCACGAGAGTCGCCTCGTCGTGGGCCTTTCGCCATGCTGTCGTCGGCACATCGCCGGCGCTCACGCCGCCGGCTTCATGGGCCGATCACCTGCGAATCAGTACCCCGGGTTCTGGGCGATGTTCGGGTTCGCGTTCATCTCCCACTCCGGGATCGGCAGGATGCAGTACTGACAGGGGTATGCCATGTTGGCCACGTCACCGGTCACGTCCACCCTGACGATGCCCTGCTTGGTGCGCATCAGGTCGTGGATCCGGTGCCCCTCGTACCCCAGCTCGATCCTGCGCTCGATGAGGATCTCGTCGATCAGGGCCTGCCCGGTCGCCGTGACGTCGGGCGCCGTGGCGAGGCCCCTCTGCCGGATCGTGTTCAGATCATCCTGCGCAGGCCCGTCGTTGGTGAGCCGGGCGTTGGCCTCGGCCCGGTTCAGGTAGACCTCCGAGAGCCGGATCACCGGCACGTTGTCGGTCTGCTGGGGCGTCGGCCACTTGTTCACCCGGTGGGCCGCGTAGATCCCGGTGAGCAGCGGGTCCTCCACGAACATCTGCATGCGGATGTCGGCGGGATCGATGAGGTCCAGCAGATCCCTCGCCGGGAGGTAGTCGCCGTACCCGTTGGCGGTGTACATGCAGCCCAGGCAGTCGCTGCCCTCGTTGTCGGTCGGCAGATACTGGAGCTCGAAGATGGCCTCCGATGAGCCACCGGTTGTGTACTGGTCCACGTAGGCCTGGCCTTCGACGAGGCTGTAGTCCCCGCTGCCGATCACGGCATCGGCCATGGCCACCGCGTTGGCGTAGTCCTCCTTGTAGAGGTAGATGCGCGACAGCAGGGCCCGGGCGCCGTTCTCCGTCATCATGTACGGCCCGTTGCGGACCTGGTTCATCAGGCTGATGCCCTGGTTCATGTCCGAGATGATCTGGGCATAGACCTCTCCGACCGTGGACCGGCTGGGCAGGTTCGTGACGTCCGACTCCAGCACCATCGGCACCCCGGGATGCGAGGCATCGCCGGTGAACGTGTAGTGCTGGGCGTACATCTTCACCATGTCGAAGTACACCAGCCCCCGGAGGGCGTAGGCCTCACCCAGGATCTGGTCGTACTCCGCCTCCTGGACCGCGGGGGCGTCGTACTCGGCGTTGATCAACATGTTGAGCATGTTGATGACCTCCCAGCCCGACTCCCACAGGTCCTGCTCGTAGTTGTGCCCGGATCGCGGGANNCCTCGCCCATGATGTCGGACATGAGGTGGAGGCTGCGGCCGTAGTAGTCGTCGTTCGTCATCTCGTCGTAGACGCCGACGATGGCGGCCCGGAAGTCGGCGATCGACTCGAAATACGCGTCGTTGGACACGCTCGCCTGGGGCTCCAGGAGCAGGTCCGCGCAGGCGGAGACGCCCACGAGCACCGGCGCGAGAAGCCCGACCGTTATCATCTTCTTGTATCTCATGATCGTTTCCCTTCTCCAAGTTGGTTTCTGGTCCGCTGTCGTTGTCANNTCTGGTCTGATTTCATAATCATGGCCCTAGAACCCTACCGTCAGTCCGAGACTGGCGGTCTTGGAGTTGGGCGTGCCCGTGTTGTAGACCCCGCTCACGATCTGCTCGGGGTCGAAGAAGAGGTTGTCGTCGGCCACCCAGGTGAAGTAGTTCGTCAGCGTGAACCGGAGGCTCGCCGAGGACAGTCCGAGCCGGCTCACCCACTCCGGCGGCACGGCATAGCCCAGCGTCACGTCCTTCAGCCGGACGTAGTCGCCCTCGTAGAGGAACCGGTCGGAGTTCGACGGCTGCGAGCCCGAGTTGCCGCCCCAGATCTGCTGGGGGAACAGCGTCTCGTCGCCCGGCTGCCGCCACCGGTTCTCCCACGCGAACCGCGAGGTGGACCGGGGCGCGTAGCGGCCGTCGCCGTGGAAGAACCGCTCGGCTCCCGCGTACAGGTAGTGGCCGAACATGTACGTCGCGAGCGCGCTCAGCGAGAACCGCTTGTAGCGTGCGCTGAGACCGAAGCTCCCCAGGTAGTCCGGGGTGGCGGACCGGCCGTCGGCGAAGCGCTCGGCCTCGGCCAGCGAGCTGGTCGTCGTGGTCCGGCTCGTATCCGTGTAGTACAGCGGCCCGCCGGTGGCGGGGTCGACGCCGGCCCAGAGCAGGAGGTAGTACGTCTGGTAGTCCTCCCCGACTCTCCGGACCTTGGTCCCGTCGACGAACTCCTCGTCGAGACGGGTGATCTCGTTGTGCTGCGACGTGACGTTGAAGTCCAGGGTCAGGTCGTACTCCGGGTTGCGGAGCACCTCGGCCTGGATCGAGAACTCGACGCCGGAGTTCTCCATGTCGCCGAAGTTCTGCAGCAGGCTCGTGAAGCCCGTGGTCATGGACGTCGGGACGTCCAGCAGCAGGTCGGTGGAGGTCTTCTTGTAGTACTCCACCGTCCCCGAAAGCCGGTTGTCCAGCACGGAGTAGTCCAGGCCGACGTTGAACGCGTTCTGGGACTCCCAGGTCAAGTCGGTGTTCTCCACCTGGGACGGCGAGGAGCCCGGCTGGTCATCGTAGCTGCGGGCGAACCCGTACAGCCCCTGCCAGTCGAAGTTGCCGATCTCGGCGTTTCCGATCTGGCCGTAGCTGCTCCGGAGCTTCAGGTAGTCGAAGAGGCCGACCCCCTGCATGAAGGAAGCGTTGGTCAGGGTGTAGCCGGCGCCCACGGACCAGAAGTTCCCGTACCGGTTGTCCGGGCCGAACCGGGACGAGCCGTCGCGCCGGAAGGAGCCGGAGAGGAAGTAGGTCCGATCGAGGTCGTAGTTCACCCGGGCGAACATGGACTCGAAGGAGAAGTCGCTCCGGGTGCTGGTGCCCTCCGTGATCGCGGCGCTCGTGCCGAGCTTCAGATCCGGATGGGCGAAGCCCTCACCCCAGACGTTCACCCGGTCCCGGAGCGAGTAGCTGGACTCGTAGCCGGCCACGGCATCCAGGTTGTGCCGGCCGCCGAAGCTGTTGGTGTAGTTGGCCGTGTGGGTGCCCTGCCAGAACCGGTTCTCCACCCGCGAGTCGTCGAACCAGCCGCCGCTGTTCCGGCCGTCCCCGAAGAACATGTTCTGGAAGACGTAGTCGTCGATGTTGTAGATGTCGACGCTCAGCGACGAGTTGATGGACAGGTCGTCCGTCACCCGGAACGTCCCCGAGAGGTTGTCGAGGACCCGGGTGGTCTCCTTCGTCTTGGGGTTCTCGTAGAGCCCGCCCACGGGGTGGTTCGCCCCCATGACGTTGGTGTGGCGGTGGTACCAGAAGCCGTCCTCGTCGTACATGGGCAGGACGGGCGGCATGAACACGGCCATGTAGAACGGCGCTTCCCACGCGCTGCCGTCGTTGATGCCGTTGTAGTCCGTGTACGACACGTTCAGGTTGTTGGCAATGCTGATCCGGTCGGTCATCTGCGCCGTCAGGTTCAGCCTCGAGGAGTAGCGGTTGAAGAACTGCTCCTTGACGTTGCCCTCCTGCTCGAACGCGCCGGCGGAGAAGTAGTAGGTGACGTCCCCGAGGCCGCCCGAGGCGCTCACGTCGACCTGGTTCGTCACGCCGTTCCGGGTCATGAGATCCATCCAGTTGTTGTCCTCCTGGATGGGCCACTGGTTGTTGTACTGCTCCTCCGCATCGGCCTGCGACATGCCGTCGTTCATGCGGGTCTCGATGTAGTAGTCGTGGTACTCCTGGGCATTCAGTCCCTCGAGCAGGTTGTCGTGGGCGAAGCTCGAGATCCCCGACTGCAGCCGCACCTCGAACCGGGGCGCTGACGCCATGATGTCGCTGCCCGCCACGCCTCCCTTCGTGGTGATCAGCACGACGCCGTTCGCGCCCCGGGAGCCGTAGATGGCCGGCGCGGCCGCGTCCTTGAGGACGACGATGCTCTCGATGTCGTTCGGGTTGAGCGACGCCAGAGCGTTCGCCGTGCGGCCGCCGTTGTCCACCTCGGTATTCGCGGACGCGCTGTTCCAGAGGCCGACGCCGTCGACGACGTAGAGCGGCTCGGAACCCGCCGTGATCGAGCCCTGCCCCCGGACCCGGATGTCGAAGCCCGCGCCCGGCGCGCCGTCCAGCGACGTCACCAGGACGCCGGGGCTCCCCTGGATCCGGTCCTGGAAGGTGGTCGTGGTGAGCATCTCGAGCTGCGGGGCCGGGATCGTGTTGATCGAGCCGGTCAGCTCCTCCTTCCGGGCCGTGCCGTAGCCGGTGACCACGATCTCGTCCAGGCTCAGCGGGTCGACGGTCAGCTGCACGTCGACCGAGGCCGTTCCGCCCGCCGTCACGGTGACCTCGCGCCGCACGGAGCGGTAGCCCACGTACGTGAACTCGAGCTCGTAGGATCCCGGGGGGACGCGGGTGATGATGTAGCGCCCGGTCTCGTTCGTCAGCACGCCCAGCCGGGTCCCGATCAGCTGGACCTGGGCACCGACGATGGGGCCGCCGGTATCCCCGGCCTGGACCGTGCCAACGACGGTGCCGAAGCTCTCCTGTGCCGCGCCCGGTCGAGGCAGGGCTCCGACAAGGAGCCCGGCCGCCGCCAGGCACAACACACGCGACATACGTCGAGTCGCCATTTGCAGTTCCTCCTGTTGAGGGTTAGGGAACCTCCGCGGCATGCTACGCTGTCGCCGCTGACCTGTGCGGCACGGCAACCGGTGCGCAGGGTGACGCGTCATTCGTGAACGCTGCCGTCCCCCGGGAGCGCTCCCGGACGGCGGGTCGGATATGGCGTGCAGAGCCGTGGGGCTGAGTGGGCTGGATCGCGTGAGAAGAGTGGGTCGGGAGACCGGTGGCACTACTCGTCAACGGCGGTGGACGACAGATCCACCGGTTCCAGGAGGCAGGGTGGTTTGGACGCTCCATCGCGGTTCTCCCGTTTCTGCCAGGGTAAGGCTCCCGTCCGTGCCGGTCAATGTCCGGCATCCGGGAGCGGCAGAATCGGAGCTCCTACCCGTTGAACGTGTGAGCTGGAGGGCCTGTTACAGCGGCGACCACGGGCAGGGCGATGACGGTCTCCGGCGCGGCGGAGCGTGGCTACGCGACGAAGCTGGCTCGACGGTCTCCGCCACCCCGTGCGGGGCGGGACCGCGCGGCCGGCGGCTTCCCCTCGCGGCACCGACGCTGCGCCTCAACGCCGGCAGCAGCGGAACCTCCCCCCGAGTTCGAACGCCTGGATCCGGTTCCCGTCCGGATCGCGGAACACGAAGGACCTCAGCCCCAGCGCCTGGTCCGTCCCGATCCGCTCGTCCATCTCGACGCCTCGCCCCCGGAGGTACTCGAACAGCCGGTCCAGGTCCTCGACGAACAGGCCCGCCTCGGCGAGCCCACGGAGCCGGAACGGGTGGTCGCCGGTGGCCAGGGTGTCGGCAGCGTCGAGGGCATCGGCCGGGGCGATACCGTCTGCGTGGTGGATCAGCTCGACGACGACGGGCGGGGCGTGCAGGACCCATACGCGAAGAGCGCCATCGGCGGAGGCGGTGGTGGCCGCGAGCTGAAGGCCCAGGACGTCACCGTACCAGGCGGCGGTGTCGTCGAGGTCGGCGACGGAGACGGGGAGGAAGGCGGGTCCGGCGCCGGTGAGCGGGTGCGCCGTCGCGCCGGTGTCGGGATAGGCGTCACGGACGATCGCATTGAGGACGGCGGTATCGCCAGGATCCGCGAAGCGGGCGGCTCGGGCCAGCACGTGCTCCCGGAACAGTGTGTGACCGGGGACGATCCGGGCGGCAGCGGCGTACGCCCCGGCCGCGGCGGTCGGGTCGGTCTCGGCCAGGCGGAACAGCTCCTCCTCGGCGGGCACGGGGCCGACGGCGGGGTCGTGCGTGATGGTGAGGAACGGCGCGGGGGTGGGCGCGAACCCCGTGCGGAAGGGATCGGCGTCGCCCTCGAGCGTGTCCTGGAGGAAGCGTCGTATCATGCGGGCCGACGTGGCGTACACCTCCAGGTGCCGCGCCGTGTGGCCGGCCACGGGGTGGGAGAGGAAGTCGCCGTGGGACGCGTCGCGGAAGGCCACGCGGGTGAGGTCAGCGTACGGCAGAGCCCCCGCCACGTCGGGCACCTTGGCGTAGGCGGGCGAGGTCTCGTCGTCGGCCCGCTCGAGCATGAGGAAGGGCACCCGGAGGCGGTGCGGCTCGTAGTGGACCGACCCTGCGATCAGGTCGGCGCCCCGGCGGTAGCGCTCCCACCCCTCGATGGTGACCACGGCGGCCGGCTGCATGTCGCGCATCGCCCAGAGCAGCGCCGCCAGCGACGCGCCGCTGAACGACGCCACCGCCAACCGTCGCGTGTCGACCCACGGCAGACGGCGGAGCACGCCGTAGACGAACCCGATGTCGTCGATCCGGGTGTCGATGGTGAGCGCGTTCGGCGAGAACGCCAGGGACGTATTCGTCATGCGGCCGTTGTTCGGCAGTGCCGCCACCACGAAACCCCAGCTCGCGAGATAGGCGCCCAGAAGCGGGTCGCTGACGCCGAGGGCGCCGACGTACAGCAGCGCCGGGTGCGGGCCGGGCAGCCGGGGCGCGTCCCGGACGGCCGGCGTCTCGTCGTCCCACGTCCGCGCCGCCCGGGCCGGCTCCACCCCGAAGCCCGCGGCCCGCTCCATGAACTCCGACCGCAGCCGCGCGACCGCCGCCTCGTCCAGGACGACGCCGGGCGTCAGCTCCGTCTCCCGCAGCACCCTGAACTCGCCCGCCCGCATCCGCCGCGCCGCGGACGCCCCTGCCTCCGGGTCCGCCGGGTACCAGATCGCGACCTGTACCGGCCGGGCGGGCTCGGGGGCGAGGCGGCCCCGGAAGTCGCGGAGCGGGCGGAACGCGCGGCTGGAGTCGAGAGCCTCCACGACGGTGAAACCGACGGCGTGGGGGCCGTAGTCGAGCGTCGGCGCCTGGGCCGCCGGGCCGCTCGCGGGCCCGGCTTCGGGACCGGCTGCGGGGTCGGCTGCGGTCTGGGCGTCGATCCACGCCGGGGGTGTGGCGGGCGCCGCGGGCGTGGCGGGCCCAGGGGCTGTGGTAAGCGCCGGGGCTGTGACGGCCGCCGAGCCCGTGAGGACGAGGAGTGCCAGGAGCTGGGGGTACGCGGGCCGGTGCATGAGGGTCGGGAGCTCGGGGTCGCCAGGGTGACGAAAATGGAACGGGTCAGGGTGGCCGGGCGTGACAGGACGACTTCGCGGCCGACCGCGAGTGCGGTGAACGATCCGCCGCAGGCAGGTGGCGTGTCAGGGCTCGTGGGGAGGGCTCGAGCCCGGCCGGGGGCTGCGAACCCGGTGGTTATCACTGGCTTTGCCGCCCTCGACGCCCGCGGGCCCACCAGGGTACGTCCGTCAGGGTGACCTGCAGCTCAGCGGTCCTCCGCCGCACCGTCGGACGGTGGAAGTCCCGCGTCGGCCGTCCGCTTCAGGCGTCAGGTGAGGGCATCGGAGCACGCGTGCGCCTGGACCCTCGCTGATCTACCTTGTGGGGGTCACGGGGAGCCGAGGGCTTGCGTGGTTCCGGCCCAGCCGCTCGCTCATCTCGTCAACCTGGCTTCACAGCTCATGCCTTCTTCCCCCCCGGGAGCAAGCCGCAACGCAGCGAAGGCGGACGCCTCGCCGCAGGACCTCGATGTCCTGATCGTGGGCGGGGGCATCGGCGGCATCATCTGCCTGAAGTACGCCCTCGACGCGGGGCTGAGGACGCTGCTGCTGGAGGGCGGCGAGCGGGTCGGTGGGTTGTGGCGGGACCTCCCGAACTGGCAGGACATCCAGTTCAGGAAAGAGGACTGGACCCTGGGAGACCTTCCGATCGCCGGCGAGGACCGGTCGAGCATCGTGGGGAACATCGAGGCGTGGGTGGACCGGTTCGATCTCTCGCCCCGGATCCGGCTCGGCGCCCGTGTCCGCCGCGCGTCGCCGCATGACGAAGGATGGCGGGTGACCACGGACACGGCCACGTACGAGGCCCGCTGGCTGATCGCCGCCACCGGTGCGCACAACCGCCCGGTCGTCCCCCGGGTCGAGCGCGTCCGCTCGACCCTACGCGAGCGGCACTCCTCCGAGCTGGAGGACCCCGAAGCGTTGCGGGGCAGGCGGATCACGGTGGTGGGGGGCGGCGCGTCGGCGTACGACCTTCTCGACCTCTGCTTCAACCATGGCGCGAGCAGTGTCGCCTGGGTCTACCGCTCCTGCCGATGGATGCGACCGACCCGGCGGCTCAAGTACTACGGGACGGACATGCGGTTCCTGGCCCGGTCACAGCTGTTCGGCCAGTCCGTCGACCGCCTCAATCGTCAGATCAACGAGGATCTCCGGCGGAGGTACTCGAACGCGGGGATCGAGGAGATCATGCCCGCCACCCCGTTCGACTTTCGCCGGGACCAGCTCATTCCCGGCCGGCGGGACATGATCGCCAACTTCCAGCGCATCGCCCGGTTCCGGGGCGAGGTGGCGAGGATCGTGGAAGATGAGGTCGAGCTGGTCGCCGGCGGGCGGATCAAGACGGACGTCCTGCTCTGGGGCACGGGCTACGCCATGGATCTCGGCTATCTGGACGTGAAGGGCCTGAGTCAGGCCCGACGGCCGCAGGATGTGCTCGGGCGCTGCTTTTCGGCATTTCGCTCCTGCGACGCCCCGAACCTCTTCCTGCTCGCCCCGGGTGTTCTGGAGACGACCACTTCGACGCCATGGGCGTACGCCCACGTGGCCAGGTCCATGATGGCCCACATCCGCGGACGCCAGATCTTCGAGGACCCGCCCACCCCGGAGTTCATCAACCACTTCGACCTCGTCAAGCGGCTGGCCCGAAGAGACCGCGACAACTACCCGTTCGGGATCTGGCGGATTCGATACCTGCGCCTGGCGCTGCTGCACCCCTGGTCCAGCCCGATGCCGATCCCGTAGAGAGCGAGTGGGGGTGCCGGGGGCCTCTGCCCGTTCCGGAGCACCGGGCCGGGGTGGTCGGCTCACGGAAAGGTGAACGGATCAGGGAGCCGCTCGATCGCGGGAAAGGATCAGACCTCTGCCGTAGAGAGGGGAGGAGCTTTCTGAGCCATGGCTTTGAGATCGATCACCCCTTCATTGCAACCGGAGCGACCTCCAAACCTTTCGAGCGAAGCGAGGTCAGCGAGGATCCGCCGCAGGCGGACCGGAGCTCAGCCCGCGTCCGGATCGCGCAGCGAGACGGGGACGCCGGTCAGACGGGTCGACGCCGCGGGACCATGGAATGCCCGGCATCTCCTTCGAGAGCCGGGCAAGCATTCGATGGTCGTCGTCGAGGTGGAGGGAATGGTCCCAGTCTACGAGGTCCGGATCGGCCAGACCCCAGGTGGGCCGGCGCCCCCCCGAATAGCGTTCCAGTTGTTCGCAGGCCCGGGTACGCAAGTTGCGCCCCGCCCAGCGCGACTCGCTGAAGGCTCGTGTGGGCTCAATCGATCAGGAGGATCAGACATGCGTGTCTCCCGTATCGCCACCCCCGTCCTCGCCCTCGCCCTCGCCGTGCCGGCCACGACGCAGGGGCAGCAACCGGGTGCGGCCGCCGCCGCGTCGGATGCGGTCGCCACCGACGAGGTCGGCGACCTTCGCGACCGGCTGCACCTGCTCCTGTTGCGGCCGGACGTGCGCCGGTACGCCCGGGACCGTTCCATCGACCTGACGCCGATCCACGAGGGCATCGATGAGCTGGGACCCGCCGCCCTCGCCCAGGTCGCGCCCTACGCCGACGCCCTGGACGACGCGAACGCGCAGTCGACGGTCACGATCTCCAGCACGACGATCATCATCGGCCTGCTCATTCTCATCTTGCTCGTGCTGATCCTCTGAGCTCGGCCGGAGTCGATTCATTCGAGTCTATGATCCGCGAGGCTCGTCGGCTCTCGGCGACGGGGCACGGCGCAGGAGAGAAACTGGGTGGTGCTCTGGGGCTGCTGCCCTAGAAGGCCTGAATCTCGGGTCCATCCGGCATCGCCGAGGGTTTAGAGGTCTCGGTCGCCTCCACAGAGCTAATTCGGCGCTTCGGGTTGGAGTCACGCTGCAGGTCACGATCCGCCGGGATCAGTGACCCGGGGATCATGGAGCCGGCGGGAGTCGAACATGCGCGGGCGATACGGTGCCGAACCCGAGAATTCCCCGCTATTGCGGGAAGAACGGCAGACCTGCTGCAGCGGGTGTGCGATGGCGTGTGCGATCGCAGGTCCGGATCGCGGTCGGCGGACAGTTCTCATGCCGGTGATGGCTGCCGTAGCCCGGGACCGCCGAATATCACCTGAAGCGTCCGCGCGCTCGCCGATGCGCCGCCGTTTGTCCGACTCTGGTGCAAAAGCAGCCGACTTTCTATCGTTCCCTTTCATACTCTGGACACGCCCCACGCCCACTGCATGGACAACCCAACGGAAACGCTTTTCGCCGGCCCCGGCCGGCTCCCGGCCCTGTGCCGCGAGTTCGACTGGTCCGGCACACCGCTCGGCCCGGTGGACTCGTGGCCGGGGACACTGCGGGTCGCCGTGCAGATGGTGCTGGCTTCCGGTATCCCCCAGATCATTCTGTGGGGACGCGAGCTCATCCAGATCTACAACGACCCGTACGCGGAGCTCATCCAGGCGAAGCACCCCGCCGCGCTCGGACACGGGAACCTGGAGATCTGGCCGGAGGTCGCCCACATCAACGCGCCGATCTTCGACCGCGTTTTCGAGGGCGAGACGGTCACCCGGAAGGACGCCCTGTATCCCCTCGAGCGAAGCGGCGAGATCGAGGATGTCTACCTCACCATCTCCTACAGTCCGATTCGGGATCCCGAGGGCGCCGTGGGGGGCGTGCTCGCGACGATGATCGAGACAACCGCGGACGTGACCCTGCGAGCGATGCAGGCGGAGAGGGAGCAGCTGCACCGGGAACTCGACGCGCAGCGGCAGCGCCTCTCTACCGCCTTCCAGCAGGCTCCCGCCTTCATCGCCATGCTGAGAGGGCCGGACCACACGTTCGAGATGGCGAACCCTGCCTACCGTCAGCTCGTGGGGAACCGGCCTGTCGTTGGTCGCACGGTGGCGGAGGCCCTGCCCGAGGTCGTGGGACAGGGGTTCATCCCGATCCTGGACGACGCCTACGCCAGCGGCGAGGCGTTCGTCGGAAGGGAGATGATTGTCGAGCTGGACACGGACCATGGAACGGAGGAGCGGGTCCTGAACTTCGTATACCAGCCCCTTCGCGACGCCGCGGGAGAGGTGGAGGGCATCCTGGTCCACGGCGTCGACGTGACAGACACGGTCGAGGCCAGGCGGGAGGCGGAAGAAGCGAACCGGGCAAAGACGGAGTTCCTGGCCAGCATGAGTCACGAGCTGCGGACACCTCTGAACGCCATCGCCGGCTATGCAGACCTCCTGGACGCCGAGGTGCACGGGCCGATCTCCGACGAGCAGCGCCAGGCTCTGTCGCGGATCCAGGTGAGCCAGCGGATCCTCCTCCAGCTCATCAACGACGTCCTCAACTTCGCCAAGATCGGGACGGGGCAGCTCGAGGTCCGGTCAGAGCGCGTGGGCATCGGGGGGCTCGTGGCCGACCTCCAGTCCGTGGTTCAGGGGCTGGCGGACAAGAGCGAGGTCGAGCTCGATCTCGTGCCCTGCCCTGACTCGCTGGCGGTGTTCGCGGACCCCGACCGCGTGCAGCAGATCCTCCTCAACCTCCTGGGCAACGCCATCAAGTTCACCCCCGCGGGAGGCGAGGTGACGCTGACGTGCGAGTCGGCAGGTGAGTCGGTCTACATGCATGTACGCGACACCGGGCCCGGCATCGCCGACAGGAATCAGGCCCGGATCTTCGATCCCTTCGTGCAGATCGGAGAGTCCGGCGATGTCCCCGCGACCGGCATGGGACTCGGGCTCGCCATCAGCCGCGACCTCGCCCGCTCCATGGACGGCGACCTCACGGTCGAAAGCCATCCCGGCGAGGGGAGCCGGTTCACGCTGCGACTGCCTCGCGCGTCGTAGAGAATGCCAGGGGGGTTCCAGTGTTCGGTCATGGCCGTCTCACCGCGTCCCCGTCTCGATCACGGACCCGGGGCAGCCCGGAATGCCGTACGCGTCCACGACATCCTGGCCCTGGACCAGGATCGGCGCCCAAACGCAGAAGCGGCGGAGCGAGATTTTTTCGTCTCACTCCGCCGCTTCTGTACTCTGTCTTCACTGCTTCCTCAAGTGGAGCCGGCGGGAGTCGAACATGCGCGGACGACCGGGCACCGAACCCGAGGTGTTCCCGCCATTTAAAGAAGAACTGCGGATCAGCTGGAGCGGGTGTGCTACGAGGTGTGCGACCGTTACCGTCGGCGCGGCAGCGGATCGCAGTGGCTGCTCTCGACCCGGATCCGCCCGCCGAGCTCGGTGAGAACGTCGAAGCACCGTCCGGAGCCGAATCGCGGGCAGTCGCAAGATGGGCGTTATTGAAATGAGCCCTTCAGCGCGTTCATTGTCCGCCTCCGCTCGTGCTCGGCGACCCGCTGAATGACCGGCTCGAACAGGCGCAGCAGGCCGAGCGTTCGCGCCTCCGCATGGTGGTTAACGACCGTGCGATCGTGGCCAGCAGGCGTCAGCAGGTAGCCCGGCCAGCCCTCGATCACCGTCAGGCCCACCCAGCGAGCGCTGTAGTGAAAAACGATGCGCCGTGGGGGCTCAAACGCCACCACCTCGCCGCGCGCCGTACCCAGCCGCGTTCGATCCGTGTACGCCGTCCCTCTGGCGACCGGTCCGGCCGAATCCTGGCGGCACCGCAGGAAGATTCCACCCCGGCCGGCCCTCCACTCGGAGTACCGGCCGATGGCAACCAGACGGCCGAAGACTCGGTGGATGGGGGCGACGATGGTGTCGCGCATATCGCCCTCGATCATTGGGCCTCCAGGTGAGGTGCGGGTCGCAGCCGCACCGGGATCGTACTGCCTGCCTGTCCGGCTCCTACGACGGGGATATCGACGCGCTCGCCCATGACGCGGCCTCCCGGGAATGGAAGAGGGGGTGCGCCGTCTGTTATGGCCAGCGGCGAGCCCGGCTCGCAACCGCTCCGGATCCTGCTGCCGCTCGACGGGAACCTTTCATCCCATCATCGCGTCGGCCTTAGTAGAAGGGAGCGAGTCCCCCTACCCGCGACCTGTCATGAATGTCCATTCGCCCAGCTACGAGCTGACCGCTGCCGACCGCCGATGGTTCGGTGAGCGGGTCGAGACGCTCCTCCCCCAGCTGTATGGTGCAGCCGTGCGTCTGTGCCGGAATCCGACGAAGGCGGAGGACCTGGTGGCGGAGACCGTGACGCAGGCGTGGAGCGCTCTGCCATCGCTGAACGACCGCTCGTGCTTCCGCGCATGGGTGTTCCGGATCCTCAACAACACGTTCGTTTCCCACTGCCGGTCGGCGGAGGAGAAGGTCGAGCACGAGTCCCTGGACACCACCGGACCGGAGCCCTTTTCGCTCTTCGAGCGACTCCACCAGCCGATCCTCATGTGGTGGGGCAACCCGGAGCTGGATTTCCTCAACCGGCTCCTGGCCGAGGACATCGAGCGGGCGATCGACGCGCTCCCGCCGGCCTTCCGCGAGGTAGTGGTGATGGTCGACGTGCAGGGCCTGAAGTACGCGGAGGTCGCCGACACCCTCGGAGTCCCGATCGGCACCGTACGCTCGCGCCTGTCCCGGGGTCGGAGCCTGCTCCAGAAGGCGCTGTGGGACCACGCCCACGAGGCGGGACTGACGGACGAGCCCTCCCCCGAACGGACTGAAATCCAATGACGATGCCGACTGAGATCCGGAGCTGTGAGGATGCGCTGCGAATGCTCGCCGCCCATCTGGACGGAGAGCTGGAGAGCGAGCNNAGACGTGCAGGAGCTGCTACTCCCGGACCGAGTTCGAGCGCCGCCTGAAGGCAATGGTTTCCGCAGTCTGTCGCCAGCCCGTCACACCGGCGCTGAGCGAGCGCGTGCAGACGCTCATTCGCGACTTTGCCCCATCCGGCGCGGAGTGAGTCGCCCGCCCCTCCTACCCCCAGAGACAAGGAGTCAGAATGGTAGTCATCACCTCGGACCAGCGGGACGTCATCATGGACGCCGTCCGCGAGATGTATACGGCCGTCGCGAGCAGTCCCGACCAGGAGTACCACTTCCCGACCGGGCGACGAGCGTGTGACTACGTCGGCTACCCGGCCGACGATCTGGACCCGGTCCCAGCCGAAGCGGTGGCCTCCTTTGCGGGTGTCGGCTATCCGTTCGCCGCGGACGTCATCCGGGAGGGGGACACCGTTCTCGACATAGGGGCCGGATCCGGGACCGACGTCCTCGTCGCCGTCGGACGCGCAGGTCCACACGGCTGCGTGATCGGGCTGGACATGACGCCGGCCATGCGGGAGAAGTGCCTCGCCAACGCCCGGGCCATGGGCGCCGGCAACGTGGAGGTGATGGAGGGCGAGGCCGAGTCGATCCCGCTGCCCGACGACTGCGTGGACGTCGTCACCAGCAATGGTGTCATCAACCTCGTACCGGACAAGAAGGCCGCGGCTCGCGAGATCTACCGGGTCCTTTGCCGCGGCGGGCGCCTCCAGATCGCGGACATCGTCGTCCGCGACGAGCCTTCGGACGCCTGCCGGTCCGAGCCCCAGCTCTGGGCCGAGTGCATCGTCGGCGCCACCACCGTCCAGGACTACCTGGACACCTTCCGACGCGTGGGGTTCGAGGATGTGGAGAGCCTCGCGGACCGCGTCCTCGACTACTTCGCGGCAAGCACCAGCGAATCGACACGCAGGACAGCGTCCGGCTTCGGAGCGCATTCGATCGTCATGCGGGCGACCAAGCCGGCTTAGCGCGACCCATCCGGGGCGCGATGTCGCGCCCACCAGCCGCAGCACCACTTCAGCGAGTCGGGCCCCCGAGCCACACGAGGAACCGGGCCGGGACCCTATTTCCCACCAACGCAGGAGGAGAGCATGGCCACCACGAACGCGGCAACCACAGCCAACGGCGTCGACGTCGCCCAGCTGCAGGAAACCGTCGGGGCGATCCAGCAGGACCCGTCCCTCGCAGAGTTCCGATTCAGGGCCCACAACCGCTGGGAGCACGGCGGGCACAGCCGTACCGAGATCCGGAGCTTCTACGGCGCGGGTCAGGAGGACGATTCACGAACCCAGACCTTCGTGATCGAGGGCGACGAGCCGCCCGTGCTCCTCGGCGGGAACCAGGCGCCGAACGCGGTAGAGGCTGTCTTGCACGCTCTTGCGTCATGCCTCGCCGTCGGCTTCGCCTACAACGCGGCGGCGAAGGGAATCGAGGTCAGGGATCTGGAATTCGAGCTGGAGGGCGACCTGAACCTACACGGCTTTCTCGGCCTCTCCGACCAGGTCCGGGCCGGCTACAGTGACATCCGGGTCACCTACACGGTGGACTGCGATGCCGACGAACAGACGGTGGCTGAGCTCTGCGAGTACGTGCAGCGGACGTCGCCGGTGATGGATATCCTGCGCAATCCGGTCGACGTCGAGGTGCGTCGAGCCTGACCCGCAGGAACCACCGTCCTCGCTGGTCGAGCCAGATGGACGGCCCAAAACAGAAGCGGCGGAGTGAGATTCTTTCGTCTCACTCCGCCGCTTTTGTATCCTGCCCCTGCCACTGCTACCCAAGTGGAGCCGGCGGGAGTCGAACATGCGCGGGTCGATAGAGTCGCCGAGCTGAGATGTCCCCGCCATTCCGGGGAAAACGGCCGTTCCGCCAAACGGCGTGTGCGATGCCGTGTGCCATGAATCGGCGCCCGGACGTTCTCCCGGCTTGAGAATCTGGCTCATCGCCGAATGCGTACGGCGACTCTCCGCCCGCTTCGGGTGGCGCAGTGCTCTCTCGCGTGAGGGCTGCCATGGTGGCGTGTAGGCCGTTAACTTCAAACAGTCAGGTGACCAACGTCCGGGGAGCCGCAGTGCGCCCGCTGGACCATGATCCGGAGGACCGTGGCAGAGAATGCGGTCCCCCTCCTGCGCCCGGCGAATCCTCGCCTCGTCGCTCGACCTGAGCTTCCCGCAGCACGAGGGCGCATGACCATGGACCCGCCGACCGACCCCACCCCGAGCCGTACGAAGCGTAGCCTCCGTGTGGACCCCACGCAGTCCCCCGGCTGGATCGCGGGTTCTGACCGGGTGCCCCGTCCGGGGGAGCGGATCCACACACACGAAGGCACCGGTGTCGTGGTGCGCATCCTCCACAAGACCGCCGACGGCGGCCGGGTGCTCGAGGTAACGATGGACGACGGTCGCAAGCCGCCTTTCTTCGCCGCGACCGCCAACGTGCGCGTGCAGCCGCTGGCGCCCGAGCTCCCGTCCGGTGACGACAGTCCGGTTGACCCTGGTACAGGCAGCTCGCCGGATCGCTGACTGAGCTGTCCTGGAACGGCCGAAAGAGCCGCTCGCGCTGCTCGGCTGGAATAGGCCCGCGAGAGCGAATGAGCTTAGAGAGCCGCATCTGCCGCTCCACGTGCAAGTAGCTGCCATCCACTACGCCGCAGGTCGCAATTGACCGCCCCGGCTCACGGCCCCGGGGGAGGTCCGCTTCTTGCCCCCTCACATGGTTCCACACCCACAATGGAGCGCCGGCCGTGAAGGAGCAGCATCGTGGGCACGAGGCAGCGGTGCGTCGAGTGGCAGACACGAGAGCTCGGCTCAATCCTCCGACGGCCGGCGGCGCCTTCGGTGCGCGCAAAGGTCGACGCCAGAGGTGGCGGTCAAGCCGAAACGATCGGCGGCGCTACGAAAACCACACCCGCTCGATCCCGATCTTCCGAGTCCTTGGCTACTATGTTCTGGTCGCCTCGGCCGCCTGGGCGTTGATCTCGGTCTTTCCCCCACTCCGGGTTGCCTTCCTGGCTCCTCTCGGCTCGATCAGCATCACGGGGCTCGGCAGTCCGCTGGATCCCAGCGTGTCTGCCAGCTCCCCAGCGCCTCATGGCGGCCTTCCCCGCACCCTCACCATGGCGCTGGTCATCGGCGGGGCGCTGATCCTGGTTTTGCCCATCGCCTGGGTATACACCTTCACTCGGCGGCTCCGCTACGACCGCTCCCTTGTCCACTCCCTGATCATGCTGCCCCCGGTGGTGGCCGGTACGGTCGCGGTAGTGCAGAACAATCTGGCGCTGGCTTTCAGTCTGGCGGGAATCGTGGCAGCGGTCCGGTTCCGCACCACCGTGAATGATCTCAAGGACGCGGTCCATGTGTTCCTGGCCATGGCAGTCGGACTGGCGGCGGGGGTTCAGGCGTTAGACATCGCTATGCTCCTCTCGTCCACCTG
>JABAOG010006442.1_pt1 | contig 28492 bp, 26 predicted proteins | sample 7062131 | NCBI WGS metagenome assembly JABAOG01 (sample SAMN14538629, study PRJNA623070) | marine sediment metagenome | biome: marine biome [ENVO:00000428]; feature: marine pelagic biome [ENVO:01000023]; material: deep marine sediment [ENVO:00002113] | place: India: Arabian Sea | collected... | reverse complement strand
AATGTACATGTTTGACTCCGAGACCGCCGCTCGCCTCGATGCGATTGGGAAGCTTGGTTTCACCAACCCGTTCGGCCCGGAGCGGCCGAAGCTCGAAGCGATCATCGTCGGGGAGCAGGTGGCCCGGTCGTCACCGTGGAGTCGCTCGCTCGAGTGGCCGCTCGAAGATCCCGCGCTGCCCGCGATTCAAAAAGAAGCCGAACGACAGATGTCCGCAGCCCAAGCCGGTCTTGCGGGCGGCGCCGAGTACACCGAGCGTGACCGCGATCTCATTCGGGGCGTTGCGCTCTACGTCCTCTACTACCGCTACGACGCGGAGCTCTACGAGTCGATCACCTGCGGCGTTGCCGAGCCGGTCGCGTTCTACGACGGGTTCCGAAACGACTTCCATGAGCTGTTCCGATACGTCCAGCCGCCGACCTGGGCAAAAAGCCCCGCCGACTTGTTTGCGCTGTTCTTTCAAACGCGCCGCGCGTTTCACTTCGTGTTTCATCAAATCCTCGGCACGTCACTCGCAGCCGCGAGGTTACGCGCCAGTGTATGGGAGTCGCTGTTCACGCACGACCCGTGGCGCTATCTCGCTCACCTTCAGGGCCGCATGCATGAGGCGAGCACGCTGATCTTGGGGCCGTCGGGGACAGGCAAAGAGCTGGTTGCAAGCGCGATCGGTCTGTCTTCGTTCATTCCGTTCGATGGTCAACGCCGGCGCTTCGCGCGCGATTTCCACACTGCGTTCCACCCGCTTCATCTTGCCGCGATGTCCAAAACGCTGATCGAATCCGAGCTCTTTGGGCACAAAAAGGGCGCATTTACCGGGGCGAGCGCGGACCGAATGGGCCACCTCGAAGGCAGATCGCCAAGTGAGACGATATTCCTCGACGAGATCGGTGAGCTCGACGCGGAGATTCAGGTGAAGCTCCTCAGGGTGCTTCAGTCGCGAACTTTTCATCGGCTGGGGGACACCGAGTCGAAAAGCTTTGGTGGCAAGGTCGTGGCCGCCACCAACCGGGACCTGCCGCGTGAGATGGCAGCCGGGCGATTTCGCGAGGACCTCTACTACCGTCTTTGTTCCGACGTGATCCGGACCCCCTCATTGCAGGAACAAGTCGCAGGCAACGTCGATGAGCTGAGGCACCTCGTGAGCGTGCTGATTCAACGCAACCTCGGCACTTCGGACCCAGCCAGCTTCGAAGAGATCATGACCGGCATCGAGCAGAGCGTCGGCTTCGACTACGCGTGGCCGGGCAACATCCGCGAGCTCGAACAATGCGTCCGAAACCTCTTGATCCACGGCAGCTACCTCCCACCAACCGCCCCGGCACAACAAGACGACCTGGAGTCGTTGTTCCAACGCATGCGAAATGCGGAGGCCGACCTCGACGACGTCGCGTCCGCGTACAGCACCTGGGTCTACTCCCACGAGGGCAGCTACGCCCGCGCGGGCGACATCCTCGGCATCGACCGCCGCACCGTCTCCAAACACGTAGGGGACACTCTCCGGGGCCCCAACGCCCCGAAATAACGAAGCTTCTCGGCCAAGGATCGCAGCGACCTGTTTCCGACGCGGTTTCGTGAGCTTGCGAAAAGGTCGCTGCGATCTTTCTCGCAGAAACAGGCCGATATCGGGTATTTAGGACCCCGGAGAGTGTCCCCTTCTGTCACAACGGTGCGGTTATTTACGCCTACGGGTTGGGTGATCGGGACACTGCATGTTCCGGAGGGGGTGGGGTTGTTGCCGTTTCTAAACGGCGATGAGGCGTTCTTTCGCATGACGAACGTGAGCCTACCCGAGCAGCCCCAGACGATTCCCTTCCTGGCATTGCAGCGCAAGGCCGTGTTGATTGTCGTGCCGGGCGAGGACACGCTGTTGGGGCTTCACGAGCACGAGAAGCGTGTGCGCCACGAAGTAGCTTGCTTGTTCGATGGAGGCCTCGTGATGGGGACATTGCCGCTGCCCAAGGGCGTGCGCGTCTCCGACGAGCTCATGCACTCCGAGGAGTTCTTCGCAATCGAGGATTGCACCCTCGGCATCGATGCATCACCAGAGCCCGTCATGGAAGCCGAAGAACTGGTGTTCGTGCACGCGGCGGAGATGTTCGGCGTCGCGGAGCTCGAAGCCGAATGATCATTCGGCGCGGAACGGGGTTCAAGCGCGCCCTCGAGCGTTTCGTTGTACGAAACTGGGGTCTAATCCTCACCGTGATCCTCACCGAGCAGCTAGTCGTCTTCATCTCTCCATACACGAGCGTTCTTGAAACCGATGTGTTTTCGGCGACCGCAATTGGTTTGATTGCGACGGTGGTCGGCATTTTCATCGTGTTTCGATTCAACGAAGCGTATCAACGCTGGTGGGAAGCGCGGATCTTGTGGGGCGCGCTCGTCAACGACAGTCGCACCTTCACGCGGGAAGTGATCACAATGCTCACGCCCGATCGTGTGCCCAGCATCGGCACTCCGGAGAACGCCGTAAAGCTCCACACGGAGCTCGTCTATCGGCATCTCGCGTACTGCAATGCGCTTCGCCTCAGCCTCCGAGGGCAAGACTCGTGGGACGAGCTGGCGCCCTTCCTCAGTGCCGAGGAGCTCAGGGAGCTCAAGACCTACGAAAACAAGCCGACGCGACTCGACCGGTCCCAAGGAGAGCGCCTCGCCGAAGTGATCGGCACGGACACGGCTCAACACGTGTTGTTGATGCAGTTCGACTCCACGCTGAACCGTCTTTACGACATCCAAGGCGGTTGCGAGCGGATCAAAAACACTGCGTTCCCCGACGAAGTTCGCTTCATTTCGCGAGGTCTCGTGTGGCTCAGCGCGATCGCCGTTCCAATCGCGTTTCTCAGCGCCGACCGGGAGGTCCGAGTCATCGAAGTCTCGCGGTTATCGTCATCAGCCTGAGCTTCATGGTGGTCGAACAACTCGGTGCCTCGCTCAAAAACCCCTTTGAAAACGACGACAACGACACCCCGATGACGGCCCTGTGCCGCACGATCGAAATCGACCTGCGCCAACAGCTCGGCGAGACGAAGATTCCTCCTCCCATCGAGCCGATCGGTGGCGTCCTGATGTGACTAACGGCCCTCAGTCGTTCAACGCAGAGCGCATGACGTCGAGCGGGGGCTCGAAGCCGGTCCACATCTCGAAGGCGATCGCCCCCTGGTGCAGCAGCATCCCGAGGCCATCGACGATCGTGAGGCCGCGTTCTTCAGCACGCGCGAGCACCGACGTCTTGAGAGGCTTGTAGACCATGTCCACGACCGCTGCTTCCGGCGGGAGGGCCTCGATCGGCAGCGAGGCCGCAAACTCGATCGCGCCCGGGTTGGATTCGAGGGTCGCGCTCGTAGCCTGAACCACCAACGTCGCCGTTTCGAAGTACCAGCTCGCCTCGCTGAGCGGCGCCGCATCGAGGTTGCATGACACGTGCTGCGCCAACGACTTGGTGAGCGCTTCGCTTTGCTCGGGCCTTCGAGAAAGCACCGTGATCTCGTCTGCGCCTGCGTTCGAAAGCCCCACCACTGCTGCGCGCGCGGCTCCGCCCGCACCGAGCACGACCACTGCGGCGTTGTCCACCGCCACGCCGGCTTCTTCGAGCGATCGCACCAAGCCGGGCGCGTCGGTGTTGTGCCCGACGTATCGCTCATCTACGCGCACCACCGTGTTGACCGCGCCGATCGCTCGCGCAGCCGGAACAATTTCGTCGAGGAGCGGCATGATCGCCTCTTTGTGGGGCAAGGTGAGGTTGTAGCCGTCGATTCCCGCTTCGTGCTTGCGCCGGACGGCCTCGGCCAAGTCGTCCGGTGAGACCTCGAAGAGCTCGTACCGTAGCTCGATGCCGAGCGCCCGTGCGGCCGACTCGTGCATCTGAGGCGACTTCGAGTGGGCCGCCGGCCAGCCGAAAATTCCTAGGCGAATTGGATCACTCATGGCCCTCGACCTTGGCACCAAACTCCCCATCCGACACTCGGATGCGGAGACGGTCGCCTTCCTTCACCTCGGACTTGCTGTGAATCGCGCGGCCCGTCGATTCGTGCATCGCGATGGCGTAGCCACGCTCGAGCACCCGCAACGGCGATAGGGCATCGAGCTGCGCGCATAGCTCGGCATATGCGGCGCGCGCTTCGCGCACCATGGGACGTCCTCGACTCTGCAATCCAAAGCGGAGAGCGACCAGGCGATCGCGACGGCGTCGAATCGGCAGGCGGCCTGCGTCCCTGAGCTTAGTGGTCAAAGCCGCCAGCTCGCGTCGATCACGGCGCAGGACGGACCGCGGGTCCAGACCCATCAGACGCTGACGAAGCTCGGCGAGCCGCTCGCGCACCGGGTCCATCACGCGCCGAGCGCCATAGAGCGGGCGCAGCAGGCGTTCGAGTCGAAGGCGCAGGCCGCCAATCCGATTGTCCAGCGCCTGGTTGAGCCGCCGCTCCAAAGACCGGACGTCGCGCAGCAGTGCTTCGCGCTCCGGCACCACGATCTCGGCGGCGTTCGAGGGCGTCGCCGCTCGCACGTCGGCGACCAAGTCCGCAATGGTGACGTCGACCTCATGCCCCACGCCGCTCACGACGGGGACCCGACAAGCCGCGATCGCGCGGGCGACAGTTTCGTCGTTGAATGCCCAAAGGTCCTCGGCCGAGCCGCCCCCGCGCGACACAATCACGACGTCCAGATTATCGACTCGCTGAATCAGCTGCAGTGCCGAGACGATGCTCGCAGGCGCTTCGTCGCCTTGCACGCGGCAATCGGCGACGAGGATCTTCACCGGGCAGCGCTCCGACGCGACGCGGATGATGTCACGTAACGCCGCGCCGGTTCGGCTCGTGACCACGCCAACCACGCGGGGAAGCTCCGGGAGAGAACGCTTTGTCTCCGGGTCCAGCAAGCCCTCCGCCTCGAGCTTTGCGCGCAGCTTGCGAAACTGGGCCGCGAGGTCCCCCTCGCCGGCGAGCTTGGCGGACCGGGCGATCAGCTGGAACTGACCGCGGGCCGTGTACAAAGACAGTGTCCCACGAAACCGAATGCGTGCTCCGTCCTCCAACGGCGCCTTGGTGCGCCGGACGTCGGACTGGAACATCACCCCACGCAGCTGTGCCGGGTCTTCCTCGTCATTCAGCGTGAAATAGACGTGCCCTTTCGCGCGCCGGACATCCGAGAGCTCTCCCTCGATGAGCACGTTGGCCCAGTTGTCCTCGAGCGTGAAGCGTACAGCGCGATTGACTTCGCTCACGCGGAAGACACGCTCCTCGCCGTCATGGTCTTGACCTTGAAGACGCTCGAAAAGCGGCATCTCCGACATGGACGCACCGTAGCCGTAATTAACCCTTTGAAAAAGGGGACTGTCCCCTTTTTGTCGAGGGGGGGGTTGTGAGTGTTGTCGTTGTTGGGGTGGGGGCGAATCTCGGTGCACGGGAGGCGTCGATCCGTAGTGCGCACGCGTTGTTGAGCGCGCGCGAGAGGATCGAAGTCGGGAAGGTTTCCGAGATTTACGAGACCGAGCCATTGGGGCCGCCGCAACCGCGTTATCTGAATGCCGCGTTTCGGTTGGAGACGACGCTTTGTCCGCGCGAGCTCTTGCATGTCTTGCTGCGCACTGAGCGTCGTCTCGGTCGGCGCCGTGTTCCTGACGAGCGCTGGGGTCCCCGCAGCATCGATCTCGACGTCCTTTGGGATGAGCGCGGGCCGCACGAGTCGCCTGGCCTCCGCGTGCCTCATCCCGAGCTCGAAAAGCGCGACTTCGCGTTGGCGCCGCTCTTGGATGTGGCGCCCGAGCTCCGCGAAACCTATGGCGCCGCGCTAGAGCAGCTCGGAGGCCCCCCGCAAGCATGGGGACGCGAAGCAATGGTGCGCGTGAAGCCCGCGCCCGGAGGCCTCGAGGTGCACGTTGAAGCGGATGCGCTCGCCGACGCGTGCGCGCTTTGTGTTGGGCACACGCCTTCGCCAGGGCACCCCTGGTCGACTCGCCACGTCACAATGGGCCCGAACGCCGAACAGTTCTCGATCGCGCTGCGAGATCTTCTTCGCACCGGCTTTTCGGTCCATCGGGCGACCATCAGTCACTGTTCGAAATCGCAGTGGACCGCTGAATTACACGGTGTAAACATGGGGATGCAGCACGATGCCGATGTGAGATTACGGACTACGTCCGGCTCCAATCGCGAGATCCGTGCCCAATTCTCGGTGACTGTAACATCAGCGTGACGTCGTTTTCTCGGTCAAACGTTTGTTGGTTCACGAATCGCTGGCTAGTCTGGTGTTGGGGGTTACACGCAAGAGAATGGCAGACGCACGCAAGGACAGGCGCACGCTGCTTTCGCTGAAGATCCGCTACAAGAGCGCCACGCTCGAGGATTTCATCGAACGCTACAGCATGGACATCTCGCGCGGCGGTGTATTCATCAAGGCCAAGAAGCCACTGGCCGTGGGTACGCTTCTGAAGTTCGAGTTCATGCTTCAAGACCAGTCGACGTTGATCCATGGGGTGGGTCGCGTGGTCTGGAGGCGCGACGAGGCCGAGGCCGACGCGCAAAACCCCTCGGGCATGGGGATCAAGTTCATCAAAATGGACCCCGAGTCCCGTGCGGTCGTGCAGCGCATTGCGGAGGATCGCGGTCATCCCGGCGTCTTCGAGCACGGCAAAGAGGGAGTTCAACTCGCCCCCGCGATGCCTTCGGATCCCGGCGACCTGGGCGAAGCGGATCGCACCAAGGTCCGCCACGTGAGCGAGTTCTTGGCTTCCGCGCTCGAAGAGGGTGGTGCTGGCGACGCGGCGAAGCGCGAGGCACAAGCTGGCGCCGAGCGTGCCCGTCAGATCAGCAATGAGATTGGCGGCAGCCGTGTTGCGGCAGCGCGCGGCGCCTTCCGGGCGCATCAAGACGCTCACGCCGAGACCAGGCAGTCCGCTTCGGACGCTCCATCGCGCGGTGCGATGTCCGCTTTCGGTGGCTCGGGGTTGAGCGCAAGTGCGCGCATCAGCAGTGCAGCCGCGCCGGCCATGGAAGAGTTCGACGCGGCAGACGATTTTCTCGATGATGAGACCACCAAGATTCACGACCCAAGCGAGTCCGATTACCCCGCCGACGTCGACGCCACGGTGATCGCGAAGGAAGCGGCTTCGGCCTTCGTTGCCGAGAAGCGGCAAACCCCCGTCGTACCCGCGGCCTCCACGAGCTCGCTCGAGAGCGGGGTGCCTGACCTGTTCGGTCCGGCCGCCGCACAATCGTTCGGCCCAGCGCCAGGCGAGTTCATCGACGCGAGCTTGCTCGATCCTGCGGTTCCTACGGTTCCTCCCGGCGCGCCCGTTCCCGACGCCCCAGGGATTCCCGCCGAGGCATTCAAGGTTCCACGTGCAGCGGAGCCGGTTTGGACCACACGGCCGACGCCGAAGAAGAAGGCGTCGCGTGGTTGGATCGTTCTCCTGCTATTCGTCCTGTCGCTTGGTGGCGGTGCGGTCGTGGCATGGCAGCTCGGCTTTGCGACCGAGTTGATGGACTTGGCGGCACCGTATCTCGGGGAAACCGAAAAGACCGTCGAGGCCCCCCGCGTCGCCCAGCCTGTCGCGGTGCCGGCAGCTCAGCCGGAACAGGAAGAGACGACCGCAGAAGNNGTCTCCCGCCCAACTGGGGCGTTCGTCAGCGTCAACGGCAAAGGGGCGGGACGCACGCCGCTCGAGCTCGAGTACGAGGTCGGCACCAAGCTTTCGCTCTTCTCGAAGGCGCGCGGTTACTTGGCTCGGAGGCAGCTCATCACGGTCGAGGCGGGCCAGGCACCGGTCAAGCTCGTTCTCTCGCCGCTTCCCTACGTCGTTCAGGTTGTTACCAACCCGGCGGGCGCGAGGGCCAGCGCAGTGGGCGGCGGGGAAGTCACCACGCCGGGCGAGCTCAAGTTCCGGACGATGCCAGCGTCTCGAAGCATCGTGGTTTCCAAGGATGGCTACAAGACAGCTAGCAAGTCCGTGAGGCGCGGCGACTTCGTCGAAGAAACGCGCCGCATGTCGGCCACCATCAACGTGACCCTTCAAAAAGATGGCGCTGCCGAGCCCATGGAAGCCGCGCCGAGCACCGAGACCGTCGCACCGGCCCCGGAGCCCGCGGAGCCTCCTCCAAGCGACGTGAAGGCCCAAGCTCAAGAAGAAGAGGCAATGCCGCCTGCCGAGCCGAACCCTGTCGACGAGGCCGGAGCGGAGCCTGCGCCTAGCGAAACAACCGCTGACGACGCCCCTTAGGCCTTCGATACATCAAACGAATGCACACCAGGCCGGCGAGAAAGCCGCCGATGTGCGCAAACCACGCGACGCCGCCGCCGCCCTCCGCGATGATGCCGAGTGACAGGTAGCCCTGGACGAGCTGCAGCACGAACCACAACACGATGAAGATCCCCGCCGGCACTTCCATGAAGTGAATGAAGATGAAGATGGGGACGAGCGTCACGACGCGGGCGTGCGGGAACAGGGTCATGTATCCGGCCAAGACACCCGAAATCGCGCCCGAGGCTCCGATCATCGGCACCATGCTGTTCGGGTCGACCAAGATCTGCCCGACGACCGCGCCTAGGCCACATAGCGCGTAGAACACCAGGAACCGCCCTCGACCGAGCACGTCCTCGACGTTGTCGCCGAATACGTGCAGGAAGAGCATGTTGCTCCCGAGGTGCAGCAGCCCTCCGTGCAAGAACATGCTCGTGAACGGTGTGACCCAGCTCCCGATCGCACCCCCACCAGCGCGCGTGGCGGCCCAGTTTCCATGGACGATCACGTCGGGAATCACGCCGAAGCGCATCACGAGCGCCTCGGCCCCCGTGCTCCCGAGGCTCAGGCTCCCAACGAAGATCAGCAGGTTGGCGCCGATCAGGGTCCACGTGACGACCGGAGTGCGGCGCGTCTGATTGATGTCGCGGATGGGGATCACGATCCGGCTTTCTATAGCGCGTTGCTAGGGCAGCGGCAGTCCCTCGTGCTAGAGCACGCAAATGGATGCGGGTCACCTGCTTGGACCGACGGGACCGATGGCCCGTGGCGTGTCCGGCTACGAGCATCGTCCTGGCCAGATTCGGATGGCCCGCGCCGTGCAAGACGTGCTCGAGCACGACGGAGCTCTCTTGATCGAGGCGGGAACAGGCACGGGCAAGACCTGGGCCTACCTGATCCCAGCCGCGCTGAGCGGACGCCGCGTTCTGGTCTCCACCGGCACGCGCGCTCTGCAGGACCAGATCATGGAAAAGGACCTGCCAGCCCTAAAACGGCACCTCGGCATCGAGATCGACGCTGCCTGTGTCAAGGGCCTCAGCAACTATCTGTGCCGCCGCCGGTTTGCCGAGCTCTCGAGCAGCGCGGACGCGATGCAACCGCGGTTCGCCCGATCGCTACCGACGCTTCGCAGCTGGGTTGAAACGACCGACTCTGGCGACCGCGCGACTCTCGCATCGATTGCCGAGGAAGACCCGGTCTGGTCGCGCGTGGTGAGCGGATCGGACACCCGAATCGGTGCTCGCTGCGACTACTACGACGATTGTTTCGTGACCCGCGTGCGCCGCCGCGCGGAGGACGCCCAGCTCGTCGTGGTCAACCACCATCTGTTCTTCGCCGATCTAGCGCTCCGTGACACCGGTTTTGCTTCGGTGCTGCCCGATTACGACGTCGTCATCTTCGACGAGGCGCATCAGATCGAAGACACCGCCACCCTCTTCTTCGGCTCGCGTCTGTCGACCGCCATGCTCGAACGGCTCACGCGCGATGCCCGGGGCGCGCTTGAGGGTGAACGCAGCGACCGAGAACACGACGCAAGGCTGCTCGATGCGGTGCTTCAGCGGTCCTCCAACTTCTTCGGCGCCCTTGTCGGCGATGCCAACGGCGGCCGCGCCCCGTTGCCGCCCGAGGCCATCCCAAACGATGCGCTCTTCGCCTTGGACAATGCCTTGGCAGAGCTTGCGGCATCGTGCCGAAACATTCGGCCGCCCCGGGAGAACGTCCTCCAGATCGCCAGGCGCGCAGAGCAGCTTCGTGATGCCCTGGGCTCTCTCGAAGCACCGGGCCAAGTGAGCTGGGCCGAGGGGGGCGGGCGCAGCCCTTCGGTTGGCTCGAGCCCGATCGACGTCGGCCCGCTGCTCCGCGAGCGTCTTCACGAGCGCGTCCCTTGCGTGGTGTTCACCAGCGCAACGCTGACTACGGGCGGCGATTTCAGCTTCGTCAAGCACCGCCTCGGCATCGAAACCGAGGTGAGCGAAGAGGTCGTCGAATCCCCTTTTCGCTACGAGGAGCAAGCCGCGCTGTACGCGCCCACGCATCTGCCCGACCCGCGCGCCTCGGATTTCCCCGACGCTGCGGCCAAAGAGATCCTCGAGCTCATTCGAATGTCGGAGGGGGGTGCGTTCGTTCTTTCCACCTCGCTTCGCATGATGCGGATGCTCGCGAAGCGCGTAGGCGACGAGCTCGATTACGAGTGGTTTGTGCAAGGGGACGCCCCGAAGCAGACCCTGCTCGATCGGTTTCGGGATCAAGGAAACGCGGTGCTGTTTGCAACAGCCAGCTTCTGGGAAGGCGTCGACGTCCCGGGTTCGGCGCTTCGGCTCGTTGTGATCGACAAGCTCCCCTTCGACGTCCCGACTGACCCCGTCGTGGCTGCGCGCTGCGCGCGCCTCGACCAGGCCGGCGAATCCTCCTTCATGCGATATCTGGTTCCGGCCGCCGCACTCTCGTTGAAGCAGGGCTTCGGGCGATTGATCCGAACCACCCAAGACCGCGGCGTCGTCGCCATCCTCGATTCACGAATTCGTCGAAAAGGCTACGGCAAAGTCTTTCTTCGAAGCCTGCCGCCGGCACGGGTCTGCGATACCCTCGACGAGGTTCGAGCGCTCTTGATCTCTGAGAGCCCAAGCCCCAACATGTCCTCGCTGTCTGCGCCGTAAAGGAGGCACCGTGACTCAAGCCGTCCCCGAAACGCAAGGCTCCGCCGCGATCCCCGAAGCCGAGCATCGAATCGAGCCCACCTCCCAGTCGAAGCTCGACGAAGCGCTCGCCATTCTCGAAGACCACAAACAGGAATGGGCCGAACTCGACATCGAAGAGCGCATCGAGCTCCTCGAGCATTTGCGCGATGGAGTCGTCGAGGTTGCTGAGCGTTGGATGCAAGCGGCCATGGAAGCCAAGGGCATGGCCCCGGGTTCAAACGAGGAGGGCGAGGAGTGGCTCGCCGGCCCCGGGTCCGTCGTCAAGAACATCTCTCTTCTCATCGCATCGCTTCGCGACATCGCAGAATACGGCGTGCCGCAGCTTCCAAAGGATCCGTACACGCGCCCCGACGGCCAGGTGGTTGCGCCGGTGTTCCCGGCTGACGGCTGGGACGGCCTGCTCTTCATGGGTTTCACCTCTGAGGTCTGGATGCAGCCGGGGGTCACCCTCGACAGTCTGAGCGAGAACCAGGCCGCCTTTTATAGGGACGAGTCGCCGAAAGGGAGGCTCGCTTTGGTCCTCGGCGCCGGGAACGTCGCTTCGATCGGGCCGATGGACTCGCTCTACAAGCTCTTCGTGGAGGGTCAGGTCGTCCTCTTGAAGATGAATCCGGTCAATGAATATCTCGGTCCGTTCATCGACGAGGCGTTTGCCCCGCTCCGCGAGCGAGGCTTTTTCCGGGTTGTCTACGGAGGCGCAGCCGAAGGCGACTACCTGTGCATGCATCGCCTGGTGGAGGAGATCCACATCACCGGCTCCGACAAAACTCACGACGCCATCGTCTACGGGGTCGGTGACGAAGGCGCGCGACGCAAGGCGAACGACGAGCCTCGCAACACCAAGCCACTCAGTTGCGAGCTCGGCAACGTGACTCCGATCATCATCGTCCCCGGCCCCTGGTCTCAGAAGGACCTAGACTTCCAGGGCGTGAATCTCGCCTCTTCGTTGTGCAACAACTCGGGGTTCAACTGCGCTGCGACTCGGGTCATCATTCAGCACGAGGAGTGGGACAAGCGCGAGAGTCTGCTGGCATCGCTCCAACAAGCGTTTGCGAATGCCGAGGATCGAAAGCCGTACTATCCCGGCGCCGAAGAGCGGCAGAAGAGGTTNNGACGACATCTGCTTCACCACCGAATCATGGTGCGGTCAGACCAGCGAGACCGCGCTGTCGGCGACCTCGGTCGTCGAGTACATCGACAAAGCGGTCGAGTTCTGCAACGACTCGATCTGGGGAACCCTCAGCGTAGGCATCTTCGTGCATCCCAAGTCCATGAAGGACCCGGCCGTCGCCGAGGCTGTCGAGCGGGCGGTCGCCAACCTTCGGTATGGCAGCGTCGCGGTCAATCATTGGCCCGCGATCAACTATGCTCTGGTCACCCCGACCTGGGGCGCATTCCCTGGACATACCAGCCAGGACATTCGCTCGGGACGCGGCATCGTGCACAACACGTTCATGTTCGATAGGCCTCAGAAATCGGTGTTGCGCGGGCCGTTTCGCATGTGGCCGAAGCCCCTTTGGTTCATCGACAACAAGTCGGCGGCCACGGTCGGTCGAAAGATGACCTACTTCAACGCCGACCCGTCGCTGATGAGGCTTCCCGGCATCCTCTGGGCCAGCCTGTTTGGTTAGTAGCCGTCCCTACGCGCGAGGAGAGCCTCGTAAGTTCTGTCGGGATGGGCCTCGACGGCGACCTCGAGACCCGCGCTCTCCCACCCCGGCTCTTGCACTTGACCGAAAGGATCGCGTGCCCCGCCGTGCCCGGCGCGCTGGTCGACGACGTCCGCGAACCCGGCCCCCATCAACGCCTCGGCCGCCCGCAGCGAGCGGTTGCCCGACCGGCACCCGATCACGAGCTTCGTGTCTTTCGGGAAGACTGCGAGGACCACGGACATGAAATCCCCATTGGGACGCATCCCGGACGGCGTCGCGTGCAGAAGCGGGATGTTGTAGGCGCCTGCTGTGTGGCCCGCGTCGAACTCCGGAATGGAACGCACGTCGAGGTAGACGTAACCGTCCTCTTTGATGAGCGCATCGGCCTCCCGCGGCGAAACCCTTTTGACGTCCATGGCGTAGATCTAGGGACCCGCGTGGGTGGAGCAAGTGGGTGGCTCAGCGGCCTGCATCCTTCAAGAACAGGTTCTCGAGCGTCTGTCGCTCCGGGATCATCGCATCGAGCTTTGCGCCCGCCGCGGTCGAGATCCGAATGATCTCCTCGACCGCCTTTTGACCCTCGACCTGCAGGGTCAGGCGCCCGTCTCCATCGTCGAGAATCGACCCGCGCGAGCCGAGCGAATCCTTGAGCGCCCGCGATGCACTGCTCAACCGAATCTCCACCCGGCGACTCGCCGACTTCAACAGGTCGTGCACCTGTCCCTCGGAGGTGATTTCGCCCTGCTGCATGATCACGACTCGGTCACAAAGGAGCTCGACGTCGCTCAGGATGTGGCTGGTGAACAAGAGCGTCTTTCCGCGCGCTCGCTGCTCGAGCAGGACGTCGCGCACCTCCTTGCGGCCGATCGGATCGAGCCCGCTCATCGGCTCGTCGAGCACCAGCAGCTCCGGGTCGTGAAGGAGGGCCTGCCCGAGCCCGATCCGTTGCATCATCCCCTTCGAGAACTTCCCAATCGGCCGGTCCACCGCATCCCGAAGGCCAACCTTGTCGATCATCTCTTCGGAGCGGGCGCGGCGATCGGCTTTCGGGATCGCGACGAGCCGCCCACACAGGTCTAGGAACTCCAGCGGCTTGAGGTATTGATACACGTAGGGATTTTCGGGCATGTAGCCGATGCGCTTGGCCGCCTCCTGGTCATTCGCTGGGCGCCCGAAGATCCGGATCTCGCCTTTGGACGGGAAGATCAGCCGTAGGATCGCCTTGATGGTGGTCGTCTTTCCGGCGCCGTTGGGGCCGAGGAGTCCGAAGATCTCGCCCCTCTTCACGGCGAAGCTGGTCCCTCGGACCGCCTCCACGCGCTTTCGGAAGAAGCCGATGTGAAAGACCTTCCAAAGCCCCTTCACCTCCAACACGATGTCGTCACTCATCGAGCACCCCACGAAGGCTCCGAACCACCTCGTCGACTTCGGCGTTTCGCATCTGTGGGTAGAGCGGAAGCGCGATGCCTCGCGCCGCAATGTGTTCGGCGATAGGTAGCGAAGCGTCACTTCCGGCGAAGCTGCCGAGCTTGTGAATTGCAAAAGAAAGCAGCCCGGCTTCGACGCCACGTTCGCGTAATTTCTCGCGGACGACGTTGCGGTCGTATCCCTGCGGAAGGATCACACCGAACGTTTGATAGTTGGATTCCGCGCCGGCCGGCGTGCTTTGGAGGTCTAGCTTGCCGCCGAGAGCCTCGCGATAGAGCCCGGCCAGCGCGCGCCTTCGCGCCACGATGTCGTCGAGCCGCTGGAGCTGCGCAAGCCCGAGCGCAGCGGCGATTTCGGTCATCCGAGAGTTCCCTGCGGCCACGACGAACTCCCCCCGCAGCTGTCCATGATTGCGTAGCATCCTCAGCTTTTCCGCGATGTCGTCGTCATCGGTCAGGCACATCCCGCCCTCGCCGGTCGTCAGGATCTTCCGCGGATGGAAGCTCAGGCACGACACCCTGCCGAGACTGCCGCATGGCCCATTGGTGAAGCGGCTACCGAGCGCGCACGCCGCATCTTCGATGATCGGCAATGCCCCGAGTCCGTCCCGGATCTCCTCGGCGCGTGCCGGATTCCCGAACTGGTCGATCACGATCGCCGCCCGTGTATCGCCGGTCCTTGCCGCGCGCAACGCTTGCCCGGAGCTGTTCCACTCGTCCTGATCCACGTCGACGAACTGCACCTTCGCTCCCGCGACTCGAACCGCATGCGCGGGGCTCGGCCAACTCAGCGCCGGGCATAGCACTTCGTCGCCCGTCCCGACTTGCAACGCCCTGAGCGCGAGCTGTAGCGCCGACGTTCCGCTCGAGACAGCGACGGCATGCTGGCGGCCAACCAGCGCTGCGACCGCTTGCTCGAACCGCTCGACCAGAGGCCCTTGCACCAGTTGTCCGGATTCGAGAACGGCGGCGACGGCGCGCCGCTCGTCCTCGCCGATCCAAGGTTTTGCCAGCGGAATCAAAGCGGGATCATCTTACCAGCTCGGCCTTCGAAACGACCAGATTGCGGGGCGTCCCCCTCGGGCGCACGCTAAGAGCGTGGATCTCGCGCGACAGCTCGATGCCATGGAACGAGCCCTGACGCGCCTCGGGATTCGCCTCCTCGAAGAAGAGCTTCCCGACGAAGCCCACATCGACGGAGGCCTCTGCAAGGTTGCGGGCGAGCTCGTAGTCTATGTCTCGGCCACGGCCCCACCCTGGCGCCGCGCCGAGGTGTTGCTCAACGCGCTCCGCCGATTGCCCCATCGCGACATGTGGCTCCCGCCCGAGATTCGCCGCCTACTCGAGAGCGATGATTTCTGCGACAACCCGTTTCAACTGATACGCTTAAGAGACGAGGAACAACGTTGAGTGGACTTGGCTTGATACTTTCGGGAGGCGGCGCGCGGGGCGCGTACGAAGTCGGTGTCCTCGAGTACATCTTCAGCGAGTTCGCCGATGCGCGCGGAAACACACCCAAGGTCGACCTGATCTCGGGCACCAGCGTCGGCGCGGTCAATGGCGCCTTCGTCGCTTCGGCGATCGGCGACATCCCGAGCGCCGTGAAGCAACTCGTCTCGATCTGGACGGACCTCGAGCTTCCTCAGGTGCTCGGCTTCGGCCTTCGCCAAGCTGCAGGGCTCTATCGCGTGCTTCTTGGCGGCAGCGGCCAGGCGCGTGGCGTGTTCGATCCCGCACCCCTCTCGGCCCTGGTTGGCAGGAACGTTCGTTGGCGCCGATTGAGGCAGAACCTCCGCACCGGGACGCTTCGCGCTCTCACTGTGAGCACCACTCATGTGGGCACCGGGCAGCCAGTGATCTTCGTCGATGCGGCCCCAGGCGTTGGAATTCCCAAGAGTTTGGGACTCCACGCGCTGGTTCGCCGGGCGAGGATCGGCCAGCACCACGTGCTCGCTTCCGCTGCGATTCCCTTGATCTTCCCGGCTGTCGAGATCGGCGACGAGATCCACTGCGATGGCGGTCTGCGGCTAAACACACCGATGGGGCCTTCGATCCACCTCGGTATGAACCGGCTCTTGGTCGTGGGGCTTTCGACTCCTCACGCGCCGGACCGGCGCGCCGTGCAGGACGGCAAGTTCCCCGGCGCAACCTACATGCTCGGAAAGGTGCTCAACGCGTTCCTTCTCGATCACGTCAATACCGATCTTCTCGAAGTGCAACGCATCAACGACTTCCTGCACGACGGGATCCGCGCGTACGGTCCAGAGTTCCTCGAGCGAATCAACGAAGCCGCGAAGGCGCGCGGCGCCTTGGCACAGCGCCGCTTGATCAGCTCGCTGGTGCTGCGGCCAACCACCGACATCGGCCAAGTCGCGTCGGACTACCTCGCTTCGAACCGCGTGCGATTCGGCAAGAGCCTCGGGCGTGCGTTCATCAGCATGATCGACGTCGGTGCCGGCGCCGATGCGGATTTGGCGAGTTACCTGTTGTTTGACGGCGGTTTCGCGCAGACCCTCATCGAGATGGGGCGCCGCGACGCCCACGCGCATCGGGCCGAGATCGAGGCGTTTCTGTTCGAAGACCCCGAGGCCATCCTATCGAGACCACCCACTGTGGAGACGGCACCACATTCGGTTTCCAAGCCGCCGGAATAGCACGCCCTTCGGAGCGCACCGCGCCTGTGGAAAAAGAGTGGAACCCTGACCGAAAGGTCAGTGCCATTGTAATATTTTACCCATAACGGTGGGTGTGGTACGCTCCAGAAGTGGCTCAACCCGGCGTCGCGCACATCTCGGAAAACGCGACTCAATTGTCTCGGCGCCTCGTCCAAAACGTCGCGCTCGTGGTTCGCGGAAAAGAGGAAGTCATTGAGTTGGCTGTCGTCTCGCTGTTGGCGCACGGACATCTGCTCCTCGAAGACGTACCCGGCGTCGGCAAGACGACTCTGGCGCGCGCGTTGGCCGCGTCGGTCGGCGTGTCGTTCCGGCGATTGCAGTGCACTTCGGATTTGATGCCGACCGATGTTCTTGGCGGCAACGTGTTCAACCAGTCGAAGAGCACATTTGAGTTTCGACCGGGTCCGATCTTCACGCAGGTTCTTTTGGCTGACGAGATCAACCGGACGACACCAAAGACACAAAGCGCACTCCTAGAGGCCATGGACGAGCGTCAGGTTTCGATCGACGGCGAGACGCACCCCCTCGAGGAGCCGTTCTTCGTGGTCGCGACGCAAAACCCGCAAGAGTTCTATGGCACGTATCCTTTGCCCGAATCGCAACTCGATCGCTTTCTCGTGCGACTCAGCATCGGCTACCCGCCGCCCAGTGTAGAGCGCGAGGTGCTCAATCGCCGTGGCGCCGATCCGGTCCAGCAGCTCGGTGCGGTCATGACGGCAACCGAGCTCCGGCACGTGCAACAGGCTGTCGATTCGGTGCGCGTCGACGACGCAGTCCTCGACTACCTTCACCGAATCGTCATTGCTACGCGAAACACGCCTCTTCTGTCGATCGGCGTGTCCACCCGAGGTGCGCTCGGTTTCGAACGTGCGGCGCGGGCGAAAGCTTTGGTCGAGGGCCGCTCGTATGTCCTGCCCGACGACGTCAAAACGCTTGCAGGCCCCGTCTTGGCCCACCGCGTGAAGGTGAGCGGCGCCGTGGGCGGCGCAGTGGTTCGCGACGACGCACAGCGCGTGATTCGCGAGCTGCTCACCGTCGTGGCTGTTCCCCTCTGATCGGTCCGGTCGATGCGGATCTTTGGACGAAGGCGGGGCAGGCGAAAGTTTCGACTTACGCGTGAGGGCAGAGCCTTCCTCTTCGTGACGGTGGGTGTTGGGCTCGCGGCGGTGAACACCGCCAACAACCTTCTCTACCTACTGCTTGGCCTGTTGCTCAGCCTCTTGTTGGTGAGCGGTGTGCTCAGCGACCTTGCGCTTTGGAAGCTTCAGATCAAACGCAAGCTCCCAACGCGCATATTCGCCGGGAAGAGCTCGCTCATCGACGTGACCTTGCTCAACGGGAAGCGCTGGCTTTCGAGCGTCTCGGTCGAAACCATCGATGAGCTAGACGGAATCGAAACCGAGCCGGCGCGCTTCGTTCGCATTGGGCCCGGCCAGACCGAAGTCAACAGCTATGGCTTCCAGGCGGCGCGCAGAGGTATCGTCGAGCTAGGCACCATGCGAGTGCTCACCCGGTATCCGTTTGGCCTCATCGAGAAGGGCTACACGATCTTCCGGCCCGACGAGATCATGGTCTATCCCCAGTTGCTCGACCACGTGGCGACTCCGCCCATCCAGCCGCTGCCCGGCGACTCCTCGCCGCTGCCCCGGACGGGTCGGGGCAGCGAGTTTGCCGGTAGCGTTCGCTTCTACCGGGAGGGCGACGAGGCCAGGGACATTCATTGGAGACGAACGGCGAGCCGCGGCGACCTCGTCGTCCGCGAGCATGAGCAAGAGTCGAGCGCTGTGGTAACGCTGAGTGTCGACAACGTGCTCCCCTCTGGCGTTGAGGACGAAGCGGCCTGGCAAGAGCGGTTCGAGCGCTCGATTTCAGAGGTTGCGACGGTCGCTTCTGCCTACCTCTCGCAGGGTGTTTCCGTGCGGGTTCAGACGGGTGACGGCGCCTCGCCGCTGGTCGCCGGGGGCACTCCGCCCGATCCGATCTGGCGCTTCCTGGCACTCCTACAGCCCGTTCGCGCTAAGGCGCCACCCGGCGGCCAAAAGCACAAAAAGCAGGCCGCATGAGATTCGTGTTCGCTCACAAGATGGTCGCCTACCTCTTCGCCGGCCTCGGCCTGGTCGCATTGATGCTCGGCACCACCTTCAGTCCCATCGGATCGCTGATCCTCATCGCCGCGTTCGTCGCGAGTTGGTTCGCGGAGTCACCGCTTCTCGATCGCCCCGGCTACTCTCGGTTCTGGAACATCGCCGCCGTCGTCGTTCTCCTCATTCAAATCGCACGCACGATTGGCGGTGAGGCCACGCTGACCGCCGGCGTACAGTACGCTGCCTTTCTTCAAATCTCTCGTCTTTCGCACCGCAAGACGGCCGCGGACTACCAACAGATCGCGATTCTCGGCTTCTTGCACCTGATCGCCGGCACCGTGCTCTCCTCTGGGCTCGAGTACGCGGCCGTGTTCTTTGGCTTCGTCATCGTCATGCCGTGGATGCTCGCGCTCACGCACCTGCGAAAGGAGCTCGAGACGCAGTACGGGGTCGACAGCCCCATGCTTGCCGCCGAGCTCGAAAGCACGACGCTTACGACCCCCGCATTTTTCGGCGGTACGACCCTCCTCGCGGTGCCGCTCTTCATCCTGACCGCGGCGATGTTCTTCGCCTTCCCCCGCGTCGGCTTTGGTTTCTTGTCGAGCTTCGGCGCCCGCACCCAATCGGTGGCCGGCTTCGGCGACGACGTCGAGCTTGGCGGGTTCGGCACGATCCGGGATGACCCCACCGTCGTCATGCGCATCAAGCTGAAGAACCGGCCGAATCCCCCGCTGCACTCCATCGGACTACGGCTGCGAGGCACATCGTTCGACCGCTACGGCGAAGGACGCTGGTCGCGCACCCAGGGTTCCGGCGCGGAAATGAGACGCCTTCAAGACCAGTACATCGTTTTCCGCCCGCCGAAGTCCACGGACCAGGAGTACGAAATCATTCTCGACCCGATGGAGGAGGCGGTCTTGTTTCTGCCGGAAGGCACCGTGGCGCTGCAGGTGCCGCCCGCGATTCGCTCGGGTCGAAGCCGTTTTCGGCGGATCGTATACTCGCCGGGGCACGACATCCGCTACCGCGGTCACCTCCAAGCACCTCTCACCTACAAGGCTTTTGCGGCGCGGAAACGCCGCGGGTTTACCGAGCGCATTCCGAAGCGGCTTCGCGAGCGCTACGTCGAAGTGCCTGAGGGCTACGAGCGCGTCACCGCGTTGGCGCAGGAGGTCGTGCGCGGCCTCTCCCATCCCCACGCCCAAGCACAACGGGTGGAACGGTACCTCCGCGGAGGGGGCAACTTCCGATACACGCTCGAGCAGCCGGACACCGAGGGCAAAGACCCGCTTCACGTCTTCTTGTTCGAAGCCAAGGCAGGGCACTGCGAGTACTTCTCCACCGCGATGGCCATCATGATGCGGTCACTCGGGGTGCCCGCGCGCAACGTCACCGGCTTCCTCGGCGCCGACTACAACCCGTACGGCGACTACTACGCGGTCCGCAACGGCCATGCGCACAGCTGGGTAGAAGTTCTAATCGACGGCCGCTGGTTCACCTTCGACCCCACGCCGGCCTCGGGTCAGGTCTTCGCGGCCCCTTCGGGCTTTGCGGTGAAGCTTCGGCAGATCATGGATGCGATGCGTGTGCGCTGGGCCGAGTACATCGTCGAGTACAACATCCGAGATCAGGCCAAAGCCCTCCAGGGCCTCGCCGCTTGGTACCGATCGCTCCGCGGAAGCCGCGGCCCTGGGCGCGCAGGCGCGAACAGTGAATCAGGCAACGCACAGGGCTTCGGGCCGATTCCATTCCGCCCCGATTGGCGCTGGTTCGTTGCGATCATGAGCATCTTCGGCGTCGGCGTCCTGTTTGTTCAATGGAGCCGGAAACGTCGGCGCCAGACCCGCGCAGGCCGGCAACTCGATCCCGACCGAGATCGCGCCGTGCGCCTCTATCTATCGCTCGAGAGCAGCCTCCGAAGCACTGGGCACGCGCGCCCCGCCGACGTCACGCCGATCGAGCACGCCGAAGCGCTTGGCCGTTCCGGCTTCGCTGCGGCAGATGAAGTTCGCGAGGTGACCCACGCGTACCTCGCAGCGCGCTTTGGCGAAGACGGCCTCCCGCCTCAGGACTACCATCGGCTACGACGGGTGAGCCGCAGCGTTCGAGCGAAAGCAAAGCGGCCGCCTACTGCGTGAGAAACCAGCCTGCTGCAACGCCGGCCGCTGCTAGCACGACGACGCCGAGGATGATGAGGGCCACCTTCGAACCCCCAGACTTCCGCTCGGGAGGTTTCTCGCTCTTTATTTCCTTCTGTTCCTGCGCCGGCTCACTTCCCGGGTCCGCCAGGATCGAAATGGGGCTTGCCCCGGGCGGCCGGAACGTCATTACCGGCCGTGAGCCGTCCGGCGCCTGGGAGCGCGAAGGCGGATTCAGCGACGGCCCCATTGGCACGGCTCCTGGCCGAGGCACCTTGACACTGTCGTCCTTCGACTCGAACCACCCCATCGTTGCGCCGGCCGGCGCGCTGTCGCGTACGTTCTCGATCGCCGTCTCGACCTCCGCATCTCCGGTAAACCAGTTGCTAGGGTCGACGAAGTCCGATGCATCGAGCGGCCGCGCGCCTTCGTCGGGACTGAGCGCAAACGACGTCGACGGGTCGATCGGGACGTTCGCGGTGCTTTCGAGAGACGTGAACCGCGCAAGCTCCTCTTGGATCATCCCGTCGATCATGATCGGCTGCGGCGGCACCGATTTCTGGCGATCGAGGGCGGCTTTCACGAGATTCGCGATGTCGTACGAGGTCACCTTCATCTGGTGGTGGAAGAGATAGCTCGCCAGCGCATCGCCGAGCTCGCGCGCGGTTTGAAAGCGCTCGGCCGGGTTCTTGGCAAGGGCCCGCTGGACCAGCGCGTCGAATTGCGGGTCGACCTCGGGATGGAGACCGACCAGGGTCGGGACGTGGGCGTTCGACACGGCCTGGACGGTCTCGTAGTCGGTATCACCGAGGAACAAGCGCCGGCCGGCCAGCATCTCCCAGATGCAGACCCCGAGCGCGAAGATGTCCGCGCGCTCGTCGACTTCCTGCCCTGTCGCCACCTCCGGCGACAGGTAGCTGAACTTCCCCTTCACCACGCCCGGGTCCGTCCGCTCGAGCTGCGTCCGCGCCTTGGCCAGCCCGAAGTCGGTGACCTTCACCTCACCTCGTTTGCTGATCAGGATGTTCGGCGGCGACACGTCGCGGTGGACCAGATCGACCGGGTTCCCGTCCTCGTCGAGAAGCTCGTGCGCGTAGCTCAGTCCACGGCACGCTTCCATCGCAATGTAAATCACGTCTTTGAGCGGAAAGGGATGCCGCTTGATCCGCAGCGTCTCCATGATCTTCTTGAGGTTCGTCCCGTCGACGAACTCCATGACGATGAAGAAGCTGTTGTCCGCCTTCCCAATGTCGAAGACGCTGACGATGTTTGCGTGCGTCAACCGCGCGCCGAGCCGCGCCTCGTCGAGAAACATCCCGATGAAGTTCGTGTGCGAGGCGAGGTGGGGCAGAACGCGCTTGATCGCGACGCGTTTCTTGAAGCCTTGGACGCTCGTGGCCTCTCCGAGGAAAACCTCGGCCATCCCCCCGGCTTCAAGTTTTTCGATCAGGTGATATCTCTGATCGCTCATCCCAGCTCGTCAGCCCCTCTCTAAGGCGTCATTCCATTGTCGTTTGCGGGCACTATCGCGGTCAAGGAACGGATGCCATTGACATGCTGCCCCTGCGGCGCTTGACTGCTGCCGTGCCCCGCTCTCCCAAGCCCCTCAGAATCGCCCCCTCCGTCCTTTCCGCTGATTTTGGCCGCCTTGAGGCTGAAGTCCAGGCGGTCGACCAGGCGGGCGCCGATTGGATCCACGTCGACGTCATGGACGGCCGTTTCGTGCCCAACATCACCATTGGCCCGCTCGTCGTGAAGGCCATCAGGGCTGCCACCAAGCACGTGGTCGACGTCCACCTCATGATCGTCGAGCCGGAAAAATATGTTCAGTCGTTCGCCGAGGCGGGCGCAGACGTGATTACCGTGCACGCCGAGGCCTCGACGCACCTGCATCGAACGCTTCAGCAGATCCGCGCCCTCGGAAAGCGCGCGGGTGTGTCGTTCAACCCCCATACCCCTCCCGATTGCCTACGGTACGTCCTGCCCGACGTCGACCTGATCCTCGTCATGAGCGTCAATCCGGGCTTCGGCGGCCAAAGCTTCATCCCTTCGGCCAATGCCAAGCTGGCTCAGATTCGCGACATGATCGACGACGCCGGCCTCGACATCGACCTCGAAGTCGACGGTGGCGTCAAGCCCGGCGTGGCACGGCAGGTCATCGAAGCGGGCGCCGACGTGATCGTCGCCGGCAGCGCGGTCTTTCGACACGACGACTACGTAACCGCCATCGAGGCGCTCCGAAAGGACGGCGAGTGAACGACGATCCGGCGCTCACGACTGTATTCGTCGATCGTAAAGCGACCAAGCGCAAGCTTCGCAAGAGTCGGCTGGTCGTCGAAGAAGGCCCGCAGAAAGGGACCCGGCTCGACATTGCCAGCGAGCGCATGACGATCGGCCGGAGCGTCATTTGCGACCTCGCACTGACCGATTCGAGGGTGAGCGGGACGCATTGCGAGATCGTCGCCAAGGAGACGGGTTTCCTGCTCCGTGACCTCGGCTCGGCGAACGGTACTTGGGTCGCCGGCGTGCGCGTACGAGAAGCATGGCTCGAACCGGGCATGCCCTTGAGGCTCGGAGACACGGTGATCCGCTTCGAACACGGTTCCGGCTCGATCGAAATCGACCTCAGCCGGCGCGAACAGTTCTACGACCTCATCGGGCACGGCGTGCGAATGCGCGAGATTTTCGCGGTGCTCGAGAAGGTGGCGGCTTCGGACCTCACCGTGCTGATTCACGGCGAGACGGGCACAGGCAAGGAGCTCGTCGCCCGCGCCATTCACCGAGCATCGAAGCGCGCGCAACGCCCCCTGGTCGTCCAGGACTGCAGCGCGATTCCGGCCAACCTCATCGAGAGCATCCTGTTTGGCCACGAGCGCGGCTCGTTCACCGGGGCCGCCGACCGCAAGCGCGGCTGCTTCGAGGTGGCCGACGGCGGGACGTTGTTCCTGGACGAGATCGGCGAGCTCGACATCAGCCTGCAGCCCAAGCTCTTGCGCGTGCTCGAGACGCACGAAGTCCAGCGCGTTGGCGGCACCCGCATGATTCCGGTCGACGTGCGGGTCATCGCTGCGACAAACCGCGACCTTCGCCAGATGGTCAACGAAGGCACATTTCGCGAAGACCTCTACTATCGGCTGAGCGTCGTCCAGGTCGACTTGCCGCCACTTCGCGAGCGGCCAGAGGACATCCCCGGGCTTGCTCATCAGTTCCTCGAAGAGTCTGCAAAGCGAGGCCCGCAAGGGGAGGACGCGCACTTCACGATTTCGAACGATGCGATGGTCAAGCTTCAGGCGTATCCGTGGCCGGGTAACGTCCGCGAGCTGAAGAATACAATCGAGCGCGCTGTATCGTTGGCCGACGGAACCGAGCTCGGAATGCACGACCTTTTGCCCGCCTCGCAAAAGACGCCGCCGATCGTCTTTCCAGGGGGCACTGCCGAGCAGTTCGTCGACAACGACATCCCATTCAAAGACGCCAAGCAACGGATCGTCGACGCGTTCGAGGCGCAGTACCTCAAGGCCGTGCTCGACAAGCACGGCGACAACATCAGCCGAAGCGCTCGGGCCGCGGGCCTCACCCGCTATCACCTCCGCGAGCTCGCCAAACGCTACGGTTTGCGCGGCGAAACCAACGGCCCAGACGACGAAGATTGACCTTTCTCGCCCCCTTTTGCCTATAGTGAAGGCATGGGTGGGATCGCGTTCATGGTGATCGCAGCGGTGGCTTTTGGTTGGCCGCAGTCGGTCGCAGCCGAGATCGCCGTCGGGGATACCGCCGCGCCCGCGCCGTCGTGGGCCAAGTCGATCGAGGTGATCGACGATGGCGCCCCCGTGATGCTCGGGCCCAGCGACGAATCACGCCGCCGCGGCACCGTCGGCGCCGGCACGCGGCTCGATTTCACGCGCCGGGTGTTCGGTGAAGGCTGCTCGACCCGTGTCTGGTACGAGACCCGTGACGAGCTCTTCATCTGCGAGGGGCACGTCACCCCTTCGCCCGAGCCACCGGGTCCCCGGGTTGACGAGTGGGCCACCAACGGCTCTCGCTTGCCGCAGCGGTACGCGTTCATCCGCTTTGACGGCACCCGCGCCTACGCACACCCGAGCGATTACTTCCGAAACGACTACGTCGAAGCGTTCGGCAAGAGCTTTGGGATCGTCGTGACAGGGGAGCAAGTGTACGAGGGCGTCGAGTTCATCCGCACGCGCCGGCACCTTTGGGTCGAGCGCGGCTCGGTGCACTTCGTCCAAGGGAGCCCCTTTTCGGGTGTGAAGCTCGGTCGGAGCAAGCCGCTCGACATCGCGTGGGTATCGCCAAGGCCCGCCAGGGTGCACGAACGTCCGCAGGGACGCGTCGTGAAGCGTCTCGATCGCCACACCGTCGTGCATGTCGAGGCAACCAAGGGTGCGTGGACAAAGCTCAGCGGGGGAGGGTGGATCAGAACCGCCGAGCTCGCGCCCGCCAAACGCGCGGAGCCACCGGAAGGCGTCGGCCCAACCGACCGCTGGATCGACATCGACATCGAAAAACAAGTCCTCGTTGCCTACGAGGGTTCGACCCCGATGTTCGCGACCTTGGTTTCAACCGGTAGGAATACCAAACAATCCAAAACCCCCCTCGGGGTTTTTCAGATCTGGGTCAAGCTCGACTACACCGACATGGACGACATCGAGCGCACGGACATCCCCAAAAACTACTCGATTCAAGACGTCCCCTGGGTCCAGTTCTTCAAAGGCTCCTACGGCTTCCACGCGGCGTTCTGGCACAACGACTTCGGCCGCCGCCGCAGCCACGGCTGCATCAACCTCTCCCCCAAAGATGCCCGCTACCTCTTCCACTTCACCCAACCGATCCTCCCTCCAGGCTGGAACGCCATCCTCCCCCTCCCCGAAGACCACCCCACCACCGTCCAAATTCGCTAAAAGGGGACAGTCCCCTTTTTCAAAGGGTTAATTCATCGACGTCGCTGTGGGGCTCGCAGGTGCCCCGCAAACGAGCACGCAACGTCTGCCGTCCGCGGCCGATGAGGAAGCGTGGTGTTCGCGGAGTACACGCTGGTGACAGGGGTCGTCGTTCTTGCGGCGGGTCTTGCGCTCTACGGGCTCGGCGTCCCCCTGGTCCAGGCTTACTACCTGACGAAACTCTTCATCCTTTTACCTATTCCCTGAAAGGAGGGCACACTCATGAACAACGACGAAGAAAGCCACAGCACGCTCGTGCGCGATGAGCGTGGTCTTACGACCGTGGAGTACATCATCGTCCTCGGTTTGATTGCAGTCGTCGGGATTGCCGCTTGGCAGCAGTTTGGCGAGACCTTGATCGGCGAGGTCGAGGCAGCCGACGGTTACATCGCGGACGTGGTGCAGTAGCAGGCGGTCCGATGAATGCGGCCGCTACCATCGCTGCTGGACTGGCCCTAGGCCTCGCGACGACGGCGGCGCTTTATGACTGGCGACGAGGCGAGATCCCAAACTGGCTGACCCTTCCGCCTATCGTATTTGCCCCGTTCGCCTACGGGCTCGCCTTTGGCATCGAGTATGCGCTTCACAGTCTTGCGGCCACCTTTGTGAGCGCGCTCGTTCCGTACCTTCTGTTTCATCGCGGCGCGCTGGGTGGCGGCGATGTGAAGATATTTGGGGCCCTCGGGGCCATCAACGGGTTTGATCTTCTGGCCGGCATCGAGATCCAACTCGCGGCACTCGTAGTGGCCATGCTTGTCGCCTGCAGTGCGCTGGCGTGTAAGGGTGTGTTACTGAGGACCCTCGGCAACGCCCTTGCGCTGCCCTTCAACCCGTTGCTTCCGACTCGGTGGCGGCAGGAGCCATGTGAAGCATTGTCCGATCCGATTCGGATGGGCGGGGCAATCTTCATCGCGACCGGCATCTTCGCCGCTCCTCATCTCGTGCTTGCGTGGGGGGTGCTGTGACGCCGCCGCAGCCAACCGGCCGTCAAGCTGTTCGCAGATCAGCGCGGCGTCGTCTTTCTGGAGTTCCTTATCGCGTTCGTTCCGATGTGGACGTTCTTCCTGTGTGTGGTTCAACTCGCTTTCATCACGCACGCAAACCTGATGGTGAAGCACGCAGCGGACTCGGCCGCGCGATCTGCTGTAGTCGTGCTGCCGGACGACCCCAACGAATACGGGGGCGAAGCCGAGATGAGCGTTGACCGCAATCGCGTGACTGCATCCGATATCTCGAGAGCGCTCGGGCGTGTGGGATCGGCGCTGCGGAGCAACTCGAGCCCTGACAGGCTCTTGTCTTCGCTCTCCGAGGAAACGCTGGTCAATCTTGGGAGGTCGCGGCTAAATACAATCCGACTGGCTGCGCACATTCCCTTGATGCCGCTTGCGCCCATGAACGTTGGTCGCGACTCCCAATCGAGCATTGTCAAGGCCATCGGCGACGAGCGAAAGCTCCTCAGCGCGCTTTACTACCAACCTTTCGCCCTCGCAGTGACCTTCCCCGGACTCGAAGAGGGCGTCGTAAGCGGCCCTGAAATCACGGTGCGCGTGACCTATGCCTACCAGTGCACGGTGCCGCTCGCACGCAGAATCCTGTGTGAGGTCTTTGGCGACCTTGAAGCGAAGGAAGAGCTGAGTGAAGCATTCTTTCCTCTTGCGCAGCGCTTCGTTGGCGGCCGTTTTCGAGCCCTGCACCACGAAACGACGCTCATGATTCACGACGCGCCCTACGGATATCGAATGCGGGGTTCGTGATGTCTGCCGGACGCCCAAACGTGATCCGAGATACGGGGGGATCCATGATGCTGTTCTCCCTCTTCATGGCGCTCTTCCTGATCGGAACCATTTACTACGTCTTGGGCGTGGGCGATGCGGTGATCTACAGGCGCATCATGCAAGACAGCGCCGATGCCGGAGCACACGCCGCATCGGTCATGGGTGCGAAAGGAATGAACCTTCATGCCCTGCTCAATGTCGTGATGGCGGTTACTGCGGGGATTCTCTTGGTCATTCGTAGCGTTGAAGTGCTCCTCGAGATCATTCTCTCCGTTCTCTATGGACTGGCCGCGTCGATCATCTTTGCCCCGAAAGCGGTTCCGCTCATCGGTGTCCTCACCCCGGTGGAGAGCACTGTCGAGAACGTGGGCGACACGGTGGAGCAATTCGTACGGGTTGCCCACGACGCTCTGGATGCGGCTCATCATGCGATTCAGCACGGCTATCCGTTGTTGGCGCAGGTTCGGGCGGTCGATGCGATGGCGTTCCAAGACGCTTACGACCCACCGGTAGCCGCCGGCTTTGTCGTGCCGCTACTCGGGCCGCGGCTACCCAACGGCGGGCGAGGTCTACCTATCGAAAAGGACGACGTTGGCACTCTCTGCGATCGGGCTGCGGACGGTCTGAGCAACAGGCTGAGCAGTGTGAGCTCTAAGGTCCCGAGATGGCTTCTGAGGTTTCTGGGCGGCGTCGTCAGCAGGGCACTACGGCTGGGCAAACGTAGGACGTGCGCTGACGGCGTCGTCGAGTCACCTCGACGGGTCATCACGACCCGCACCGATGGGACCCTCGTTTGGTTGGGACACGAGGAGTTTCAATACCGGGCTTACGGAATCGGCAGGAGCGCCCAC
>JABAOG010007455.1_pt1 | contig 28497 bp, 19 predicted proteins | sample 7062131 | NCBI WGS metagenome assembly JABAOG01 (sample SAMN14538629, study PRJNA623070) | marine sediment metagenome | biome: marine biome [ENVO:00000428]; feature: marine pelagic biome [ENVO:01000023]; material: deep marine sediment [ENVO:00002113] | place: India: Arabian Sea | collected... | reverse complement strand
GCATCTCCTCCAGCGTCGGGCACGGGTCGACGCTGTACTCGAAACACTCGGTCTCGGTGAAGCCTCGGGTGAGCCCCGCGAGGGCGGCATCGACGATTCCCGAAACGTCGAGCGACACCCTGAGCCAGCTCGCCGGAACCCTGGTCCCTAGAAGGAACGTCTCCTCATCGAACCAGTGGAAGGCCGACGCTCCTCCGATAGGGATCTCCTGGACGGGGCGTCCCAGCTCGATGTCAAGGACCACGATCTTGTTTTCGTCACCTATCGCCAGAAGGCGTCCGGACGGACTGAATCCGAATCCCCTCGCCCGATCGATCTCCGCCGGGATCGTTGTGGTCCCCCACGTTCCAAGCTGGATGACGACGATCCCTTCGGGTTCCGAGAAGGCCACCATCGATTTGTCGGGCGAGAAGCCGTGGTTGCCTTGCTGAATCGGGAAGCTTGCGATCTCATCTCCGGTCTCCCGGTCGATGGCTACGAACTCCTGATTCGTCTCCGCCCCGAAGAACCACTCATCGGAGTACGCAATCAACTCCTGCGCAGGGAGTTCAACTGATCCCTGCTCAAGGGTTTTCCCATCCGGCCCGAGAATCCACCAGGTCTCCAGATCGTCGACGAGAATCTCTTCACCATCGAGGGATACTCTGAATCCAAGGTTCGGTACCGGCTCCCCGGTGTCGTCACACACTTCCTCATCGGACGAAGCACAGCCTGCGATCGGGACTGTTTCCTCGCTCACCGGGTCGTAGACAACGATCTCTCCTGAGGTACTCCAGGCCACGAACCGGCCATCAGAGAGGACTTCAGCGTCCCACACGCCCTGGACCAGCGAATGCTGTGCGCCTGTTCCAATGTCAAAGAACAAGCTGGCCGGCATCCAACCGTCGGGACCGGCCGCGAGCAGGAAGGCCGAGCCCAGGTTGTCGCCCGCAGAGAAGTTGGGCGACCCCTGGACGTGAACTTCCGATCCGAATGTCTCGATCGCGGTGGCGCCGACAGTCTTCGGTTCGAGGTTCCAGGCCTTGATGGTGCCGTCCCTATGTGACGTGTATAGCCAGGTGCCGTCGGAGCTGAAGGCCGGATTGCCACCGGCCCCGCTCGGCAGCCGGAATGCTTCTCGACCGGTCTCAACGTCGTAGATGAGGGTGTCACGCCCTTCGGTCTGAATGACGATCCTGCGTCCATCGGCAGAGAACGCCACCGGGTCGGGTGGCGACGGGAAGACCGGGATTGGAAGAATGTCGGCCCGAGCCCCCGTCTCACGGTCGTAGATCACCTGGTCGTCGGGTCGATTGTTTGCGAAGGCCGCGATGAATCGACCATCCGGCGAGACATCGCCCCAACCATCGAGACCTTCGAGGATCTCCTCTTCGGCGTAGCCCTCACCACTCAGCACCCTTGCGTCGGACCCCAGATAACCCAGGAGAATGAGTTCGCCGCCGACCGAGAAGCGAGCCTGCGGTGCCGTCTCGTCGGGGTTTGGAGCATCGATCAGCGCCCTCGACTCGAGAGTGCCGGCGTCGATCACCTCGACCCACACCCCTGAGGTTTCCTCCCGGTCGCACAACTCCCATCCGGTCGTGACCACGACCTCGTTGGTGTCCGCGGACCAGTCGTTGAGCAAGATATCGTTGCAGTCCGGATACTCCAGGCTGCGGTTGACCTCGCCCGTCGTTGCGTCCAAGAAGATGATCCGGGCAGGCCGCTCATCCTCGTCGATACCCGGAAGGCCCGGGAACGCCCACGCCACCGAGTCCGGAATCGACACAGCTACCTCTGTCCCGTCGGGAGAGAAGACGACCAAGGAGAAGGCGTCCGGGGAATCCGGCTCTGCATAGGTCCACAGGAGCTCGCCCTCCGGCACCCGGTACATGGCTACGACACCCTGGTCGATCGCTGCCAGCATCGAATCGTCCGGGGACAGTGCCAGCTGAGAGAACTCGTGCTCACCAGGACGCAACACCCACTCCAGGTAGTCGGATTGGATTGCTCTGCGGAGGGCGTTCAGAACAACGGCAGGCTGGTCCACAGCAGAACCGGCCACATCGATCGCCTGTAGGGCAAGAAGCGCCGCAAGTTCTGGATCATCCTCGAGAGTCTCGAACGCGGCAGTGCCCAACTCACGGGAGCGGGCAAGCGCCTCCGCGGCCCTGGCCGTCTGTGCCTCGGCGTCGGCCCGCTCAGCGTTCTCCTGGGCCTGCGCGGCGTTGCGGTCAGCCTCCTCACGGGCAGTCGCCTCGGAGGCGGCGCTCTGCTGTGCCTCGGCTGCGTTCTCTTCGGCCCGCTGTGCCTGGCGTTCGGCTTCGTCGGCGTTGCGACCGGAGGAGATGCCGAAACCGACGGCGGCGATGGCAAGGATCGTGACCAAACCGCCGGCAGCCCAAGCGGTACGCACCGTGCGGCGATGCTGGCGAACCTCCTCAGAAGCCAGCTCGTCCTTGGGGACGCCGCGAATCGTCGAGGCGATGTCGGCCACGGCATCTGCGAATCTCGGATCCTGCAGATCCAGTTGGTCTTCTTCCCGGGCCCAGCGGACGTCCACCCAGCGGGGTTCCTCGGTGTACACACCCTGCAAAGTCTCGGGAACCGCCGATCCGGTCATGACATCGTCGGCCCAACCGAATGTGCCGTCGGTCACCACAGGGAGGATCTTCTTGGGATCACGGTTCTCGACCCAATAGGAGATCTCCTGATTCACCCACTCCGANNGCGTGGGAGTAGGAGATGAACCCGTCGTAGGTCTCAGGCATTGAGCCACCCTGGTCTGGTTGCCTCACAGTGGACTAACACCATCAACCGGTCCTCATTTCGTCCAACGTCGGGCACGGATCGATCCGGTACACCTCGCACTCCTGAAGCGTGAACGAACGCCGCAGGTTCGCCCTGGTGCGGTCGATCAGCTCCTTGGTTGAGAGCGAGAGGACCCCGAAGACGCCGTCCCTCGTCCCCACCACGACCCTCTCCTCATCGAGGAAGTGAACGTCCGACACACCCGGCAGTTGCACTTGCTGAACGAAGAGCCCCGTCTCGATATCGATGATCCGCACCGAATCGAAATCCGACACGGCGAGCAGACCGCTCTCATCGTCAAAGGCGGTTCCTCTGATGTTGTTGAAACCTCCGACCATCCAGCGGACTTCCCACGAGCGAGTGTCGACGAGTTGCACCTCTTGGTCGCCTCGCGTGAGAAGCCACCTGCCGTCACGCGATACCTCATGCCGTATGTGGCTCTCCCGGTCCTGCCACACCACCTCTCCGGTCGATCGGTCGACGACCCGGTAGTCGATCCGCGAGGTCGGGAACCCGAGTACCCAGGACTCGGTCATCTCAGCTGCAACGAGGTCGCCTTCACTGAGGTCATCGGTCCTCAGGATCTCGCCGGTGTCGAGGTCCAGCGTGTGCACCACGCCGGAGAGACGCTCGCCGGCCCACGGATAGGCGAGGACCTCCGTCCGATCCAACGACACCACGAAGTTGTAGCCCTCCTCGGTGCACTGTCCGTCTTCGTTGTACGACTCGCATTCGAAGAAGCGACGCAGGCTCCCGTCCGCAGGGTCGTAGATTCCGGATGCGTCGTAGCCTTCAGAAAACAGGTTGAGGAAGAGCTTCCCGTTGGCGAGGACTGCATGCGGTCCCGAGTCCGGAATAGAGCCGATGACCTCGCCGGTCTCGAGGTCGAAGAGGCCGGTTGCCCAGGCGTCCGTTGCGAGATCCGCCTGTTCGAAGGCCCCGATGCCGTCACCTATCACGAAGCTGTTGCCATTCACCCATGTGAGCGCACCCAGGTCACCGGTGGGAGTAACGCCCGCCTTCGCTGAACCGAGATCCCAGACGCGGATCCCCTCTTCGGCTGCGGTGTAGAGGAGTTCCCCTTCGGCGTCGTATCCGGAAGTACCTAGAGGCCGAGACGGGATCCGCAGCTTCTCCTCGCCGGTGAGCGGGTCGTACACGTAGGAGTAGCCGCCGGCTCCGACGATGACGTAACGCCCATCATCGGTCGCAGTCACTCCAAATGGTGGGTCCGGATACCGGATCCCGGTGTAGACGATGTCGGTAATGGCACCCGTCTCCGAGTCGTAGGCATTGACGCTGAAAGGCGTCCCTCCTTCGCCCACGTAGCCGTGCCGTGCATAGAAGCCGTACATTCTCGAACCATCCGGAGCTACGTCTCCGACCCCGGATGCGTCGGTAACGGCCGCGAGCTCGAACGTCTCGGCCTCGTAGATCTCGTTGTAGCCCCACGAGATCAGTGCATAGAGGCGCCCGTTGGCGTCGAACCGGGGACTCGGAGGACTCCACGGATCTGCGCCTGTGGAGATCGCCGCAACGCGGGTCCAGGTCTCCGTTTCGTAGACGTCGATCCACGTTTGCCCATCCCGGAGACACACGTCCACGTTCCCGACCGCTAGGAAGCGACCGTCCGCCGACCAGTCGATATTTCCCGTACCGGGGCAGTCCGGATACTCCAACGTGGCCTCCACCGATCCGTCGGCCGAGAGGATCACAATCCGGCTGGGCAGTTCGTCCGGTTCGGCAACGTAGTCGTGCCACTCGAGTTCGGAGTCGAACACTCCGAGTGCCGTCTTCCCGGTCGGGCCGACCACCGGGTATACGAAGCTGTCGACCGTTTCCTCCGAGTACTCCCACAGGACTTCGTGCGAGTGGGCGTCGTACATGCGGAGCGTCTGTGGCGCCACGGTGGCGGCGAGACGTGTCCCGTCGGGCGAGAGGCCGATCTCTCCGCCGAACCCCGTCGTGATCTCGTCGACGAGCCGGTCTGCGCTGCCGACCTGCCAGATTGCGTTCACCAGCTCCACCGGAGGGTCGTCTCCTTCGGGCGCCTCATCCAGCGCCAGGAGCGCGAGGAGAGTTGCCAGTTCGGGCTGCGTCTCGAGGTTGACGAGGGCCGCGGCAGCCAGCTCCCGGGCCTTGGCAACGGCCTCAGCCGCTTGTGCCGCCCGGGCTTCCGCGTCGGCGCGATTGGCGTTCTCTTGAGCGGCTGCAGCGTTCTCTTCTGCCAGCTTCCGCTGGCGATCAGCCTCCGCAGCGTTGAGATCAGCCGCCTCGGCCTGTCGCTCGGCCTCGGCCGCGTTGGCCTCAGCCTCTTCGGCGTTCTGGGATGCCACGAAACCGGCCCACGCGGCCACGACGGCCAGCACTGTGACCACAGCACCCGCCGCCCAGGCGGTCCGTACGGTCCGGCGATGCTGGCGCACCTCCTCGGAGGCAAGTTCATCCTTCGGCACTCCCCGCATCGCAGATGCCACATCGGCAATTGCATCGGCGAATCGGGGATTCTGGAGATCGAGTTGCTCCTCACCTTTGGCGAACCGCAGGTCGACCCACCGGGGCTCGGATGCGAAGACGCCCCGGAGGGCGTCCGGAACCGCATCTCCGGTCACCTCACCGTCGACCCAGCCGAACTCACCCGCCGTGACGACCGGAAGGATCTTGGAGGGGTCCTTGTGCTTCACCCAGTAGGTGACCTCCTGGTTCACCCACTCCGACCCGGCTGCATCAGGACTGAGCAGCAACACGAACCAGCCAGACGTGTCCAATGCTTGGGTGATCGACTCCCACAGGTGTGGATTCGCACTCAGACTCGACTCGTCTCGGAAAACCCGCAGCGCGCGCCGCTTCCACCAGGGTTTGGCGAATCTCTGCAATGCCGACTGCAGGCGAGGGGCCAGCAGATCGTCGGCCGCATGGGAATACGAAATGAATCCGTCGTAGCTCATCCGTTCCTCAACTCCTCGAGCGTCGGGCAGGGATCGATGCGGTAGAACGCACACTCGTCGGCGGTGAGCGGCCGGGTGACGGAGTCGAGGCTCGCTGCGATCAGGTCTTCTGGATCCAGCGATAGTTCGGCCCATAGCCCCGAGTTGGTGCCGATGACGATCCGGTCATTCGAGAGCCAGAACACGTCGGACACGCCCCCGATCGGGATGGAGTGGCGCAGAGAACCCGTAGGAACATCGAAGACCTTGAGCACATCCTGATCTCCCGCAGCCACCAGGGAGGCATCCGGCGAGAACGAAATGGCCCGTACATTGCCGAGGCCGAGATCGAGTCCCGTTTCTTCCCAGGTGGATGGATCGAGGCGGGTGAGGAGGCCATCGGCCCCAAATACCCACAGCAGACCCGTCTCGGAGTGGGCGCCCGTGTGGACGACGCTGGTCGGCGCCTCCCACAAGATCTCCCCCGAGGATCGGTCGAGTGCCAGCGCATCGCTCTGATCATCGGAAAGCAGGACCCAGTCATCGGAGAACTCGTTGATCCCGTAGACGGTGCTTCCGTCCTCGTAGACCGGCCAGGTCGAGGAATCATCCGGCAGCAAGTCACCCGAGCCGGCTTCGCGGAATGCCCACACGCCGATCCGGTCGTACGGTTCGGCCGGGATCACCGAGGCACTGGCCAGCTGTTCGCCGTCCCACGACCGGCGGATGGCGACGTCATCAGGTGATGGCGAGCCGTCCGGGCACACGCCGTCCACATCGTTCTCACACCCGTGGTACAGCTCCCGCCCACCCGTCACGGGGTCGAAGACGTACCAGTCGTTGTCGGACTCGATGAGAAATCGATCGCCATCGAGAGTGATCGGGCCATTGCTGGGCTCCTCGAAGCGCACGTCGAGCAGCTCGCCCGTTGCTCGTTCGAAGAACCGCACCACGAACGAACTGAAGTCGGCCGGCGCAGCGAGGAATGCTCCGATCGAGTCACTCAGCTGGAAGGTCGGGCGACCGTTGACCCACGGGGTATCGCCGAGATCACCGATGACCCGTCGGGCGGCTGTGCCCTCAGCCAGCGTCCAGCGCTTGACCTCCGGGCCATCGGTTGCGTAGAGAATCCCGGCCTGCTCATCGATGATCGGAGCGGCCCCCGGCACGGTGAAAAGCTCTGTGCCGCGGTCGGCGTCCCACACGGTGACGAACACGCCACGGATGCCTGCTGCCACGTACGAACCCTCCGAAGAGAAGCGAAGCTCCCAGGGAACATTCGGATAGAACTCGATGGGGAGGACGTCCAGTAACCGCCCATCCCCGGCGGAGCGAAGCTGAATCTCCGGGTATTCCCATAGGCTGCTGACCACCGTGCCGCCGTCCGGGCTCACGTGCCCGAATCCGAAGGTGCCCTCGAGGACTGAAACGTCGGAAGGCGATGTCGGATCCAAGTACTTCGTCGGGGCCGCGCTGAAGAGGAACAGACGGCCGGTCTGGTCCCAGGAAGGTACCGGTTCCCAGCCCTCATCAGAGGGGGAGTCGACGACGGCGATCGACTCCCAGGTGGCCGTGTCGTACACCTCTACCCACAGACCGCTCGGCGAACCGTCACGGGGACACGGTTCGGGGCCCGAACTGACCGCAAGCATCGCTCCGTCGCTCGACCAGGCTGGCGTGTCAACCTGCCGGCACCCCGGGTACTCGATGACGGTCAACTCCTCTCCGGACGAAGCCGAGGTAATGACCAGCCGAGCGGGACGGGGATCATCTTCACCGCCCCGACCTTGAGAACTGAAGAGCGCGTCGGGCTCGGCCACCGGGAGCGCCATGAACGTTCCGTCGGGACTGATGACCGCCGAGCGGATCTCATCCTCGGTTCCGAGCACGTAGCGTGCGAACTCCTCGCCGGAGGCCGGATCGACGACGATCGCCTCGCTGCGATCACTGATGAGCATCCGGCTTCCGTCGGCGGAGAGGGTGACAACGAGATATCCATCCCCGAGCCCGGGAGTGATCGAGCCGGCAAGGCGGTTGCGTCCCGTCGCCTTCCACAGCGAGTTGATGACCTCGACGGGTTGCTCGGCCCCCTCCGGAGTAGATCGGATGGCGGCGAGAGCCAGGAGTATGGCCAGCTCCGGATCGTCATCCACCACGCCGATTGCGGAGGCGGCCAGTTCGCGAGCTTCGGCGAGTTCGGCGTTGCGTTGGGCCTCCTCTGCGTTGGCTTGTGCTTGCTCGGCGTTCTGTTCCGCCAGTGTTTCGTTCTCACGCGCTGTCTCGGCGTTGGCCTCGGCGAGGGCGCGCGCCTGGGCCTCCTGCTCGGCGGCGACTGTAGCCCGGGCGGCCTCTTCGTCGGCCCGGCTGCGTTCGTTGCGGGCATCGATGCCGAATCCGACCGCAGCCACCGCCAGAGCAGCGGTCACCATCCCTGCCCCCCATGCTGTTCGCACGGTACGGCGGTGCTGGCGGACCTCTTCTGACGCCAGGTCGTCCTTGGGGACGCCGCGAATGGTGGAGGCGATGTCGGCTACCGCATCGGCGAACCGGGGGTCTTGGAGGTCGAGCTGATCCTCCTCCTTGGCCCAACGGACATCGACCCAGCGGGGTTCCTCCTCGAATGCGCCCCTCAGTGACTCGGGAACGGCATCACCGGTGACCTCATCGTTTGCCCAGCCGAAGTCCCCGTCCGTGACGACCGGCAGGATCTTCTTCGGATCCCGGTGTTCGACCCAGTAGGCGATCTCCTGGTTCACCCACTCCGAGGCGGCGGCATCCTGGCTGAGCAGCAAGACGAACCAGCCGGACTTGTCCAGCGCCTCGGTGATCGACGACCACAAATGCGGATTCGCGGAAAGCGACGACTCGTCGCGGAAGATGCGCACCGCCCGCCGTTTCCACCACGGTTTGGCGAATCTCTGCAGGGCCGACTGCAGCCTCGGCGCCAGCAAATCGTCGGCGGCGTGGCTGTACGAAATGAACCCGTCGTACGTCTGAGCGATGGACGGGCTGGTCCCCTCAGCTGTGTCCATGTTCCCCTCGCTCCGGCAAACATAACCAAATTCGTTCGATTAGCACGCCGGAATCATGAATTTCCTACCTCACAAGCCGCTAACGGCGTCCGACGGACACCTTTCGGCGGAGGGCGTAGAGGGGCATATCGCCGAACTGCTTGGCGGTGGGCAGCGTGCCGACGTACTGGCATTCGAAGCTGTTCGAAGCTGAGAGCATGGCCAGGGCGGCGAAGGCATGCGTGGTGTAGATCTCGCCCTCCGGAGTCCTCGGCTCGATGCGAGCGGCCTGCGTCAGTCCGGCGCCGTAGAAGAGATGCGTGCCCGAAATCGGATCCCAACCCTGGAAGACCGGGGCGGCATGAGCGGCAATCCGGAGGCCGCGCAACTGGGGGAGTCCGACTTCCACCATGTCGATCTCCCCGACGGCGGCCACCAGGTCGAGGGCACACTCGGCCGCTCCTGCGACGTCGCCGAACACCAGATGGACGGCGTCGCCCCAGGTGTTCCCCGAGAGGATCTGAGGACGGTACGGTTCGATTCGAGCGGCGAGACGGTTCATCACCTCTTCCTGGAACCGGAGCCGTTGGGCGTCGGTAAGCTTCGAGAACCCGGCGAAGTCGGCGAAGATCATCGAGCGGATCGAACGAGGATGCTCCAGGTCGTGCGACGCCGAGGGCGGTTCGCCGGGTGTGACCGGGATCACCGTCGAACTCGCGCCGGTGGCGCTCCAGTTGCGAACGTCGATCGCCGTGCCGGCCACGCCGGCCGACGGTGTACCGTCCCACACCGCCACCTGATGCGGTTCGGTTTCGAGGTACCGGGCTCGCAAGAGCGCATCGCCCATGGCGATCCGGGCGCAGAAATCGAACATGACGGGATCGTCCAGGTATTCGCCGGTCGAGGCGATCTCCACCGTGTCCGCCCTGGCCAGACACGTCTCGAACCGATCGACCCACGAACTGCCGGCCTGAATGACCGAGGTGCGGACGAACTCGTCCTTGGCGAACGGCAAGACCACATGGAGTTCGGCGCCGCGGTCGAGCAGGGCCTCGGCGGCCAGAATGTCGGCGCCGGCCGCCAGCGACCCAAATCCAACCCTGGCGTCGAGTTCATCGAAGGCGCGGTCCAGTTCGGCGCGGACCCGCGTCTCTTCCCCGGCGGGGAAGCGGCCCATCTTCCCTGCCGGCAGGATCCGATGACCGCAGTAGTGCACCACCGCCGGATTGCGGATGGGAGCGAGGACGTCGAGATCGATTCCCTCGAGCCGGCACACCATCTTCAGCTGTTTGAGCGTCGTGGCTCTCGCCGTGTAGAGGTCGGTGCCGGCCCCGGCGGCCCGCTCGAGCGCCGACGTCGCCCGGGTCAGATCACCGACGATCAGCGCCGCTTCGGCTTCGGTGGCGGCATCCCAGTAGGCGTCGCCCTGGTCGGCAGGCGTGTCCATCGCCCTGGTCGCCAGGTCACACGCCCTCTCCTCGTGTCCCGCCAGGAGCCACATCGAGGCGGCGTTCGTGCCGTGATAGGGAGACCCGGTCCGCTCGTACACGGTTTCGTAGCCGCGAGCTGCGCGTTCGGCCCAGCGGCGCTGGTCGGCTGCGGTGTTCCTGGCCAGGGCCTCGTCCTTGTCGAGGCGGGCCGAGAGGACGGAGATATCACCGGCCAGCTTTGGAGCCAGCGTCGACGGGTCGATCGTCCCCAGCCCGTATTGCCCGTACCGCTTGCGGGCCTGCGCCGTAGCGCCGGAGCGAGCCAGGGACAACACGGCCAGGTACCGGATCTCCGGGTCGCTTGCTCCCACCTCGATCATGCCGGCCGCCACGTCGTACGCCTGGAGGTACTCGCCGCGGCGGATCAGGTCCCACAGTTCCGCCGCGTCGCCTTGGGCTCGAGCCCTCTCTTGCTCTGCTCCCAGGCGAGCTCGGAAGCTGCGCAGATCGTGAACGCTCACCGTCGTCGGTTCGACGGCGCGCACCGTGGCCGTCCGCCGCGTTCCCAGGGTGGCCGCCAGCTCCCCGAAGTACCGGCCGGCCCCCAGTTCGGTGAGACGCCGCATGACGCCGACGTCGTCGGTCTTGAGGATCTCGACCCTGCCTTCCTCTATCCAGTACACCGACTCGGCGACGGCGCCCTCCTCGACGATGACCTCTCCCGGAGAAAAGTTCACGTACTCGACCTCGTCGGCGAGGTCGGCGGCGACCGGCTCGAAGTCGGTCAGGGCGGGATCGTGGAGAAGGATCCGCTCCTCCAGGTCGGCGAGTTCAGGAGCGGGTTCCAGGCCCAACTCCTCGCCGAGCGTGGTGCGCAGTTGCCTGAAGGCGGCGAGCGCCTCCGCCTGCCGGCCCGACCGGTACAGGGCGAGCATCAGCAACTGCCACATACGCTCACGGAAGGGGAAGGCCTGGACGAGGCCGAACAACTCGCCGACCACCAGGTCGTGCTCGCCGGCGGCCAGCATGGCATCCATCAGTTCTTCCACGGCCCGCATTCGCTCGTCCTCGAGGCGCTGCGAGGCATGCTCGGCGAAGTCGAACTCGCGCAGGTCGGTGAAGGCCGGTCCGCGCCACTGGGCGAGTCCGTGCCGGAATGTTTCGCACGCCATCCGCGGATGTCCGAGTGTCATGAGCTGGCGGCCGCGCTGCACGAGCGCGCGGAAACGACTGACATCTGAGTTGGGTGCCGGGATGTCGAGTCGATAGCCGCCCGGCTCGGTGACGATCAGATCCTCTCCCACCGCCCCTCGCAAGCGGTTGACCGTCATGTGGAGCGCCGCCTCCGGCTTGGCGACACCTGCCCTTCCCCAGAGCGCTTCAACGATGGTGTCGGTCGAAACCATATCGGGCGCGCGAATCGCCAGCAGCGCGAGCAAGCCGCGCGGGCGGGCCCCCGGCAGCTTCACTGCTTGGCCCGCACCGTCGACCACCTCGAGTGGGCCCAGCATGCGGATGTCCAAGACGGACACCACCCTATCAATCAGCACGGAAAGAGGCGGGTAGAGAGCGCCATCTCTGNNGACGGGGCTTCCTGTCGATACGCTGCGTTGGTACGCTCAGCGCGACCGTGCTCCGGGTTTGCCCGCATCGGGCAACTGGTAGTCATTGCACCCGCATTTGGGCACGGTGCAACCTTCACCGGCGCGATGCTCGGAGCGCGGATGGCCGCACCCCGCACACCGCTGCCGGCCGCCGTCGAACGGCCTGGGCGACTTCACCGGGAACGTTCTTTGGCGACGTTCACCGTCAGATTGCGGCCTTCGTGGCTATAGCCGTCGAGCTTCTCGATGGCCGACCTGGCTGCCTCCGAAGAGGCCATCTCGACGAACCCGAATCCGCGCGAGCGGCCCGTGTCGCGATCGGTGATGACCTGTGCTCGCGTGACCTCGCCGTGCTGAGCGAAGAGGGCTTCGAGATCGGCGGAGCTGGTGGCGAAGGCGAGATTGCCTACATAGATGTTGGTGGACATGGTGTTCTCCTCGTTTACTCGCCGGACTCGATACCGAGTTCGACGAAGATGCGGTGGCGTTCCTCGGTGTAGAGGTCGTTCGAGACGTGACCGGCGGCGTGCCGCTCGCTCAAGACGCGGAACTCCTCCATGAGGGCAGCCTCATCGGGGTTCTGTTCGGGATCGGATTCTTCGGAGGAGGCGAACCGGCGTTGCTGTTTCGCTTCCTTCCGTTCCTGCCGGGCCCGTTCGCGAGCCCGCTTGGCGATTCCTTCTCGTCCTTTGCGGCCCACCTCAGAGGGGGCGGACGTTGACCGCTTCGGGACCCTTGCGGCCCTGGGCGGTTTCGAACTCCACCGACTGGCCTTCGGAGAGCGAGCGGAATCCGCTGCCCTCGATGTTGGAGGCGTGGACGAATACGTCCTCGCCGTCAGGGGATGTGATGAAGCCGAAGCCCTTCTGCTCGTTGAAGAACTTCACCGTTCCGGTTGTTGGCATAGTCGACCTCCTCGGTCGTGCGTCATATCGACGTCCGGGATCTCCGTCCCGATGGGTATTCCCGCCGGTGTTCAGAAACGGGAGCGAGGAGGCAAACAGCGAGAGTGATCTCGATCTTCGACACGGCTCACACGCCGGTTCGTCACGCATTCGAACTGCGGACTCCTGAGAACCACGTGGACCGAATGGTCGGTTCCGGTTGACCGGAACCAACTCTGCGAGGCCCGAATACTCTGTCGGGCCCCGTTCAGGGTAGCGGCGTTCGCGGCGCTGGGCGAGCGGGGAGCCCCCTCTGAGCTCGCTACCCCTTGCGCACCAGCGGTGCTACCTCGGTCCCCAGCAGTTCGATCGAGCGGAGCACCTGCTCGTGCGGCAGGGTGCCGACACTGATGTGCAGCATGAACCGGCTGATTCCCAGGACGTCTCGCCAGTGCAGAATCTTGCGGGCCACGGTTTCGGGATCACCGAGGACCAGCGACCCTCCGGGTCCGCGCATGACGTCGAACTGGTAGCGGGTCATCGGGCCCCATCCCCGTTCATTGCCCAGCACGGTCATCGCCCGGGCGTACGACGGGTAGTACTCGTCGGCGGCCTGGTCGTCAGAGCCGGCGATGAAGCCGTGGGCGTGCACGGCGAGGGGTGCATCGGCCGCCGTGTGACCCGACTCCAGTAATGCCTTGCGGTGCAGATCGGCGAGGACGGAGAAACGCTCTGGATTGCCACCGATGATGGCGAGCGCGACCGGTAGGCCGAGGCGACCGGCACGCACGACCGAAGCCGGCGTCGCTCCGACGGCGATCCAGATGGGGAGTTGCTCGTGGCGCGGATACACCGCCTGATCGTCGAGGGCAGGCCGGAACTTCCCCGACCAGGTGACCCGCTCGTTGTCTCGGATCCGTAGCAGCAGGTCGAGCTTCTCGGCGAACAGCTCGTCGTAGTCCGACAGCGAGTAGCCGAACAGCGGGAACGACTCGATGAACGAACCCCGTCCCACCAGCAGCTCCGCCCGTCCGGATGAGATCAGGTCGAGGGTGGCGAAGTCCTGGTAGGTCCGCACCGGGTCGGCGGACGACAGGATGATGACTGCCGGCGTCAGCCGGATTCTCGACGTGCGGCCGGCGGCTGCGGCAAGCACCACGGCGGGAGCGGAGGCGGCGAAGTCCGGCCGGTGATGTTCCCCGATCCCGTAGACGTCGAGCCCCACCTGCTCTGCGAGCTCGACTTCGGCGAGCACTTGTCGGAGCCGTTCTCCGTGGTCGACCGTCTCACCTGTCTCCGGGTCGGGATATGTCTCTGCGAAGGTCGTGATGCCGAGTTCCATCGATCGGCATTATCGCCATTTCCGGGGGAAACACCGGTGGAGAGGCGCAGCGCGTTGCCTCTCCACCGGTTCGTGCCTCCCGCTTCGCTATCGGCCCCCCGGGGATCTCCCTTCCCCTCGAAGCGTGAGGCGGCGCTACGGATTCAGATGTTTCAGGAACTCGAAGACCAGGGTCGTGTACGCCTCGAGACGGACCATCGGCCGGTCGGGGAAGTAGGACTCGATGATCTCGAGCGCGTCGCGCGGCGTGTGCCAGAACGAGCCTTCCTCCTCGGTCTGCTCGTAGCCGTCGAGATCGCCGATCTCCCAGTTGGTCGACTCGAACGCCACGATCGGGATGCCTGCCTGGTTGAACGCCGTGTAGTCGCTGAACCAGTCCGGGGTGAGCCCGGCCGGATAGTCCGGATGGAGGCCGGGTTGGATCTCGATCGGGAGCTTGTGCAGTCGGATCAGCCGCAGCATCTCGTCGCGGGCCCACGTCAACTCGTTGAACCCGGCGTGGATGTAGAGCATGTCCCCGACGATCAGCGAGTCGAAATTGATCATCACGATCGCCCGCTCAACGTCCTGAGGGCTCATCGAATCGACGAAGTAGAACGAGCCGCGCAGGCCGACCTCCTCGGCGCCGAACGCCACGAACAGCAGGTCGTACTCGATCTTGTACTTGGCCATCCGCTCGGCGACTTCCAGCATCACCGCAACGCCGGAGGCGTTGTCGTCGGCGCCGGCTCCTGCGGTGACGGCGTCGTAGTGCGCCCCGACGATCACCAGCGGCGTCGGATCGGCCTTCCGCTTCAGATCGGCCGGACGGAACGCGACGACGTTCTGTGAGTGGTAGGTGGTACCGCGACGTGTGTACGTGAACGGCTGCAACTCCGGGTCGTATCCGGCGGCTTCGAACCAGCCGACGATCTTCTCCGCTGCTTCGACCTCGCTCTCGGTGCCGGCTTGACGCAGGAGATTCGTGTAGGTGCCGTCGGGATTCTCGACCCTGGTGAGCGCCTCGATGTAGGAGTAGGCGTTCTGGCCGAAATCATTCGGGGCCGGTCCCTTGTCCGCCAGCGCGGTCGGAGCAAGCACGGCGACGGACAGCAGTAGTGCCAGTACGAGGAGAGCAGATTGAACCCTTCTGCCCATGATGCCTCCTGATGTTCGGTGGCCGTTCGGCGCCGATCCGAGTGACGTCGGGCCGGAGTGGCCTCGGTCTCCGGGCGTGCTGTGCCCGGCTCTCTGGTGAATTGTGCAGGCGCATCGCCGTCGGGGCTAGAGGCGAAAGACCGGTCGCTGCGCCGCGTGGGCGGGGAGCCGGCAGCGTCGCAGGTCAAGGTCCATTGGCCTCTAGCGCCGGGTCACCGGGTGGAGTACTTGTGGAGGTGCGTGACATGCGAATTCAGAGGAGGTCGTGATGACTGAGGACGACCCGGCGATGGAACGAGCGCGGAAGCGGGCACGCACCCTCAAGGACTTCTACGGACACCTGATCAGCTACGTCCTGGTGTGCGGCCTGCTGGTGGTGATCGATGTGCTCGACGGTTCGGCCGGTACGGCGTTCATTGGTTTGAACTGGGCGTACTGGCCGATCTTCGGTTGGGGTATCTTCGTGCTCTGGCACGCCATTTCGGTGTTCTTCTCGCTCGAGGATTGGGAGGAGCGCAAGGCGCAGGAGTTGTACGAGAAAGAGCGGCGGCGCGAGCCGGAGTTCCACTAGGAGCTAGAGGAGTTCCTCCACCAGCGGGGCGATCCAGGCGGTGGCCATCTCCAGAAACGCCGGGTCATCGTTGAGGCACGCCAGCTGCAGCAACTCGGCGCGGTCCTTCAGGTCGTCCATCAGATAGCCGACGTCGAGGAGAGTCTCGTGGTTGTCGGTGACGAACCCGACCGGGACGAAGACCAGCGCCCTGGCGCCCATCGTCAGCAGGTTCTCGGCGGCCAGGTCGATGTTCGGTGACGTCCACTTGCCCGGCGTGGGGTGGTTCATCCATCCAACCGAGATCAACGGGTACTTCGTCACGAGCTTCTCGCGAATGCTGTGAAAGAGGGCTTCGCTCTCGCGCACGCCCGACTCATATCCCTTGGCGTCCATCGGGCAGCCGTGGTTCAGAAGCACGAGACCGATCTGCGAAGGGGCGTAGGTTCCTTCGAGACCGTCGAGCCCGTCCTCGATGTGCTCGACGATCCGGTGGTGGTATTCAGTCCGTTCGAAGAAGCTGGGGAGGTAGCGGACGTCCTTCACCCAGCCGCCGTCGTTGCCGAGGGCCTTGTTCACCTGCTCCAGCGTCAATCCGCCGGTGTAGATCGAGTCGACCACGAGCAGTGGGTAGATGACGAGCCGCTCGTATCCCTCGGACCGGATCTGCGCCAGAACCTGTTCCGGCAGGAACGGCTCGGAGAAGTTGTACGACTTGAAGACGCCCACCCGATCGCCGAATCGCTCCTTCAGGCGCTCTTCGATACCGGCCCGCTGCGCCTCGAAGATGTCGTTGTGCGGCGAAGTGAAGTTGCCCGCCCTGCGCCACTCGCGTTCGGTGCGCCAGGAGAGCAAACGGGTCAGGCGGGGAATCACCCGCTCGGGGAACTTGATCGACTTCGAAACCAGCAGCCTGATCGATCGTTCGTTGTAGTCGTCGAACTCGGCGTAATCCTCGATCTCGCCGTACCCGGCGACGAGCACCGCCACCTTCTCGTTGCCGCTCATGGTGTTCCTCCCGCGCGCTTGGAGTGGCAGATTAGGCTACCGGCCACTCTACGTACCACCGAGTACGACGGGGCAGAAGGATGAGGCGAAACGGGCGCCGAAGGGCGGAATCAGGGGTCGATCCGGCAGGTGTGCTGCTCGACGTCCGTGTGGGCGACGTCGCGGCCGATGTCGGCGCGAAAGCAGCCCGCCTGCGGTGGCTGGCGGACAACGACGCACGGATACCCGTCACTTTCGTTCTTCCCGCATCGGCCGGCCTCCGAGACGGTTCCGGCCCATCCGACCCGGAGTTGCTCGAATCGCTCCAGGCAGTCGTGCGGCCGGGAACCTCCTACGCCGTTCGCTCTTCGGCGACCCTGGAAGACGGCACCCAACGGTCGATGGCGGGCCAGTTCGTCACCGTCCTCGATGTGGGCACCCTCGAGGACGTAGCGGAGGCCGTGCACGCCGTGCTGGCATCGATCGGTGGCGTGCCCGACGGAGGCGAGATGGGAGTGATCATCCAGGAGATGGTCCGGCCGGTGCTCTCCGGAGTCTCCTTCTCCCGCAATCCCATGACGGGTCTGTCCGACGTGGTCGTGGAGGCGATCGAGGGCCGGGGCGATCTCCTGCTGCAGGACGGCATCGATCCGCTGCGGTGGGTCGACCGGTGGGGAGCCCTCGTGGAGCGGCCGTCCGGATCGAACTTCGACCCGATCGTCGAGGAGGTCGTGGCGGAGACCCGCCGGCTCGCCGACGCGTTCGGCTCACCCATCGACCTCGAGTGGGTGTGGGACGGCTCCGACGTGTGGTGGGTGCAAGCGCGCCCGATCACCGGGCTCGCAGACTTGCCCATCTACTCGAGACGAATCGCCAAGGAAGTGCTGCCCGGAATGATCAAGCCGCTCGTGTGGTCGATCAACGTCCCGCTGGTCAATCGTGCGTGGGTGCGACTGTTCACCGAACTGATCGGGCCCAACGACCTGGACCCGCACGACCTCGCCAGGTCGATCGGGTACCGGGCGTACTTCGATATGCGGCCCATCGGCGACATCTTCGAGATGCTCGGTATGCCGCGCGACTCTCTAGAGGGGCTGCTCGGGTTGCCGGGTGTCGAGGGCCCGAGCTTCAGACCGTCGCCTGCCGTCATTCGCAAACTACCTCGCATGATCCGGGCTCTCGCCGGGAAGGCGCGCTACGGCGCCCAGGTCCGGAACGAGTTGCGTGAACTCGATGGCAGGTTTCGTGAACTGGGAGCAATGGATCCGACTTCGCTCGCCGACGATCGGCTCATCGAAACGATCGACCGGATCATCTCACTCGGGACGGAGGCCGCCTATCACAACATCGTCACGCCGTTGTTCGCCAACGCCTTTCGCGGGCTGCTCACTCGCCGTCTGGCGGCGCGAGATCTCGACATCCACGAAGTCGACGTCGCCGGAGCAGAAGAGGACGGTTCGCCGACGCTGGATCTTGCCCGGCTGGCCGCGGTGCTGCGCGAGCTGCCCGAGAGCACGATCGAGCAGTCCGGGCCGGAAGAGTGGCCGGATCCGGCTGTGACCGAGTTGCGGCGTTTCATCGAGCGTCACGGCCATCTCAGCGAGAACGCCAACGATCTCTCGGTGCCCCGCTGGCGTGAGGATCTCCGGCTCGTGGTCGGCCTGGCACGCACCTACGAAGCTCCGCGGTCGAGGGCGGTCCCGTGGGATCGTGCCGTGGAACGGGTACCCACGCTCGCCCGCCTCAGTCTGGAGAGGTTGCGACGCCTCGCCGTGAGGTACGAGCACCTCCGCAACCAGGTCGGCTCCGTCTACACCTGGGGCTACGGCTCGCTTCGCCCCCTGTTGATCGAGGTTGGTGATCGACTGGTGCGCCGCGGCACGCTCCGCGCGGTCGAAGATGTCTACTACCTCACCTACGACGAACTCGTGGCGGCCTTCCTCCGAAGAACCGGTGACCCGTCGACTCTGGTCGAGGAGCGCCGGGCAGACATGGAAGCCTATGTGGATGTCGCCGTCCCGGAGATCGTGTACGGAGACGACTGGCTGCCCGTTCCCGAACATCCCGGACTGCACCTGCGCGGGATCGGCACGTCACGAGGCCAGTACCGGGGGAAGGCGGTAGCGGTCCGTACCCTCGCGGACGGGGAGCGTCTCGCCGCCGGTGACGTGCTGGTCGTACCCCACTCGGACGTTGCCTGGACCCCGCTGTTCAGTCGGGCCGGTGCCGTCGTGGCAGAGTCGGGGGGAATGCTCGCCCACAGTTCCATCGTCGCCCGCGAGGCCGGCATCCCGGCCGTGGCCTCCGTCGCCGATGCGTGCCGTCTGCTCGACGGTCGGCAGGTGCTGGTCGACGGCTACACCGGCGACGTGTACATCGAAGAGGATGCCGTCGCGTGAGCGTGCTCTGGGGTCTCGGTGCGGCGGTGATCGGCTACTTCGTCGGGTCGCTCTCGGGAGCCAGATTGGTGGGGCGGTTCGTCGCCCCCGGCCGCGATCTCTCCCGAACCGAGATCGACATCGACGCCGAGACGTCGGTCGTGGTGAAGGGAGTGAGCCCGTCGACGCTCACAGCGAGGGCGGGATGGCGAGCCGGGCTGACGGCAGCGGCCATCGACATCGGCAAGGCGGTGGCCGTGACGCTCCTCGTGCGGATGTCGTTCCCCGACGAGTCGTTCGCCGCCTACGCGGCTGCTGCGGCAGTGTTGGGACATGTGTTTCCCGTCTATCACCGCTTTCTGGGTGGATTCGGCATCTCGCCGATGGTGGGCGGATTGCTGGTGTTGGACTGGGTGGCGATCCCGGCCACGACCATCGTTGCCTACGTGATCGGTGTCGCCGTCGCCGATTCGCTCCTGTCCTACGAGTCGTGGCCGGCACTACTGGTGCCCTGGTTCGTCTGGCGCGGTCCGCCGGAGATGGTTGCCTATGCGGTGGTCGTGAACGCCGTCTACTGGCCGGCGATGCGGGTCGAGGTGCGTGCCCACTGGCGAAGCCGGCGGTCCGATCGGCGGCCGTGGCGTGAGCGGGTTCGGGACTTGTCGCGGACGGGGCCGGGGGAGGGCATGCGCCCGGCCCAGGACGAAGACTTGTGAACACTCCCGTTGTGGCGCGGCGTCGGGCGGAGCCGGAACGCTCCTCGGTTTCCTCCCCGAAGATCTAGCGATGGCTGCGCAATCCCCGGTTCGGCCGCCAAGGGACGTGCGCATTGGGTAGTTTCGAAGTCACACGGGCAGGGAGGAGTTCTCGTGAAGCGTGCACTTGTTCTGATCGTTGCGTTGCTGATGGTGGCGTCACTCGTCGGACCGGCGATGGCGGCACCGAAGGGGCCCGACTCCGTCACCATTCACCGTGACGAGTACGGCGTCCCCCATCTGTATGCCGGCAGTCTCGAATCACTGTTCTACGGCATGGGCTATGTGGCTGCCGACGATCGGCTGTGGCAGGCGGAGATCCTGCGCCGGTCGGCGACCGGCACTCTGGCCGAGCTGTTCGGACCGGCCGTACTGGCCGGCGACATCGACGCCCGACGGATGTTCGGACCCGTCGAGAGGAGGACCGCGGCATTCGAAGCCGCCTCGGAAGACCTCAAGACGATGTTGACGGCATACGCCGACGGCATCAACGCCCGTATCGCCGAAGGGAACCTCCCGCTCCAGTACGGATTCGTGGGACCACCGCGTCCGTGGACGGTCGACGACTCGGTTGCGGTGTTCTTCCTGCTGGGAAGCCAGTTCGGGTGGTTCGGCTCCGAAGAACTTGCCAACGCGGCCACCTACTCGGCGCTCATCGCCGCGCTCGGCCCCGCCGACGCCGCCACCGTGTTCGGCGACCTCTTTTGGCTGGACGATCCCGACGCTTCCACGACCGTTCCGGCCGACGGCGCCATCGGCCAGAAGGGTCGGCGCGCCGGTGGGCCACCGGACGGATTGCCGTCCTCCGCGGCAGCTGCTCAGCTTCCCGGCGCCGCATGGGACAACGCCGGCCTGCCTGGCGACGGTTGGGCCTCGAACGCGCTGGTGATCAGCCCTCACCTCTCGGCCGACGGCGCCGCGCTACTCCTCGGCGGTCCCCAGATGGGCTACGGCACCCCGCAGATCAACCACGAGATCGGTTTGCACGGTGCCGGGTTTGACGTGACCGGGATGACCATCGCCGGGTTCCCACTCGTCCCGATCGGTGTCGGCAACGGCTACGCCTGGACGCTCACGTCCGGTGGAAGCGACAACAGCGACATCTATGTGGAGGTTCTGAATCCGGCCGACCCGACGCAGTACCTGTTCAACGGTGAGTGGCTCGATCTCGAGTGCCGTGACGAGAACATCGGCGTGGCGTTCGCCGGCGTGCATACGGAGACGCTGTGCACGAGCGTCCACGGGCCCATCCTCGGCTCCGACGGAGCAACGGCGCTGTCGTTCAAGAACGTCACCTACGGCAAGGAGCTGCAGTCGCTCGAAGCGTGGGCGAGCCTCGGCAAGGCGAACAACATCAACGAGTTCGCCTCGTCGCTGGCAGATGTCGCCTACAACTTCAACGTGCTGTACGCCGACCGGACCGGCAACATCGCCTACTGGCACATCGGGCACATCCCGATCCGGGCCGAGGGAGCCAACCGGTTCCTGCCGCTGCCGGGGACGGGCGAAGCCGAGTGGCAGGGGATCCTGCCGTTCTCCGAGAATCCCCATGCGCGCAATCCCGAGCAAGGTTTCCTCACCAGCTGGAACAACAAGCCGGCTCCGGGTTGGGAGAACTCGACCGGTGACTTCTGGATGTGGGGCGCCGCCCACCGGGTCAACACGTTCATGGCGGAACTGAAGGCGCTCACGCCACGCTCGGCGACGGTTGAGACCGTAGAAGCGATCAACCGGACCGGCGGATGGACGACCGACACGCCGACCGGACAGGCGAGTTCGGTGTTCGTGACCTCGTATCTCGATGAGATGCTCGCTCACGTGGACACATCGGCCGATCCCCGGCTGGCCGACGTGGTCGACGCTCTGGCCGCCTGGGATCACCTCCAGGTCGATCTCGACATGGACGGCTTCTACGACGATCCGTACGGAGCTGTCTTCAACGCCTGGTGGTTCGCCCTGGCCGAAGGAGTATTCGACGAGGTCTGGGGGATCAGCAACCGGTTCATCATCGGCAACCTGATCGACCGGATGTTCAAGGGACCGGACGCCGGTTTGCCGCTGGCCTACGACTACCTGGAGGGCGCCACGCCGACCGAAGCGGTGACCGATGCCCTGGTGGCTGCGCTCGACGCCTTGACCGTCGACTACGGGACGGCCGACATGAGCGCCTGGATGCAGCCGATCTCGTTCATCAACTGGGCGCCGCTGCCACTCACACCGCCGGTCTCCAGCACGATCTGGATGAACCGGGGTACCTACAACCAGATCGTCCACCTGCGCGGCAACGTGACCGCACAGAACGTGATCTCACCGGGCCAGAGCGGCGATCCGACCAGTCCGCACTTCGCCGACCAGCTCGAGCTGTACGCGACCTGGACGTATAAGCCGATGCGGCTTTCGAAAGCCGACCTGAAGGGCTTCATCGAATCCACGACGGTGTTGCGGGTTCCGTAGCGATTCGGCAGGGGCGCTCCGGCGCCCCTGCCGGCGCGTCTGGGTTTCATCTGGTGTGCTCCCCACTTGTGGGGAATGCCCCCCTACCCCCGCCTGCGCTTTGCTCCGGCGGCGGCACCTTCCCCCCTGCGGGGGGACCAACCTGTCCGGCGGAGCTCACGATGCAGCCACGTCCTCTAATGCCGCGTCGACGTCCTCGAGTTCGATGAATGCGGCGCCCCGGTCTTTCCGATGCTGCTGGGCGGCAAGGATGAGGTCGCCCTCGTCGACGCCGTCGGGTACCGGCTCGATCCAGGTGAGCAACTCGATCACGGCGCCGTTGGGATCGCGGAAGTACAACGATCGCTCGTAGCCCCGATCGATGGGGCCCCGATACCGGACACCGGCGGCGTCGAGGGTCTGCATCGCCTCTTCGATCGGAACCGACAGGTTGAGGGCGAGGTGCAGCATTCCGCCCAGCTGCCGCCGGTGGGGAGTCTCCGGAAGTGAACCCTCCTTCGGGACGAAGTAGGCGATGAACTGTCCGGGGCCGGCCTCGAAGAAGAGATGCACCTGCCGGTCGTCGTCCAGGTTCGGCTGCTCCAGCACGAGTCGCATCCCGAGGACTTCTGTGTAGAAGTGGATGGTCTCTTCGTAGTTGCGCCCGACCAGGGCCGGGTGGTTGATGCCGTTGGTGGTGATGCTCATGAGAAGTCGTGGGGATGGCTTCGGTCGATGCGGTCGGCGGGGATGGTGCCGAGCTTGCCTGCCTCGTAATCCTCGAACGCCTGTACGAGCTCGGCGCGGTTGTTCATCACGAAGGGGCCGTACCAGGCAACCGTCTCGCGGATGGGACGGCCGCCGAGTATCAGCACATCGACGTTCGGGCTTCGGGATTCCTGCTGCTCGTCCGCTGTGATGGTGATGCCGTCTCCCGGACCGAAGGCGACGAGCTGTCCCATCGTCGCCGGCCGCTCCTCGGCCCCGAAGCGGGCTCGACCATTGAGCACGTAGACGAGGGCGTTGAACTCGCGCTGCCAGGGAAGAGTCACGCGGGATCCAGGATGGAGCGTTGCGTGCGCCATGGTGATCGGCGTGTGGGTGGATCCCGGTCCAGTGACGCCGCCAAGCTCGCCGGCGATGAGTCTGATCAGCACATCGCCATCGGAGTTCGTGAGCAAGCCGACGTCGTCGCCGCGCAGGTCCTGGTACTTCGGCTGAATCCACTTGTCCTTGGACGGAAGGTTGACCCACAGCTGGAACCCGTGGAAGAGTCCGCCCGACATCACGAGGTGCTCCGGGGGTGTCTCGATGTGGAGGATCCCCGACCCGGCGGTCATCCACTGCGTGTCGCCGTTGGTGATCAGCCCGCCGCCACCATGGGAGTCCTGGTGCTGGAACTCGCCGTCGATCATGTACGTGACGGTTTCGAAACCACGGTGCGGATGCCAAGGCGTCCCCTTCGGCTCGCCGGGGGCGTACTCGACTTCGCCCATCTGGTCGAGGTGAACGAATGGGTCGAGGATCGAGAGGTCGACGCCGTGGAAGGCGCGACGCACGGGAAACCCTTCGCCCTCGTAGCCCTGTGGGGCGGTGGTGACGGTGAGTACGGGGCGCTCGACGGCGTAGTCGTCGGCGGGCGGAGCGATCCGGGGGAGGGCGAGCAGGTTGTCGACGGTGACGGCAGGCATGAGAAATCCTTCTGTGAAACTAGTTGCACTATACAACTAAATCGCGCGTACTGGTAGTCCGCGCGAGTCTCGAGTTCCAGGTACGAAGTACGTAGTACGAAGTACCAGGTACGAGGTACGAAGTACCTCTGGGGTAGTGTCGCCGACCATGGAGATAGGTTTCCTCCTCGTCGCCTTCGTTCTGGGGTTCGCCGCCCGGATGCTCGGGCTGCCTCCTCTGGTCGGGTTTCTGGTGGCGGGTTTCGCACTGCATGGGTTCGGCTACGAGTCGACCGACGCCATCGAGTCGATCGCCGAGGTCGGCGTGTTGCTGCTGCTGTTCGGCATCGGGTTGAAGTTGAAGCCGCGCGCGCTGCTGCGCCCCCGGGTCTGGGCGACGGCGACGATGCACGCCGCGGCCACCACCGCCGTCGTGGGTGGCTTGCTGCTCGCCACCGGCGCGCTCGGCTTCGCGCCGGCCGCGGGTCTGGATGTCGGAACCGCGGCCATCCTTGGATTCGCGTTTTCTTTCGCCAGCACCGTCTTCGCCGTGAAAGCCCTCGAAGACGCGAACGAATCGGCGTCGCTCGCCGGGCGACTGGCGGTGGGCGTTCTGGTCGTCCAGGACATCTTCGCCGTCGTGTTCCTCGTCGTCGCCGATGGGCAGTGGCCCTCGCCGTGGGCGCTGGCTGTGGTGCCGGCGTTCGTCGTTCTACGCCCGGTGCTGGGTTGGATTCTCGATCGCAGCGGTCACGAAGAGGTCCTGGTGCTGCTCGGGTTCACCCTCGCCGTGGGCGTCGGGGCGGGTTCGTTCGGGCTGGTCGGGTTGAAACCCGATCTCGGGGCGCTGGTGGCCGGTCTGCTGCTGGCGGGCCACCCGCGGGCCGGGGAGATGGCGGACCGCTTGCTGTCCTTCAAGGACCTGTTCCTCGTCGGGTTCTTCCTGTCGATCGGTCTCGAAGGAACACCCACGGTCGACGCGTGGATCATCGGAATACTGGTGTTGTTGCTGGTTCCGTTGCGCAGCCTCGGGTTCCTCTGGTTGTTCACGAGGTTCCGGCTCAGATCACGCACGGCGTTGCACGGATCGCTGACTCTCTCGACGTATTCCGAATTCGGTTTGATCGTTGGGGCGGCAGCGCTGTCTGCCGATCTGATCGATCGTGAGTGGGTATCGGCGATTGCGGTGGCCGTCTCGATCTCGTTCGTGCTCGCGTCGACCGTCACTTCCCGTCGGTACCGGATCTACCGGCGCTGGTCCACCCGTCTGGCCGCGCTCGAGCGGTACCCACATGCCGACGACGACGCCGTCATCGACTGCGGGGACGCCCGGGTGCTCGTCTTTGGAATGGGTCGAGTAGGAACGGGCGCTTTCGATGAGATGGTCATTCGTCGCGGTCCCAGTGTCGTCGGGGTCGATCGCAGCGAGGAAACGGTGGAGACACAGCGGGAAGCAGGGCGAAGAGTGATCCGCGGCGACGCGCTGGACTTCGACTTCTGGGAGCGCATCCGGTTTCATCCGGAGGTCGAGCTGGTCGTTGCCGCCATGAGCAGTCACACGGCCAACCTCGAGTGCGTCACCCGGGTCCGCGAGTTCCTTCCGGACACCCGGATCGCCGCCATCGCCATGTACCCGGATCAGGTCACCGAGCTGCAGGCGGCCGGCGTCGATGTTGCCCGCAACCTCTACGAAGAGGCCGGGCAGGCCCTGGCCGACGACAGCGTCGCCGTTGTCTGGGACGACTGATCGACGGCGCGTAGGCTCGGATATGTGGCCGAATCGGTGGTAGATCGGGTAGCGCCGGGCGAGAGGATTCCGGCGCGCACGGCGCTGCTGCTCTTTGGTTCGGTCGCCCTGGTGATGAACCTGTCGATCGCGTTCCACGAACTGGGGCATCTCATCGCCGACCGGCTCAACGGACTCGATGCACGCATCGTCCTCGAGCCGTTCGGCGGGTCGTATACCGACCTGCAGGAACCGTTCCCGGATGAGCTGATGGGATGGCCGGAAGCAGCCGGCCCCCTCGCCAACGTGGCAGTCGGCCTCCTGTTGCTGGCGTTGCTCCGGCGTACTCGCCGTCCCGTGCTGTTTCCGCTCCTGCTCTGGGGGCCGATGGCGCTCATTCAGGAGTCGACCACGGCGATCGTTCAGCTCATCACGGACGAAGTGGGCACCGACTTCGTCCGTTTGGTCGACGCCGGAGTGTCCGAACCGCTGCTGTTTGGCGGCGCCGTAGTGGGACTGGTCGGCGGATTGGTCCTGCTGATGGCGGTGATGCCCGTCTCCGGTCTCGACGCCGATGCCGGGTTCTGGTCCAGGGCAGCCGTTTGCAGTGCCGGCATGGGGGGATACCTGCTGCTGTCGTTGTTGGTCTCGCTGTTGTGGGGCTACGACGAGGCGGACGTGGCGCGCAACGGCCGCCTGCTTGGATTCGTCTTGATCCTGGCCCTGCTGGTTGCCGCGGTCTACCGGCCGGCGTTTGGGGCGCCTTCGGCCGTTGCTCGCCGCGATGTATCGGTGGTGCTCGCCGCGGCTGCTGTGGTCGTCGTGTCGTTCCTCGTCTGGTAGCAGCGTTCAGCCGCGGGCGATCGCGCCGATGAGTTTCACCGTCTCCACCACGATGGCGATCGAGATGCCCACGATCCCGACGATGAGGCCGACCCGCACGAACGTCTCCCACGGGAAGTCGTACTCGGTGAAGTCGAAGGGAAACACTCGCAGCATTCGCACCGTGACGGCCAGACTGATGCCGCTCAGGACGATCTGGGTGAGCGACTTGAACCACTTCGGATCGAACACGATGTAGAGGGTGTTGACCACGATCGCCGCGATCAGCGAAGTCGTCAGGATGGGCAGAACCTGGTCCCATTCCTCCGTGATGAATCGGGTCCACTCCCAGTCGAGGAGGTTGTGGACCACCCACAGCAAGACCGCGTTGACTGCAACGGCGACCAGGTATCCGAACTTGCGCGCCGGGGCAGAAGGCGCCGTCCCGGCCGGTCTCGATGCGGTATCCATGGTCATGCCCTCCCACCCAACTCTGCCTGATCGAGGACGCCGCGCGACAGAGCCGACCGGCCCTTTCTGCAGGGCCGCACAGGGTCGCCGATGAGCGGCCGTCACTCCATCACGCGCAGCGTCGAGGGCACATCCATGCGGCCGAGCCGCCGTGGTGCGGTCAGGAGTGGAGCCAGACCGACGGCCACCACTCCCACGACGACGGCGACCGCCACCGAACCGGGGGTGACCAGCATTTCCATGCCGATGTGNNCGGACTGCCTTCCAGCGGGGAACGCCGTACGCAAACATGGTGGCGTAGTCGCGTCGCCGCTCTTCGACACCGAGCCCCGCTGCGTTGAAGGCGATCAGCACCGCCAGCAACAGGACCACTCCCTCGAAGATTCGGAAGATGGAGATGAACATGTCCAGGAAGTCACGGATGAGGTCGGCCTCGGCATCAGCACGCTGAACCGACACGACCGACGATGATCCGAACAGCTCTCGCTGGACGTCGCCGACCTGCGCACCTGCGACGGGCGCGAGATCGATCGAGTTGGTCAGGCCGCTCAGACCCATGAGTTCCGCATCGCCGGCAGGCATGTAGACGTAGAAGCGGAACGGATGCTGATGGATTCCGGCGACTTCGAACTCGGTTTCACGCAGAGAGAACGAGAACATCCCTTCACGGACGGGATGTCGCACCCGAACGGGATCACCGATAGACACGCCGAGATCCGAAGCGGCCTTGGCGGAGATCGCCACCGCACCGGCGTCCGGAGGAGCGCCGTCCCGGAGAGGTGGCCGGAAGAGGCCCCGGTCGAAGTCGACGAATTCGATGATGGCGGAGATGTCCACAGCTCCGTTGAGGAGAGTCCCGCCGACTCGTAGCACAGGCTGTGCCTGTGCAGCGGTCGCCGCGGTCAGGACGTCGCGTACCGCAGGATCGTCGGTCGGATAGACTCGATCCAGGTCGACGATGATCCGGTCGCGTTCACCGGCCGTCGATGCCGCCGCTCCTCGGTCGACGGTGGCGATGAACGAGTCGATCNNNNGGGCGGTCACCGCGTGCGGCGAGATGGCCGGTGCGGATCGCATCGACGGGGGCGACCCGCACGGCACGCCAGGCTGGAACGACGGCGGCGAGGAACGGAACGAGAAAACCGGCTGCCGCAGCTCTGAGGAAGACGCCGACCTGCATCGGGGTGAGCCACTCCGCAAACGGCAATAGCGCCTCGAGGGCGACACGCATCGCGGCGGCGATCGCCCACCCGATGCCGAGGCCAAACAAGGCGCCGAGTAGCGCGATCTGTGCGGCCACCAACAGCGGCCGCAGCGCGATGCGGCGGGGTGGGACCCCGAGAGCCATCGCGATGCCGAACTCGCGCCGAGCCTGCTCGACGAGGCGGGTGGTGAGGTTGAACGCCGCCGCCACTGCTCCGGCAAAGATCACGATGGCGAGCATGTTGAAGAACGCCTGGTCATTCTCGATGTCCTCGTAGACGAGGGTGTACGTCAAGTCGTCCTCGGGCGCCATGAGCGAGATGCCGACTTCGGGCAGGCGGTCGGCGAACTCGGCTTCGAGATCATCGATCAGTCCG
>JABAOG010011729.1_pt1 | contig 28686 bp, 24 predicted proteins | sample 7062131 | NCBI WGS metagenome assembly JABAOG01 (sample SAMN14538629, study PRJNA623070) | marine sediment metagenome | biome: marine biome [ENVO:00000428]; feature: marine pelagic biome [ENVO:01000023]; material: deep marine sediment [ENVO:00002113] | place: India: Arabian Sea | collected... | reverse complement strand
GGTTGGTTCTGGCTGCACCCGGTGATAAGCAGGATTGTAAGTAAAAGCAGCAGCAAGCTCCATTTAATCTTCATGGAGCACCTCACTCATTAATGCCAGCATATTACCTTCTGTGTCTTCGAAAAAAGACATCCATAAATCGTGATTATCCATTACGGCAATCCGGTGTGGATCTTCGGTAAACTCGATACCTTTGTCTTTGAGCATCTGTGTGGCTGCATAGATTTCATCTACTTTGAAGTACAGGATCGATCCCTTTGGCGGTGTAGCTGCATCAGCCACCACGCTCAACAGAAGTCGGACACCCTGCAGGTCGAAAAATGCCAGGTTAGGGTATTCGTACAGGAACTTCATCCCGAGGATGTCCCGATAAAAAGCAACTGCTCGTTCCTGGTCCAGGATGGGAAGTGAAACCTGACCAAGTTGATCTAAGTGAAGATTATCCGTCATGTGGGTCTCCTTTTGTTTTGGGTTGCTTATCAGCGGGCAGAGTTGAATCTTGCAGGGTGTCTTTTGAGCCTTCCTGCTGCTGCCACGCCAGCAGGCGCGTCTCCAGCAGGCGGACCAGGCCGTACAGGCTCATCGCCATGACGATCAATGCAAAGACAGCCACAAAGACCAGGGCGGTGTCGTACAGGCCGCGGCCAACGTTGATGAGAAAGCCCAGCCCGCGGTCGGATCCGACGAATTCCCCGACTACTGCCCCGATGACGGACAGCGTGGCTCCGATCCTCAGCCCGCCGAGAAAGACAGGTAAAGCGGCGGGGATCTCCAGGTAGCGGAGGGTCTGCCAGCGAGTCGCACGTAAGGAGCGCATCAGGTTGTGGAGGTCATCCGGAACGGCACGCACGCCAACGATGGTATTGACAAGCACAGGGAAGAAGACGATCAGGGAGGCGATCAGGACTTTGGAGATGATCCCGGGTCCGAACCAGATCACCAATAGTGGGGCGATGGCGATCACCGGAACGGATTGGCTGGCGACGATGTACGGCGAGAGCAATTTTTCCGCCGTCTTGGATTTTGCCAGGATGTAGCCGATCAGGATGGCGGACCCAGCACCAAAAGCCAGTCCGAGCAGAACTTCCTGCAGGGTGACCCCCGTATGGTAGAGCAGACTGCCGTTCGCAAGGCTTTCGACCAGCTGCTGCCAGACTTCTGCGGGGGATGGAAGGATGAAAGACGGCATATTGCTGAGGTTAGAGAGCATGCTCCACCCACCTACTGCAACCACAACCGATACAACCAGCAATATAATGCTGTCCGGCTTGAACCTGGTGCGTTCGTTGTACCTTTTCCTGTCCGCCATATTTCCTTTCTAACAACAAACCCCGAAAACGAACGTTTTCGGGGTAGGCATACGTAGCACAACCCAGCATATGCTGAGATAGCGCAATATGATGACAGCCTTCTTCCATCCGGACTGTACCGTCGGCCCCGGGATATCACCGGGTCTGTGCAGCAGCGCACTCGCGGGCTTTCACCGCCGGTCGGGAATTTAACCCTGCCCCGAAGGTTGTTATTTGGTTTTAATAATTATAATATTCACAATCGGGGTGGTCAACCCGATACGTGTAATATTATCTAGAGTATAACGTAACTCAAGAGTTTTTGCGATATTTTTGGTTTTGGAATCGCTGACCTTTCATACTCTGATCTCGATGGCTGAGTATCAGTCCGTTTGGTCTGTCGACTTTTTCATCCGCCGCCAGTTGAAAAACCACCCAATCCCGCCGATGACCAGGATCACCGGTGCCAGGATCGGCAGGACGAAGACGCCCAACCAGATGGCGATGTCCAGCAGGACGCGGTAGGTACCGCCCAACACGTGGGACGCCCGGTTGACGGTCTGGCTGGCGTTGTAAGGCACCCGGGTGGGCGTGGCGGTCGGTGTCGGCGTGATAGTCGGCGTTGGGGTTGGTGTGGGCACCAGTTCCGGAAGTTCAGGTTCCAGGCTGATGAAAATCGTCGAAAAGGCAGCCCTGTCTTCCAGGTAGTTCATCTGCCCCTGGATGGCCTCGATCTGCCCCTCGATCTCCGATAACTGCTGGTTGACCTTGAGAGCCTCCTCGACCGTTTGGGCAGCCTCCAGGAAATCCAGGATGCGGTCCCGGGTGGACTCCAGGTTGCGCAGGCGGGATTCCAGGTCGATGAACTGGTCGGTGACATCTTCACCGCCGGCATGCTCATCCAGCACTTTTACCGCGGTATCCCGCAGACGCCGCAGCGTGATCTCAAACTGATCGACCGGTACACCGATGGAAATGGTGGCGTATTTGTAGCTCTCCAGTCCCCAATCCTGGTACCAGATGCGGGAACTGACGATATATCCGCCTGAATCGGCGACGATCTGAGTGACACGATCGATGGCGACGTCGGTCTCTGCGACCCTCAGGCTGATCTCGGCGTTCTTGATGATCATGCGGGCGCTGGTTTTGCCGGCAACACCCAGCCCATTGTCCATACCGGGCAGGGTCACGCCGCTGGATAGGGACGGCACCATGGTTGCCTGAGGTGCAGGCATCTCTGCTTCGCCAGCCATATCTTCCATGGGCTCCTCCAGCGACTCTTCGATCATAGCTTCACCTTCCACCTCGATGGAAGCGGGTTCGCCGACGGTCGTGACCTCGCCCCTGGGGGCGCACGCGGAGATACCTGCCAGCAATATTCCTGTTGTAAGGAACAGTGTTGCCACGGTTTGTATTCTGCGGATCATCTTACTCCTCCTTATAAACTTGAACATGGATTGAATCGATCTGCTTGATTAGACGTAGACCGCAGATCAGCAGCGAGTGTGAAGCAGTACCCGGGGATGCCTCGATAGGGTGCTTATCGATTCAACGAAATCTCACGCTGATTTGTTCCCGACATGACACTGTTATCTTTGAGGTTGTAATAATCGTACTGATTCAAGGTACAATCATGGGATCTAAATTCATTGCGAGTGTCGTCATGCCAAAAATTATCCGAAAAACCCTGGTTCCAATCCTTACCGTAGCGGTGATCGTTTTGATCCTGCTGGCACCGGGCGCACCTGTGCAAAATCATTCTATCGGAAGGGTACCTCAAGATGCAGGCGGGATTGAACAGGTTCCTCGCCCGGGAGGCGAGGTAACTGTTGGAGAGCCGGTTGAGCCGACAACCACGATCGCATTCCGCGACCTGCCGGAGGTCGAACCAGAGCCGCTGCTGGACCGAGAGATCAATCCGCGTTTGAACGTCACCGGTAGCCTGCCGCCGGATTTTGAGGTCGTTGGCGGATTGGATCCTTTGTTAAGTCGTCAACTGGAGGCACCCCAGTTCACCGGGCGCGCCTTTGGGACGCCGCTGCTGAATTTTGAAGGGCAGGGATACACGTTTGTACAACCGCCAGACCCCATAGGGGATGTGGGGATGAACTACTACGTCCAGATGATCAACAGCAGGAGCGGCGCCCAGATGACCGTGTATGATAAGAATGGGGCATTCGTTCATGGACCCAGGTTCATTGACCAGATGGGCAGTGGGTTTTGTGCCAATGGCATGGGAGATCCGATCGTGCTCTACGACCGGCAGGCACAGCGCTGGCTGCTGTCGGAGTTTTCCAGTGGCGGAAATTATCTGTGCGTATATATTTCCCAGACCAGCGACCCGGCTGGTTTTTATTGGGCTTACAATTTTGCGGCAACGAACTTTCCAGATTACCCCAAATACGCGGTCTGGTCAAATGCTTATATCGTCACCACCAACGAAAATTCACCGGCGGTGTACGCATTGGACCGAAACCAGATGCTGGCAGGTGGAACGACAACCTATCAGCGTTTCACCGTTCCCGCACTGGCGGAGTTCGGCTTCCAAGCCTTAACCCCGGCAGACCCGGATGGCGAAATTCCGCCACCCGCTGGTGCGGGTCCGATCGTGATGCGCCACCGCGATGATGAGGTCCATAATCCCCCGGGTACCCTGGGAACAGATTACCTGGACCTGTGGAGCATTGATATCGATTGGAGTAATCCGGACTACTCGTCGATCAATGCCCTGCCGTCGATCCCGATTGCGGAGTTCGATTCCGACCTTTGTGGGTTATACAGTTTGCATTGTTTTGAACAGCCTGGAATTGGTACTTCTGATTTGGATCCGCTCCGCGAAGTCATCATGTGGCGCCTGCAGTACCGTAATTTCGATAACCACGAAACCCTGCTCGGCAACCTGGTGACGGATGTTACCGGCACCGACCGGGGAGGCATCCGCTGGTTTGAACTCCGGCGGACTTACCCAGGTGACTGGTCGCTCTACCAGGAGGGCACCTACAGCCCGGACGCCGACAACCGCTGGATGGGAGCTATTGCCGTGGACGGTTCTGGTAATATCGCCCTCGGGTACAATGTTTCATCCAACAGCACCTACCCTTCCCTGCGGTATACCGGCAGACAGAACTCAGATCCATTGGGTGTCATGACCCAGGGGGAGGTCTCCCTGGCTGCCGGTAATGCTTCGAACACCAGCAACCGCTACGGCGACTACTCGGCGATGAGCGTTGACCCGCAAGATGACTGCACCTTCTGGTTTACCGGTGAATATAATCCATCCAGCCAATGGAGCACCCGGATCGCGACTATCAAGTACGATTCGTGCAATCCTGTGCTAAATTTCCAGCCGAATGGATCACCCGCATCGCAGGTCGCTTGCTCCCCGGATGAGGCCGTCTTTGATGTCGCCGTTTCGGGTTATTACGGCTGGGATGCGCCGGTCACCCTGGGTGTCGAGAACCTGCATGAGGGTGCCAGCAGCGGTTTTTCTCCCAACCCGGTAAACCCGGTCAGCGGTACCGTCACCAGCCAGCTGACCATCAGCGACACGCTCCAGGCATCACCCGGCGTGGAAACACTCCATATTGTGGGCACCTCTCTGACGCGCACAATGACGACCACCGTCGATCTGGGCATCTTTCATATCCCACCAACCCCGCTGATCGAAACAAACAGCCCGGTCACCATTGGAGAACCTGTCCAGTTCACCGCTGTGGTCACCTCCACCACGCCCCTGACTTATACCTGGGATTTTGGAGGCTCCGGAAGCGGGATCAACCTGGACGGTCCAACCCCGGAATTTAGGTATGACGAAGTCGGAACCTATACGGTCACACTGACGGTGTCGAACGAGTGCAATAGTGATTCGAGCACCGCTGAGATTGTGGTTGATGAATATATCCTGTTCCTCCCCCACATCGAGAGGTAAAAATTTCATATTGGATGTATCTGGATTCTTATCCTGATGCTTGCCAGTGCTGCCTGATTGCGTCAAAGTGAAGAACAGTGAAAGAACCGTGTGATCTGAAATAACCACACGGTTCTTATTTGTTCTACCCCTGGTCTGGTAGCTCACATCCAGTTTGGATGTACCCTGGGACAATGCATCCGCCACGTTGGACTTGTACACCGGGCGGTAATCCACCACCATGACAGCCAGGAAGTGACGCACCTTCAGGCGGCTCTCGTCGTTGGTGAACATGGCTGGGGAGAGTTCACCGCCGGCGACGAAGATCTCCGGCTGTAAGCCAAAGCGCTCGCCGACGACGATCGCCGGCGCCAGCAGCGGGTCAGCAACTGCCGCCCAGTCGGTGGCATCGGTGAACTCGGGACAGACCACAACAGCCTCATCATCCAGCCGGTTGAGGTTCTCACTGTGGACGTTTGCTGTCCGGTCCCAGTAGGGCACCAGGATGCCGCGTGCCGTTCCCTTGAGGGCTCGTGGGACGACCGCATAGCGAGGCTCCAGCGCCAGGATTGGGGCGGTCTCCCCGCTGGCGACCAGCAGGTCCTGGTTGTAGATCGCCTGGCTGGCTGTCTCCCAGGAGGTTGCTGAGAGTGCCTCCGTGCCCAGGTTGTTACGGCTGGCATGGAACAGTGCGCTGCCGTCTGCCATCGTCGGACCGACGCCGCTGTTAGCGGTGAACGCCTGCGCCACGTTGTAGCTGATCCGGCGCATGGCAGCATTCGCCAGCTTGCGTGGGTACTGGGCCAGCTTCTGGGTTTCATCCCGGTCAATCAGCTCCAGGGTCAGCGGCAGGTACCCGCCGTACTTGCTCCAGTCGGCGGTTTCCCCGCTGTCATCGATCGGCAGTTCGCTGTAATCCCCGCCTTCATCCACGCTGGGCAGCAAACCGATCTCCGAGACCAGGATCCCCTTGACCTGCTGCAGGCTGGTGAAATGCTCCACCCGCACCAGCTTGCGCCACCACTCATAGCCAGCGCGCCCCAGCCGCTCCCACTGGTCGACGACCAGCTTGTTCATCACATTGGCGACCAGGTTAGCCATCGTCAGTGTGCTGGCCAGCTGGACCCGCTCCGGGTAGTAGCCGCCGTGCAGGTGATGGTCGCCGGTCATGCGCATGTACAGCTCGCGGATGCCGTTGAGCGGATGCGCCTTGAGACGCTCCATGCCCGGGTCGCGCGGCGCCCCGAACAGATCATCGACTGCCGCACTGAGCATCTCCTCGGCGGTGACCATGTTGCTGACCCGCCCAGGTCCGTGCACCACCGCCGGTCCCTGCAGGGCGCTGAGCAGCTCGCGCGCCTCACCAATGGCGGTCTGAAGTTCAGCGGGCTCGAACTCCTGCCCCTGGAAACGCTCACGGATCTGCCGCGTCATCATGGCGGGCAAGCGTGACGCCGCCAGGGCACTCTCCAGCAGGTAGCCGCTCAACTGTGTGCGTTCCTCCGTTGGTGCTTTGGTTTCTTCAGGTAGGTCTGCTGCCAACTGCTTTTCTGTCATCTCTTGATTACTCATGTCATCCTCCTTTAACTGTGCATCTTGAACGGCTGTCGCCGTGTGTTGATCGATCGGGCGTAAGAACGCCCCGCCGCGGGCTGGATTGTGTACCAGGTCCACGGAGTAGACCCGCAGGATGCGGTTGACCGTCTTGTCGTCGGCGGTAAAGACCAGGTCGGCGCTGAAACCGACCCGGGGTTGAGCTGACTCACTGGTCAGGCTATCGCCAAGCTGCCGGAGCATCTCCCCCGCCGGACCGACCGGCTTGAGGTCCAGCACCACGCCCTGGTGTTCTTCATCCCAGCGCGGGCTGCTGAATACCCCGGCAAGATCACGCAGCGAGCGCCCGTTATTGCGATGGTCGATGAAACATTCCACGCCGTCCCACAGCGGCAGGGATTGCCGCAGCACGCTGGCAGGGAAGGTCCATCCATTCCCGACCCCGCTGGTGATCGCCACAACCTCAAACCCCCCGCCTTCCAGCCTCCTGCTGTCCCCCTGCAGGCGAACCTCCAGGTGGATCTGGTGTGTCTGGCTTATTTTCTGGTGATTTTCCACTTCACTCCTCTCCTTTGTTCGAATGTATTCCTTCGGTTAATCCCTCTCCCAGGGCAACCCAGCCGTTGAGTGGACTGGTGATGTGCCCCCACTCGTAGGTGTGACCGCCCAGGTTCGCCCATTCAGTCGGCAGGTGGATGGTCAGCAGCATGCCCTGCGGCACCGAGCCGATCACCTCACCAGCTGGCGTCTGCCGAACGTTGAGCGAGTGCGCCGTTACCCGCACTCTCATTGTCNNCATCATCATCCATCTCATAACCAACTCCCTTTTCTTTTGGAACTAACGCCCTTTTTGTAGAAGTTCCAAGTACGGGTGCAGTTGTACCGATCCATTCAAAAAAATAGAATCCACATCCTAAACGCCCATTCATTAAAAAAAGTTTGTCATCCCGCGGCACCTGCCGCCTGTGCCCTTCAGGGTGCAGGCAGCGCGAGGGATCTCCTTGTGGACCAAAATTGAGAACACAAATCGACAATTTGAAGGTCATCAAATGTCTTTTGATGCGGATTTTATTTTGATCCCTAAAATTACCCCTCGTCACTTCGCTCTGACGGGGTGACAAGATTGCGGCAAGCGAAGATATTTTGATCAGGATTGGAATAAGTTGGTCCATTGGGGATTGGGTCTCACCGCTCATAAAGCTGCCACTCCCTGGATATCCCCATGCTCGTCGATCTTCACCCCGCCGGGCCGTCCGGAGCGCTTTTTACCCGACCCGTTGCGGCTTTCCTCCCTTTTGGGAGGGGTTGGTGATGAACTTCCAACCCGCTCAAGCACCTCATCGATGTCGATATCGCTCTCCCCGGCGAAGCGGTATGCCATGCGCAGCAGTTCGCTACTGTCGACCAGGCCGCGCTCCCACAGGTCCAGCCAGGCACCCAGCATGGTGCTGGTAGCCACAGCCAGGGCGGCGTTGTCGCGGGCGCTCAGGTCGGCAGCGCGCACATCGATGCTCGCTCCTGGATCTACACTGGTGTCGACGACCGCGCGCCGCATCACGGCGGCACGCGCCAGGTCGCCGATCATCCAGCGGAAGTACAGCTGGCGCTGCTCGAAATGGCGGTAGGTCGGTCCGCCGGCGGCCTCGGCGGTGGTGCGGGTGGCTTCCTCCGGCTCAGCCAGGAAGTGCAGCGGCAGGCTGGCACCGGCGGCGATCATCTTCTTGACAGCCAGTCCGTCTTCTGCGGCCTCGAAAGACGAGAGTTGGGGTGCCAGCACGCTCCACTCCTCGTCCCCGGTGGTCACCAGCACCGATCCGGGCGACGGTGGACGGGCGTTGATAGCCGCTTCCCGCGCCCGCCGATCGGCCTCAGAACGGTAGTCGCCTTTGACAACGAACAGGAACAGCTGGCGGAAGTAGTTCAGCCGCACGCGGTGCTCCAGCCAGCCGGAATAGCGCCGCAGCCAGACCAGCAGCGGTGCCAGGTCGGACTCACCCCAGCGGGCACCCACCGGCCGGTTGATGGCATAGTGCAGCACCACGGTTGCCGGTCGAACGTCCTCACCGGTGGGCAGATTACGCGAGTCGTATGNNGGGCACCCACCGGGCGATTGATGGCGTAGTGCAGGGCAACGGTTGCCGGTCGCCCGTCCTCACCGGTGGGTTCATCCTGCGGGTCGTATGCCGAGTAGCGCTGCTGCGGCTCACCCACATCCGGCGAACGCACCACCACCTCCACAAGCTGGTCGATGTCGTTGGGTGCGGTGATGATCTCCTCGACCTCCGCCGTGGGGATCGCCCGCAGGTAGCTCATCCCGGCAGCGTCGGTGGACAGCAGTACGAACAGGTTGCCGGTGCGGGTCAGTTCGTCGCACCACTCGATGATGCGGGTCGGCATGCGGTTCAGGCGGTGCTCCCACCAGCTCTGCAGGAAGGCATGCGTCCCGGCGTGCGGGCTGTTGACCGCCATTCCCCCGCCGACCACGTACTGGCTGTTGAGCTCGACCACCCGCCGCGCCAGCGGATCTTCGCGCCAGGCTTCCATCACCTGGCGCAGAGTCTCCGCACGGTCGTGGGGGAAGCGCTCGTATGGGTAGCGCCCCGTGCGGGCATATGACCCGATGTGCAGGTACTCATCGACCTCGCGCAGTCCCATCTGTTCTCGCTGCGGCGCGCTGGTGAAGGTGGCGAGGATGCGCTGCCATAAATTCTTCTTATTCATTCAACCTCCTTTGGGGATGGAAAATCTATTTTCGCCAGCCGTAGAGACGCAATATGCCGTTTCGCACTGATATGCTCCCGGCATGAACTATATTGCGTCTCTACAACGACCGTTTTGGATAATTTCTGTTCATTAATATATCTGCCCGCCACCCTGCCCATCCATCTCCCTCAATGGATCATCGCGTTCGATGATCGTCCCGCCGGACCCACCCGAAGGCCAGGTCAGGTCATCCAGCACAGAACACAGCGCCGCGCTGACCAGCAGGTCGTCGTGGACCAGCTCGCCGGCTGCGTCGCGGGTGCCGTCCGGTACGCTCCAGCGCACCATCCGTCTGGCCCCGCCGAGCACCTGGTGCTGGCAGAGACCTGCCTGGGACCAGAAGCGCTCCTGCAGTGCCAGCTGGGATGCCCGCAGCGTGGAATCTCCCGCCGCCGGGTCGTACTCGGCGTAACGCCCGCTTTCGATGACAGCCAGGAAACCCCAGCCCAGGTCGCTCTTGCTTTTGGCAGTGAAGGTAAACGGCACCACTATTTTTGGGTATGCCGAACTGAGAAAGCCCGCCAGTCCGTGCCCGACGCCGGTGGCATCGACGACGGCATAGCGCGGCCGCCAGTGCTCGACCAGCCCCCGCAGCCTGCCGTACAGGGCAGCATGCGGCGTGCCGGTCCACTCCAGCCGATGGACGACCCGGTAGGCAGGTGCCCGGATGACCGGGTCCTGCAGCGTCTCCAGGTCGACCTCCACCACGGTCACCGCCGTTGAGTCCCGGCGTGGGTTGGCTAGCGAGTCCAGATCCGTCTCTCCTTTCTCATCCGCCCCGGCAACGTCGATCAGCAGGGCATAATCAGCTCCTGGACGTGGCTCCGTCAGTGGAGCGTGAGTCCCCTGCATACGCGCCCGGCGCTCCGCCGGGAACATGCCGCCCTGCCCGTCAATTTCCTGGGAATAGAACTGCGTCCGAACCAGCGGGTGGTTGCGTCCCAGGCGCTGTACCTGTTTGGCAACGAATTCCCCGTAAGCGGGCACCTCCGCCGCCACCGCCTCGGCATCGATGACAAAAGCGCGTTTCCCATCACCTGTAGAGACGTAACATGTTACGTCTCTACGACAGGCACGCAGTTCCCTTGCCAGCAGGGTGGCGCTTGTCCAGGCTGTCCCCCAGAAGACGATCGTGGCGTTGGTGGAGGCCGCCATCGGCAGGATCTCCTTATCGAACTTGTCCACGGCGATCTCCTGGGCCTCGTCGACGCTCAGCAGCGTGGAGGCAGTCTGCCCGACGATGTTGCTCTCCGGGTGACCGCTCAGGAAGTAGACGCGCGCCTTTCCCAGCCGGTAGATGTAGCCCGATTCCTTCGTCCAGCGGCGGGCGGTCAGCAGGTTGGAACTCAGCACACGTTCCAGCCGGCGCATGGCGTTCAGGCTCTGCGGCTTCCAGGTGGGGCTGATCTGCACGATCTCGGCATGCGTTCCGCTCAGCAGGGTCAGCAGGTATGCCTGCAGCTGTGCCTGCAGCTCGTTCTTGCCGGACTGGCGCGGGAACATGCNNGCGCCGTTCCAGCACCGAACGGCAGACCGCCTGGGCGACATCCTGCTGGTACTTCCGCAGGTGCAGTCCGCCGGCATATCCCGTGAACAGGCGGATATCCGCCAGCATTGCTTTGATCGCTCGGATATGGGTGTCCATTTACTGACATACTAAACCTGACAGGTTCCCGCCAGACCTTCTCATCCAGAATAACTCGTTCAGCAAAGTATCTTCAAAAAACATCATCTTTTCAAACCTGTCAGGTTTTTCGCGCCTCACCGCCTACACCTCCAGCAGCAGCCACGCCACACCATCGCCGTCGCTGACCGCGTCGACGTAAACCTCCCGCAGGTTGCCGACCCGCACCAGGCTGACGCCCTCCCCGGGGTTCAACGGCATCCCGGTGGCGTCCCCCACGTCGCCGTCCTCCTGACCGACATACACTATGCTGGTGTTGCCCGGCAATGCCTGCAGCCGCACCGGTCCGTTGACCAAGAGGTCGGCGTGCAGTCGCTCCGCTGAGCCGGCGATGGTCACCGTTTGCTGTCCCGAAATTGTCAATGGCATGTTTTCCTCCTTGAGTTGGTGGTATTCTGAGAAAAAAAGAACCCCCAGTTGTTGTCTTGTACTGGGGGTTAGAATAGAACGGATGTTCTAGTAAGTCAAGGGGGAATGAGGGGGGAAGTTATCAATCTGTGGTATGGCGCGTCAGACTGGATCGATTGCAGGCGACCAGGTTTACGGCTAAAAGGACGGTTTTGCGTAGACTATCTATTCGGGTCTACTTGTCTTTCTTGCCCTTTTTCTTATCTTTTTTCTTGTCCTTCTTCTTATCTTTGCCTTTTTTCTTGTCTTTATCAGTCATTGTGTTTTCCTTTTCAACTTCCTGCTGGAGATCCATGGACGACGGTAAGGAGGGTTTATTGAATTTTGACTGGTAAGATTAATTATATAGCCAATTTTTGTTTTCGTTCTGGAAAATGGTTCTTGAATAGATGGTACAAGTGATCGATAAGGATCGATATGCGGAAGTCTATGACTCTTCTAAATTATCCTGAAGTTGATTGAATCTAAATCTTTGTTAATTCTGAGCGGTCCCTTTTATCGATAGCTTATTTTACAGCCAATCCAGTAGTCCAGAACCCTGATTTACATAGATGCACTCTCAAGGAACGTCTAAAGCACAGCGAAAACCGGAGTCGGGGTTACTTTGCGTAGGAAAGCTGGTGTATCGAAAGGCTACAAGCAGGTCGTTGCTGAAGCTGTACCAACTACCGCCGCGCAGTCCTTTGAGAGTCCCGGTTTCTGGCCCGGTTGGGTTGCTATAGGGAGATGTATCGTAGTAGGTGTCTAAATACCAGTCATTGACCCATTCATGCACGCTACCGGCCATATCTAAAATCCCGTACGGGCTAGCACCAGCGAGATAGCTGCCTACCACCGTTGTGTCACCGATGCAGTAAGCACCATCGTAGTAGAAATTAGCAAGGGTACAGTCAGGGTTTTGATCTCCCCATGGGAATGCCTGTACAGTCGTCCCGCGGGCTGCCTTCTCCCATTCAGCCTCGGTTGGCAGTCTGAAGCCGTTCTCGTTACAATAGGAATCGGCGCCATACCACGTCACTTCAAACACCGGGTGGTCTTCATACCCGGGGTTGACATCATACTGGCTGCCGTTCAGGTAGATTCTTGCATCAATGTCATCCAGATCCAGGCACTCTATACCATTGCAATCATTCGAGCCGCGGCTGTTGAGGAACGTCGCATATTGTGCATTGGTGATTTCGAATTTGTCGATCGCATAGGTGTCTAGGTACACCGTATGGAGGGGTAGTTCACTGTAATTGCAAGAATATCCGCCATTATGATCTGGGTCGCAGCCCATCTGGAATTCTCCTGCGGGGATAGTGATCATCTCGCCGGGAATTATGCTTCCAGCGCCGGAAATGAAGTCCCATATTGGTCCATTTGTCGTGGCGCCATGCTCATCGGAGGCAATGATTTGCCAGTAGTAATGAGTTTCAGCGGTTAATGGACCCGGGTCGTAGTTCGTTGCAGTTTGGTTATCGGATACAAGCACATCCGGCGTGTTATCATCGGCTTCGAAGAAAACATCGTAAGTTACATTGTCTCCGTCAGGATCGCCACCGGTCCAGCTCAGATCTACAGTAAGAATCTGGTCGGTTGAATCATCAGCTGGCGATGGAGAGGATGGTTGATGCGGAGGATTATTCTCTGGTATGGTTGATAAGGTCCAGAAGTCCCAGACGGGTCCATCGACTGACTCGCCATGCTCATCAGTAGCTACGATCTGCCAGTAATAATGTGTATCTTCAATCAGTATTCCTGGATCATACCTTGTTCCAATTTGATCATTAGAGACTAACACATCAGGCGAAATGTCATCAGGTTCAAAGTAAACGTCGTAGGTGACGTTGTCTCCATCAGGATCTCCGCCTGTCCAACTCAGATCAACATCAAGGCTTTGATCTGCAGAACCATCTGCAGGTGAGGGATCAAATGGGATCTCTGGATCTTGGTTATTGTTACTGCCAATTGAGAAGAGAGTAATCCAGAAGTCGATAGACAAAACTCTAAAATCAAAAATTCGGATACTAAAAATTTCCATATATACACCGAGAGGCACTTCCAATCCTCCCTGTAATGTAAGCCAAGGATCCGCTGTGGGTTCAATATCTAATGTCAAAGCTAAATTTGCCTGCATATATGGACCAATAATTCCATAAACCATAAAAGAGAGGGAAGGACCAGCATAAGCTTTAAATAGAATACCGGTATTAGATTCTTCTTGTTGATAAGTAAAATCTGTAGAAAAATCACTAAATGGTTGCCATTCGTTATCAACCATTTGTACTCCAGCGGTGAAGCTCGATGTTTGGTTTACTGTAGAGGAAATCCCAGCGTAAACACTTCCATCAATTCCTATCCGAATATCAATCGCTGGTGTTACAGTTATTGGTCCAGGAAGTGGTGGAAGGGGGATTGGATGCGCCAGGATAGACTCTTCACTATAGATGGTAGCTAGCACTTGAGAACTAATAGAAAGTCCATTTTCAACGTGCCATGTAGTGCTGAAATACAGGTCTTCTATTTGTTGCCCATCCATCAAAATGCTAAATCGGACAGTTGGTCTTAATCGGAGGTAACCATTTGCAACAATTTGATCATCAACAGTACTTGGATCTTCGTCTTCATCGAACAATACAAAGCTATCTAAATTAAATTCGAAATATTCAGAATCCGTTGGTGTTTGTACAAACTTGACTCCGGATGCTGTTTCCATATTTGTTACATTCTCCGGAAGTAAATCCTGCTCAACATTCATTGATACTGATTCAAATGCATCTTCAAGAGTTGCCTGTTCGGTTTCAAGAATCAAGTTTCCATCTTGCTCATGGCGGGAAGTAACTTTTCGTAAGAAACCGTAAGGTGCTGCATCTGACGGATCACTTAGTATGACATCACCCACAGAAACATTTTCAATTTCTGAGTTTACATTACTAAAGGTGTAAACTGAACCATCATCAGATATTTCAGATAATTGACTAGTCGTCTCTTCTGTCAACTTATGTGTAGTTTCAACCAAAACCGGTTCGGTGTTTCCATATGAATTGTTGTTTAATAAAGGAAGGAAAACTTCCTCATAATCTTCCATGGATTGTCTTGTCCCTGCCAAAACGACCATGGGTACCAGCATTGCACCTACAACCAAAAAATTGGTCAGGATCCGTAACCTACTCTTCATCAGCACTACCCTCCTCAGCGATGGATTGTGATTTAGCGGTTATTTGATTGATTTCATGAAACGGTTCGAATTTCTCGCTACCATTAATAATTCTAACGGAAAATTATCTAATTATAAGATACCCTTTGATTAAGAAAACATTGAAATTTCATTACAACTTTGACCTCTATCTATCAGCATTGACATCTCCATATACCACGGGCATGCAATTTAAATATTCCTCTGGAGGCAAAGTAGAAAACCAAATCCTTTGCTTCAACAGTCATTCCTGATCTTCAATCCGTCCCCCGACTTACTTGGGGTCGGACGCTGTCAATATGGGTGAACACATCCTGGGTTCTGTCATTCCGAACGCGACACCTCGAATGTTATTCGTAGTCAGGTCATCCAGCAGTGAGGAATCGCCTGTACCTTCAGATGGAGGAAAAGGCATCTGGTGCAAGTGGAACTGATAAAGATCCTTTCGCCTCGAACTGCCAGTCTTTATTACCAGGATCACAGCGATTCTTCAGGTGCTGGATCGTATCATGTGATCACTTATTTCATCTTCCGCACCCTCAGAATGACAGATCAGCAGTACGTTAGAAAGTTGATATACCGATGAGTGATCTTACGATCCATACGCCACCACTCACCGGATCAATGCATCCCGGTTCAGCATCGGCAGCAGCCTCCGTCAGCGCGCCGAGCTTCTGTACCAGCCTGCACACAGGCTTCGACCCCACCGGCAACCGATCCGATGAAAATCGCTAGTATAATCCCAGTACAACGACCGGATCCCCACCAGTAAAATAGATACCAGGAGTGAGCGGATGTCTGAATCATCTTTTCCCCAAATTCGAAATGCAGTACTTCAAGAAATCATCCAGTTGGCAGAGNNTTGAATTGGCCGCTCGGCTGACAGCTGACCTGCGGTCAAATTCAAATGATCATCATTGGAGCGTCACGTATGACCCGTCTGGTTCCGCAGATCATGTCGACCCAGAAACCGAAGACGATACCAACCGGATGTCCAGATATCTGGAAACTGCCCGGAAGGGAAATTTTGGTTTTCGGGCTATAGAGATTCTCAAAGGGAATGTCGGTTATATTGCCATCGATTATTTCCATCCCTGTGAATACGGCGGGGAGACCGCTGTGGCTGCCATGAACTTCGTCGCCAACGCAGATGCTTTGATCATTGACATTCGCAAGAACCACGGGGGCTATCCCAGCATGGTTCAACTGGTGACCAGCTACCTTGTCGAACCAGAACCCCAGCATCTCAACACTCTGTACTATCGACCGACGGACAGCACGCAGCAGTTCTGGACATTTCCGCACGTGCCCGGTAAACGCCGACCAGAAATTCCGCTCTATGTGCTTATCAGCCATGAAACGGGTTCCGGTGCGGAGGAATTTGTTTACAATCTCAAGCAAATGGATCGGGCAACCCTGATCGGTGAGACCACAGCTGGCGCGGCACATCCAGTCTCCAAATATATCGTTCAGCAGGTGTTTGATGTCCGTGTTCCATACGGTCGGCCAATCAACCCAATTTCAGGAGGGGACTGGGAAGGTACGGGTGTTGAACCGGATATCCATGTTCGGGCTGAGGAAGCTCTCAAGGCAGCTCATCTCAAAGCCTTGAACGGTATCAGCAAACAGCTTCAAACCGGTGAAGAAAGGAAGGACCTGGACTGGGTGATTGAAATCATCGAGAGTGATTATTCTTCTCCTGTATGTAGTGAGCCTGAATTAGAAAGATTCATTGGAATTTATGGTCAGCGCGAATTTTTCACAGCAAATGGCAAGCTTCAATATCAGCATCAGCTTGCACCTGAACCCTATCAGCTTATACCGATGACGAACAACCGCTTCCGGCTGGAGGAAGATATGATCTTTGATTTTCAATTCATGGCTGAGGAGAATGCATCAGCTGTAAAAGTTCGATATCGGGATGGTCGAACTGATTTCAATGATAAAGATTCCAGTTAATAAATAAATTTGCAGGATCACTTTTCGTGACTTAGCAGGAATAGCAACCCGATCAGCAGGAACGGAACGCCTCCACCCAGTACAGCGATCCAGTGGCGCTGCCCTGCTGTGACCAGCGCGAAAATGGTGAATGCCACCCCGATTGCCACAATCGCCCATCCGCCGCGGCGGGCATCAATCCACGCGTAGATCACAGCAGCGGCGCCGAACAAAGTCAAAACAGTCATTCCGATCGACTCCCCATCGTTGCTGATACCCTCTCCTTCGATCAGACCACCAATCATGATGGACAGGTAAAAACCCACCAGGATGGCGCTCAATAAACGAGCCGCATACCATAAAATTCGTTTCACGTTCATCGCTCTATCCTCCATCCTGATCACAGCGAAGTGAATACTGAAAAATCAAATTTGAGAAGTTTGACCGTGTTCAGGTTGATAAATTAACTGATCTCCGGGTAAGACTTTATCGATCTGTAATTCAAAGGAAATCTCTCAGGTTATGCAGTGGCGCGGTCGAACAGTTATTTCTTGCGCTGCCTGCGTTCTTTTTCGCGTTCTATATCCTTCAGCCTCTGTTCTTCCCGGCGCCGCCTCCGCTCTTTTTCCTGTTCAATTTCCAGCTTACGCTGCTCATCTCGCCGTTTTTTTCGCTCTGCTTCCTGTTCCTGGTCCAGTTTTCGGCGTTCTTCTCTGCGCTGTTTTCGCTCACGCTCCTGTTCTTGCTCCAGCTTCTCCTGATCTTTTTTGTGCTGCTCCAATTTATCATTCCGGTCCTGGTTCATCATGTTTCCTTTCGAATTCCCGGTTGGCCAAACGGATCACCTGACCGGTATTTTTGGTACTTCCATTATATAGGCTTTTGATCGATTCGCGGCGGACATCATCCTGCCAGAATAATAACATCTACCGTAACATGTTTGTGACATTTGACACTATTCCCAGATTATTGTCTGGGCGACAATATCCTAAAAATATAGGGAAATTGCAATGACGCCAACATCGAACTGGCCCCGCTTTCTTGCGCTGTTATTCCTCAGCCTGCTGACCACCGGATTTCGAATCCAAACTTACGCTACTCGATCCATAGACACCTTCGATAGCCCAATAGCCTTCGTTGACAAGACATCGATCGATTTAAAGTGGGATGATGAAGGCATCCCAACCCCCTTTGATATTTACAATATCTACAGGGGTACCAATCCAATTCCAATTGCTTCTCTCGGTACCTCAGTTACTTTTTTCCGTGACTCCGGCCTGACTGAAGGGCAATCTTATTCCTATCGGATCGAAGCCTATGACAGTGTCAATGACATCGTCCGGGATTCTTCCGGACCTCACACCGTTACCACAGGCTATATCGGCGGCACGCTGTACGCGGACAAGATCTGGCCTGCCGGGACGTACAACCTGTATGGCTCAATAAGCGTCGCCTCTGGTGCTCTCTTCACCATTCAACCCTGGGCTGTAGTCGATGGCGCTGGCAATTACAGCATCTCCGACCTCGCCGGGGGGATACTGAACATCAACGATGTTTCGATGATGGCTGATGTAATCATCTCCCATCCCGGCAGTGTGCTCGACATGACCGATTTCTCCGCTTCCAGCATCCTATATTACGAACGATCAGATATTTTCTACAGTGACAATTATTTCACCGATGGATCTGATCTAATCGTTGGTTACCACACCGGTGCCTGGCCGACCATCCAGGGGCAGACATTCGACTCAAATTCAAGGCTTCTGGTAATCAATAATGGACTGGCTACTGTTACCGGGTGCACCTTCGATGCATCCAGGATTGAAGTGACGAATGGCGGCAGCGCTTCGATCTCCAATAACGAATTTATCCATAACCCTTCGGCAGCGTATCCCTACGGCGTATACGTCGCATCGAGTGCCGGTCCGACTGATATCCTCAACAATGATTTCGATGGCGCCAGCATCTATGTAGGCTCCACGTCCAGTCTGATCGACATCCGGGGGAATATCATCACCGGTGGGGGTACCGGTATCCGTGTGGTTGGGGGATCCCCGGCTATCGAGAACAACCTGCTCTTCAGCCTGTCCACAGGGCTTCACTACTCTGATGACGGCATTCATCCGGCGGGAGGCAGTGCCAGCGGCAACACCATTGCAATCAACACCATCGGTGTCGACGTCGACAACGAGGCAAACCCCACCATCCAGAACAACTGCATCGCTGGAAACAGCCGTGGTGCCTATGTGGACACCAATCGGAGCAGCACACTGAACATGACCTCCAACTGGTGGGGGAGTCCAACGGGTCCGTACTATGAAACGGGAAATATGGATGGTCTGGGTAATGATGTTTACGACAACTATCATGTCAATGTGGTCGATATTTCCGGCTGGCTGACCAGCGATAACTGCGCGGTTTCCGATTACGAGATCTACAAAGCGGAAGCCACCCAGGCTACCCAGTCACTGGAAGACCCGGTCGATCTGGTTGCCGGGCGCGAGACTATCCTGCGAGTGTATGCGCACAAAGCGATCGGAACGATCAGCGGCATCGAAGCTACCCTCAGCGGGTTCAAAGACGGTGAGTATCTCGGCGACCTGGCTTCCGAAAATACCATCAGCGTTGAACCGTTTGGTGATTTTATCGATATTTCCGGAGTACCGGATGACGAGATTTCCATTGCACTGGAAGCCCGGCTCGAAGAGATGCGCTCCGACCTGCAGGGCGGCGGCGTTTATTTCGAACTCCCCGACGCCTGGACGACACCCGGTGTACTCACCTACACTGTCCAGATGAATCCCGACATGTCGCCCGAAGAACTAAAATGGACGAACAACGAATACCAGGGTTCAGTCACTTTCCGTGACCAGGCACCCTTCCGCATCGCCTACGTGCCGATCCTGTATTCACCCGGAGATGGAGACCCTGTGCCTCCATCCGCCGGGAAGATCCTTAAGGGTCACGTCTTCCTGCAGTCGGTTTTTCCCTATGCCGAGGTCGAGATGGGCTTGCTCCCGCCGATCACCTGGAATAAGCAGATGCACGGCACCATTGAGCAGGTTGAAGCCGAACGCGGCGATGAACTGCTCTCGATCCTCAACGTCACCCTGATCTACTGGAACATGACTCACCCACCCGAACAGCGCTTCAACCAGATCATGGGAGTATTCCCTGGCGACGAGCTGGAGATGATCAGCTTTGCCAGCTCCGATCCGCGCTGGGGAGGTGAAGACCTACCCTCCGGTGGGCTCGGGCAGGCTGCCTACTGCTGGGCTAGCGGGGATTGTTTTGCCCACGAGATCGGTCACAACCTGGGGTTGCACCATACTAACGTGACCGGGAAAGATTGCTATGCACCGGATTCTTACATGACTTACTGGAATAATCTCTTCACAGACAACACCATCCAGGATCCCGGATATCACGATGTGAGGAATGAGATCGTCCCCTCCACGAAGGGCGATATCATGTCCTTCTGCACGGACAACTGGATCTCCCCGCTGCACTGGGAAATGCTGATGGATGTCAACAGTGTGCCCCAACCGTCGTATGAGGGAGAAACGCCGATCACACTCCCCAATCGGGTTGTGGAGGAGGATACGACCTATCTGATCGTAAGAGGATGGTCGGCTATCGACGGCGTGTCGGATTTCCTGCCGTTCTGGACAGCGCAATCCACCAGCCTGCCCTTATGGACACCGGATAATGGTTCGGATTACTGCGTGCGCATGAAGGACTCCGGTGGCAGCCTGATCGATGAAAAGTGTATGGACCTGCACCATTACAACATGGAAACCTATAACTGGACGGCGACGGAGAGTTTCATCGCTGCCTTCCCGCTGCCGGTCGGGCGAGGACCCGAGGCAATTGATGAAATCGCAGAAATTTCGCTATATGTCGATAATTACAGCCAGGATATGACTGTCCGCCAGCCGTCGGCGCATGCACCATCGGTTGCAATTACTAACCCAGCAGGAGGTTCGGTGCTGTCTGGGGATACATTGATCAGCTGGAACGGTTCGGATGCCGACAACGATCCGCTCGTATATTCGGTTTTCTACCGGCCGTCCGCAACCTCTCCCTGGAACCCGCTGATCGCCGATACGCCGGAGACCTCGCTATCCGTCTCTCTGCAGGACCTGCCTGCCGGCACTGCCGGTCAGTTCAAGGTTGAAGTCAGCGATGGATTCCATGTAGGTCAAGCGCTGTCCGGTCTGGTCACCGTCCCGGAGCGAACCCCCAATGTGTATATTCTCTCACCGGTGGCTGATGAGGCTTACGAGCCGTCCGTGAATCTCTCGGGCAACGGCTACCACCCGGATACCGGGCTGCTGCCCGCCGAGTCGCTTTCCTGGTCCTCTAACCTTGATGGAGCGCTGGGCATCGGCAGCGCCATTACAGTCACGCTCAGTGAGGGCTCCCACCTGATCACCCTGGCTGGTACAAGCGGCGATCAGACTGCAACGTCAACGATCCGCATTGACGTCAATGCAGAGGCTGTAGTTATCGGCGGTCTGCAGATCATCGCTCCCAGCAGTGTTCCGATCGGCCAGCCTGTCACACTTGAAGCACTCACAACTCAGGGCACGGATATCACCTACACCTGGGATTTCAACGACGGCACCAATGCCACGGGCAAGGTCGTCACTCATGTGTTCCCGCTTTACGAACACACCTACTTCATCACATTGCGAGCTGAAAATTCAGTCTCACAACGCGAGGCGTATAAAGAAATTACAATATCAGCTGATGTTCAACCGGAGCAGCCCTACCAGCTTTATCTGCCGGTAACAGTGCTGCGTCATTAAGGACTTGAAACACAGTAAAAATCCTGTAATCACAAGTAGATCATACATGAGTATGATCAATCCAGAAAATCCATCATCCTGGCGGCGAGGGTGGGTGTATCGATCGTCGCCAGGTTGTGATACTCCCCCGGGACAACCTGGAATTCTGATCTCGGCAGGATGGCGTTCAGCTGTGCTCCCCAACTGCTGGAAATGAAGGTGTCTTCTGCACCCCACAGCACCAGGGTTTCATTAGAAATTTTTTCCAGCTGGTCCGTTATTTCAGTCCGGGTCAGATGTCCCAGGAAACGGCTGAATACCCTCGGGTTGATCTGATCTGCCTCGTAGGGATAGATGGACTGGGAATGATTCTCTGTGCGGTTTGCATCCACCGGGGATATGCGAGCGCTCATCTGGTAGAAAATCGACAGCATGGCTAAAGCCAGCGTTTTGCTGCCAGAAAACGCCTGCTGCAAATTCACCAGCCCTTTGACCTGCATATAGTTCGGCAGCTGTGCGCCTGTCCAAAGCGGGCAGCGGATGATCAACCTGTTGAACAGGGACGGATCGGTAATACAGCACATCAACCCCAGCGTTCCGCCAATGGAGTTCCCGAAAATGGATACGTTTTTTAAATTGAGGCTTTGGATCAGCTCAATCAGGGTTCCAACGTAGTTATCCAGTGTGTGGCTCAGGTGGAAATCGTTTTTGGTCGAGAAGGGAAGATCGGGGATCACGATGTGGAAATCATGTATCAGCTCGGAGGCCAGCGGATATAAGCCCGGTCTCAGGGAAAAACCATGCAGCATCAGCAGGGTCCGGTCGGACTGACCAGCCGAGGCAAAGGAGAGCGATCCAGAATCCATTGTGACGCGGTAGTTTCGATCGAGCGCTGATGGGGTTTCGGGAATCATCGGATTGCGTTACACCTTGAGTTTTCTGAAGACATGCTAACGATGGGAAGGAAAATACCCTAATACGCAGAAAGCTTGATGGCATTCTCCTTGCACATGTGAATGTGTGCGCACTAATTGTATACTACTTTTTTCGGTGCGAAATATTCAACTTACATCCCTGCAAGTTAGGTTCTCCGACCATTGACGATTGCAGAGCCATTCTCTATACTTGATATCATCGTTCTTTGAAGGGAGTAAACAGCTGTGAAAGCCATCCGTTATTCATGGCGGGTTCTGGCAGGTTTGGAAGAACTGTCCATACAAAAACGCCTCACCGTTGTGCTGGGGGCTTATATTGTTTATGTCCTATTATTCCTTGTGTTTTTTCAGTTAACATGGATGGAAGATTCGGTGGTTATTTTCGCTGTTATCCCAATCTATCTGACGGCAATCATGTTCGGGTTGCCTGGTGGCGTCCTGAGCAGCCTGGGAACCCTTCTGATCGACCCCCTGCTTTTCAATTGGATGCGACCGGAAACCGGCTATTTCGGGGGAAGTTTCTGGACTGTGCACCTGGCGCTCTTCATTATCGGGCTGGCGTTCGGCTATTTAAACCGGATGCGCAGAAAACTCAACCGTGAACATGAAGAACGGCAAAAAGTAGAAGCGCACCTGGAGCACATGTCTACCCATGACCCACTGACGGATCTGCCCAACCGGGCAATTTTCGATGAATTACTGGGGGAGGCTCTGACCCAGTCCAGGCATCGTGATGAGGGACTGGCTGTCCTGATGATCGATCTCGACAACTTTAAATCGATCAATGACGAGTATGGGCACTCAACTGGTGACCAGGTCCTGAAAGAACTGGGCTACCGACTGAAGCGCAGTTTGCGCAGTTCGGATCATGTAGCCAGGCTGGGTGGGGATGATTTCATCGCCTTCATCGAAGGCTCTAGCGATAAATATATCATTGCCCGTATCTGTGAACGCCTGATCTACAATGCCAGCCAACCTTTTTCGTTCGATGATCAGGAATTGAAATTGACGATTTCGATTGGGATCAGCCGTTTTCCGGAGGATGGCGATGCCCCTGCTAAACTGTTCCAGCTTGCTGACCATGCCCTGTGCCAGGTAAAGCAGACCAGGGACAATATCTATCGATTCTACGAACCGGAATACATGACGGACTGATTCTGGTCGGGCACCGGCGTTCATCTTTATTGCTAAACCAGGTACTGCCAATTTATCTGACCATTCCATGATTTTGGAGCCAATCGCTACGATTGGCTCTATTTTGGTTTAAAGATCAAAACTCAAAGTCCGTTTAACCCTCCCCCAGCTTTAACCGCCACAAACCCGGAATTTACCCCTGACTTTGATTGACTGTATAGAACATGTGTTCTATACTTTGGTTACGAATTTCAGGGAGGGGAAGTAGGCCCCCTCCCTCAGGAAGGATCAAAGGAGGAAAGACCAAATGACCGCTGAACAATTATCTGCACTCGCCGGGGCAGCCATAGCATTCATGTTCCGGCTGCCGGGGATTGAGGATCGTTATCAGCAATTCTCACCTGATGTGAAACAGTGGATCATGCTGGGTGTTTTGCTGCTGACTGCGGTAACTCTGATGGTGCTGGCGTGTACTGGTTTCGGAGCGGATCTGGGGCTCATGCTGACCTGCGACCGGCCCGGTCTGATCACCTTGCTGACGGCGTTTATCTACGCAGTGATCGGCAACCAGAGTGCTTACAGCATGACCCGCTATATCGGGCGTTGAACCCGGAGTAAACCATGAGATCACGGCGTAAGCCCGGTGCTCAACCCGGGAACACCAACGCCCTCAAGCACGGCGAATATTCTAAACGCCTTGCACGTCCAGCGCAACAATCCGATCCCCTCAGCCTGGATGAAGAGATCGCCATGCTGCGCTTCGCCATGCAGCGGGTTTTTTCCAGCGCAGAGCGGAGTGAAGACCAGGACCTCGAGACCTGGGGAGATACCTTGAATTTGTTATCGCGCTCTGCTGCCAGGCTTGCCCAGGTCCTTCGCACCAAACACCAGCTGCAGTCCGAACGCAAAGACGACCTGACCACTGCCCTGCAGCTAGCGCTGAACGAAGTCAGCCGTGAGATGGGCATCCACTGATGGGGAAGAATTTCCCAGCAGACCGCGGGCGCAGGATCAGCCAAAGGAGGGAACTCTCAGGGGGAAAACGCGCCCGCGGGTCCGTGGTGACTCTTAACGGTATGAACGCAACGATGGAAATTATATTGTCAGCATCACTTTTGTAATCCAGACCAGCAAAAGGAGAGTACCTCCTTGCTGTCTGGTTCTGGGTAATTCAAGATAGGGTTCAAGTAAAAAAGGAGTCGGAATATGAAATACAAGAGGATTGATTACCGGGCTGCAGTTCGCAAATTATGTCCGGATGCACTGGACTGGGCGGCAGGTCGGGATGGCGGATTGAACGTGATCACTTCCCAGGGTGCTCACCAGCATTTCACCCTCTCCCAGGTGGAACGCGCCCTGCGGCCGCACAAACGCAAGTCAAGGAAAACTGTGAAGAGTGAATCATGAGCTTCAGCAGCGATTCCATCACTGAAGTCCGGGCAGAAGTGCTGACCATCCTGCAGGATGAGGCCGGGTTGAGTTTTCCAGGGACTGAGATCGATGCATCTTTACGGCTGGCACTTGTTCAGCTGGCTGCTGCCGCGCCTCGCAGCCGGATTACCGTGCTGACCCTGATGGATGACGGTACTTCCATTTCCCTGAGCGATTACAGTGCCGTGCTGCCCGGAATCGCCCCGCAGCCCCTAATCGATGGGGTTTGCTGGCCGTGGAACAACAGCCTCAGCTATGATCTGCAGCGCAATCAGCTGGCCGGGTATTTTATTGAAGATGATGAAGGCGGCTCACGCCTTGTGCTGGTGCCCAGGCAGGGCCGCCCATTGAGTGGGGAACAGGTCCGTTTGCGCTACACCATGGCGCGAACGATCTCCGGTCTGGACGGCGCACAGGTGACCACCCTGTTTGAGGATGAACTGGTGCAGGTGGTGCATGCTGCCAGCGGGTACACCGCCCAGCATGGGAGCATCGACCGGGCGGAGAGCGATGTTCAGCGATTGGTGCGTTTCAGCGCGGGGAAGCTGCAGGCGTGGAATACCTGGCTGCGTGCTCAGCGGTTGAGGACAGCTGTCCGTTCGCAGATGCCAGTGCGCTACGGCTGGGAGGCCCCGCTATGAGCTACAGCTCGCTTTACCTGGGCAGTCTTACTGCAGGTCAGATTGACTTCACCGCTTCGATAATCCGCCATCTGCGTTACCAACCGGTCAGCAGTGATGATGATATTCTCGAGGAGACGATCACTGCCTCCTTACAGGGATCACCTTCGACGATTGAAGATTGGCTGGAAACTGTCAGCCAGGTTTGCGGTCGGGTCCGAAGGTCCCCGGGAGACCGGGTTCGCCAGGCAAGCTATCTGACCTGTCAGCCAACCACTGAAGGTGAAACCTGGCGCAGCCCGGTCGAGTCCGCAGTTCTGGAGCTCCTGCCAGCCCACGCCCTTCGCAAATCCGAATCGGTCGAAACTCCGCTCGAACGACAGCGGGGAGTGACCTGGGTCCAGGTTCGACTTGAACGCCGGGACTACTGGGAGGCGGCGCAAATCGTTCCCCTGATAAGTTCACAGGTTGTAGAAAATGGCTGCACAGATGGTCAGCCGCCCAATAACTTTGGTATCGACGCTGGACTGCTGACAGGCAGTTTGGCAGCACCTCTGGAATTCGAAATTACCAACTCAAGCTCCGCTGCGGTGGGCAGCCTGTGGCTTGGGATCGATTCGCGCATCGAGTCGCCGCGCCCTTATCACCTGGAATGCGAAGACATGACCTCTCTCGGCTCGGGGGTGAGCACTACCAGCCGGGCGGATTTCAGCCAGGGTGCCGGTTTGAGCTTCAGCGGTTCACCTGGAACGGAAACCCGCATCGGTATGTACAGCCTGGATGGAATTGATCTTGCCTATGGCTACAACCGGGCGTACCGGGCGTTGCTGCTGGCGATGAGTACCAGCGACGACCTGCAGGGATGGGTGCAGCTGGTACACGACGGTACAGTCCTGGTGCGCGGTCCGGTTGCCTCACTTGGTGATGGTGTCACTGATCTGGGAGTCCTGAACATACCGCCCTGGCCGTATGATCCCGCAGCAATCTATACCCCGGAAAGTGTCAATCTGGAATTGTGGGCTTACCAGGAGTCAGGCACTCCGTCTGCGGCTTTCGATGCTCTCAAACTGCTGCCCGTGGATGGCGGCACCATCATGCTGGCGGACCTGGGTGGTGGACTGCCGGTGGGGGAGACGCTTGTTTACCAGGATGGACGGTTGATCACATATCAGGGTGACCGGGCGATTGAGGCGGAGTATTATGCCAGCCATCACCTGCGCGGGGAGGGTCTCTGGGTGCATCCTGGTGAGCATGCCCGCCTGCATTTTGCCTGGGAGCGCTCCAGCGGGGGTTTCGATGCCGGCGACAGCCTGACAGTCAGCCTGTACTACCGCAGGAGGCAGCGGTGGATCTGAAATTCTACACAGTTTTCCCGCAATCACCTCAGCTCGACCTGCTCGGATGTTGGGGGAATATCCGGGTCGAACGTTATTCCTGGCAGGCAGTTGGCGGTCCGTATGCTGCCACCTTTCAGTTGAACGTTCGCCCGGTGGAACTGCTGGCTGTTCCGCGTCTTTTAGGTGCTCCGGTACAGGTGTGGGGACCGCGCCTCCAGCGCGTCTGGTGGGGGTACATCCACTCCGCAGAGCTTGGTGGTGCTCGCTATTCCCTGGATAGTCTCTACAACCGGGTAGTCGCATCTTATGGAGAAGGACAGTTCACGGACTGGGTTGAGGATGCGGCATCGATCCGCGCGTATGGGGTTAAAGAGCACCTGCTGGTTGTTCCAAACGCAACAGCCAGTGCAGCCGAAAGCCTCCGGGATGCGTTCCTGCAAGAACACGCCCGTCCATCAGCCCGGCTCAGCCTGGATATGGGTGGGACTGTAACAACCGGAGTGCACCTGGAAGCGCGCGGATGGTACCAGACGCTCGGCTGGCGCTACCTGCATCAGGACATGGATATCGCTGCCAGCGGTGGTGGGCAGGCGGATACCTGGTCGGCTGTAGGCGATAGCCTGAACCGGCGTAAGCTGGCGCAATCTATTTCCATCCCTGCCGGGGAAACCTGGACACTGCGGCGAATTGAGCTGCTCCTCAAACGCACGGGAGAACCGGGAGACCGCCTGCTTGCGCGCCTNNCAAACGTACGGGAGAACCGGGAGACCGCCTGCTTGTGCGACTGCACGCTGACCAGGGAGGCTCGCCTGGTGAATGCCTGGCGTCTGCCCGCTTTGATGCTGCAGATACTGACACCTCGGGCGGATGGGTAAGTGTGGATTTCGCCTCCACGGTGGAGGTGGGCAGCGGTGTGCTGTGGCTGGTCGTCAACCGCTCCGGCGGTGTGGATAGTGGGAATTATGTCTCCATGGGAACACAGAACGGCGGTACGTACCGTGTTTATGACGGCAGCACATGGAGCACAGCCTCCGGTTCTTTGGCTGGGGAAGTGCTCGGTGGAGAGCATCGACCCGGGAATGAAATCATCCAGGCTGCTTTTGCCAGCGGTGGTGCTTCCCTTACCGGGCTGGGCTTCACCGCGCCGCGAGCACCGTTTCTCCCCATGGGGACCCTTCCGGACTTCGAGACCTATCAGGACGGCACCCGCACTGCGCTGCAGGTGCTGGAGCAGGTCCTCTCTGCCGGCAGCGCTGCTGGTAGATGTCTTCTGGCGCGGGTTACGGAGCAGCGTAAACTGCAGATCTATCCCCAACCCCAGGCAGACAAAACCACATTACGCGCCGTGAACGGTCTCTTCTATGATGGAACGCAGCAAGTCCGTCCATGGGATTTGGCGCGCTTTGTAGGACGCTGGGTCTCGACACTGTGCGGTGATGTATTCATTGACCGACAGGAATATCGATTGGGATGACGCTCCCACCGGTTACTGTTGNNTGTGTATGGCCGTACCCTGGAATTGATCGATACATCCACTCTTTCCTGCTGATAGCAGCCAGAATACGATCCGGGAATATCCGCAGAATACCACCTCTCCGATTTGGGTTAACCAAACCGTTAAGTTTTAATCATTCCTACGTGTTAGAATTATCATCTACACTGGGAAATTATGATTATCACAAACAACTTAACCAAAAAGTTCGATGAATTTATCGCCG
>JABAOG010004875.1_pt3 | contig 28743 bp, 28 predicted proteins | sample 7062131 | NCBI WGS metagenome assembly JABAOG01 (sample SAMN14538629, study PRJNA623070) | marine sediment metagenome | biome: marine biome [ENVO:00000428]; feature: marine pelagic biome [ENVO:01000023]; material: deep marine sediment [ENVO:00002113] | place: India: Arabian Sea | collected... | reverse complement strand
ATGAGCATGGGCGGTTTCGCGATGATCGTGGTGCTGGGTGGCGCGGAGTCGGAAGCCGATCGCATCGTGGATTTCAAGGGCCTCAATGACCGCAACCCGTGGTACGCGTTTCTCATGCTCATCCTCATGCTGTCGATGGCCGGCGTGCCGCCCTTTCTCGGCTTCTGGGCCAAGTGGTCGGTGCTGCGCGAGGTGGTGGCATCGGGCATGACCTGGCTCGCGGTGGTCGCGGTGATTTTTTCCATCATCGGGCTCTTTTACTACCTTCGTGTTATCCGCATGATGTACTTCGAGAAAGTCGAGCAGCCCGCGCCGCTCAGCGTGGGCGCGGATATGCGTATCATGGTCAGCGCCAACGCGCTCGCGATTCTGGCGCTTGGCGTTTATCCGAGCGGTCTGCTCGCGCTGTGCGTTTCAGCCCTCGCTGGCTGAGCCGGTTCGGCGGGTGGCGGGGACGCGACCGAGCGCCTCGCCCATGCGCACGGCGCTTGCCGCGGTGAGATCGTCGCGCCAGGCAACGCGGCCGTTTGCAAAGACGACCACCACCGTCGAGCCCATGTTGAATCGTCCCATCTCCGCGCCGCGCGCAAGCCTCACGGCGCTCGAATCGTCGTCGTAACGCCACTCTCGGACGCGCCGGCCGTGGGGCGGCGTCACCGGCCCGGACCACACGGTCTCCATGCCGGCCACGTTCAGAGCGCCGACGAGGACCAGCGCCATGGGACCGAGCTCGCTGTCGAACAGGCACACCAGGCGCTCGTTGCGCGCGAACAGCGCGTCGATGGCCCGCGCGGTGGTGAAATTGACGCTGAACAGGCGACCCGGCACGTAGATCATCTCGCGCAGCCGACCCGACGCCGGCATGTGCACCCGGTGGTAATCCCTTGGTGACAGGTAAACGGTGGCAAAGTGCCCGTCCAAAAACGGTCGTGCGCGTGCGTCGTCACTGCCGAGCAGGGCGCGCAGAGAATAATGGCGTCCCTTGGCCTGCAGCAGGGTATCCGCACGGACGCTGCCGATGGCGCTCACGGTGCCGTCGGCAGGACACACCACGGTGTCGTCGTCGCCCGCGAGAGGCCGGCTGCCGGGGTGCAGCGCGCGCGTGAAGAATGCGTTGAAATCCGTGTAGGCGCCCGGATCGGGATCCAGGGCCTCGGACATGTCGACGCCGAACCGGCCTATGAACCAGCGGATTAACCAGTCTTTCCAGGGGCGCGCACGCACCCGCGTGACGTGGTAAGCGATGGCGGTGAGCAGACGCTGGGGCAGCAGATGCTGGAGCACGCCGTACAGGCGGTCGCCGGCGGCGCTCGAATGTCGTGGCTCAGCCGTCATGACGCGGGGCATTATACGGCACCCGCTGAGCGGCCCGTGGCGGCATTGAAAAACGCTTTAAATCCGCGTCTTACGCGGAGGACGTAAAGCTGATACGACGATGAAGCGACGCTCTTCACGGGTGTCCGGGCCGCAGGGGAGGTGGCGCCCCGACCACGACTCGAACGTGGGACCTTCCGCTTAGGAGGCGGACGCTCTATCCAACTGAGCTACCGGGGCGAGGACGTGGCGCCGGGTCTCGCACCATCGCTTCGCGACGCGGGCGCCGATACGGTGGTGCGAGACCCGGCGCCCTTTGATGGTGGAGCCGAGGAGGATCGAACTCCCGACCTTCGCATTGCGAACGCGACGCTCTCCCAGCTGAGCTACGGCCCCGGACGATGACGGGCGGAGTGTAGCGTCTGGCCGGGGCGCTGTCATCCGAGGCGGGCGGCTCGAGCGGGCGCTGCGGTTGCCGGCGACTGCCACGGCGGGTAGCATGCCGGCTGGGTTCCGGGACACCTTCATGCGCGATCCTCTTCCCTTGCTCGCCGACAGCGACTTCCCGCCGCTTCGCCGCGGACGTCTTCACACCCTGCAGGTCAATGTCGGCTACCGCTGCAACCAGAGCTGCGTGCACTGTCACGTGAATGCCGGTCCGAAGCGCGAGGAGGCGATGTCGGCCGAGGTGGCGGCGCTGGTGGTGCGCTACCTGGATGCCTCGGAGGTTTCGACGCTCGACATCACCGGCGGTGCGCCGGAGCTCAACCCGGAGTTCCGTTTTCTCGTGCGCGAGGCCCGCGCGCGTGGCCTGCAGGTCATCGACCGCTGCAATCTGACGATTCTCGAGGAGCCCGACCAGGAAGACCTCGCCGCGTTCCTCGCCGGGCACGGCGTCACCGTGGTGGCCTCCATGCCGTGCTACCTCGAGGAAAACGTCAACGGGCAGCGCGGCAAGGGGGTATTCGACGCCAGCATTCGCGGCTTGCGCCGGCTGAATGCGCTGGGCTACGGCGATCCCGACAGCAGCCTCGCCCTGGATCTGGTCTACAACCCCCAGGGTGCAACGCTGCCGCCGGCCCAGCAGGCGCTCGAAGCGGACTACCGCCGGATTCTCGGTGCCCACTACGGCATCCGCTTCAATCGGCTGCTGACGCTCGCCAACATGCCGGTCGGCCGGTTCGGCAGCAGCCTGATTTCCCGCGGCGCGATGCACGAGTACCTGGCGATGCTGCGCGACGCCCACCAGGATGAGAATCTCGACAGCGTCATGTGCCGCAGCCTGCTGTCCATCGACTGGCAGGGCTACGTCTACGATTGCGATTTCAATCAGATGCTCGGTTTGCCCATGCGCATCAACGGCGCGTCCCGCGTGCACCTGGCGCAGCTCATGGACGCGGATCTGGAGGGCCGCCCCATCGCCGTTCGGGCGCACTGCTACGCATGCACCGCTGGTCAGGGCAGCAGCTGCGGCGGCGCCCTTGCCTGAGTGACGCGCATCGAAGCGCCGTGGCAGCCTCCGTTCCACGAGTTTCCATCATCATCCCGGCCGTCAACGAGGCGGACAGCCTCGCCAGGACGTTGCCGGCGCTGGCCGGCCTGCGTCATGCCGGCCACGAGGTCGTGGTCGTCGACGGTGGCAGTGACGACGACACCCGGGAATGCGCGCGCCCGCTGGCCGACCGGGTGCTGGTCACCGGCCGCGGCCGCGCCGAGCAGATGAACGCCGGCGCTGCCGCCGCCACCGGCGACGTGCTGCTGTTTCTGCATGCCGACAGCCTGCTGCCGGCGGATGCCGATCTGGCCATCGCGGGCGCGCTCCGGGAAAGCTGCTGGGGCCGCTTCGATGTGCGTCTCTGGGGCCGCGAATGGTCGTTCCGCATCATCGAGATGCTCATGAACCTGCGTTCGCGTGTGACCGGTATTGCCACCGGCGACCAGGCGATTTTCGTCGAGCGCGAGACCTTCGCCAGCGTCGGCGGCTACCCGGATATCGCGCTCATGGAGGACGTGGCGCTCAGCCGGCGGCTGCGCGCCATCGCGCGTCCGGCGTGCCTCAGGCAGCGCGTGATCACCTCGACGCGCCGCTGGCGCAGCAACGGCATCGCGCGCACGGTGGTGCTCATGTGGCGACTGCGCCTCGCGTTTGCGCTCGGCGCGGATCCCCGCCGGCTCGCACGCCGCTACGAGCGCGGCTGAGCGGTGGTGGCGGGGTCGCCGGAGGCGCCGCCCATCCTGGTGTTCGCGCGCACGCCGGTGCCCGGCAAGGTGAAAACCCGCCTGATACCCGCCATCGGCGTCGAGCGGGCCGCCAATCTGCACCGCGCCATGCTGTGGCGGGCGGCGGACACCGCCGGCGCAGCAGGACTCGGGCCGGTCGAGCTGTGGTGCTGGCCCAGCATCGCGCATCCGTATCTGGAGCAGCTCCGCGACCAGCTGGGGGTCACGCTGCACCAGCAGAGCGGAGAAGATCTCGGCGAGCGCATGCAGCGGGCGCTGGCGTCGGCGTGCCACGGTGGGCGCGGCGCCCTGCTGATCGGCAGCGACTGCCCGTTTCTCGAGACGTCCGACCTGCAGGAAGCGGCAAACGCGCTCGCCGGGGGCGCGGACGCGGTGCTCGGACCGGCGCAGGACGGCGGCTTTTATCTGCTCGGCGTGCGCATCAGCGACCCACGGATCTTCTCCGACATCGCCTGGGGATCGGAGCGGGTGCTCGAAGCCGCCCGGGACCGGTTGCGCGCCCTCGGCTGGCGCTGGCGCGAGCTCGCCACGCGCTGCGACGTGGACCGCCCCGACGACCTTGCTGCGCTGCGCGACCTGCTGGTCTTCTGAGCGGCCGGCGAAGCGCCAATTTTTTGACATGCCCCGGGGCGCGTGCTTAACTTTTTTCGTCCTTCTGTCCGATGACCTTGCCCCGGCCGCGCCAGCGGCGGGCGCAGCGCGTGGACGGCTTTCACTTCGAGAACGGCGGGCATGCAGCCATGAGTACCGTGATGATCATGGACCCCCTCGCGGAGCGGGGCGGCGATCTGCGCCGCATCCTGGAGTTCCTCGAGTACGAGACCGTGGTGGTGTCGGACCCGGGCGACTGGCAGGCGGCATTCTCCGAAGGACACGCCATCGAGGTGGTGCTGATGGCGCCGTGCACGGGTGACGACGGCCTGCTGGAGGCGTACCGGGCGCTGCGCGACTACGATCCGGCGCTGCCCATCATCTACCTGCGCGATCCGCACAGCGACAGCCCCGCCGGGCGCGAGATCGATGCCGACACGATTGCCACCATCACCCTGCCGGTGCGCCAACCGGATCTCCAGTTCGCGCTGCAGCAGGCGCTCATCCAGGGCGACGGGCGCGAGCACTCCGGCGCGCCGCGCTCGCCGGAGCTGTTTCGTAATCTGGTCGGCAGCAGCGCCGGTGTGCGCCGCGTGCGCCGCCTCATCGAGCAGGTCGGCAAGACCGACGCGACGGTGTTGCTGCTCGGTGAGTCCGGCACCGGTAAAGAGGTGGTGGCGCGTAATATTCATTACCACTCCCAGCGCCGCTACAAGCCCTTCGTGCCGGTCAATTGCGGCGCCATTCCGCCGGATCTGCTCGAAAGCGAGCTTTTCGGGCACGAGAAGGGCGCCTTCACGGGCGCCATCAGCGCGCGGCGCGGACGCTTCGAGCTGGCCGACGGCGGCACGCTGTTTCTCGACGAGATCGGCGACATGCCGCTGGCGATGCAGGTCAAGCTGCTGCGCGTGCTCCAGGAGCGCACCTTCGAGCGGGTCGGCAGCAACAAGAGCATCACCGCCGATGCGCGCATCGTCGCCGCGACCCACAGCGACCTGGAGGATGCCATCGCCGCGGGCACGTTCCGCGAGGATCTCTACTACCGTCTCAACGTGTTTCCCATCGAGATGCCGACCCTGCGCTCGCGGGTCGAGGATCTGCCGCTGCTGGTCAACGACCTGGTCAACCGCACCGAGCACGAGAAGCGTGGCTCGATACGCCTGACGCCGGCGGCCATGGACTGCCTGTGCCGCTATCCGTGGCCGGGCAACGTGCGCGAGCTCGCCAATCTCATCGAGCGGCTCGCGATCCTCTATCCCGACGCCCACGTGGACGCCGACGATCTGCCGGAAAAGTACCGCGTGCGCGCCGCCTCGCACGGCGCGACGGGCGCACTCGAGGAAGCCATCGGCGGCGCCAGCATGGCCGCCCAGCGTTTGCCCAGCGAGGGTCTGGATCTCAAGGAGCACCTGAACAAGCTCGAGAGCATGCTCATCATTCAGGCCCTCGACGAGGCGGACGGCATCGTCGCCCATGCGGCGCGGCGCCTGCGTCTGGGGCGCACCACGCTGGTGGAGAAGATGCGCAAGCTGGGCATCCGGCGCCACGACGCGGGCCGGCGCGAGGAGCAGGCCCGCAGCGCCTGACAGAGATTCGAGTCGAATTAATAAAGACAATTAAAAACAACCGATTACAGCTTATATCTAAATTGAATTCTTGATTCTGACGGGCACTTCCCATAAGCTAAGAGCGATGCAGCCGCAGGGTTTGTCCGTCGATGCCGAGCAAGACCCGGCGACGTAGCGCCGCTTCCCGCTCCCGCAAGACCCGCCGCCGACGCCATGGACGGTCCGTCGGCGGCGTGCTCGGCCGCGTCATGGTCATCGCCCTGATCCTGACCGGGGCTTACGTAGCCTGGCTCGATCTGCACGTGCGCTCCCAGTTCGAAGGCCGGCGGTTTTCGGTGCCGGCGCGCCTGTACGCGCGTCCGCTGGAGCTCTACGCCGGAATGCGCCTGACGCCGGCGGCGCTCGAGGAGACGCTGCGCGCGGCCGGCTACCAGGCGCGCGCCGACAGCGGCCGCCGCGCTACCTATGCGCGCCGCGGCGAGACCTTCGACGTGCACACCCGCCCGTTTCCCTTCTGGGACGCCCGGCAGCCGGCGCTGCGCGTGCGCGTGCGATTTGGCGCCGGGCAGGTGAGCGGCGTGCAGGTCGACGGTCGCGAGCGGCCCCTGGTGCGGCTCGATCCGGCGCTCATCGGCCGCATCTACCCGGGCCACCACGAGGACCGCCTGCTGGTGCGCCTCGACGAGGTGCCGTCGGGGCTGGTGGCAGCGCTTCTCAGCGTCGAGGACCGCGACTTCGAGCACCACTACGGCATCTCTCCGCGCGCGATTGCGCGTGCGCTTTTCGCCAACCTGCGCGCCGGGGCGCTGGTGCAGGGCGGCAGCACCATCACCCAGCAGCTTGCCAAGGAGTACTTTCTCAACGGGCAGCGCACCTGGGGGCGCAAGCTCAATGACGCGGTCATCGCGCTCATCCTCGAGGCACGCTACGACAAGGCGGAGATCCTCGAGGCGTACCTGAACGAGGTGTATCTCGGACAGGACGGCGAGCGCGCGATACACGGCTTCGGGCTGGCGGCGCATTTCTATTTCGGGCGCGACCTGGATGCGCTGCGGCTGCCCGAGCTCGCGCTGCTGGTGGCGCTGGTGCGCGGCCCGTCGTACTACAATCCGCGCCGTCATCCGCGCCGCGCCCTGGCACGGCGCAACCTGGTTCTCGAGCAGATGCGTGCGCTCGGCATCATCAGCGCCGCGCGCCTCGAGCGCGCCCGCGCGGCACCCCTTGGCGTGATCGCAGCGACGCGCGCGCGCTTCCGTTACCCGGCTTTCATCGATCTGGTGCGCCGTCAGCTGCGCCGCGACTACCGGGACGAGGATCTGCGCGGGGACGGCCTGCGCATCTTCACGACGCTGGATGTGCACACGCAGCGCATGGCCGAGCGCGCCCTCGAGCGGCGCATCGCGCGACTCGAGCACGCCGGCGGGCGGCGCAGCGGCGCTCTGCAGGGTGCCGTCATCGTCACATCACCGCAAAGCGGCGAGGTGCTCGCGGTGGTCGGTGGGCGCGACGAGCAGCGCGCGGGCTTCAATCGCGCCATCGACGCGGTGCGCCCGGTCGGCTCCCTGATCAAGCCGGCGGTTTATCTGGCCGCGCTCGAGCAGCCGCGCCGCTATACCCTGGCGAGCCCGTTGCTCGACGAGCCGGTCGCCGTGCGCGCCTCCACGGGATCGGTGTGGCGGCCGAAGAATTACGACGACACGGCCCACGGGCGCACCTCGCTCTACGAGGCGCTGGTGAAATCCTACAACCTCGCCACCGTCAGACTCGGCATGGAGGTCGGGCTCGACGAGGTCACGGAGAGTCTGCGCAGGCTCGGCATCGAGCGGCCGTTGCAGCCGTTTCCCTCGTTGCTACTCGGTGCTGCGGAGCTCTCGCCGGTGGAGGTCACGCAGATGTATCAGACGCTGGCGGGCGGCGGTTTTCGCGTGCCGGTGCGCGCCATTCGCGAGGTGACTTCGGCGCGCGGTGAGCCGTTGTCGCGCTACCCGCTGTCGGTGCGGCAGGCCTTCGAGCCGGCACCGGTGTTCGTGCTGGTCGAGGCCATGCGCGGCGTCATGAGCGAAGGCACCGGACGATCGTCGCGGGCGCGTCTCGGCGCCGGCGTCGCCGCCGCCGGCAAGACCGGCACCACCGACGACCTGCGCGACAGCTGGTTTGCGGGTTTCACCGAAGATCGGCTCGCGGTGGTGTGGCTCGGCCACGACGACAACACACCCGCCGGGCTGAGTGGTGCCGACGGCGCGCTTCAGGTTTGGATCGACATGATGAAATCGCTCAAGCCGCGCTCGCTGGCGGCGCGGGCGCCGAGTGACGTGGAATGGGCGTGGACGGACCTGCGCCAGGGACGCACCACGCGCAGCGAGTGCCCCGGAAGCGTGCGCTTTCCCTACGTGCGTGGCTCGCAGCCGCCGGTCGGCCAGTGCGGCGAGTGGCGAGCCGAGCGGGTCGGGGCGGTCCCCGGCTGACGCCCGCCGATTCGAGTGGCATGGGCGCAAAGGGCAAGGGCAGCAGCCAACGGCGGTCGCGGCTTGCGGCGCTCGCTGGCGTGGTCTCGCTGGTGGCGTGCACGGGCGGCGGCACGCCGGCTCCGACAGCGGCGCGCAGCACGGCGGGATCGGTGCATGCCGGCGGCGCGGCGCCCTCCGGCACCGCCAGGGTGAGCGCCGGCTCGGAGGTCGGCGAGAGCGACTGGACGGCGACGGTTCGCCCGCTCGGCGAGCCGGACGAGAGCACCGCCCGCGCGCTTGCCGGTCAAGGCGGCGCCGCGCCGGCCGCGCAGAGTGTCGCGCAGAGCAGCGCTTCGGGCGGCTCCTCGAGGCGCGTCAATCCGGCGGTCGTGAGTCTTTTGAATGCCGCCAATGCGCACTCCCGGAACGGCGACCACCCACGGGCCGCAGCCAGCCTCGAGCGCGCCATCGCCATCGAGCCGGACAACGCCTGGCTGTGGCATCGCCTGGCCGTTACGCGGCTCGCCGAAGGCCGCCTGGATCAGGCCGCCGGCCTGGCGGCGAAGTCGAACGCCCTGCCGGGCGCGGATCGCGGCCTTCAGGCCGACAACTGGCGGATCATCGCCGAGGTGCGTCGCCGTCAGGGCGACGCGGACGGCGCCGCCGCGGCCAAGGCCGAGGCGCGCCGGCTCGCCCAGTGAGCCGTCAGTCGCGGGGCTCCTCGAAGTCCTGGGTCGTGTAGCGCCAGGCGCCGTAGCCTTCGCCGGCGGCAGGCATGCCGGCCTTGCTTTTCAACGCAGCGAGAAAGTCCCGCGGCTCGGAAATCGACGACCACACCGCCGGTAGAAAGGTCGCGCGCTGCTGCCCGAGCGCGATGAGCAGCCCGTGGGTGCCCGGCTCGAGGGCGGCCAGAAGCTGCGATTCGGTCTCGAAGGCCACCGGCTGCAGCGCGGAGAGTATCGAGATGTGAATGTGCAGGGCCGCCACCTCGTGGCGGCCGACGGGGATGAAGCGCGCGTCGGAGAACGCCGCCCCGAACGCGTGCGAGGCCACGTCGCTGACCAGGGGCTGGTGCGCGTGCAGGCTGCCGATGCAGCCGCGCAGCGCGCCGCCGAGGTGGAGGGTGACGAAGGAGCAGGCGATGGCGCGCAGCGCCTCGGGGTAGTGCTCCGGCGCCAGCACCGGTGCCCGGGCATGCGCGGCGCCGTGTGCGATGGCCTCGCGCGCCACCTCGAGCAGCGTCCTCTGGCCGCCCGGGTCTATGCTCATGTCAGGGCGTAGGCGCCGTAGCCGACCACCCGTGAACGATCGCCGGCGGTGTCGCCGGAGTTGCGCAGATCCAGCGTCGTCACGTCGTGGCCGCGCCCATCCGCTACCCGCAGCAGGCCGTTGATGACGCGGCAACCGCACGCCTGCTCAGGCCCGATGTCCTGTGCACAGCGCTCGATGGCGAGCGTCGTCTCGCGATCGACGCGATTGGCCGTCTCGTAGTCGAGGAAGTGGCTCAGATCCGAGCTCGCCACCACCAGCGTGTCATCCCGATCCCAGAATGTCTCGATGACCTGCGCGACATCCGCGGGGCCCGCGTCGCCGACCACCAACGGAATGAGCCGAAAGTCATCGAGGGCGGCGCGCAGGAAAGGAAGATGGACCTCGAGGCTGTGTTCCTGGGCGTGAGCCTCGTCGAGGACGCCCACCTGGGGCAGCGCCAGCAGCCGGCGGCACGCGTCGATGTCCACGTCGACGTCACCGAGCGGCGTCGCGAAGCGCGCGGCGCTGGAAAGCGCCAGACCCCGGAAGGCGACCCGGTGGCTCGGGCCGAGCAGCAGCACCTTGCGCGTGGTGGCGCGCCGGGCGGCGAGCTGGTTGTAGGCGGTGGCCGCGATGGGCCCGGAGTACACGTAGCCGGCATGGGGTGCGATCAGGGCCCGCGGCTCGGTGCGCGCGGCCGGCGCCGCCGCCAGCAGCGACTGCACCATGTGCGCGAGCTCGCCTGATTCACCTGGATAGAAATAGCCGGCGACGGCCGCTGGCCGGACTCTGGGCACGCTTGAATTCCGCTGGGATCGAACCTATCTAATGAATTATAGCCGCTGAACCCCTGGCTCCGATCGTGAAGCAAGCCGCGAATTTCATGACCGATACCGTGCCCACGGACTACTGGCACCGCCTCGACGACGGGCGCATCCAGTGCGATCTGTGCCCGCGCGCATGCAAGCTGCGCGAGGGTCAGCGAGGGCTTTGTTTCGTGCGCGCCCGCGAAGGCGATGCGGTGGTGCTGACGACCTACGGGCGCTCGAGCGGCTTCTGCGTCGATCCCATCGAGAAGAAGCCGCTCAACCACTTCCTGCCGGGCACGCCGGTGCTCTCCTTCGGCACCGCCGGCTGCAACCTGGCCTGCAAGTTCTGCCAGAACTGGGACATCAGCAAGTCGCGCGAGATGGACACCCTGGCCGATCGCGCGAGCCCGGCGACCCTGGCGGCAGCGGCACGGCGACTCGGCTGCCGCAGTATTGCGTTCACCTACAACGATCCCGTCATTTTCATGGAATATGCGCTGGACGCCGCCGAGGCCTGCCGCGAGGCGGGCGTGCGTTCGGTGGCCGTGACCGCCGGTTACATCTGCGAGGAGCCACGCGAGGAGTTTTTCCGGCACATGGACGCCGCCAACGTGGACCTGAAGGCCTTCACCGAGGATTTCTACCACAAGCTGACCGGCGCTCACCTCGAGCCGGTGCTCGACACGCTGCGCTACCTGAAGCACGAGACCGACGTGTGGCTCGAGATCACGACGCTGCTGATCCCGGGCCAGAACGACTCCGAGGCCGAGCTGCACGCGCTCACGCAATGGGTGGCCGGCGAGCTCGGTAACGACGTGCCCCTGCACTTCACGGCCTTTCATCCGGATTGGAAGATGCGCGATATTCCGGCGACACCGCCTGAGACCCTGACGCGGGCGCGCAGCATCGGTCTCGCCAACGGCCTGCGTTACGTCTACACGGGTAACGTTCACGACCGCGCCGGCGGCACCACCTACTGTCATCACTGCGCGGCGCCGCTCATCGTGCGTGACTGGTACGTGCTGCACGCCTGGAACCTGGACGCCGAGGGTCGCTGCACCCAGTGCGGGACGGCGTGCGACGGCGTCTTCGAGGCTGCCCCCGGCGACTGGGGCGCGCGCCGGCTGCCGGTGTCGCTGGCGAGCTGAGGCGTTGCCCCTCCGATGGGGGCGCGCGGGTTGTCAAGCCAACGGCCCGAAGCTAGTATGTGCCGCAACCGGTGCGGGGTGGAGCAGTCTGGCAGCTCGTCTCGTCGGGCTCATAACCCGAAGGTCGCAGGTTCAAATCCTGCCCCCGCTACCACTGTCACGAAGCCCCGGTTACGGGGCTTTTTTTGGCCCTGATATTGGCTAGTGTTGGTGAAAACGCTACAATTATCAGTTGTCTACGAGGAGAGAGGATGTGTAAGTGGGCCGCGCGCCCACTTTTGTTTTGTGGGTCAGTCATGCGCGATACGGGCCATCGATTGAACGACCTCATCGGTCCCGCCGTCGAGGGGCTCGGCTACGAGTTCGTCGGCGCCGAGTACATGCCGCGGCGACGGCAGTCGCTGCTGCGCGTGTATATCGACAACGAGACGGGCATATCGCTCGACGACTGCGCGCGGGTCAGCGATCAGCTGAGCGGGATTCTGGACGTGGAGGATCCCATCGCGGGGTCCTACAGCCTGGAGGTCTCGTCCCCGGGGCTCGACCGGCCGCTGTTTTTCGAGCGCCACTTCGATCGCTATCGGGGTGCGCGGGTCCGCGTGAAGATGGCGGTGCCCGTCGCCGGGCGGCGCAATTTCAAGGGCACGCTGGAAGGCTGCCGGGACGGCGCCGTGATTCTGTTGCAGGACGGCGAGGAGTTTGCCTTGCCGCTCGAGGACATCGGCTCTGCCAGGCTGATTCCCGATGTATGAACGTGCTTCGGTGAGAAATGACTAAAGAAATTTTAGCGGTCGTTGACGCAGTGTCGAACGAGAAAGGCGTGGCCAAGGAGATCATCTTCGAGGCTCTGGAGGCCGCGCTCGCCAGCGCCACTCGCAAGCGTCATCCGGAAGAGATCGACGTGCGTGTCGCCATCGACCGGGAGACCGGCGAATACGACACGTTTCGCCGCTGGGAAGTGGTCGACGACGATGCCGTGGTCATGTCGGTCGACGAGCTGCCCGAGCCCGTGGTCAGCAGCGAGGCGGAGTCCGAGAGCGGCGAGGAGGACGAGGAGCCGGAGGGCCCGCGCCTGTTCTCGGCGAAGACGCAGATACTGCTTAGCGAGGCCGTCAAGGCAAACCCGGGTATCACCAGCGGCGAGTTCATCGAGGAGCCGATCGAATCGGTGGATTTCGGCCGCATCGCCGCCCAGACCGCCAAGCAGGTCATCGTGCAGAAGGTGCGCGAGGCCGAGCGCGCGCAGGTGGTCGAGGCCTACCAGGATCGCGAAGGCGAGCTGGTCATGGGTATCGTCAAGCGCGTCGACCGTGGCAACGTCATCATCGATCTCGGCGGCAACGCCGAGGCGCTGATCGGCCGCGACGAGCTGATACCGCGCGAGCTGGTGCGCCCCGGCGATCGCCTGCGCGGCTATCTGCGCGAGGTGCGCTCCGAGACGCGCGGGCCGCAGCTGTTCGTCAGCCGCACCGCGCCGGAGCTGATGATCCAGCTGTTCACCCTCGAGGTTCCGGAGATCGGCGAGGGGNNCGCGACCCGGGCCTGCGCGCCAAGATCGCGGTGCGCAGCAACGATCCGCGCATCGACCCGGTCGGCGCCTGCGTCGGCATGCGCGGATCGCGCGTGCAGGCGGTGTCCAACGAGCTCGCCGGCGAGCGCGTGGACATCATCCTGTGGGACGAGAACCCGGCCCAGTACGTGATCAATGCCATGTCGCCCGCGGAGGTGGTTTCCATCGTCGTCGACGAGGACTCCCAATCGATGGACGTGGCCGTGGACGAGGAGCAGCTCTCCCAGGCGATCGGGCGCGGCGGCCAGAACGTGCGGCTGGCGAGCCAGCTGACCGGCTGGGAGCTCAACGTGATGACCGAGCTGCAGGCGCAGGAGAAGAGCGAGGCAGAGAGCGACCGCGTATTGAAGCTGTTCATGGAGAAGCTCGCGGTGGACGAGGAAGTGGCGACGATTCTGATGCAGGAGGGGTTTGCCGGCATCGACGAGGTTGCCTATGTGCCCGAGGCGGAGATGCTCGCCATCGAGGAATTCGACGCGGACATGGTCAAAGAGCTGCAGTCGCGTGCACGCGATGCGCTGCTGGCGAGCGAGATTGCGAGCGAGGAGGGCATTTCCGACGCGCCGCCCGCCGAGGATCTGCTGGCGCTCGAAGGCATGGACAGCGACCTTGCCGCGACGCTTGCCCATCGCGGTGTCATCACTCGCGAAGATCTGGCCGAGCAGTCGATCGGCGATGTCCTCGATATCGCCGACATCGGCGAACAACGGGCCGGAGAACTGATCATGAAGGCGCGCGAGATCTGGTTCCAGGACGAGAGCGCGAGCGCGCCTGAAATCAAAGCAACGACCAGCTCGGGTAGCTAGAGGTAAGTCGATGTCGGAAGTCACGGTTAGAGAGCTGGCGGAGGTGGTGGGAATCCCCGTGGATCGCCTGCTCGTGCAACTCGGCAAGTCCGGGTTGCCGCATACCGATGCCGATCAGCGACTCAACGAGCAGGACAAGGCCCAGCTCCTCGGTCACCTGAGGCAGCTGCACGGGTCGGGCGAATCCGACTCGGCGGCGCCGCGCAAGATCACGCTCAAGCGGAAATCCGTCAATGAGCTGAAAGTGTCGTCCCAGGGTCGCAAAAAGACCGTGACAGTGGAGGTGCGCAAGCGCCGCACCTACGTGCGCACTCCCGAGAAGCCCGCGGCCGAGGCCGCGCCGCCGGCCGCGGCGGACGAGTCCGAGCGCATGGAGGCCGCCAAGCGCGCATTGCACGACGAGGCGAAGCGCCGCCACCAGGAGCTCGACGAGCAGCTGCGTGCCGAGGAAGAGGTACGCGAAAGAGAGCAGACCGAGCGACAGCGCCAGGAGCAGGAAAGGCGCAAGACCGCGGCCGAGGAGCGCGCCCGCGCGAAGGAGCTCGAGAGGGATGAGGAGCCGCAAACCGGCGCCCGCCCGGCAGCTCCAGAGCGCCCACGCGCAGCCGGCACCGGGGAGACGAGGCGCGCCGACGTCGAGGCGAAGATCGCCGCCGAGCAGGCCGCGGCCGTCTCGGCGAAGAGGGGCGAGGTGCGCAGGCCCGAGCGCGGGGCGAAAAAGTGGGAGCGTCCCAAGCATGCGCGCGCCGAGCTCCACGTGGCGAGCGAGAAAAGCGGTCGACGTCGCAAGAAGCCCAAGGCGCGCCCCGTCATCAAGGCGTCACCGACTCGGCACGGTTTCGAGCTGCCGACCGCGCCGGTCGTGCGCGAGGTTGCCATTCCCGAAACCATCTCGGTATCGGATCTCGCTCAGCGAATGTCCATCAAGTCCTCGGAGCTCATCAAGGCCATGATGACCCTGGGCTCCATGGTGACCATCAATCAGGTCATCGATCAGGAAACCGCTGCCATCGTCGTCGAAGAGCTCGGCCACAAGCCGGTGATGCTCAGAGAAGAGTCCGTGGAGGACGACCTGCTGCAGGAGCGCGAGGAGGAGAGGGAGCTGCAGTCGCGCTCACCGGTGGTGACGATCATGGGGCACGTGGATCACGGAAAGACGTCGCTGCTCGATTACATCCGCCGCACCAAGGTGGCCGACGGCGAGGCCGGCGGTATCACCCAGCACATCGGCGCCTATCACGTCGAGACCGACAAGGGCACCCTCAGCTTTCTCGACACGCCGGGTCACGCCGCCTTCACCGCCATGCGTGCACGCGGCGCCAAGGTGACCGACATCGTCGTGCTCGTGGTTGCCGCCGATGACGGCGTCATGCCGCAGACGGTGGAGGCGATCCAGCACGCCCGGGCGGCGGAGGTGCCGATCATCGTCGCGGTCAACAAGATCGACAGGCCTGACGCCGATGCGGAGCGCATCAAGCAGGATCTGGCGAATCACGAGGTGATCCCGGAAGCATGGGGCGGCGACACGATCTTCGTGAACGTGTCTGCAAAGACCGGCGAGGGCGTGGACGAGCTGCTGGAGTCCATCCTCCTGCAGTCGGAGGTGCTCGAGCTGCGGGCGCCGCGCACCGGGCCGGCGCGCGGTGTCGTCATCGAGTCGCGTCTGGACAAGGGTCGCGGGCCGGTCGCTTCAGTGCTGGTGCAATCCGGTCTTCTCAAGAAGGGCGACATCATTCTCGCCGGGCAGGAGTTCGGCCGCGTGCGTGGACTGTTCGATCAATCCGGCCAGGAGACCGAGCAGGCCGGACCGTCGATCCCGGTCGAGGTGCTGGGCCTTTCCGGAACGCCCAACGCGGGCGACGATGCCATGGTGGTGCCCGACGAGCGCAAGGCGCGCGAGATCGCTGAATTCCGTCAGGGCAAGGACCGTGAGGTGCGCCTGGCGCGTCAGCAGGCTGCGAAGCTCGACAACGTCTTCGAGCAGATGACCGAGGGCGAGGTCAATGCGCTCAATATCGTCATCAAGGCGGACGTGCAGGGATCGGTCGAGGCGCTTCGTGACGCGCTCTCCGAGCTTTCCATCGACGAGGTGAAAGTCAACGTCGTGACCGCCGCGACGGGCGGCATCAGCGAGACCGATGTCAATCTCGCCATCGCGTCGAAGGCGATCATCATCGGATTCAACGTTCGCGCAGACGCCGCGGCGCGCAAGGTCATCGAGAACGAAGGCGTCGATCTGCACTACTTCAGCGTCATCTACGACGTGATCGATACCGTCAAGCAGGCCATCAGCGGCATGCTCTCGCCGGAAGTGCGCGAGGAAATCATCGGTATCGCCGAGGTGCGCGACGTATTTCGCTCCAAGCGCATGGGGGCGATTGCCGGCTGCATCGTGTCCGAGGGCACCGTTCGGCGCAGCAATCCCATTCGCGTGCTGCGCGACAATGTGGTCATCTACGAGGGTGAGCTGGAATCGCTGCGTCGATTCAAAGACGACGTGAGCGAGGTCAAGGCCGGGACAGAGTGCGGAATCGGCGTAAAGAACTACAACGACGTGAAAGTCGGAGACCAGATCGAGGTCTACGAGCGAACCGTCATCCAGCGCAGCGTCTGAGCGTCGCGCATCCGGCCGAAGGGGCTTGCAGCCGGGCCATGGGCCATTAATGGGCATCAAAGAGTACAGCCGCTCAGAGCGTGTCGCCGATCAGATTCAGCGTGAAGTGGCGGAGATCATCGCGCAGGAGCTCGAAGATCCGCGCGTGCAGCGGGTGACCGTATCCGGTGCCTCGGTCTCGAAAGACCTTTCAAACGCGACCCTCTACGTGACCCTGCCCGCCGACGCTGACGTCGAGCGAGCCCTCGAAGGCCTCAATCGCGCCTGCGGGTTCGTCAGGCGGCGATTGGGCCAGCGGGTGCACATGCGTTACGTCCCGCGGCTTCGTTTCAGCCACGACGTCACCCTGGAGCGGGCGACCCGTGTCGGTGAGCTCATCGATGCGGCCAAGCGCGGCGACCGGGAGACCGGTGACGCCGCCGGCGAGGATTCCTAGCGGTGGGCCGGCGACGCAGGCACGGGCGTGACCTGACGGGTATCGTGCTGCTGGACAAGCCGGTCGGCGTGGGCTCGACGGAGGTGCTGCAGCGGGTCAAGAATCTCTTCCAGGCACGCAAGGCCGGCCATACCGGCAGCCTGGATCCGCTCGCGAGCGGCTTGCTGCCGCTTTGCTTCGGCGAGGCGACCAAGATTTCCGGCTTTCTGCTCGAGGCCGACAAGCGGTATCGCTCGACTTTCCGCCTCGGCGTAGTCACGAGCACCGGGGACGCCGAAGGCGAGGTGCTCGAGGAGCGCCCGCCGCCGCAGCTCGATCGGGAAGCCATCCTGGAGGTGCTCTCCGAGTTTACCGGCGAGATCGATCAGGTGCCGCCCATGCACTCGGCCATCAAGCACCAGGGACAGCGTCTTTACAAGCTCGCCCACCAGGGGCTCACCGTGGAGCGAGAGCCGCGCCGCGTGACCATCCACCGCCTCGAGCTTCTCGGGCACGGCGAAGGATGGCTTCGGGTGGAGGTGGATTGCTCCAAGGGCACCTACATCCGGACTCTCGCCGAGGATGTCGGCAAGCGCATCGGCTGCGGCGCGAGCGTCGAGACGCTGCATCGTCTCGGCGCCGGGCCTTTCGACGCCGAAGACATGGTGCCGCTCAGCGAGCTCGAGGCGCGCGCCGAGAAAGGGCTCGCATGCCTCGACGAGGTCCTGCTGCCGATCGAGTCGGCGGTGGCGCACTGGCCCGGGGTCAGCCTGCCCGAAGGGGTCGCGTATTACCTGCGCCGCGGCCAGCCGGTGCTCGTGCCTCACGCCCCCACGCAAGGCTGGGTGCGGATATTCACCGGCGGGGATCGCTTCGTCGGTGTCGGCGAGGTCCTCGACGACGGCCGCGTGGCGCCACGGCGGCTCATGAGCGCGGGCTGAAAGCGATTCGGAATCATGTATTTATGGCCGGGTGCGATGGCCGCCCCGGCCTTGTTCGGGCACCAGCGTGAGAGTAGAATACGCGGGCTAAAATTGGAGCAAAGGAAAGATTGAGCGATGTCGATTAGCGTCACGCAGAAGCAGGAAGTCGTCAGCGAGTACCAGCGCACCGCCGGCGACACCGGATCCCCGGAGGTTCAAGTGGCGCTGCTGTCGGCACGCATCCAGAATCTGACCGATCACTTCAAATCGCATATTCACGATCACCATTCCCGCCGGGGCTTGCTCAAGATGGTCAGCCAGCGACGCAAGCTCCTCGATTACCTGAAAAAGAAAGACGTCGATCGCTATCGCGATCTCATCACGCGTCTGGGTCTCCGCCGGTGATGTCATCACCGATGGTGACATCCGGCAAGCCAACATTCCGTCAATGATTCCGTCGCCGGCCAGGGGTCGAGCGATTCAGGACGCATCGAGCGTACATTCCAAAGGCAAGATATGAGTTCCATCAAGAAGTCCGTGCGTTACGGCGCCCACGAGCTGGTTCTCGAGACCGGCGAGATTGCCCGACAGGCATCCGGTGCCGTGCTCGCCAGTCTCGGTGACACGGTCGTGCTGGTCACGGCCGTCGGTGACATCAACTCCGATCCCAATCGCGGTTTTTTCCCGCTCACCGTCAACTACCAGGAGAAGACCTACGCCGCCGGCAAGATTCCCGGCGGTTTTTTCAAGCGCGAGGGGCGCCCGAGCGAGAAGGAGACGCTGACCTGCCGGCTCATCGACCGGCCGCTGAGGCCCTCCTTTCCCAAGGGCTTCCGGCACGAGGTGCAGGTTATCGCCAACGTGCTGTCATTGGATCCCGAGGTCGACCCGGACGTCCCGGCCATGATCGGCGCCTCGGCGGCGCTGTCGCTCTCGGGCATGCCTTTCAACGGGCCCATCGGTGCGGCGCGGGTCGGCTACATCGACGGCGAGTTCGTCTTGAATCCCACCTTCACGCAGCTCGAGGAGTCGGCGCTCAATCTGGTTGTCGCCGGCACCGAGAACGCGGTGCTGATGGTCGAGTCGGAAGCCAATGGACTCAGCGAGGGCGTCATGCTCGACTCCGTGCTTTACGGCCACGAGCAGATGCAGGCCGTCATCGGTCTCATTCGCGAGCTCAAGGCGCAAGCGGGGCATCCCGAATGGGGCTGGTCGCCGGAGCCGGACGACGCGGCGCTGGCCGATCGCGTTGCCGAGGTAGCCACCCACCCGATCAGCGAAGCGTACCGTGTGCCGGAGAAGCTCAAGCGGCAGAAACAGATCTTCGATGTGCGCAGCAAGGTCATCGAGGACCTCGCCGGTGGCGAGGACAGCCAGTGGCAGGAGAGCGAGGTCGTCGCGGCCTTCGCGGGTCTGGAGAAGAAGATCGTGCGCGGCTGGATACTCGCCGGCGAGCGACGCATCGACGGCCGCGATACGGCCTCGGTGCGTGACATCACCACCCGCGTCGGCGTGCTGCCGCGCACCCACGGCTCGGCGCTGTTCACGCGCGGCGAGACCCAGGCGCTGGTGGTCACCACGCTCGGCACCGGCCGCGACGCGCAGATCATCGATGCCATCGAGGGCGAGCGGCGCGAGCCGTTCATGCTGCATTACAACTTCCCGCCGTTCTGCGTCGGCGAGACCGGCCGCGTCGGATCGCCGAAGCGGCGCGAGATCGGCCATGGCCGTCTCGCCAAGCGCGGTATCGTGGCGGTCATGCCGGACCTGGCCGAGGAGTTTCCCTACGTCGTGCGGGTGGTCTCGGAAATTACCGAGTCCAACGGGTCGAGCTCCATGGCGAGCGTGTGCGGCACGAGCCTGTCGCTGATGGACGCGGGCGTGCCCATCAAGGCGCCGGTCGCCGGCATCGCCATGGGCCTCATCAAGGAGGGCGACAAGTTCGCGGTGCTCTCGGACATCCTGGGCGACGAGGACCATCTCGGCGACATGGACTTCAAGGTGGCCGGCACCCGCGACGGCGTCACGGCGCTGCAGATGGATATCAAGATCGACGGCATCACCCGCGAGATCATGCAGAAGGCGCTCGATCAGGCCCGCGAGGGACGGCTTCACATCCTCGAGGAGATGGCCAAGACCATCAGTGAGCCCCGATCCGAGATGTCGGACTACGCGCCGCGCATCATCAGCATCAAGATCCACCCGGACAAGATTCGCGACGTCATCGGCAAGGGCGGTGCCACGATTCGCTCGATCACCGAAGAGACCGGCACCACCATCGATATCACCGACGACGGCACCGTGAAGATCGCCTCGGTGGACAACGCGGCGGGTCAGGAAGCCAGGCGCCGCATCGAGCAGATCACTGCTGACGTCGAGGTGGGCATGGTCTACGAGGGCCGTGTCGCCAAGCTCATGGACTTCGGGGCTTTCGTGAACATCCTCCCGGGCAAGGACGGTCTGGTGCACATCTCCCAGATCTGCGAGGAGCGGGTCGAGAAGGTCAGCGACAAGCTGAGCGAAGGCGACCGCGTGCGGGTCAAGGTCCTCGAGGTGGATCGTCAGGGACGTATCCGCCTCAGCATGAAGGCGGTCGGCGCCAACTAGCGCCGACTCCGCGCAAGAACCGGGGCGCCGGCAAATTCTCCGGCGGCTCCGTCCCCCATGGCTTCCTGCTAGACTGGCACGCGTGCCGATGCCCCGGAGGTGCTCGATCATGGACCACCTGCGGTCCGTCGCGGGTTTGATGCTGGTCTTGCTCGCAACGTCGTGCAGCGACGACCGACCGACGCTCTATCAGTCGGCAAGCGAGGGAAAGCTTGCGCAAGTGCAGCAATTGCTCGCCGAGGGCGCCGACATCGATGAGCGGCCGCCGGGCGGATTCACGCCGCTGCATGCGTCCATCATTCACCACCACGCGAAGGTGACGCGCTATCTCATCGATCGAGGCGCCGACGTGAATGTCGCAGCCGTTTACGGAGTGACGTCGCTGCACCTGGCCGTGGACGCGGACACGGTGCGGCGGCTTCTCGAGAAAGGTGCGCGTGTGGACGCCTGGTCGGAGACCCGCGGCACACCGCTGCACGCCGCGGTCGACGGTAACTCGACCGAAGCCGTGCGATTGCTGCTCGAGTCGGGCGCCAGGCCGGATTCGGGCGACGTCAACGGCAGCACGCCGCTGCACCATGCGGCGGGCAATGGCCGCGCCGACGTGGTCGCGATGCTGGTCACCTGGGGCGCGAGCGTCGACTTCGTCAACGCGCAGGGATACACCCCGCTGCACTGGGCGGCGGGCAATGGTCACGCCGACGTGGTCGCGTTTCTCATCGACTCGGGGGCCGATCGGGCCGTGAAGAGCGCGACCGGTCTCACGCCGTACGAACTCGCGCGCACCAAGGGCCGCGCTGGCGTAGCGCGCATGCTGGCGATCGAAGCGCAAGGTGCGTCATGAGCGGTAGCCGCTTCAGCTTGTACGAGAACCCGCAGGTCTCCACGGCCGAGTCCCCGCCGCAGGCATGCGCGGACGTGCTGAGACCGCAGGACTGCGCCCGCGCCTCGGCGGAGATCCGCAGCTGGCCGGGTTATCGGGCGACACCGCTTCGCTCGCTCCCGGGCCTGGCCGGGGCGCTCGGCATCGGCGAGCTGCTCTACAAGGACGAGTCCGATCGCTTCGGGCTCGGCAGCTTCAAGGCGCTCGGCGGTGCCTACGCCGTGTATCGCCACCTGGTTCGGGCGCTCGCGGCGGCAGACGTGCCGCAGCCGATCAGCGTCTCCGATCTCATGGCGGCCAGACATGCGGACAAGGTCTCCAGGCTGACGGTGGCCTGCGCGACCGACGGCAATCACGGCCGCTCGGTGGCCTGGGGTGCGAAGCTGTTCGGCTGCGGCTGCGTCATTTTCCTGCACCCCCACGTGAGCGATGCCAGGGAAGCCGCCATCGCATCGTACGGCGCGCAGGTGGTGCGCACCGAGGGCAACTACGACGACTCCGTCGCGCGCGCGGCGGAGGAGGCGCGCAAGAACGGCTGGCAGGTGATATCGGATACGTCCTACCCGGGCTACACGCAGATTCCCGGCGAGGTAATGTGCGGCTACACGGTGATGATCGACGAGATCATCGACGACAGGGCGGGCGCGCCACCGCCGACCCACGTGTTCGTGCAGAGCGGCTGCGGGGGGCTTGCGGCTGCGGTGTATGCGCCGCTGTGGCGGCACTACGGTGTATCGCGTCCGCAGCTCGTCATCGTCGAGCCGCACAATGCCGCCTGCCTGTACGCGAGCGGTGTGGCCGGGAGCTATGTGGAGGTCGGCGGCGATCTGGATACGGTGATGGCGGGCCTCTCATGTGGCGAGCCGTCCCTGCTCGCATGGCCGCTGGTGGTGGCGGGCACGCATTATTTCATGCGCATCGATGACGACACGGCGCTCGCCACCATGCGACGACTGGCCGCGGGGGAGCGCGGCGACACGCCCGTGGTCGGCGGCGAGTCCGGTGTCGCCGGCCTCGCCGGACTGCTGGCGCTCGTCGAGGACGGCGACGCCGCGCGTCGACTGGGGCTCGACGAGCGGGCGCGCGTGCTGGTATTCGGCACCGAGGGCGACACCGATGCGCAGCTCTACACGCGCATCGTCGGGGAGAGCGGCGACGCGGTGCGCGCGCGCCAGTGATGGCGGGCGACGGAGCGGTTTGTCCATGAGCGATAGCGAGCGGCGGGATGCCGAGGAACGCAAGGCGAAGGCGTTTCTCGAAGACGCCTACTCCCTCGAGACCGAGGCGGACATGCTGGCTTTCTACGATCGCTGGGCCGACGAGTACGACGCCCAGCTCGAGCGCGGCTTGCGCTACCTCGCACCGCAGGCGCTGGCCGAGGCGCTCGCGCGACACCAGCCGCGCCGCGACGCGCCGATCCTCGACGTTGGCTGTGGCACCGGGCTCACCGCCGGCTGCCTGAGAGCCCTCGGCTACACCGTCATCGACGGCATCGACCTGTCCCGCGCCATGCTGCGCAAGGCCGAGGAGAAGGGTGTCTACCGCCGGCTCATCGAGGCCGATCTGAACGCCAGGCTGCCCATCGACGATGGCAGCTACGCGGCCGCCGTGTCGACGGGCACCTTTACCCTCGGCCATGTGGGCGCGCAGCCCATCGACGAGGTGCTGCGGGTGCTCGCGCCCGGCGCCGTTTTCGCCTGCACCGTGCACGCCGCCATCTGGGAGAGCCGGGGCTTTGCCACGAAGTTCGCCGCGCTCGAGGGAAGCGGCGCCCTGCGGGTCCTCGAGGACGCCGTCGGCTGCTTCTTCGAGGGCAGCGAGCCGGCCGCCCGCTACTGCGTATTCGAGCGCCGTGGAACCTNNCGAGGACGCGATCCCGCGCAAGCGTGCGCCGACGACGGGCGCGCCGCCATCAGTGCACGCGGACCTCCAGATAGCGTCCCGCGCGGGTGCGAAAGCGCCAGCGATCGTTACCGGTCGGCTCGAGCGACGTCTCGATGGCGGAGGGCAGCGCCACGTGCGCCATCTCGCGGATACCGTCCGGCGTCCACTCGAGCAGCCGCAGCGCGCGGTGGGATTGATCCGGCAGCAGAAAGCGGTCGCGATCGGTGTAGGGCACGACGCGGCCGAGGCCGAGCTCGCGACTGCCGATGGCGTGCGTGCTGACACCGCCGATCTCGGCAAAACGCGTCAGGGTCGGTGCGGTGTATCGGTACAGGCGCAGTCGGCCGCCGATGTGCGGGGTGGCCACCAGCGCGATGTCGAGACGGCCATCGCCGTCGAAGTCACCGACGCCGAGGGGATTCAGCCAGCGATAGGACTGGCCGAGAAACGGCGTCATGGCTTTGCGCGCGATGCCATCGCCCGCCACGGCGTAGACCGCCAGCGAGGCGCCGCGTGCCGCATCGGTCTCCACGACCAGGATCTCGTCCTCGCCGTCCCCATCGAGATCGGCCAGTCGCGGCGCCAGATCCTCGAAAACCCGCGTCGCCGGCAGCGTGTGCACGAGCATCCCGCCGCCGCGGGTCTCGACGGCGAGCTGCGAGGCCTCGATGCCGTCGCCGAGAACGGCGTGGTCGTATCGGGACGTGGGACCGGCAAGCCATGCGGCGGCGATGTTCGCGCTGCCGCGCGCGACATGGCTTCCGGGCAGCTGGTCCGGTCGGCGCTCGACGGTGGCCGCCGGCTCCGGCGGCTCGGCCTCGTGGAGCTCGAGCACGGCGCTGGCCGCGGCCGCGCTCGACACGGCCGCCAGCGCGACGCACATGGCGATGGGCGCGATCACGGTGAAAATCGCTCGAAGGCTTCGGCGAAGTCCGGGTGCCAGCGCGACAGCGCCGGACGGTTGTCGATAATGTCTCCGGCAGCCCAGAGAATGCGTTTTCTGTCCATCTCCGGGGTTGTCTCGTCGTCGGGGCACAGAATGTAGAAGTCGCCGCGCTCGAGGGCGGTCATCATGACGTCGATGACCTGGTCGGGCAGCCACGCGCCCGGTGCGTGCGCACGCTTGCCGGTGGTGGTCCAGCCGGGGATGAGCAGATGGGCCGATATCCGGCAGTCGTCGCGATTGCGAAGCTCGTGCTGCAGACACTCGCTGTAGGCTTTGACCGCCGCTTTGCAGACGTTGTAGGCGGGTTTTCCCGGCGGATTGGTGATGCCCTGCTTGGAGCCCGTGTTGACGATCATCGACGCCGCCGTCTGTTTCAGCATCGCCGGCAGGAAGCACTGAACACCGTTGATGACCCCCCACAGGTTGACGTCGATGGCCCGCCGCCATTGGTCGTACTGATCCCAGCAGTGCCCCGTGGTGCGGGTCACGGCGTTGTTCATGAGCAGCCCCACCTCGCCGAAGGCTTCGAAGACGGTGTCCCGCAAAGCTTCCATGTTGGCCATGCTGGCGACGTCGGCACGCACCGTTATCACGTCGCTGCGCTCGGCGAGCGCGGCCACCTGCTCGCGCGCGGCCTCGAGCTCCGCGGCGTCGATATCGACCATGCACACCTTCATGCCGCGCTCGGCGAAGCGCCGGCAGGCGGCGAGACCGATGCCGCTCGCGGCGCCCGTGACGACGGCGCTGCGGCCGGGCTCGAGTGCAGATTGAGTCATGCGAAGAACCTCCTCGGTTGTCGATCAATCCAGGTGCGTGGCGAGGAACGCCGGAATGCGCTCCTCGAGCCAGTAGCGCGGACGCCACGGCAGGCTTCCGTGAACGAAGCCCACATGGCCGCCATGGGCACTCAGCTCGAGCCGCGCGCTCGGGGAGAGCTCTTCGCGGCGCGGCACCGCGTCCGGGGTCATGAACGGATCGTCCTCGGCGTGCAGCATCAGCGTCGGCACCCGAATGCGCTGCAGATACTGGCGGCTGCTCGCCCGCGCGTAGTAGTCGTGCACGTCCCTGAAGCCGTGCAGCGGCGCGGTGACGGCGTCGTCGAATTCCCAGAAATCGCGGCTGCGCTGCGCGCGGGCGAGATCGATGGGGCTCGCCGTGTGCGCGAACTTGCGCCCCAGCTTGCGGCGCAGCTCGCCAATCAGCCGGCGCTGGTAGATGCGCGACAGACCGCTGGTGAGACGATCGGCGGCGCGTGAAAGGGTGTAGGGAACCGAGACGGCCGCGGCGGCCGCGATCGGTGCTCCGGCGCCGCGCTCGCCGAGCCACTTCAGCAGAACGTTGCCGCCGAGGGAGTAGCCGACGGCGGCCATGACGGGGATGTCGCCCCTGGCGCGGAGCGTTTCGACGACCTCGGTCAGATCGCCGGTATCGCCGGAGTGATAGCTGCGCGGCAGGCGATTGGGCTCGCCGCTGCAGCCGCGAAAGTGCATCAGCACGCCGCGCCAGCGCCGCGCGTGGATCGCGCGCAGAATGCCGCGTGCGTACGGCGAGTCGCTGGATCCCTCCAGGCCGTGCAGCACCAGCACCAGGGGCCCCTCGCTTCGCGGCGTCCAGTCGAGGTCGACGAAGTCGCCGTCTTCGAGCTCGATGCGCTCTCTGGTGAGCTCCAGTGCCGGCGCGCGCCGGAAAAGCGGCGCGTAGAGCGTCTGCAGGTGCCCGGATCTCAGCCACCAGGGCGCTCGAAAGTCGCTGCGCGTCGTCGGGGCGGCGCCGGCGCTCACGGCTCAGCCGGACTCGTCGTGCAAAGAGTAGGGCAGGGTTTCGAGGGTCAGCCGGGAGCCGTCGCGAAGCACGAGGCCCGTGTCGGGCAGATCCTCGGCGATCTCGATGGGCAGCACCGCGAGCACCTGGAAGCCGCCGCCGGGCGCGGCGCGGGCGTTGACGATCTGGGCCTTCGGCGAGGCCGCTTCCCCGGCAGCTTCCAGCGTCTCGCCGGGAGCGACGGCTGCGCTGCCATTCCAGCGCGCCCGGTACATGCGGCGCTTGATGCGCCCCAGGTGCTGGGTGCGGGCAACGATCTCCTGGCCTACGTAGCATCCCTTGGTGAAGCTCACGCCGCCGATGCGATCCAGGTTGATCATCTGCGGCACGAAGGCGTCGCTCGTCTCGGGCCCGATGCTGGGAATACCCGCCTCGATGTCGAGCAGCTCCCAGGCATCGGCGCCGGCGGGTGCTGCCTCGCTGCGGCAGTCGTTCCAGAGGGCATTCAGCGCCGGCGCGTCGCCGAGGATCTCGTAACGCGGGCGTCGCCCGGGTGCGCGGATCACCGTGAGTCCCTCGAGCGAGTGAATGTGGTCGGGTGTCTTCGGCAGGCGGCCGATGCGATGGCGCAGACGGGCCTCGCACCTGTCGCCCACCACGCCCATGCGCATCCACGCGTCGCTGGCGTTCTCGAGAGTGACCCGCGTGCGCAGCACGTACATGCGCAGGCGCGCAAGGGTCGGCTCGATCAGCGACCCCGGAAGCTGAAGCAACAGGCGGTCCGCGTGCCGGAAGACGAGAAAGCACGTCAATACGCGCCCCTTCGGCGAGCACCAGGCGCTGCGCTGGGCGCGATCGGCGCCGACCTCGCCGACGTCGTTGGTGAGCTGTCCCTGGAGGAAGTCCAGCGCGTCTTCGCCGTCGACGGCAATGAGCGCCAGATGGCGCAGATCGAACACCGCGTCGCCCTCGAGGGCGGCCGTGGCCTCGGCGCCGGCGTCGCCGAAGTGTGCGATGCGCGACCCGTCGCCCACCACGTTGGCGGCGTTCAGGTCGGCCGAGCGGATATCACTCATGGCGTTGCACTAGGGCTCGATTTGTCCGCGCACGATGTTCACGATGGCGCGCATGTCCGCATCATCCGGCTCACCGGCGCGCGAGAGCCAGGCGAGAATATCCTGATCGGGCTCGAGAAGCAGGCGCTCGAGCCGGTCCAGATCATCCTCGCCGAGCGAGCGCAGGCCCGAGGCGAGGAATTTCTGCAGCAGCAGGTCGAGCTCGCGCATGCCCCGCCGGCATCGCCAGGCAATGCGTGCGTGGCGCACATCGGATGGCGTCGTAGTCACATTTTTCGCTAAAGGGATCGCGTCACCAGCAGCTTCTTTATCTGCGCGATGGCCTTCGCCGGATTGAGGCTCTTGGGGCAGGTCTTGGTGCAGTTCATGATCGTGTGGCAGCGGTAGAGCCGGAACGGATCCTCGAGCTCGTCGAGGCGCTCGCCGGTGTACTCGTCGCGGGAATCGGCGATCCAGCGATACGCCTGCAGAAGCACGGCCGGGCCCAGATAGCGCTCCGAGTTCCACCAGTAGCTGGGGCAGCTGGTGGAGCAGCAGGCACACAGAATGCACTCGTAAAGGCCATCGAGCCTGGCGCGATCCTCCTTCGACTGCAGCCGCTCCCGGTCGCCGCTGTGCGGAGTCTGGGTGCGCATCCAGGGCTCGATGGAGGCGTACTGGGCGTAGAACTGGGTCAGGTCCGGCACCAGGTCCTTGACCACCGGCATGTGCGGCAGCGGGTAGATCTTGACGTCGCCCTTGACGTCGTCGCAGGCCTTGGTGCAGGCCAGCGTGTTGGTGCCGTCGATGTTCATGGCGCAGGAGCCGCAGATNNGCGGCGGAAGGTCAGCGTCGGGTCGATCTCGTTCTTGATCTTGATCAGCGCGTCGAGCACCATCGGCCCGCAGGTGTCCAGGTCGACCTCGTAGGTGTCCATGCGCGGGTTCTCGCCGTTGTCCGGGTCCCAGCGATAGACCTTGAAGCGCCGGGTGCGTTTCGCGCCGTCGGGCGCCGGGAAGGATTTGCCCTTCTTGACGATCGAGTTCGCGGGCAGGGTGAATTCAGCCATTCACGCGTCTCCGATCAGTAGACCCGGGCCTTCGGCGGGATGACCTTGGCTTCGTTGGTGAGCGTGTACATGTGCACCGGTCTGTAGTCGATGCGCGGCTTGCCGTGGTCGTGCATCCATATCAGGGTGTGCTTCAGCCAGTTATCGTCGTCGCGGGCGTGGGCGCCGCGGCTCTCGGTGCGGTTGCGCGCGGAGTACATGGTCGCCAGGGCCTGGCGCAGCAGGTTTTCGAGCTCGAGGGTCTCGAGCAGGTCGGTGTTCCAGATGAGGCTCCGGTCGTTGACGCGGACGTCGGCGAACGAGTCCCACACCTTGTTTATGAGCTCGACGCCTTCGTCGAGCGTGTCGCCCGTGCGGAACACCGCCGCATGGCTCTGCATGACCCGCTGCATGTGCAGGCGAATATCGGCCGTCGACAGCGAGCCCTGGGCGTTGCGCAGCCGATCGAAGCGCGCGAGGGCCTGGTCCTCGCTGCGCGAGGGCACCGGGGCATGCCGGTCTCCGGGCGCGATGATCTCGGNNCGTGCACCGATACGCAGGCGCATTCGCCGATGGCCATCAGGCCGGGGACCACGTAGTCGGGATTGCCGTCCTTGAGCGTCACGACCTCGCCGTGGTAGTTGGTGGGGATGCCGCCCATGTTGTAGTGCACGGTGGGCAGCACCGGGATCGGCTCCTTGGTCACGTCCACGCCGGCAAAAATTCTGGCGGTCTCCGAGATCCCGGGCAGGCGCTCGTGCAGGACATCGGGCCCCAGATGCTCCAGGTGCAGGAAAATATGGTCCTTGTCGGGGCCGACGCCGCGGCCTTCGCGGATCTCGATGGTCATGGCGCGGCTGAC
>JABAOG010001682.1_pt1 | contig 28792 bp, 22 predicted proteins | sample 7062131 | NCBI WGS metagenome assembly JABAOG01 (sample SAMN14538629, study PRJNA623070) | marine sediment metagenome | biome: marine biome [ENVO:00000428]; feature: marine pelagic biome [ENVO:01000023]; material: deep marine sediment [ENVO:00002113] | place: India: Arabian Sea | collected... | reverse complement strand
TCGGGGCCGCCGCAGTCCACGTCCGTCTCGTTGCCGTTCAGCACCGAGTCCGGGCACATCGGCGCGGCGCAGGTTCCGGCGGTGCAGACGGAGCTCTCGCAGTCGCCGTTGGAGCCGCAGTCCTGACCCGCGGTGCAGCGATCACAGGTGCCACCGCCACAGTCCACCGCGCTCTCCGCGCCGTTGAGCACGCCGTCGTCGCAGGCGGGCGCCGCGCAGGTGCCACCGGTGCAGACGCCCTCGGTGCAGTCGCCGGCGATGGCGCACATCTCGCCGACCATGCAGGGAGCGCAGCTGCCGCCACAGTCCACGTCCGTCTCGTCGCCACCGATGATCTCGTCGGTGCAGGTGGGGGCCACGCAGACTCCGCTCGAGCAGATCTCGGTCACGCAGTCGTCGCCGTCACCGCAGCTGAAGCCCTCCGCGCACGCATCGCAGCTGCCACCGCAATCCACGTCGGACTCGTCCCCGTTGAGCACGCCGTCGTCGCAGGCCGGCTCGGCGCAGCGGCCGGACGCGCAGGTGTTGCTGGTGCAGNNCCGCAGTCCACGTCGGTCTCGTCGCCGTTCTGGGTGCCGTCCATGCAGCTCTCCGGCAGCGTGCAGCGACCATCGGTGCAGACCTCCCCGGACGCGCAATCACTCGCGAGCGTGCAGCCGGGGTCGATGGGTGAGGTGTCCACCGCGCAACCGGTGGCCAGGGCGAGCGCCAGGAGCGCTGGGGCGAAAAGGGTGAAGCGAGCCAAGAATCCTCCAGAGAGGTCGGATGACCGACGGCCGCAGTATACGGGGTCGGTCAAGGGCTGCCCTCATATCCGACGCGTTGACACTTCGCCGCCCGCGCGGGAGCTTTGGGCTCGGTGCTCGACATTCCTCGCATGAACCGAATCCGGCTCTCCGCTCAGCCGCGGGGACAGCGACTCGTGGCGCGAGCCGTGCTGGGGCCCAACTACGCCCTCGCCGGGACGAAAATCGTCTTCGAGAACGAGGAACGGATCCCCGACGAACCGGTGATCTTCGCCCTCAATCACACCGACCGGTACAACTATTGGCCCTTTCAGTACGCGCTCTGGCGCCACCACGGCCGTTTCACCGCCACCTGGGTCAAAGGCAAATACTACGAGAACACCTTCGTCGGCGGGTTCATGGAGCTCATGAACAACCTGCCGACCGTGTCCCGCGGATACATCATCACCCGGGACTTCTTGAGCACCCTCGAGCGGCGGCCAACAGACACGGAATACACGACTCTCAGAGCACGGGTCGACGCCGAGGCCCGCGGCGACGAGCCGCCCGTGAGCGACGGCGAAGCGCCGCGGGAGCTCTTCGAGCGGCCCCGATCGATGCTGGGCTACCCCTTCGACCCCGCGAGCGAGAGCTACGCGCAAGCGATCTGCCACGTCTTCCGGGCGATGATGGGCCGCTTCGTCGAGCTCCACGAAGAGGCCTTCGCGAAGGGGCTCGACATCCTGGTCTTTCCGCAGGGGACCCGCTCGATCCGCCTCTCGAGGGGGCACATCGGGATGGCGCAGGTCGCCCTGCAGTACCGCAAGACCATCGTCCCGGTCGGCTGCAGCGGCAGCGACCAGGTCTATCCGGGATCGAACCCCTTCGCGAAGGGAGGGAAGATCACCTACCGCTTCGGTGTTCCCATCCCGTACGCCGAGATGGCGCCCTTTCACCCCCCGGAGCCCTTCACCCCCTTCGACCTCCGCGACGAGCAGAGACACCGCGAACGCTTCCAAGGCCTCACCGATCTGGTGATGGAGCGCATCGACGGATTGGTCGATCCCGCCTATCGTTTTGCCGACGATGAAGCGTCCGAGGGCGTGACCGGCAGCAATCGCTTCGTCTGACCCCCCACATGTCTTCCCCTTCCACCAAGAGCCACGCGGCCGGCCCGCGCAGCAGTCAGCCGCCCGGCCCCTACCCGGCGCCGCTCTACGCGGCGGTGCACCAGGGACAGCCGGGGGACGTGGCCTTCTACCGACGGATCTGCGCCGGCGCGCACGAGGTGCTCGAGCTCGGTTGCGGCTTCGGCCGTGTCGCGCGGCCGCTCTGTGACGACGGCCACTCGGTGACCGGCGTGGACCTCGACCGGCCGCTGCTGGAGCTCGGCCGCGAGCGCGCCCCGAGGGCTCAGCTGCTCGAGGCGGACNNGGCGGACTTCCGCGAGCTCGACCTCGGCCACCGCTTCGATCGGGTCCTCTGCCCCTTCAACGGGCTCTACTGCCTCACGAGCGAAGGGGACCTGATCGAGACGCTCCGCCGGGTCCGCGCCCACCTGAAGCCGGAGGGGCTCTTCGTCTTCGACGTCTACGACGCGGACGACTTCCATGCCGAAGCACCGTCCGATGGGGACGACATGCCCGAGCTGGTCACCACCGTCGACGCCCTCGGCACCACCTGGGACGTCTTCGAAGCCAGCCTCTGGGACCGCTCGAAGCAGCGGATCGACGCCGTCTACACCCACGTGCCCCACGACGAGCGCGCCCGCGTCAGCGCGACCATCCCGCAGCGTTATCTGCTCAGCCGGGAGCTCGAGCCGCTCCTCGCCGAAGCCGGGCTCACGCTCCTCGCGCTCCACGGCGACTTCGACGAGCGCCCGCACGACGCCAGCTCCCGGCTCCTGATCGGCATCGCCAAGCCCTCGCCCTCGGCCTGAGAGAGGACGCGCAGCCGCCGTTGCCCGCGCGTGGTAGCGTTCGGGCATGGCGCGACATGTCGTGGCAATCGTCGGGGGAGCGGTGGCCGGCTCGGAGGCCGCCGCGCTCGTCGCAGAGAAGGGCGGCATCGCAGTCGTCTTCGAGCAGAGCGCTCGTCCCTACGGCAAAATCGAGGATGGCCTGCCCCGCTGGCACGAGAAGCTCCGGCTCAAGGAGTACGAGCGGATCGACCAGAACCTGACCCACGAGCGGATCTGCTTCGTCCCCGAGACCCGCATCGGCGAAGACATCGGCTTCGAGACGCTCCGCTCGCTCGGTTTCAACGCGGTCATCCTCGCCAACGGCGCCTGGCGGGACCGCCCGCTGCCGCTCGATGGGGTCGACGACTACGTCGAGCGCGGGCTCCTCTACCAGAACACCCTCGTGCAGTGGTTCAACCACGAGCACGAGCCCGGCTATGACGGGCCCCGCTACGAGATCCCCGAGGGAGCGATCGTGGTCGGCGGCGGCCTGGCCTCGATCGACGTGGTGAAGATCCTCTCGCTGGTCACCCACGCGCGAGCGATCGAGGCGTCGGGCCACACGCCCAACATCCTCGCGATGGAGCAGAAGGGCATCGAGGCGTGGTGCGAGCGCGAAGGCGTCCCGCTCCCCGAGGTGGAGCTGCCGACCCTCTACTACCGGCGCACGATGGAAGAGATGCCGCTGGCGAGCGCTCCGCCCAACGCCAGCGAACGGCAGCTGGAGAAGATCCGCGGCGCGCGGGTGAAGATCATGCAGCGGGTGATCGACCGCTACCGGGTCCGCTTCGTCGGCCAGCGCGTGCCGGTCGCGCCCATCATCGAGGACGACCGCCTCGCCGGGCTCGTCTTCCGGCGCACCGAGGGCGAGGGCCGCGCCTTGAAGGAGGTCCCCGGCTCGGACGAAGCGGTGCGCGCGCCGCTGATCGTGAGCTCCATCGGGTCCGTCCCGCTGCCCATCCCCGGGCTGCCCATGCGGGGCGAGCTCTACGACTTCGCGGACTGGGACACCGGGGCGGTCACCGGCATGGAGGGCGTCTTCGGCCTCGGAAACGTCCTGACCGGCAAGGGCAACATCAAGGCCAGCCGACGGAACGCCGCCGAGGTGACCGAGGGAGTCCTCGAGACCTTCCTCGGCGACATCGATCCCGTCGAGACGCTCCACAGCGCCGCCCGCGAGGCCGCGGAGCCGGTGGTCGCCGAGGCGATGGCCGGCACGCCTCTGGAGCGGGCGGAGCGCGAGCCGATCCGCAAGGTCGTCGAGGAGCGCTGGGAGGCGATCGGCTACTCGGACTACGTGACGTGGGCGGAGGCGCACCGCGCGCCGTGAGGGCGGCGATCGAGGCGTCGCTGCGGGGCTCGGCGTGGGCGGCGAAGGCGGACGCGCTCGTCGCTCTCCTCGCGGATGCGTCCATCGACGAGGCGCGGCTCGAGGCCTCCGTACGGGGAGACGCGAGCGGCGCGGCCCGAGGTGGGCGGATGATGATCGAACGGGTGCGTCCCGCGGAGGCGCGCGCGGTGCTCGGCGCGCTCGGTGTGGAGCTCACCGCGGTCGACGAGGCCTTGCTCGAGTGGGCCGAAGCGCACGGGCAGCCGACCATCGTGGGCTGGGACGCCTCCCGCGAGCCGCCGGTGGCGAAGCTCTACGTGAACGCGTCGGACGCGTCCGAGAGCCACCGCCGCTCGCTGGGCGCGCTGCTCGAGGTCGAGCGCGCACCGCACGTGGTGGGCGTGAACCTCGGCGGCGCCGTTCGCGAGACCAAGCTCTACGAGCAGCACGCCGAGGCGCCGGACGAGCTCCCCGCGCCCCTCGAGGGCTGGGCTCGACAAGCCCCGATCGGCGGCTGGGTGGTGTCCTTCGACGCGCCGGCGCTCACCCGCCGCGCGGTCTTCGCCGCGCTCCGGCCCACCGAGGGCGCGCCGGAGCTGAAGACGCTGCCGGGCTGGGGCAACGCGCACATCGACGCCCTGCCCTTCCCCATCGGCTTCGCGAAGTCGGTCGGCTACGACGCCGCGGGTCTCCGGTGGGTGGCCTACGTGAAGCCCCGCGGCGCCGCCCCGGCCGCGCACGATCTGGAGCCGGTGGCGGTCCTGCGATGCGCCGAAGGAGAGCTGGGGATCTTCGTCGAGCCACGGGGCGGCCGCGCCTACCTCGAGGTGGGCGAGCGCGCGCTCTCCTACCGGTTGCGGGAGGGCGAGCCCAGCCGCGCGGCGATCGAGGCCGCGATGCAGTGGGCGGCCGGCGAGGTCGAAGACGGCGGGAGCTGGACCGACCCACCGGTCCCCTGGGAGCGCGTCGATGGGTGAGTCGCTCCCGATCGCCGAGCCGCTCGCCGACCCGCGCCTGAAGGCCGGGCCGAGCGACCGCTACTTCGACTACTGCCTCGAGCCCTATCCGCCGCGGCGACCGCTGACCGATCGCTCGCGCCGCAGCGAGGCCTTCCTCTGGGCGAGCCTGGAGCACGCCGGGCTCCGCGAGCGCATGGAGCCGCCGCTCGAAGCGATCCGCGCCGCGGTCGGTCGCGACCTGACCGTGTGGGGCGTGAAGCTCGACCGCGGCCAGCTCTGGTGGGAGCTCTACTTCTACGACCCGCGAGACGAGCTGCCGGCGAGCAAGGTGGAAGCATTGCGCGAGACGCTGGCGCCCTGGGTGCGCATCACGCCGAAGCTCTCCGGGCAGCGCTACATGATGGTCAGCTTCGACATCGATGGGCCGACCCTCGACCGGGGCACCATCGACCAGGTCGACCTCTACCTGACCGGGACCCCCGAGCACGCGGGGCGCTCCTACGCCGCGGTGGGTGACCCGGCGACCTTCGAGCTGCGGAACACCTACCGCTTCCTCGATCCGAAGCGGGAGATCGACGTGCTGCTGCCGCTCCTGGAGGCGTCGGTCTTCGCGGATCTCTCGGACGAGAAGCGGCTCGCCCAGGCGCTGCTGCCACGCTTCTTCCCCTGCAAGCGGATCTGCGCGGCGAAGAAGCGCGACCGAGACGGCATCTACTTCTCGGGGATCGCCATCGACCAGCTCGCCGACTTCCTCGAACGCTTCGACTACCCGGCGCCACTGCGCGCGCTCGCGACCGAGCACGAGGCGGCCTTCGAGCACCTCAGCTTCGACATCGGCATCGACTATCGGCAAGAGGGCGAGGCGCTGGTGTACCCGAAGTCCAGCTTCTACGGCACCCTGTAGGCCGATGGAGAGCCAGCACGGACGCTTCGAGCCCACGCGCTTCGAGGACCTGACGGTGACGGTGGACTTCCACTGCCACAGCGCCTGCCGCTTCTGCATCGTCCAGGAGGGGATGAACCGCTTCAAGGGCGTGGCCATGGAGCGCTTCCGGGCGGCGGTGGACGACAACGTGAAGCAGCGCCGCTACCGCCGGCTGACCTTCACCGGGGGCGAGGTCGCCCTCGAGAAGCGCCTCTTCGACTTCGTGGCCTACGCGCGCGAGTCGGGCAGCTTCGAGCACATCCGGCTGCAGACCAACGGTCGGCTGATGGCCGACCGCGCCTTCGCGAAGGAGCTGGTGGACGCAGGCATCGACGAATTCTTCGTGTCGCTCCACGGACCGAACGCGGCGGTGCAGGACCACATCTCGCAGCGCCCCGGCTCCTTCGACGAAGCCTGGGAGGGGATGCAGAACCTGAAGGCCCTCGGCGCCACCCTCCTGACCAACACCGTCCTGTGCACCCCGAACACCGCGCACCTGACGGAGATCGTCGAGACCGTCGCGCCGCTCGAACCGCTGCGGATGGAGTGGTGGAGCTACCTGCCGATGGAGGACTTCGCCGACGAGCGCGAGCTGCTCGTGCCGATGGCGGAGCTCATGCCCGCGCTCCGCGCGGCGCTCGACCGAGCCGCCGAGCTCGGCATCGAGACGACCACCAAGTACGTGCCGCGCTGCTTGCTCGGCGAGCACGGCGCCACCCTCGACAACGGACAGCCGGACGTGGTCATCGCCGAGGACTTCTACGAGCCCTACCCGCGCTTCAGCTGCCTCTACGAGGCCAAGTGCGAGCACTCGGAGACCTGCCTCGGGCTCACGCACAGCTACATCTCGAAGTACGGCTGGGAGCGGGACCGGCTCGTGCCGGAGCCCCGGACCACCCCCTGGCGCGAGCCGGTGGACGGCGTCGCCTTGGCGAGCGAGCGGGCCGGCGGGAGCGGCCGAGCGGCGAGCGAGCAGACGCATCCTCGGTGGCGCGCGCTGGTCGCGGGCATCGCCCCCGCCCACGACGCGACGCTGGCCTCGCTGACGCTGGACCGGCGCCGCTGCATCTATCACTTCGAGCTCGCGGAGAGCTCGGTCGACGTGGTGCTCACGGCCCGCACGGCGGACGGTCCCGCGCTGGTCCGCACCCGGAGCTTCGACCTGCACTACCGGAACATCCAGGGTCCGGACCGAGAGCCCCTGGCCGCGCTGGTGCGCGCGGTCGCCGAGGCGGTCCGCGACCGCGACCCGGGCGAGATGAAGCTCGACGAGCGCAAAGGGCTCGTCGGCGCCGAGGCCCTCCGTCGTTCGGCACGGCGCCGCCGAGATGGTTGAGCCGATCCCGCTCCCTGATGGCTCCTACGCTCGTGCCGCACGTCCCCCTTCGCCGCTCGGGCCTCTTCGCCCTCGCTCACGCCCTGCTCTGCTTCCCCCTGCTCGCCCTCGCCTGCGACGACGGCGGCGGCTCGGGCGACCCCCCGGGTGACGACGATCCGGCCATCGACGGCAGCGTGCCGGCGATGGATCTCGGCTCCGACCCCCTCGATGGGGGCCCGCGACCGGACGGGTTCACGCCCGGGGACGACCCGGATCTGGGCAGCGATCCGGGCAGCGATCCGGAGGGGGTGCCGATGTTCGTGGCGCAGGGGCACATGGGTCGGACCACCATCAGCTGCGACGACGGGCGCAGCTGGACCCACGATTCGTCGCTCGACGACTCGGTCCGCTGCTTCTCCGACGGCTTCGACTGCGACCACCACCCCGGCGCCGGCAAGGGGCTGACCTGGTCGCCCCGCAACGGCGGGCGCTTCTTCGCCACCTTCGGCTGGGGACCGGCCGGCAACGTGCAACGCTCGAACGACGGCGTGAGCTGGGATCCGCGCACCGAAGAGACCACCTTCGGCGGCCTCAGCTACGGCAACGACGTGCTCGTCGCCGGCGCCCGCAACGCCCGGATCTCGACCGACGAGGGCGAGACCTTCGGCGACGGCATCGACACCGGTCTCGAGGTCTGGAACGTCCGCCGCGCCGGCTTCGCCGGCGGGGTCCACGTGTTGGTCGGCTCGGACGGGGGCGACAACGACGTCGTCACCAGCAGCGACGGAGAGAGCTGGAGCCGGCCGAGCACCCTCCCCGAGGCCTGCGGTGGCGGCATCCAGACCAGCGGCGGCATCGTCGACGTCGGCGGCGCGATCGTGATCGTCGGCGGTGACGGCACCGCCTGCAGCTCGACCGATGGTGGCGACACCTTCACCGAGGTCTCCATCGGCGCGGACACCGGCGCCCACGCGGTGAGCACCGGCTCGGAGGTCCTGGTCTGGTCCCGGGGCCAGGTGCACCGCAGCAGCAACGGCACCGACTGGACCAGCGAGCCGACCACGCCCAGCGACCTGCAGCTCGGTCCGGTGGCGGTGAGCGACGACGGCACCTTCGTGGCCGTTCGCGGTGGCTGGCAGGTCTGGTACGAGAACCAGGAATTCTATCGCTCGGAGGACGGCGTCACCTGGGAGACCCTGGACGCGAGCAGCTACACCGGCAGCCACCCGATCCGCGACATCCACTTCGGCTACGTCGCCGCCTGCCCGTAGCTAGGTGCGATCACGCCGCTGAAACGGCAAGGAATCCTCCAGCAGCTACTCGCGCTCGATCCGTCCGATCCGAACCCCGAGCTCACGCGGCGGCTGCAGGTTGATCGGCGTGGGCGAACGCAGCCTGCGCAGCTTCCGCGAGTCCACCATGTCCGTGTGTCCGCGCTGTGGGCTCCGGGTCGTCCCGGTGAGCCCGTGAAAGCGCTCGGTGATGCGCTGCTCGAAACTCCTGCTTCGCTCGTCGTCGGGTCCTCTTGCGCTCATCGCTTCCTCCGCTCGAGAGAGGACGTTGCAAGCGGAGGGCCAACCGAATTTCCTCGCAATTGCGGCAGGCGCCAGCGCAACAACTGCACGCCACGCGAAAATATCGACGCCGTCTCTGGCTTGCCGCGGAGCGGGAGAATCGAAGAGGAAGTGTAAGTCGCGGCGGGCGGGCGCGTTGGGTGGGCATGCGACCCACACTTCTCTTCGCTTCCTTTCTGCTTCTCGGCGCCTGCTCGGACGTTCTTGCCGTCGAACGCGGCGAGCTCGAGGGCGAGCTCGGCGCGGTCCGCGACCTCGAGGAGCCCACGCACGTCGGCGCCACGGAGAGCTATACGGGCGGCAGCCGCGTGAGCCTCGCCGTGGAGGCGCCCGACGGCCGCCGACTGATGCTCTTCGTGACCCTCCCCGCCAGCTTCGCCGAGGGCTCCGTCGGCGACGAGTGGGGCCACGGCACCCACTACGTCGAGGGGGAGGCCCGGCCGATCTCCGCCGTGTGGGGCTGCAGCAAGGCGCAGCCGGGCCCCTGGGACATCGACACCGGCGCCGACGGCGGCTCGGTGGTCATCGTTCCCTCGGACACGCCGGGCATGCTCCGAGCCGAGGTGCGCGCCGACTTCCGCCTGGACGACGCCATCGGAGCGATCCCCGCCGGCGAGCTGCAAACGCTGACCGGCAGCTTCGACTTCGTCCCCGGCGGCTAGAAAGGCACGCACTCGCCGGCGTTGGGGCCCGCGAACTGGCAGCGGAACTCCGGCCCGATCATCTGGCAGAAGGCGTCGCCGCCGAAGAAGTCGCAGCGGGGCGCGCAGACGCTGAAGCTCGCCTCGTAGCAGACCTGATCGATGTCGCCGACACCCGCGCAGTCCGCGTCGGTGAAGCAGCGGCAGGTGAAGACGTCGGTGAAGCCGTCGCCGTCGTCGTCGATGCCATTGCAGCACTCGCCGCCGGCGCCGAAGGGTGAGCAGTCGGTGTCTGCGCAGTCGGTGCGACCGTCCCCGTCGTCGTCGAAACCGTTGGTGCACATGGCGGGCCCGATCTCGTTCATCGTGCTGGGCCCCATGTCCGCCGGCAGCCCCATGTCCGGCGTGCAGAACGGATCGAGGGTGCAGACCGGATCGGCGCAGTCGACGCGCCCGTCGCAGTCGTCGTCGACGCCGTTGGTGCAGCTCTCCGGCGCGGGCACGCAGCAGGCCGGGTCGAACGAGCAGGCGGGGTCGGCGCAGTCGGTGAGGCCGTTGCAATCGTCGTCGGCGCCGTTGATGCAGCTGAGCTCCACCGGCTGGCAGGACACGTTGCAGACCGGGTCGGCGGCGCAGTCGGGGTCGTCACAGTCGGTGAGCCCGTCACAGTCCTCGTCGATGGGGACGTCGCAGATCTCCGCGATGCAAATGGAGCAGAGCGGGCTCCCCGTGCAGTCCGAGTCGACGCAGTCGACCTGCCCATCGCAGTCGTCGTCGCGGCCGTTGCGGCACTCCTCCGGCACGCACTCACCGCTGCAGCTCGGCTCGAGCAGACACTCCGTATCGTCGCAGTCGGCCCGACCGTCGCAGTCGTCGTCGACGGCGTTGTTGCAGAGCTCGAAGGGCGCGCAGAGGCTACAGCGCGGGTCCATGGCGCAGTCCGGGTCGTCGCAGTCGACGATGCCGTCGCAGTCGTCGTCCGCGCCGTTGCGGCACGCCTCGGCGAGCGGCACGCAGCAACCCGGGTCGTCGTCGCAGGCCGGGTCCATGCAGTCGGCCAGGCCGTCGCAGTCGTTGTCGCGCCCGTCACCGCAGCGCTCCGGCCGGGGCACGCAGCAGACCGGCTCGTCCACGCAGTCCGGATCGTCGCAGTCGCTGAAGCCGTCGCAGTCGTTGTCCTCACCGTCCCCACAGACCTCGGGCCCGGTCGGCGTGCAGCACATCATGTCGGCGACGCAGTCCGGGTCGGCGCAGTCGGTGAGACCGTCGCAGTCCTGGTCGAGGCCGTCGCGGCAGTTGGTCTCCCGTGCGGTGCACACGTCGCACGCGGGATCGTCGGCACAGTCGAGGTCGTCGCAGTCCACCCGGCCGTCGCAGTCCTCGTCGCGACGGTTGAAGCAGTCGAACTCGAAGGGCGCGCAGCCACACTCGGGCGCGCCGACGCAGTCGGGGTCCGCACAATCGAAGAGCCCGTCGCAGTCGTTGTCGATGAAGTCGCCGCAGAAGAGCTCGGCCGGGTCGCAGCCACCGCAGCGGGGGTCGGCCGAGCAGTCCGGATCGGCGCAGTCGAGGCGTCCGTCGCAGTCCTCGTCGAAGCCGTTGAAGCAGTCGAATTCGAAGTCCGCGCACATGCGGCACTCGTCGCTGTCGAAGCAGTCGGGGTCGCGACAGTCGATGCGACCATCGCAGTCCTCATCGACGCCGCCCCGGCAGCGGGTCTCGCTCGGGAAGCAGACACAGCCCGGTCGGCGAGCGCAGTCCGGATCGGCGCAATCGAAGAGGCCGTCGCAGTCGTCGTCCAGGCGGTCGAAGCACTGGGTCTCGCTCGGCGCGCACATCTCGCAGTCGGGGCTCCCGACGCAGTCGAAGTCGGCGCAGTCGACCCGTCCGTCGCAATCGTTGTCCCGGCGGTCGGTGCAGGAGAATTCGAAGGGAGCGCAGCCGCACTCCGGCGAGCCACTGCAGGCGAAGTCGTCACAGTCGACGAAGCCGTTGCAGTCGTCGTCCCGCCCGTCGCCGCAGAAGATCTCCCGGTCGGAGACCGGAATGCACTCGTCACACTCGGGGCGGCCGAAGCAATCCGGGTCGGTGCAGTCGACGCGACCGTCACAGTCGTTGTCGCGGCCGTCGAAGCAGTCGAATTCGGCGACCGGTCCGAGGTCCGCGCCGGCGCACTCGCAGATCTCCGGGAACGCCCGGCAGTCCGGGTCGGCGCAGTCGACCAGGCCGTCGCAGTCGGTGTCGACACGGTCGCTGCAGGCCATCGGGTCCTGCTCCGGGAAGCACTCGCCGCAGGCGGGGTCGAAGCGACAGTCGGAGTCGGCGCAATCCCGCTGCCCGTCGCAGTCGTTGTCGAACCCATCGAAACAGACCTCCGGGATGCCGGAGCGCACCTCGGGGTTGGCGTCGTCGCAGTCGCCGCCACCGCACTCGAAGGCGAGCTCACCGTCGCCGTCCTGGTCGACCGGGCGGAACTGGCAGCTCCGGGTCGCCTCGTCACAGCGGTCGAGGGTGCAGGAGACGCCGTCGTTGCAAGGGACGGGGGTGGCCGCCGAGCAGCCGCGGGGCGTGCAGACCTCGACCCCGTTGCAGAAGCGTCCGTCGTCGCAACGCGCGTCGACGGGCGTCGACGTGCAGCCGCCGGCGACCTCCGAGCACTCGTCGGCCGAGCAGTCGATGCCGTCGTCGCAGCGCGGGGGCGCGCCGGGCTGGCAGAAGCCACCGACGCAGACCTCGGCGCCGTTGCAGACGAATCCGTCGTCGCAGTCGAAGGCGCCCATGCACGGGACGCGATCGCACCCATCGGGGGTGCAGAGCTCGCCCGGAGCGCAGCGGGAGGAGTCGGGCACGGACTCGCAGCCTCCGCTGGCCTCGACGCAGCGATCGGCGGTGCAGGAGACGCCATCGTCGCACCGGGGCGCGGTCCCGGCGACGCAGGAGCCGCCGACGCAGCTCTCGGCGCCGTTGCAGAACAGGCCGTCGTCGCAGTCGGCGTCGGAGCGGCAGTCCACGACGATGCCGTCCGGGGGCGGCGGTGCGCCGCCGTCGTCGAAACGATCGAGCGACGTGCGCCCACAGCCCATCGCCGCCGCGACGAGCATGGATGCGGCCATCAGCCGGCCCGTGCGCGCTCTGCTCACCCTGATCGTCCTCATCCCTACTCCCGCAGTGGCCCCGAGGGGCCTTTTCCATCAGCTCGATCGTCGCTCTCCGACCGCGACTTTTTCACTCTCGAGGCTATACGCCGGTCACGGTTCGACACAGAAGTCGGCGAACCGGCCCCGAACCAGTACTCCTCTGCAAGTCCGAGGCCCGGTTCCACGGAACACCGATCGCAGTATTTGAGCCAATTCCGGCTGTCGCAACGGTGTCGAGACGCCATTTTCGCGCATCGCCCGAACACCCTTCCAAAGGCGTGCCGTCCGGTCCCGATTGGGGCGTGCCAAGCAGTGCCACCGCCATTGAGATTGCTCATACGTTGGCCGAATGCCCTGCGATCTCGTGCGTTGACGGGCCCGAACCCCTTGACTCCCCACTTGAACTCGGTACACCACGGCCGCGCCAGCGGACCCCCGGTGGTGCCACCCCTAGCCACTCGAGAGCGAGCGCGATGAGCAACGCCATGATCGAGGCGCGGGACCTGTCCAAGAGCTATGGCCAGGTCGATGCCCTCAAGGACGTCAGCTTCGAGGTCAGCCGCGGCGAGGTCCTCGGCTTCCTCGGCCCCAACGGGGCCGGCAAGACCACCACGATGAAGATCCTCACCTGCTTCATCGCCCCCACCGGAGGGACCGCGTCGGTCAACGGCGCGGACGTCTTCGACGACCCGATGGGGGTACGGCGGTCGATCGGTTACCTGCCGGAGAGCACCCCGCTCTACACCGAGATGCTGGTGCTCGAGTATCTCGAGTTCGTCGCGAAGATGCGCGGCTACACCGGCACCGAAGCCCGCAAGCGGATCAAGAAGGCGGTCGAGCAGACGACCCTGGGCGACGTGATCGCCAAGGAGATCCGGCAGCTCTCCAAGGGCTTCCGCCAGCGCGTCGGCCTGGCCCAGGCGCTGGTGCACGACCCGCCCGTGCTGATCCTCGACGAGCCGATGAGCGGCCTCGACCCGAACCAGGCCGCCGAGATCCGCGAGCTGATCAAGGAGATCGGCCGCGAGCGCACGGTCATCCTCTCGACCCACAACCTCGCCGAGGTGCAGGTCACCTGCGACCGCGTGCTCATCATCTCCAAGGGACAGCTCGTCGCCGACGACACGCCGGAGGAGCTGCGCGAGCGGAGCGGCAAGGCGAGCTACCGCGTCACCGTCGCCGAGGACGAGAAGGGCGACGACAAGCGCATCCGCGACCTGCTCGGCAAGGTGAAGGGCGTCGACCGCGTGCGAGCCCGGACCGCCGATGCGAAGGGCGAGCTGATCTTCGCCGTGAGCCCCTCGAGCTCCACGGACCTGCGCCGCGAGCTCTTCCAGGCGGCGGTCGACGGCGGCTTCGTGCTCCTGGGCCTCGAGAAGAAGGCCGAAGGGCTGGACGCCGTCTTCCGCGATCTCACCACCGGGGAGGCCGGCGAGGCGAAGAAGCTCGAGAAGAAGAAGAAGGCGACCGCCGAGGACAAGAAGGCGGAGGCCCGCGCCAAGAAGAAGGCGCGCGACGAGGCGAAGAAGAAGGGCGAGGAAGACGAAGAGCCCGAGGAAGAGGAAGAGCTGGAGAGCCAGGAGGAGGCGGTGGCCGACTCCGACTCCGGCTCCGACGCCGACTCGGATGACGAGGGCTCGGACGACGACGACGACGACGACGACGACGACGACGACGACGACGAGGGCGAGGAGAAGAAGTGATGAGCAACATCCGAACCATCGCCGGACGTCAGTTCCGGAGCTATTTCAACGGGCCCATCGCCTACATCGTGATCTCGGTCTTCCTCCTCGTGTTGGGCTTCCTCTTCTGGCAGACCTTCTTCCTGAACGAGCGCGCGACCGCTCGCGAGATGTTCAACTACTTCTCGCTGATCAACTACTTCGCGCTGCCCGCGGTCACCATGGGCCTGCTCGCCGAGGAGAAGCGGACCGGCACCATCGAGCTCCTGATCACCATGCCCGTCACCGACGCGCAGGTGATCATCGGCAAGTTCCTGGGCGTCCTCGGCCTCTACCTGGTGATGATGCTGCTGACGCTCCCCTACGTGTTCAGCATCGCGTCGCTCGGTGAGCTGGACGGGGGCCCGGTCTTCGCCGGCTACGTCGGCCTGCTGCTGCAGGGCATGGCCCTCATCGGCATCGGCCTGGCGTGCTCCTCGTTCACCGACAACCAGCTGATCGCGTTCTTCGCGGCGCTGGCCTTCTCGGTCTTCTTCTTCCTGGTGGACAAGTTCCTCCCGCTGATGCCCCGCGGCCTGCAGCCGGCGCTGGAGTTCATCAGCTTCGACACCCACCTCGACCTCATGCGCCGCGGCGTCATCGCCGTGCGCGACACCCTCTTCTTCCTCAGCGTGGCGGCCCTCGCGGTGCTGATCGCATTCCGCTCCCTCGAGAGCCGGCGCTGGAGCTGAACCCATGGCCAAGAACGACAAGACGAGCAAGACGGCGACCGCGAAGCGGAAGTCCAATTTCGCCATCCAGTCGGTTGGATCGCTGGTGCTGATCGCCGGCGCCCTGGTGGTGTTGAACCTGCTGGCCTACTTCTACGGCTTCGGGCGGATCGACATGACCGAGAACCGGGTCTGGAGCCTCTCCGACGGCAGCAAGGAGCTGGTGGCCAATCTCGACGACGAGATGCGGATCACCGCCTACTACAGCGACAACATGCCGGCGCCGCACAACGCCACGAGCGAGTACGTGCGCGACATCCTCGAGGACTACACCGAGGCGTCGAACGGCAACATCCAGCTGAGCTGGGTCTCGGTCGAGACCGACGACGACAAGGAAGCGGCCCAGGAAGACGGCGTTCAGCCGAACGTGGTCCGCATCTTCGAGAACGATCGCGTCTCCGACACGGAGGTCTACGCCGGGCTGGTGCTGGAGTACCTCGGCGACACCGAGGTCATCGCCCCGCTCCTCTCGGTCGAGGGGCTCGAGTACAAGCTGACGATGAAGATCAAGGAGCTCGCCGGCGAGAAGGCCGTGGTGGGCATCCTCGGCGGCCACGAGGGGCCGACGCTGCAGCAGGGGCTCTCGAGCCTCCGCGAAGCGCTCCCCACCTACGAGCTGCGTGAGGTGAGCGCCGCCGAGCCGATCGATCCGAGCGAGTTCGCGGCCGTCCTCGTGGTGGCCCCGGGCTCCGAGCTCTCCATCGACGAGCTGCTCAACATCGACCAGTACGTGATGGCCGGCGGCTCGCTGGGTGTCTTCGGCGCCGCGCTGAACATCTCGGTCGAGCAGGGCCAGCCGAACATCACGCACTTCGAGAGCGGCATCGACCGGCTCCTCGAGCGCTGGGGCGTCAAGCATCAGCGCGGCGTGGTCCACGACTGGGTCTGCGCCCGCGTGGCCATGCAGGGGCCCTTCGGCATCCCGATGGCGGTGCCCTACCCGCCCTCGCCGGAGGTCGCCTTCACCGACGAGCAGCAGGAGCACCCGGCGACCTTCCGACTCCCGCAGGCGACGATGCCGCTCGCCACGCCGCTCGAGCTGACCACCGCGGGTGAAGGAGTCAGCGTGAAGGTGCTCGGCCGCTCGAGCGAGAACAGCTGGCTCGTGACCAGCGACAGCCTCGACCTGGCGCCGAAGCAGCCGCGCGAGTGGATTCCGACGAACGACCAGGGGCCCTTCGAGCTCATGGTCTCCATCGAAGGGCAGCTCCCCAGCGCCTTCGCCGGCGGCGGCGGCGCGATGAGCGGTCAGGAAGGGCCCGCGCCCACCCCCGAGCTCAGCGAGTCGAACGGCGACGTCCGCGTGCTCGTGGTCGGCTCCTCCGGCGTGCTCCGCGACGAGTTCCTGCCCCCCGCGAACCAGGGCCGACCGCGCGACCTCAGCGCGCTCATGGCGCTGGCGCTCAACAGCATCGACTGGCTCGCCGCCGAGTCGGAGCTGATCGCCATCCGCGCCAAGAACGTCGAGGACCCCAAGCTGCAGGTACCGGACGCCGTCGCCGAGGCCGAGGAAGAGGCCCTCGAAGCGATGGAGGCGGAGGACCGCGCGGCCGCCGAGGAGGCGCTCGAGAAGCGCAAGGAAGCGGTCGCCCGATGGGACCGCCGCAAGTCCACCTACAAGTGGATGAACACGCTGGGCATCCCCTTCCTCTTCGCCCTCTTCGGGGTGATCCGCTGGCGGATGCGTACCGCCCGCCGGAAGAACATCAAGCTCTGACGAGGCCATTGCGATGAACTGGGAAAAGAACCGACTGCTGATCGCTGGCGTGGCCTTCGTCGCGCTGCTCGCCATCGCCTTCTTCGCGCTGAAGGCGCGGGAAGAGGCCGACGGCGGCGGCCGTGACGGAGAGACCGAGGAAGAGCTGCCGGAGCTGCCGGCCATCGAGCGGGATTCGATCACCGCGCTGGAGATCAGCCGCCCGTCGGACGAGGGCGAGGGTGAGCGCGAGTCCGTCCGGCTGGTGAAGGACGGCGAGAGCTGGCAGCTGACCGAGCCGCTCGAAGCGGAGGCCGACACCACCGCCGTCCGCACCGTGCTGGACAAGCTCGAGGACCTCGAGGTGACCGGCATCGCGGCGACCCGCGCGGCCAACCACGAGCGCCTCGAGGTGGACGACGCCGGCGCGATCCGAGTGGTCGTCGAGCAGGAGGGCGCCGAACCGGTGACCCTGCTGATCGGCGCGTTCTCCGACCAAGGCACGATGGTGCGGCTGCCGGACGAGGACCGCGTCCTCACCGTCGGCGGCAGCATCAAGTACGCCTTCAACAAGGACCTGAAGGACTGGCGCAACCGCCGGGTGGTGGACATCCCGCCGACCCAGGTCGCCATGGTGACCTTCGAGTCGACCGAGGGCGGCACCTGGGCTTTCCAGCGGAACGCCGAGGACGAGTGGGAGCCCGTCGAAGGGCAGGAAGAGATCGAGCGTTTCGGCGGCAACAAGGTGCAGTCGGTGGTCTCGAGCGTCGCGCGCATGCGCGCGGTGAACTTCGCCGCGGCCGACGTCGATGTGGCGGCTGCGGGGCTGACCGAGCCCACCGGTACCGTCACCCTGCACGTCCGGCCGGAAGAGGGCGAAGGTGAAGGCGAAGAAGCCGCCGAAGCCGCCGAGGGCGAAGAAGCCGCCGAGGGCGAAGAAGCCGCCGAGGGCGTCGACACCACCGCGATGGAGACCGTCGTGCTGAAGGTCGGTGGCCCGCGCGGCGACGCCGAGGAGCTCTACCTCCAGCGGGAGGGGAACCCGACCATCTACGTGATCAGCAAGTACCTCGCCGACCGGATGCGACCGAACGCCGAGTCCTTCCAGACGCCCGAGGGCGGCGAAGAGCCGGCGGCCGGCGGCGGCCCGGGGATGCCGGGGATGCCCGGCATGCCGGGCATGCCCGGGATGCCCGGCATGCCTGGCGGCGGCCCCGGCGGTCCCGGCGGCCCCGGGGGTCAGCAGATCCCGCCCGAGCTGATGCAGCAGATCCAGCAGCAGATCCAACAGCAGCAGCAGGCCCAGGGCGGCGGCCACCCCTGACGGGTCCCCGACCGGCTGCTATGGTCTCCTCGATGCTTCGCCTCAGCGCGCTCCTGTCCGTGCTGCTCCTCGCCAGCGGCACCGCCTCGGCCGATCCGCCGCCAGTGGAGCAGGTGCGCACGATGCTCTCCGCCTTCGAGGGCGGACCGTCGGCGGAGGCCTGGCAGGCGCTCGGCCCGGAGACGCTCGCCGTCCTCGAGCAGCTCTACGACGACGAGGGGCAGCCGCCCTTCGTTCGGCTCCGCGCGGTGCAGGCCGCCGGGCACTTCCCCAGCGACGCCAGCCGGGCGTTCCTCAAGCGGGTGGCGAGCGAATCGGGGCAGAACGATCTCCTCGTCCGCGCCGCGCTCCGCACGTTGGCCCGGGCCTTCGGCAGCCGCGCGCTGGCCGACATCGAGCCCTTCCTGACCCACCGCACCGCCACCGTCCGAGAGGGTGCGGTGCTGGCCCTCGGCTCCATCGAGAGCCGCCGCGCCCGAGCCCTCCTCGAGGCGCGCCTCGATCGCGAGCGCGACGCCACCGTCAAAGCGACGCTGCGGCGCACCCTGCGCTGAGCATCGGCCGGCGCCGATGGGCGGCGCCTCTCGATCTTCGAGGCGCTGCTGGCAGCAGCGCGCTGGGGATGCACCATGAGTCATGGCCGCACCCGCGAGATACGGAGACTCCGACGCGCTCGCCGACGCGCTCATCACCCGAATCGGCAAGAGGATGACCCTCGGTCTCCCCCTCGGGCTGGGAAAGCCGGTGGGGATCGCCAACGCCCTGTACCGGCGCGCCCAGGAGGATCGCTCGTTCGAGCTCCACATCCTGACCGCGCTCACCTTGGAGCGGCCCGCCATTGGCTCCGGCCTGCGCGGTCGCTTTCTCGGCCCGATCCTCGACCGCTCCTTCGGCGCCTATGAGGCGCCGGACTACGCCACCGATCAACGCCGAGACCGGCTCCCGCCGAACGTTCACGTCACCGAGTTCTTCCTGGCGCCGGGCTCGCGACTGAGAAGCGCTCAGGCGCAGCAGAGCTACGCCAGCGTGAACTACACCCACGCCGCGCGACTGCTGAAGGACCGACGGATCGACGTCTGCGCCCAGCTCGTCCGGGAGTCCGAGCTCGGCCTCAGCCTCAGCTGCAATCCGGACGTGACCCTGGACCTCATCGGTCCCGATGGGCCGCTCATGGTCGGCCAGCCGCACCGCGGCCTACCGGACATGGGTGGCGACGCGCGGCTACCCCTCGAGGCCTTCGACTACCTCTTGGACGAAGAGCCGGCGCCCCTGCCGTCGATCCCCGACGAGCCCGTCGACGACGCCGCGCACGCCATCGGGTTGAACGCCAGCGCCCTGGTACCCGACGGGGGCACGCTGCAGATCGGCATCGGCAGCCTGGGCGACGCCATCTGCTCGGCGCTGCTCCTCCGCGAGCGACACAACGGCGTGTATCGCCAGCTCTTCGCGGGGCGACCGGACGCCGAGCACATGCGCCACATCGGCGGCTTCGGTCGCTTCGAGGAAGGGCTCTACGGCTGCTCGGAGATGCTCGTGGAGGGCATGGTCCGACTTCTGCGAGCCGGCATCATCCGCAGGCGCGCTCGAGACGGCGCAACGATCCACGCCGGCTTCTTCCTGGGCCCGCAGCGCCTCCTCGACGCGCTCCAGGATCTGCCCCCGGAGCTGCAGGACGCCATCCACATGAAGGCGATCTCCTTCGTGAACGACGTCTTCCACGACTTCGACGGCAAGGCGAAGGACCGGAAGGGCGCGCGCTTTCTCAACACGGCGATGATCGCGACCATCGGTGGCGCCGTGGTCTCGGACGGCCTCGAAGACGGGCGGGTCGTCAGTGGGGTGGGTGGCCAGTTCGACTTCGTCACGATGGGCCACGCCCTACCTGGCGGGCGCTCGATCCTCTTGGTCCCGGCGGTCCGGGGGCGCGGCAGGGACGTGGAGAGCAACATTCGGTACAGCTACGGCCACTGCACCGTGCCCCGACACATGCGGGACGTGGTGGTGACCGAGTACGGCGTGGCGGACCTCCGCGGGAAGACGGACGCCGAGGTCGCCGACGCCATGCTCCGGGTGACCGACGCCCGCTTTCAGGAAGAGCTACGCGCCGAGGCCGTGAAACATCGCAAGCTGCCGGAGGACTACCGGATCCCCGACGAAGCCCGAGGGAACACGCCAGAGGCCGTGAAGGCGCGGCTGGATCCCCACCGGGACCACTTTCGGCGTTTCCCCTTCGGCACCGACTGGACCGACACCGAGCGGAGCCTGCTCGAGGCGCTCGAGGCCCTGGCCGAGCGCTCGGTGCCGAGCGCTCGCGACCTCGTGAAGGTCGTGCGCCGACCACCGGAGGCCGAGCCCTACCTCGAGCGGATGGGGCTCGGTGACCCGGACGGTCTCCGGGAAGTCGGCATGCAGCGACTGGTCCTCTTCGGGCTGGCCCAGGCCGGCCTCGTCTGAGCGGCCGGCCGCGCGCCGAGACGAGCCGCGAGCGTCAGTCGAAGACGTTGGGGAAGAGCGGGCGCAGCGCCTCGGCGAGGCGCCCCTTCATGCCCTCCCCCTTCGGCACGAACTGATGGAAGCCGAGGAGGTGGAGCAGCTGTAGGTCGCGCTCCTGCGCGCCGGCGCTGATGGCCACGAACTTCGTCCGCGGGGCGAGCCCGTCGCCACGGATCTGCATCCCGACCTCGATGCCGTTGAGCTTGGGCAAATGCAGGTCGAGCAGCAGTAGGTCGGGCGCCTGGGCGCGGACCTCGTCGATCGCTTCCTGACCGTCGTGGGCCCGCCGCAGCCGTACCCGATCCTTGCCGAAGAGCTCCTCGATGTAGAAGCACTCGATGCGTGCGAGCGCGTCGTCGTCCTCGACGATCAGCACGTCGATCGTCTCCTTGGCCGCCGGAGGCACCGAGGCGTGGCCGCTGGGCTCGGACAGACGGGTAGCGATCCCCTGCAGCTGCCAGGCGATCCCCTGGGCGCTCTGAGGACGGTTCGCGGGCTCCTTGCTGAGCATCTCCTGCACGAGCTCGTCCAGCTCCTCGGGCACGTCCGGGCGCCGCTCGCGCAGCGAGGGGATGCGTGCGTCGAGGTGCATCGCGAAGAGGTGGTTCAGCGAGTCCGCCTCGGCGTAGGGCGTGGCGAAGGTCAGCAGCTCGAAGCAGGTCGCGCCGAGGGCGTAGATGTCGACCAGCGGACCGCCGCCCTTGGACACCTGATCGCGCAGCGTCTCGGGCGCCATGTAGGGGGGCGAGCCGGCCACCATGCCGCGGAGCGCGCTGTCGTACTCGGGGACCACCAGCCCGAAGTCCATCAGCACGATGCGACCGTCCGGGGTGAGCATCACGTTCTCCGGCTTCACGTCCCGATGGGCGAGCCCGGCCCGATGCACCACCGCGAGGCCGTCGGCGATGGCCGTGAGGTAGCGAAGCGCGTCCTGGAGGGCGAGCGGCCGATCGGCCGCCTTCCGCTCCTCGAGCTTCGTGGCGAGGCTGACACCGAAGATCCGCTCCATGACGATGAAGTCGATCCCCTCGTGGTGGCCCAGGGCGTGAACGCTGACGAGACTCGGGTGGCGAAAGGCCGCGAGCGCCCGCGCCTCCCGCCGCAACGAGGGCACGCCGGGACGGGGCTCGGCCGCTTTCACCGCGACCCGTCGCTCCAGATCCCGATCCTTCGCCTCCCAGACCTGCGCCATGCCGCCCGCGCCGAGCAACGAGAGAATCTCGAGGTGGCCGGCGATCACCTGCCCGGCCTCGAAGAGCGGTGGCTCCGGCCGTCTCGAGTCGCTCCCCCGCAGCGGCTCCGGCGGGCGTTCGGTCGGCCGGTGCGCCTTCGGCTGCCCGATGGGTGCATCCACGGTGGTGGCGTCGGGCTCGCGCTCGAGCGGGGCGGCTCTCGGCTTCGCCGGGAGGGTCGGCCGCCCCGGCTTGTCCGGTGTGCTCACGGCCCGCTCAGCATACCCGAGCTTCGGCCCCGGAGTGGAGCAAGCTGCAGGCCCCGCTCACAGATCGATGGCTTCGACCTCGCCGACCTCGGCGCCGAGGAAGCGGCTGGCCACCTCTTGGAAGCGATCGGGCAGGTCGGTCACCGTGATCCTCAGGCCGCCCTCGCCGCTGCGGCGGAGCTCCCGCTCGTCGAGGATGCGCTCCAACGTGGCGGCGGTGGCCTCCGCGCCGTCGACCACGGCGAGCGCCTCGCCGAGCGCCGCGCGTCCCTCGGTTTCGATCACCGAGCGCAGCAGCGGATAGTGGGTGCAGCCGAGGACGATGGTGTCCACGTCGCGGCTCTCGAAGGCCGCCAGATAGCGACGCACGACCTCCTCCGGGACGGCTCCCTCGGTCCAGCCCTCCTCGGCGAGCGGCACGAGCAGCGGCGCCGGTTCCTGCACCACCTCCACCCGCGAGTCGAGGGCCGAGACGGCGCGAACATAGGCCCCGCTCGCGACGGTCCCACGGGTGGCCAGCACCCCGACCCGTCCCTTCCGGGAGGCCGCGACCGCCGCCTCCGCCCCGGGCTCCACCACACCGATCACCGGGACGTCCAGCTCGACTCGGAGCATGTCGACGGCGACGGCGCTCACCGTGTTGCAGGCGACGACGAGCACCTTCACTCCGTGTTGCTGCAGGTGACGAGCGCAGCCGCGGGCGTAGCGGACGACGGTGTGGGCCGAGCGCGAGCCGTAGGGAACGCGGGCGGTGTCGCCGAGATAGACCAGGTGCTCGCCGGGCAGCCGGCGCCGGATGGCGCGCGCCACCGTCAGCCCGCCGAGCCCGCTGTCGAAGACACCGATGCTCGCCTCGGGGCGCGGCCCTTCCACCGGTTCGTTCACAGTCCGTCTCCCACGCAGAGTCCATCGGTGCAGTCACCGCTCAGGCAGTGGCGGTCCTCTTCGCACGACCCGCCGGCACCCGCCTGCGGCAGGCAGAAGCCACCGCGAGGCGTGACCTGGCAGTACGCGCCGGAGGACTCGCCGGGGCCGGTGCACTCCTGGTCGATGGCGCAGTCACGAGTGCAGACGCGGACCTCGTCGCCCTCGGTGGTGAGGAACGCGCGGCAGTCGAGGCCGTCCTCGCAGACGTAGGCGTCGCTCTCCGGCGTGGTGCAGATGAAGCCGATGCTCGAGCGCGTGACGCAGAGCCCGCCGTCGGCGCCGCCGTTGGCGTTCGGGTCGCACTCGAAGGCGAGCGCGTCCACGATCGAGGCCAAGCTCAACAGGTTCGCGCAGCCCCCGGCGAGCCGCGCGGCCTCGTCGCAGCTGATCGAGCACTGCTTGCTGGCGCCGGTGTCGAGGCAGCGGCCGAGCAGGCAGTTGGTGTCGTCGTCGCAGGGGACGCCGTGGACGCCGGGGAAGCAGAGCACCTCCTCGTCGGAGAAGACCGCCGCCTGCTCCAGGCAGCCGAAGCCGGGCGGGCAACGGGTGTCCGGCGGGTCACAAGTGGCGAGGCAGAGCGGCGGTCCGCCGCCCACGTCCACCGGCTCCGACCGGGCCGGGCACCCTTCCCCCACGTCCCGCGGGACGCAGTAGTAGCGATCGGCCGCCGCCGAGCCGGGAGCCAAGGCCACGAAGTCCGCCAGACAGAGCTCGTCCGCCTCGCAGTCGGCGGTCGTGTCGCAGGGTGCGACCGGGTAGCAGACGCCCTCGTCGGTCTCGGCGCTCGCGCGGATGCACGCGAAGCCTTCGCCTCCGCAATCGGACACCGTGCCGTCCTCCCGAATGCGACAGCCGCGGAGGCAGAGCGACGAGCCGCCTTGCTCGGTGCAGATGCCGTCGCACTCCTCGTCGCACTCGGGGGCACAGAAGTCGGTGGCGTAGGGGGTCGCCTGCACGCAGCCCCAGCCCTTGCCGCAATCCCGGGCGGTGCTGCAGGGGAAGACGTCCTCGTCGAGGAAGCCATCGTCGACGCGACAACCGAGCGCCGCGCCCAGCGCGACACATGCCAGCAGCGCGCGGCTCACCAGCGGGTGCTCCAGTGCGCGGAGGCGCCGCCCCAGCGAGGCGCCAGCCGCAAGCGCGCCGATCCCTCCGCACCATCGAAGTCGCTGAGCCACAGCCCGAGCCCCATCAGACCGAGGCCGCCGAGGGCGATGCCCACCGCGCCGTTGGCGATGCGCGCGTCCCGGCGCCGGTCGGCGGTGAAGGCCAGCGCCTCGGCGCGGTTGACCCCCTCCGCCGGCTCACGACGAGAGGAGATGCCGAAGCCGAGGGCGCTCCCGGCGCCGACCACGGCGACGGCCATGCCCACCCAGAGGACCGGGGAGAGACGAGTCCCCGTCGGCGGAGTCGGCTCGGTGACGGGCGGCGGCGGAATCGCCGGTACCTCCGTCGGCTCCGGGCGCAGCCCCGCCTCGAGCCGGACGTCGTCTCCGGCCTCCAGCTCGACGGTGCGCACCCAGTCGACGTGTCCGTCGGCGCGGGCCCGCACCTCGTGGGTGCCCGGGGCCAGGTCGGTCGCCTCGAGCGGCGTCCCCTCGTAGGTGCCCAGCACGACCCCGTCGATGGAGACCTCGGCGCCGGTCACATCGACCCCCACCCGGAGGGTCGCGGCGCGAACGGGCGCCTCGTCCAGGCTGGCGAGGGCCTCGAGCATCGCGTCGGCCAGCGCGCCGAGCTCCCCCTCCACCTCACGGAAGGCGTGGGCCAAGCTCTCGCCGGAGCGNNACCTCTCGAAAGGCGTGGACCAGGCTCTCGCCGGAGCGCGGGTCCAGTCGGTGCAGATCGAAGAGCCAGCGTTCGTTGCGTCGCGCCACCGTGGCGGCGAGGATCTCTGCGACGCCCAGCTGGATGCCGATTCGGCCGAGGCACGCGGAGGAGCCGATGCACTCGAGGGTGGTCTCGTCGCTCTGTTGGAGCTGCGCCTGCAGCTCCTCCTTGCCGACGATGGAGCTCGCCCGATCGGAGCTGGCGACCGCCCCGATCAGCAGCTCGGTGAGCGCGTTCGCCGTGGCGGCGTCGGCGGGGTCGACCGGCAGCACCAGCACCAGCACGCCCTCCGCGTCGGAGGCCGGGGCCTCGGCCTCGGCGCCCGAGGCGGACGCCTCCTCGGTCTGCGCACGGGCCGGAGCCACCGCGACGGAAATCGCGATGGACGCGGCGATGGCCAGGGCCCGAGGACCCGGCCGCTGGAGCCGAGCGCGCATCGCCGGGAGTCTAGCGGCTCGGCGCCCTCCGTGCCGGGCGAAGGCGATGGAGCGAAGCTGGTGAAGGCGCTTCGCTCGATTCCCCTTCCCTGCTAGGCTTTGACCGCTCGAATGCCCACCCATCGCCGCGTCCTGGTCCTCGACGACGACGACGCTTCGCGTACCCAACTGGAGACACTGCTCCAGAACGCGGGCTTCGATGTCGCCATTCGCTCGCTGAAGGGGGCGCTCGAGGCCGTCTTGCGGGAGAAGGGCCCCTCGCTGGTGCTGGTGGTGACCACCGGCGATCCGTCTCGGGGCCTCGGCGTGCTGCGCTCGCTGCGCGCCGATCCTCGGACCCGCGAGCGTCCGGTGGTGCTGGTCATGGACCACGACAGCGAGGAGCACCCCGACGCTTTCACGCAGGCCTTCGAGCAGGGGGCGGACGACGTCGTCCTCCGCCCCTTCGGCGAGGGCGAGCTGATCGCCCGTGTCGGGCGCCAACACCGTATCCGTCGCTTCGTCGACGCCCTCGAGGACGAGCGGAACGACGCGCAGGTGATGCTCGAGCTGACCCAGTCGCTGGCGTCGTCGCTCGACTTCCGCGAGATCCTCTACACCGTCGTCCGGCGGATCGCCGACGTGGTCCAGGTGCAGCGGGTGTCCATCGTGCTCGCGCCGGAAGTGGAAGACGAAGACGTGGGCTACGTGGTCGTCGCCAGCGACGACGAGCAGCTCTCGAACCTGCGCCTCGACCTGACCAAGTACCCCGAGATCCGGCAAGCGCTCCGCACCCGGCGACCGCTGACCATCAGCGACGCCTCGACGCACCCGGTCCTCGACGGCGTGCGCAACGACCTCGAGCACTCGGAGCTGAGCGCGCTGAGCCTCTTCCCCATCGTCTGGGAAGACCAGGCGATCGGCGTCCTCTTCCTTCGCGCCCGAGCGGAGCGCGGTGAGCTGAGCCGGCGCGAGATGCACCTCTGCCAGATGGTCGCTGGCGCCACCGCCGTGGCCCTGCGCAACGCGCGGGTCATGCAGTCGCTGCGGGACCACACCCAACAGATCACCTTCGCCCGCTTCGAGGCCGAGCGCCGGCTGCGGCAGCTGAAGCGCTACGCCGATCTCTTCGCATCGGCGGCGGAGGGCATCGCGGTGGTCGACGGCGAGGGGTGTCTTCGCTTCGCGAACCCGCGGGCCTGGGAGATCGTCGGGCTCGAGGAGAACCAGCTCCGCAGCAAGAAGCTCACGGACCTGATCCACGCGGAGGATCTCGAGCGAACCCGTTCGCTCTGGGACGGCTTCGCCCGCGGCGAGTACCCACGCGGCGTGGACCTGCGGGTCGCCCACCAGAACGGCGAGTGGCTGGTGGTCAGCTGCTCCTTCGCCTCCCTCACCGACGACGACGGCTCGGTGCTCGTCTCGTTCCAGGACGTGACCGAGCAGCGGCGGACCGAGGCCGAGTTCGTGAAGACGATGGAGTTCCTCGAGTCGCTGATCGACGCGTCCGTCGACGGCATCGTCGCGGCGGACATGGATGGGAACGTCATCCTCTTCAACCAGGGCGCGGAGCGGATCTACGGCTACCGCGCCGAGGAGGTCGTCGGCCGAATGGTCACCCGCGAGCTCTACCCGGACGGCGGCGCCGCGGACGTGATGCGACGCCTGAAGTCGGACCAGTACGGCGGCCACGGGCGGCTGTCGCCGACGAACATGCACGCGCTCGCGGCGAACGGCGAGCTGGTCCCGATCCGGCTCTCGGCGGCGATGATCTACGAGCGCGGCGAGCCGGTCGCGACCTTCGGGATCTTCACCGACCTGCGCGAGAAGCTGCGGGTCGAGGAGCGGCTCGCGGAGGCACAGCAACGGCTCGCGAGCACCGAGCGCCAAGCGCTCATCGCCGAGCTCGCCGGCACCGCGGCGCACGAGCTGAACCAGCCGCTCACCAGCGTGATGGCCTACGCCGAGCTGCTGAAGCGCAAGCTCGAAGAGGGCAGCGCCGAGTATCGCGCGGCGACGATCATGGTCCGCGAGGTCGAGCGGATGGCGGAGATCGTGAAGAAGATCGGCAAGATGACGAAGTACGAGACGAAATCGTACGTCGGCCGACAGAAGATCCTGGACCTCGACGCAGCGTCCGATGAAGCGACTTCCGATGTGGGGGGAGTCACAGAGGAGATTTGAAAGAGCGCCGACAGGACGAGGGACCGGAAAGCGACGACGAGTGGGAGAGCCGGGACAGCGGACCGGTTCCGCTCCCACCGGCTCGCCGTCGTTCGCGCGTCGCGCAGGTCACGACCGGTACGCAGAACCGGTTGCAGATCGGCGAAGGGATCCGGTCGGCGCGCACCCCCAGCGCGGTCACCCTCCACGACGTGGCGCACGAGTGCGCCCAGCTCGTCCGCGAGGGGAGCGCGCCCGGGCCGCTCGACGAGGAGTCGCTCCTCGAACTCTACCTCACCCGCGTGGGCGCCATCCTGAGCGGCCGGCGGCTGGTCGTTCGCATCGTCCGAGAGAATGGAAGCGTGGACCTCGTCCGCTCCACCGCGCCCATGGCGCAGGAGCGGCGGGAACAGCAGCGGGTCACCGCCGAGGCGCTCCGGGTGGCGGGCCTCGACCCGGACGACGCGACGCTGGCCGGATTCGGCGTGGTGGACGAGTACCGATGGGACTTCGACGAGGGCGCCGCCGGCTTCGACGTCGCGCTGGTCGACGGGGGCCGGCTGCTCGGGGTCATGGGCGTCGAATACCACCCGGGTGTGGAGCCGCTGGAGCCCGATCCGGCGCTGCTCCGGATCTTCGCCGCGCAGCTCTCGCTGGCCCTCGGTCGCGCGCGCATCGGCGAGGAGGCGAGCTATCTCAGCGGCTACCTGGCGAGCCTGCTGCACGACGCGAACGTGCCGCTCCTCGTGTTGGACCGAAAGCGGCGCGTGCAGGTGGTCAGCCGCGCTTTCCTCGAGCTCACCGGCAAACGCCGAAGCGAGGTGCTGCACCACGATCTGACCGAGCTCGTCCCCGCGAGCTCGAAGGGGCCGCTGATGCAGGCGGTGCTCCGGAGCCTCCGCGAGGGCGCCCTCACCACCCTCGACCTGCCGCTGCCGACCGGTGATGGCGACACCCGCGAGGTGATGCTCGACCTCGTCTCGATCCTCGGGCCGGACGAAGAGGTCGAAGCGCTCTTGGTCATCGCGCGCGATCTGACCGCCCTGCGCCGACTGGAGGAGCAGGTGGTCCAGGCCGAGAAGCTGGCCACCCTCGGCCAGCTCGCCGCCGGCGTCGTGCACGAGCTGAACAACCCGCTCACCAGCATCTCCGTCTACGCCGAGCGCCTGCACCAGAAGGCCAGCGCCGACCCGGAGGCGGACCCGAGCGATGTCGAGCGACTCGGCCGCATCGTCCAAGCCGCCGGGCGCATCCTGCGCTTCACCGGCGACCTGGTCACCTACGCCCGGCCGGCGAACGAAGCGCCCAAGCCGCTGTCGGCGGTGGAGGTCGTGGAGCAGGCGCTCGTCTTCTGCGAGCACGTGGTCCGCGACTCCCAGGCCGAGGTCGAGCTCGAGATGGCGTCCGAGCTACCGCAGGTGCTCGGCGTCCGCGGGCAGCTCCACCAGGTCTTCATCAACCTGATCACCAACGCCTGCCAC
>JABAOG010002830.1_pt2 | contig 28818 bp, 25 predicted proteins | sample 7062131 | NCBI WGS metagenome assembly JABAOG01 (sample SAMN14538629, study PRJNA623070) | marine sediment metagenome | biome: marine biome [ENVO:00000428]; feature: marine pelagic biome [ENVO:01000023]; material: deep marine sediment [ENVO:00002113] | place: India: Arabian Sea | collected... | reverse complement strand
TCCGACGCGGACGCCGACGCTTCCGACGCGAAGGGCTGAGCCCTCGCGGTGACCGACCCTGCGCCGATCGAGCGCTGCGTCGGCGACCCGGAGCGCTTCCTCACCGAGGTCTGGACCCGGCGGTGGCACCGCTACGCCGGGTCCGCCCCCGATGCCTTTGCGGACCTGCTGAGCCTGGCCGCGGTCGACGACCTGCTCGCCGCGGGCGGCCTTCGTCACCCGGCGCTGCGGGTCGTCCGCGATGGCAAGACGTTGCCGCGGCGTCGCTTCACCAAGGCGCATCGCACCGGCGGCCGCCGGGTGGGCGACGCGGTCGATGGCCCGGCGGTGCTGCGTGCCTTCGAAGAGGGCGCGACGGTGGTGCTGCAGGCGATGCACCGCTTCCACCCGCCCATCCAGACCTTCTGCGATGGGCTCGAGGCCTTCTTCGGCCACCCGCTGCAGGCCAACGCCTACCTCACCCCGGCGAGCGCGCGCGGGCTCGCCGTCCACCACGACACCCACGACGTGCTGGTGCTCCAGTTGCACGGACGGAAGCGCTGGTCGCTCTACGACACGCTTCTGGCCGACCCGGTGAAAGGGTTTCCGAAGAGCCCGCGCCACTCCGAGCCCGGCCCCGTGCGCGAGACCCTCGAGCTGAGCCCCGGCGACTGCCTCTACCTGCCGCGCGGCGTGCCGCACCAGGCGGTGGGCATCGGGGGCGCATCGCTGCACCTGACCCTCGGCGTCCGCAGTCCCACTTGGCTGGACGTGATCGGCCGGGTGATGGACCGGGTGGCGGAAGTGCCCGAGCTGCGGCGCCCGCTCCCGGTGCGCTACGGCACCCACCCGGGGGCGCTCGAGGCGGAGCTGCCGGCGATGCTCGAACGCGCCGCCGAGTGGTTGCGAGCGCAGGACTCCAGCGCCATCGCCGCGGACGAGATCGAACGAGCCCGGAGCACGCGCCGGCCGAGCGACCGCGGCCGGCTGCTCGCCATCGCTCACCCGGAGACCATCGGGGATCACACGCCGCTGAAGCGCGCGGACGAGGTGCCCTGGCAGCTCGAGAGCGGCGAGGACCGCGTGGTGCTCCGAGCCGGCGAGACGGCGCTCCGGCTCCCGGCCCGCGTGCGACCGGCGCTCGAGGCGATGCTCGGCGCGCCGACGCTCCGCGCGGCCGACCTCGCCGAGTACCTGGACGAGCCGGGGCGCCTCGTATTGGTCCGCCGACTGGCGCGTGAGGGGTTGCTGCGGACCCGATGAGCGAGCGCAGCTTCTGCAGCGACGAGAGCCTCGCCCGTGACGAGCCGCTCTACGGGACCGCCTCCACGGTCCGCCGGTGGATCGCCGTCGAGCAGAGCGGCCCCTGGGGCGAGAAGGCGCTGGCCGACAACCGCATGGGCGCCGAAGCGAGCGCCGCGCTCCAGGCCATCGGTCGACGCGCCGGCGCACGGGTGCTGTTGATCCGCAAGCACGGCCGCTACGAGCAGCGCGGCCACCGAGTGCGGGTCGCCTTCACCGGTCGCGGCGGTCGGTGGCTGGAGGCCCTGACCTTCGCTGGCACCGCCGATCTGCTGGCCCACGACTTCTCGCCCTTGCGGAAGGGACGCTCGGTCGGCGGTGAGCGCCTGGACCACGTGGAGCTCTTCGTCTGCACCCACGGCAAGCACGACCCCTGCTGCGCCCGCAAGGGTCGCGCCGTCGCCGCGGCGCTCGACCCGGAGCTGCGCGACCGGGTCTGGGAGACCTCCCACATCGGCGGCGACCGCTTCGCCGGCAACCTCGTCGCCCTCCCCCTCGGCGTCTACTACGGCCGCGTCGAGCCGGCCCAAGCGCTCCGCCTCGTCCGGCGGCTGGACGAAGGCAAGGTCGACCTGGCCCACTACCGCGGCCGAAGTAGCTACCCCTTCGCCGCCCAGGCCGCCGAATGGCTGGTGCGGCAGAAGCTGAGCCTGCTGACCCTCGACGCCCTCACCCTCGAGGACCACGCCGTGAACGTCGACCACGCCGACGCCCACACCCTGACCACCTTCCGTCTCGCCGACGGCCGCCGCTTCCTCGCGACGGTCGAAGAGACCGCGGCCGCCCCGGCGAAGCTCACCTGCCACGCGAGCGATGAGCACCGCGCCCCGCGCTACAGGCTCCGCGAGCTGACCGAGCTCTGATCAGCCCAGCCGCTTGGCGTGGTGGCGGAGGTGGTCTTCGACGAAGGTCGCGATGAAGTAGTAGCTGTGGTCGTAGCCCTCGTGGCGACGGAGCTCGAGCGGCTGGCCGGCTTCGGTCGCTGCGGCTTCGAAGAGCTCGGGCTTCAGCTGCTCCTCGAGGAAGCCGTCGGCGAGGCCCTGGTCGATGAGGATCGGCTCGGGGTGCTGGCTCTTCTTCACCAGCTCGGTGGCGTCGTGGGCCGCGTGGGCTTCGGGATCGTCGCCGAGGTATTTGGGGAGCGCCTTCTGGCCCCAGGGAACCTGGGTGGGCGCGACCACCGGTGAGAAGGCCGAGAGCGAGCGCCACTTCTCCGGCTCGCTCAGGCCCAGCACCAGCGCGCCGTGGCCGCCCATCGAATGGCCGAAGAGGCTGCGGTGACCGGCGCCCTTCGTCGGAAAATGCGCGTCGATGAGCGCGGGCAGCTCCTCGGTGACGTAGGTGCGCATCTGGTAGTGGGTCGCCCACGGCGCCTCGGTGGCGTCGAGGTAGAAGCCCGCACCCTTGCCGAAGTCGTAGCCCTCTTCGTCGGGCACGTCGTCGCCGCGGGGGCTGGTGTCCGGCATGACCAACATCAGCCCGAGCTCCGCGGCCACGCGCTGCGCGCCGGCCTTGGTGGTGAAGTTGTCGGCGGTGCAGGTCAGCCCGCTGAGCCAGTAGAGCACCGGCACCGGCCCATCCTCGGCCTGCGACGGCTGATAGACCGCGAAGCGCATCGTGCAGGAGCACGCCTCGCTCGCGTGGCTGTAGAAGCCGTTGATGCCGCCGAAGCAGGCCTTCTCTTCGAGGGTCTCGAGCGCGCTCACTCGTACAGCACCACGGAGCGGATCGACTTGCCCTCGTGCATCAGGTCGAAGGCGTCGTTGATCTTCTCCAGCGGCATGGTGTGGGTGATCATCGGGTCGATCTCGATCTTGCCCTCCATGTACCAGTCGACGATCTTCGGCACGTCGGTGCGGCCGCGGGCGCCGCCGAAGGCGGTGCCCCGCCAGACGCGGCCGGTGACCAGCTGGAAGGGGCGCGTGCTGATCTCCTCGCCGGCGCCGGCGACGCCGATGATCACCGACTCGCCCCAGCCCTTGTGGCAGCACTCGAGGGCCTGGCGCATCGTGTCGACGTTGCCGACGCACTCGAAGGAGTAGTCCGCGCCACCGTCGGTGATGGAGACCAGGTACTCGACGAGGTCGCCGTCGATCTTGGTCGGGTTCACGAACTCGGTCATGCCCATCGCCTCGCCGAGGGCCTTCTTGTCGTCGTTGATGTCGACGCCGACGATCTTGCGGGCGCCGACCATGCGCGCGCCCTGGATCACGTTGAGCCCGATGCCGCCGAGGCCGAAGACGACCACGTTGGCGCCGGGCTCGACCTTGGCGGTGTTGATCACCGCGCCGATGCCGGTGGTCACGCCGCAGCCGATGTAGCAGACCTTGTCGAAGGGCGCGTCCTCGCGGACCTTGGCCACGGCGATCTCCGGCAGCACGGTGTGGTTCGCGAAGGTCGAGGTGCCCATGTAGTGGTGGATGGTCTTGCCACCCTTGGAGAAGCGGCTGGTCCCATCGGGCATCAGCCCCTTGCCCTGGGTCGAGCGGATCGCCTGACAGAGGTTGGTCTTCCGCGAGAGGCAGAACTTGCACTCCCGGCACTCGGGCGTGTAGAGCGGGATCACGTGGTCGCCCTTCTTCACGGTCGTGACGCCCGGGCCCACGTCGACGACCACGCCGGCGCCCTCGTGGCCGAGGATCGAGGGGAAGAGCCCCTCCGGATCGGCGCCGCCGAGCGTGTAGGCGTCCGTGTGACACACGCCGGTGGCCTTCAGCTCGACGAGGACCTCGCCCTCCTTCGGGCCCTCGAGGTCGATCTCCTCGATCTCCAAGGGCTTCTTCGCCTCGTACGCGACCGCTGCCTTCACCTTCATCGTCGTTCCTCCTGCCTTGTCTTGGGCGCGGGACGCTAGCAGAGGCGGCGATGGCGGTGCTGTGCGATGAATCGCGTCGCGCTCAGCTCGCCAGTGCCTCGCTCGCTGGCGGTTCGCTCGTCGGGGAGCCGCTCGACACGCCGCCCCAGCGGGCGAGGAGCGCCGGCACCACGAGCATGTTCAGCGCGGTCGACGTGACCAGACCGCAGAGGATGACCATGGCCATCGGCGCTTGGATCTCCGCCCCCGGTTCCCCCTGCGCCAGCGCCAACGGCAACAGGCCCAGCGCCGCGGTGACGGCGGTCATCAGGATCGGCGCGAGGCGCTCGGTCGCGCCCCGACGGATGGCCTCCTCCGTGGCCACGCCCTCTCGCTCGAGGTCGGCCGCGCGGGTCGCCAGCAGGATGCCGTTGCGTGTCGCGATGCCGAAGAGCGTGATGAAGCCGATGGTGGTGGCGATGCTCATCACCCCGCCGACCAGATAGACGCCCACGATCCCTCCCACGAGCGCGAGGGGCAGGTTCACCAGCACGATCGCCGCGCGCCGCGCGCTCTGCAGGGTGCCGCCGACGATCAACGCGATGCCGAAGACGACGAGGAGCGCCAGGAAGAGCAGCGTGCGGGTCGCCTTCGCCTCCTGCTCGAACTGGCCGGCGTACTCGATGGTCACCCCGGCGGGGCGCTCGACCTCGGCGTCGATCCGCTCCTGGACCGCGTCGACCGCGTCGCGCAGGTCCCGGCCCTGGACGTTCGCCGTCACCACCACCCGGCGCCGCACGTCCTCGCGCATCACGTAGTTCGGCGCGGCGTCGCGGCGCACTTCGGCGAGCGAAGCGAGCGGGACGCTGGCGCCGGCGGGCGTGAGCACCCGGAGGGACTCGAGGGCCTCGAGCTCGTGGCGGGCGTCGCCCTTCTGTCGCACGACCACGTCGGTCTGCATGCCATCCTCGAGGACGGCGCCGGCGGTCTTCCCCCAGAGCGCGAGGGACGCCGCGCTGGCCACCTCGCCGGGCGCGAGGCCGTAGCGCGCGGCGGCAGCTTCGTTCACGCGGACGAGCACCTGCGGGGTGTCGACGATGGGCTCGACCTGGACGTCGACCAGCCCATCGACCTGCTCCATGACGGCCCCCACGCGTTCCGCGGTCTCTCGCAGCGCGTCGAGGTCGTCGCCGACCGCACGCACCGTCAGCGCGGCCCGCTGGCCACTGAGCATGTGGTCGATGCGGTGAGAGATCGGCTGGCCGAAGGTGAAGCTCGCGCCGGGGATGGCCCCCAGCCGGTCGCGGAGATCGCTCAGCAGCTCGTCTCGGTCGCGTTCGTCTTCGGGATCGAGGAGCACGTCCATCTCGCTGGCCTCGGGCCCCTGCACGTGCTCGTCGCGCTCGGCGCGACCGGTGCGGCGGGTGGTGGAGACCACCGCTGGGTCGGCCAGCAGCGCCTCTTCGGCGAAGCGCCCGAGCTGATCGCTGGTCTCGAGGGAGGTCCCCGGCGGCAGGACCATCGCGACGTTCAGGCTCCCCTCGTTGAAGGCGGGCAGGAACGAACGGCCGGCGGTCGCCAGGCCGATCACGCCGAAAGCGAACGCCGCCAGGCTCAGCATCAGCACCGCCTGCGGTCGCTTCATGGTCCAGCCGAGCACCGGCGCGTAGGCGGCCTCGAGCCGCCGGACGAGCGGCGACTCCTTGTCCATCAGCTTCTGGCGCGGCAGCAGGTAGGACGCGAGCACGGGCGTGACGGTGACCGCGACCACCAGCGAGGCGCCGATGGCGACCAGGTAGGCCACCGCGAGCGGGCGGAGCAATCGGCCCTCCATGCCGCTCAGGAAGAGGAGCGGCACGAAGACCAGCATGAGGATGGCGGTCGCGCTCACGATCGACGAGCGGATCTCCGACGAGGCCGTGAGCACGGTCCGGAGCACCGGCTCCCGCTCGTGCTCCGCCAGCTTCGCGCGCTCACGCAGCCGTCTCGTGACGTTCTCGACGTCGACGATCGCGTCGTCCACCAGCTCGCCGATGGCGATGGCCAGCCCTCCGAGCGTCATCGTGTCGAGGCCGTAGCCGAGCCAATCCAGGACCAGGGTCGCCGTGAGCAGCGAGAGCGGGATGGCCAGGACGCTGGTGACGGTCGCGCCCGGGTGCCAGAGGAAGAGGATCAACACCAGCGCCACCAGGATCGCGCCGTCGCGGAGCACCTCGAGCAGGTTGTCGACGCTCGCCCGGACGAAGGTCTCCTGGCGGAAGAGCTCTCGGTGCAGGGTGATGCCGGCGTCGTCCACCGCCGGCCCCAGCTCGTCCAAGACCTCGTCGACCCGGGCCGTCGTCTCGAGGGTGTCGGCGCCGGGCTGCTTGACGATGCTCAGCACCACGGCCGGCGTGGCGTCGTAGCTACCGGCGCCGCGGCGAACGGCGGGCCCGACCCGTACGTCCGCGACGTCGCGGACGCGGACGGGCACGTCGTTGCGAGTCGTCACGCGGATGGCCCCGAGCGCGTCGGTGGTCCCGGCGCGACCGACCAGGCGGATCACCGCCTCCTGCCCGTCCTCGATCAGGTAGCCCCCGGGCTCGTTGCGACTGCCGCGGCCGATCGCCTCGGCCACCTGCTCGGCGCTGACCTCGAAACGAGCCAAGCGCTCCGGGTCCACCTGGATCTGGTACTGGCGCTCCTCGCCACCGATGGCGACCACCTGGGCGACGCCGGGCACCGCCAGCAGCCGACGGCGCACGTCCCGCTCGGCGACGCGACGCAGCTGCATCGGATCCACCGACTCGTCCGTGGCCGTGAGCGCCACGAAGGCGATCTCGCCCATCACCGACGAGGGCGGCGCGAGGATCGGCGGCTCGGCCTCCGGCGGCAGCGACGTGGTCGCCGCCTGGAGCCGCTCGGCGACCCGCTGCCGGGCGACGACCGGGTCGACCCCCCAATCGAACTCCACCCAGACGATCGAGATGCCGGCCGCGGATGCGGAGCGCACCCGCCGGGTCCCGGAGACGCCGTGAACCGCGGTCTCGAGCGGGAAGGTGATCAGCTGCTCGACCTCGAGCGGCGCGAGGCCGGTGGCCTCGGTGACGATGGTCACCCGCGGCGCGCTCAGGTCGGGGAAGACGTCGACCGGAACCTCGGTCAGCCGCCAGCCGCCGATGGCCACCAGCGCGGCGGCCGCCACCAGCACCGCGATGCGGTGCCGGAGGCTCTGCCTCAGTACCCAATCGATCATCGGAGACGACCTTCAGTGCACATGGCCATGGCCCGTGGCTCCGGAGCTGCCCTGGCTGGCGAGCCGGACCAGGATCGCGCCCTCGGTGACCACCCGCTCGCCGGCGGAGACGCCGGCCTCGACGAGCACCCGCGCGCCATCGCGCGGCCCGAGGCGGACGGCGCGCTCCTCGAAGCTCTCGCCCTCCGGCTGGACGTAGATCAGCGTGCGCCCGTCGACTTCCAGGGCCGCGCTGGCCGGGACCACGACGCCGGTGACCCCGTCGCCCGTCGGGACGGCGGCCTGCACCGCGGCCCCCACCCGCAGCGCGGGGTCGTCGCCGGCCTCGAGGCGGAAGACCGCGCGCACGGTGCGGGTCCGCGGGTCCACGGTGCGGGAGAAGTGCACCACGGAGGCGTCGCCCTCGCCGAGGGCGTGGACGGTCTCGGTGCCGACCAGGCTGAAGCTGGTCGGGGCCGCGTGGGCGACGGATCCCGCCCAGCGCTCGGGGATCTCCACCTGGAGCCAGAGCACCGTCGGGTCGACGATGCGGAAGAGCAGGTCGTCCGGTCCGACCGATTCGCCAGCGGAGACGTTCACCGCATCGACGACCCCGTCGATGGGCGCGGTGATGCGCCAGGAGCCACTGCCCCGACCACTCTGCGCCGACCGATAGAGGGCGGCCGACTGGCGCGCGGCGCCGAGGGAGGCCTCGGCGACCTGGAGCGAGCGCCGGGCCTCGGCGACGCGCCGCTCCGGGATGGCCCGGTCGGCGAGCAGCCGCTCGGCGCGCTCGAGGGCGGCGCGGCTCTCCTCCACCCGGGTCGTGGCCTCGACCACGGCCAGGTTGGCGCGGGTCGCGTCCGCCGGGTCGCCCGGGGTGGGCGCGATCGTGGCCAGGAGGGTGCCCGCGCGGACCTCGGTGCCCGGCTCGACGAAATCGCCGCGCCGGGGCGGCAGGACGCGCCCGGCGATGGGCGCGTGGACGTGGGCGGTCCCGGAGGGCGGCGTGGTCAGCTCGCCGCTGACCTCCACGGTCGGACGCACCTGTCCCTCTTCGGCGAAGGCGGTGCCGAAGGGCACCCGCCACTGCTGCTCCTTCAGGAAGCTGATCGACCCGTCGTCTTCCTCCTCGGCGTCGGGCGGATGGGCCTCGTCCGCCGCCGCCTGGCTCGGATAGGCCTCGATGGTGAAGCCATCCACGGCGCCCTCCCCGCCTTCGATGAGCTCGATGCGACCGCGGTAGGTGCCCGGCTCGGGCACGACCATCGGAACCTCGTAGATGCCCGAACGGAGCATGCCGATCTCCGCAGTCACCGTCGCCGGGCCCTCGAGCGTCAGCCGCACGCGGGCGTCGTCGACCGAGTGGAAGCTCGGCAGCCAGGTCAGGTGGGCGAGCAGCGGCGCCTCCTCGCCGACCACGACCGGCGGGTGCTCGGCGAAGAGCTCGAGGCCGTCGCTCCAACGGGTGATCGCGATGGCCACTCCGTCGCCGTGGCCGTGGCCGTGGCCGTGCGCCTCTTCTTCCTCGTGCGGATGGTCGTGACCGTGCTCGTCGTCGTGGCCGTGACCGTGCTCGTCGTCGCCGTGGGGGTGGCTGTGGCCGTGGTCGTCCGAGCAGGCCAGCAGCAGCGCCAAGGGCGCGAGGATCATGATCGAGCGATTCATTGCAGCGCTCCCTTCGCTCGGCGGAGCTCGACGTCGGCGAGCCGAATGGCGAGGTCCAGACTCAGCAGTCGTTGTCGGGCGGCGAGGGCCGTGCGTTGCGCATCGAGCACCTCCACCAGGCTCCGTTCGCCCTCTCGGTAGCCGCTCTCGGTGGCCCGCACCAACGCGTCCAGCGAGTCGAGGGTGCCCGCCAGCCGCTCACGCTCGGCGCGAAGACCGCGCAGCCGAGTGGTGGCGGCCTGCAGCTCGGCGGCCCGGGCGTTCTCCAGCGCACCCCGATAGCGGCCGACCGCCGCCTCGGCCGCCTCCGCCTCCGCGCGCGCCGGCTGGCCGCGGTCGAAGACCGGCACCTCGACCTCGAGGTTCACGCTGTAGCCCTGACCGGTCTGGGGCCCGGTCTGCCGGTTGTAGGCGCCAGACGCGGTGAGCCGTGGAATCCACGCGCGACCGGCCGCGCGCCGAGCGGCCGCGGCCTCGGCCTCCGCCTCGCGAGCGGCGGTCAGCTCCCGCAGCTCGCCGTCCTCCGCCTCGCCGGCGGTCGCCTCGAGCGAGCCCTCGAGAGGGGTGTCGGCCGGAAGCGCGAGCAGGCGCAGGAGCCGCTCGCGGAGCGCGTCCCGCTCGAGCTCGGCCTCGGCCAGCCGGCTCCGGCCGAGGGACGCTTCCAGCCGAAGGCGCGCGGTCACGTAGCCGGAGCCATGACCGGCCTCCTCACGACTCGCCGCGATCCGGGCCGCCTCGTCGAGCCCCTCCTGCGCCTCCGCCAGCAGCGCGGCGCGTCGCTCGGCGCCGATCGCGCCGTAGAAGAGGCGCAGGCCGGCGGCCACCGCGTCGCGACGAGCGACCGCAGCGTCCATCTCCGCGTCGAGGGCGTCGAGCCGGCGCAGCCGACGCTGAGCGGCCCGGCGGCCGGAGAGGTCGATCGGCACCCGCAGCCAGAGCAGATCTTGAGTCTGCGCGTTGGGGTCGAAGGCCTCCTGGTGCTCCCACTCGAGCGAAGGGTTCGGATGGGGCACGCCGGCGTCCGCGGCGGCTCGGGCACGCGCTGCGCGGACCTCGGCACGGAGGGCACCGGCGGCGCGCTCCGCGATCCGCTCGGCGACCCGCGCCTCGGTGAGGGGCGCCTGCGCAGCCGCGGAAGCGCTCACCGAGAGCGAGACTCCGGCGCACGCCAGGAGCGGGAGAATCCGATGGGCAATCGGAGTTTTGGTCGGTCGGTCGTCGTGGCGAATCACGGATCGCTCGCTCTCAGCCCCAGAGGCTCAGGAGGGTCTCGGCGGAGTGGTGCAGCTCGGGCGCCTGCGAGAGCACCAGGAGAAGGACGGCCGCCCCCGCGAAGAGCACGAGCCGTGGCCCGCGGTGGGTCGGCCGGGAGGCCGCCGGCTCCGTCAGCGCGAGCACGCGGCGGCGGAGCGGTCCGGCGCCGAAGGCCATGGCGAGCGCGTTCGAGGTCGTGCGGCCGCGGAGGGCCCGCGACCAGTCGACGATCGCCTCCGCGACGCGGATCGGATCGCCGAGAGCCTCGGCGGCGGCCCGATCGGCTTCGAGCTCCTGCTCCTCGGCGAGCGCCTCGCGGAGCGGCCGACTCACGAAGGGCCAATGGACGCTCGCGACGAGCGACGTCAGCCAGCGGCGCAGCGGATCGCGGCGGCGGGCGTGGGCGCGTTCGTGGGCGATGACCGGCTCCCAGCGCTCGGCGGCCGCGAGGACACCCTCGCTGACGAAGACCCGCGGGCGGACGATGCCGGCCACGAAGGCGAGCGGCTCGTCACCGGGGAGGACGATGAGATCGCCCTCGGCTCGGCCGCTTCGGCGAAGGCGGAGCACGGAGCGCTCCGAGCGGAAGCCGACCGCCAGCACGCGGCCGACGCGCCAGCCACCGAGCGCCACCACACCGAGCGCCAGCACCGTGAGCGGCAGCGAGGGCATCGGAGCACCGTGGACCAGGCAGAGGTGCAGGTGATGGTCCGGGTGGTGGAGGCAATGATCGGGCAGGCCGAAGACCGCGTGCGGCAGCAGCACCGCGGCCAGCACGACCACGCTCGCGATCGCCGGCGCCCAGAGCGCCACCCGCGCGAACGCGCCGTCACGCACGTCGAAGGCGCGGAGCGCGAGGCCCACGAGCGCGGAGACGAGCGCGCCGACGACCGCGATCACGAGCGCGGCATGGAGCAGCAGACCGGTCACTCCGACCTCCGCTTGCGCTCGCGGATCAGCGCCGAGAGCTCGTCGAGCGTTTCCTCGTCCTCATCGGCGAGCACGTCCACGAACGCAGCGAGCACCCCGCCGTCGCGCAACGCCTCGACGCCGCCAGCGGCTTCGGCCATCCGGCGGACGTGGAAGCGCTCCCGCTCGATGGCGGGCGAATAGACGTAGGCGTGGGACACCTTGCGGCGTCGTAGCAGATCCTTGCGGTAGAGGCGCTCCATCGCGGAGCCCACGGTGTTCTTGGAGGAGCGACGGGGCTTGCCGACCGCCGCATGGACGGCGGCGACCGTGGCCTCGCCCTCGGTCCATAGATGCTCGAGGACGGCCAGCTCCAGCTCACCGAGCGGCGGAAGGGGCGGCATGGTGGGAGTCTGGCACCAAAACTCCGATGGTCAATCGGATTTTCGCCCACCGAAACCCGGCAGAGCCCACAGGCCCCTAAAAGGCGCTACCATGCGCCACGATGACCGCGCCCGGTCCACAGCAGAGGGCTTCCCTCGGGCCCACGCTGCCGCTCCAGATGGGGCGCTTCACCCTCGCCGAGGAGCTCGGCGCCGGGGGCATGGCGACCGTGTTCCTGGGGAAGATGAGGCTCGGGGCCGGGCTCGACCGACTGGTGGCGGTCAAGACCATCCACGGGCACCTGGCGAAGAAGCAGGCCTTCGTCGACATGTTCCTCGACGAGGCGCGCATCGCCTCGCGCATCAGCCACCCGAACGTCTGCGCGGTCTACGACTTCGGCCAGGAGGAGGGCGTCTACTTCCTGGCCATGGAGCACCTGCTCGGTGAGCCCCTCTTCGACGCCATCGGCGCCATCGACCGGGACCGCGGTGAAGAGCTGATGCAGGCGGTGCCCTTCCTCGCCGCTCGCCTCATCGCCGACGCCTGCGAGGGGCTGCACGCCGCGCACACGACGAAGGGTGGCGACGGCGAGCCCCTGGGGATCGTGCACCGGGACGTGTCGCCGCAGAACATCTTCGTGACCTACGAAGGCACGGTGAAGATCGTGGACTTCGGCTGCGCCAAGGCCCTCGAGCGGGTCACGCAGACGAACACCGGCATCATGAAGGGGAAGGTCTCCTACGCCGCTCCCGAGCAGCTGCGCGCGGAGGACATCGACCACCGGGTGGACGTCTTCGCCCTCGGCGTCTGCCTCTGGGAGTCGCTCGCCATCCGCCCGCTCTTCCGGCGAGACACCGCCCTCGAGAGCGCCAAGGCGGTGCTCGAAGAGGAGACCCCACGCGCCGACGAGGGCCGCCCCTGGGTCCCGGCGGCGCTCGCGGACATCGCGGCCAAGGCGCTCGCGCCCGAAGCAAAGGACCGCTACGAGAGCGCCCGGGAGATGGGCCGCGATCTCCGCAACTGGATCGCTCGCAGCGGCCAGCCTTTCGAGTCGGCGGAGGTGGCCGAGTGGATGGACTACCTCTTCGCCGACCGGCACGGCGAGCGGCGGGCGGTGGCCAAGCGGGTGGAAGCCCTCGACGCCTCGACGATCCACCGGGTGGACGACGCCGACCGGAAAGCGCTCGCCGCGGAAGCAGACGCGGCGGCATCCGCGAGCACCGAGGACAAGCCGCAGACCCTGCGCTTCGACACCGAGGAGCCCGAGCCGAAGAAGAGCGGCAAGGGTTGGGTCTTCTTCCTGCTCCTGCTGCTGCTCGCGGGCGGCGCGATGGCCGCGTGGTTCTTCGCGGAGGACCAGGTGCGCGGCGTGCTGGGCCTGCCCGTGGCCGACGCCTCGAGCGACGACACCGAGGAGACCCGGCCGACGCTCGACGAGAGCGACGCCTACGAGGGCCTCGACATGATCTTCGAGCCCGAGGACGTCACGGTCGAATCGTTGGAGGACGCGCCGCCCCCCACCGAGGAGGAGGCGCCGGAGGCCGAGGTGCCGGAGGCGGAGCCCCCCGAAGCGGCGGCCGCGATGGAAGCCGAGAGCACCATGCGCCAAACGCGTCGACGCCGCGCACGACGCAGCCGGCAACCGAGCGAGGCCGAGGAGGTCGCCAGCGCCGGCGCGCTGCGGGTCGTGGCCGTCGGTGGCTACGCACGGGTGCTCTTCCAGGGCAACGATCTCGGCCGAACGCCGGTGCGCTTCGACCTGCCGCCGGGGAGCCACAGCATCCAGGTGCTCCCCAACGGTCAGGAGCCGGGCCAGACCTTCAACGTCCGCATCGAGGCCGGCACCCTGAAGACCATCCGGGTGCAGATCCCGGGCGCGAGCGGCGGCGGCGAAGAGCCCGCGCCGTCCTCGATGAGCGCCGACGTCGACTGGACCCCGCCGGCGTACTGAGCCACGCGGGTCAGGGTGCGGTGACGGCGGCGCTCAGCGGGAGCGTCTCGGCATTCGGGCCGGCGCGGAGGGTATGACTGGTGGCCTCGAGGACCCAGGCGCCGGCGTCCTCGTCCCAATGGCGCAGGTCGTCGGCGGCGAGGGTCAGGGTGGCCGTGCCGGTGGCCCCGGGCTCGAGGTCGAGCTGAGCGAAGGCGCGTAGGTCGTTCGGGGCGCGGGGCACCGCGGAGCCCTCCACGCCGACGTAGAGCTGCACGGTCGCGCGGCCCGCGACGGCGCCGTCGTTGGTCACGTCCACCTCGACGGTGACCGTGTCCCCGCTCGCGATCTCGGTCGCGTCCGCCCGGATGGCGTCGAAGGTGAAGGTCGTATAGCCGAGGCCGAAACCGAAGGGGAAGCGCGGGGCCGTCCCCGCCGCCTGCAGGTGCCGATAGCCGTGCAGGTAGCCGTAGCTCACGACGACGCTCTCGTTGTCGAACGCGGGTAGATCCGCGTCGGCCACGGGCCAGGAGAAGGGCAGCCGGCCGGAGGGGGACACGTCGCCGAAGAGCACGTCCGCGAGCGCGTCGCCGCCCGCGGAGCCGGGGTATCCCGCCCAGAGCAACGCCTCCACGTCGCCGAGGGCGTCCCCGAGGAGCAGCGGGCCGCTCCCCTCGAGGACCAACACCACCGTGTCGTTCAGCGCGGTGATCTCCGCGAGGAGCGCGAGCTGCTCCGCCGGGAGCGCGAGGGTCTCCCGGTCGCCGGCGCCGATGGACGCCTCGCCCTCGTCCGCCGCGGCGAGGCCGGCGACCACGATGACGGCGTCGGCGGCACCGACGGTCGCCGCATCGGCCGCGACATCGGTCACGTGGGTGACGTCGCCGCGCGCCGTGAGCCCTTCGACGGCCGTGACCACGTCCGAAGGCAGCACCGAGCTGCTCCCCTCGTCGCCGATGTTCTCCACGTCGGCGAGCGGTCCGGTGACGACGTAGCTGCCGGCGGGATCGAGCGGCAGCGACGCGCCGGCGGGCGGGGGCCCTTCGTTCTTCAGCAGCACCATGCCCCGCGCCGCGACCTCCCGGGCCAGCGCCAGGTGCTCGGCCGTCTCCCGCGCGCTCGGATCGTCGCCGCGCTCGCGCTCGGCGAGGTCATAGCAGAGCTGGGCCCGGGCGATGCGACGGACCGCGTCGTCGAGGGCGGCCTCGGGCAGCTCACCGTCCGCGACCTGCGCCGGCAGCCGCCGGAACTCGGCCGCGTTGGGCATCTCGATGTCGAGGCCGGCACGCACGCTGGTGGCGGCGCCGTGCGTGCCCAGGATCCAGTCCGACTCGACGAAGCCCTGGAACTGCCACTCGTCCTTGAGGATCTCGCGCAGCAGGTGCGTGCTCTGGTCGCACCAGTCGCCGTTGACCTTGTTGTAGGCGCTCATCACCGAGCCCACCTGCGCCTCCTGCACCGCGCGCCGGAAGTGCGGCAGGTAGAGCTCGCGCAGCGTGCGCTCTTCGATCTGCACGTCCACCTCGTGGCGCGTGTTCTCGATGGAGTTGACCGCGTAGTGCTTGGCGCTCGCGATCACCCCTTCGCTCTGCACACCCCGGATGAACGCCACGCCCATCGAGCCGAGGTGATGGGTGTCCTCCGAGTAGGTCTCCTGGGTCCGGCCCCAGCGCGGGTGACGCAAGAGGTTGATGGTCGGCGCGAGCAGCACGTCGGCGCCGGCGGAGCGCAGCTCGCGCCCCATCGCCGCTCCGACCCGCTCCTCGAGCGCCGGATCCCAGGTCGCGCCGCGAAGGATGGCCACCGGGAAGGCGGTCCCGTTCTTGCCGGTGAAGGAGCTCAGCCCGCGCGGACCGTCGAGCATGCCGAGGCCCGGGAGCCCCACCCGCTCGTTGCCCTCCACCAGCCACACGCCGTCGACCAGCGCGAGGCGATCGCCGTGCATCAGCGCCACCTTCTCCCGGACGCTCAGCGTGCTCAGGATCTCGGTGATGCGCGCNNTGCGCGCCTCGATGGCGTCCTCGTCGTCCCGCGGACAATAGGCACGGGTGGCGTCCGTCGGCTCGAAGGGCTCCGGCGTGTAGTCCCGGAACATGTCGACCGCGCCGTCGGTCGGAGCGTCCCCGTCGTCGTCGCCGCACCCCAGGACGAGGAGGCCCAAGGCGAGCACCAGCCGTAACCGCACCATGGCCCGGAGCATACCTCGCGCGCCTGGGGTGTATGCTGGAAGGCATGGAGCGCCCCGCCGGGCGCCGGAGGAGGAGACGATCGTGAGCTGGATGGTGATCATGGGAATCGGCGCGGTGCTGGGCATCGCGGCGCTCGTCGGGATCGTCTGGTCGCTCAAGAAGCTCGAGCCCCCGAAGAAATGGGGTGTGCTCGTCGCGTCGCTCCTGGTGGGCGCCGGCGGCGCCTTCATGGCCATGAACGCCACCGCCATCGGCACGGTGGACCGCGGCGAGCAAGAGGTCGAGGAGATGGAGGACTTCGACGCCCCCCTCGATGACGACTGGGGCGACGAGGGCTGGGGCGACGAAGAGGGCGACGACTGGGCCGAAGAGGCGGAGGGCGCGGAAGAGGGCGCGGAAGCGGTCGAAGAGGCGACCGAGTAGCGTTCAGAGTCCGAGCGGGGCGGCGAGCTCCCGCACGAGATCGGAGAGCTCGCCGCGCAGCACCGCGTCGGCCTCGTCGTCCATGCCGGTGGTCTCGCGGTTGAGGATGACCACCTTCGCGCCCGTCCGGCGCGCGAGCGGCACGAGCCCGGCGACGGGGAAGACCGCCAGCGACGAGCCGAGGCAGAGCAGCAGATCGCAGTCGCGGATCTCGGTCTCCGCCTCCGCGAGGACCGGTCCGAGCATGTCACCGAAGAGCACCACCGAGGGCTTCACGCGCTTGCTGCCGCAGGCCGGGCAGACCGGCGGCTCGGCCCGCTCGCGCAGGTCGACCGACTCCTCGAGGCCGATCGCGTGTCCGCAGTCCTGACAGCGGAACTTCCGGAAGGAGCCGTGCATCTCGAGCACCCGCCGCGAGCCCGCCCGCTGGTGCAACCCATCGACGTTCTGGGTGACCACCGCCTGCATCCGGCCGCGACTCTCGAGGCGGGCGAGGAAGCGGTGGGCCGCGCTCGGCTGGGCGTTCCGGATCGTCGCGAGCTTGGGGATCCAGAAGCGATAGAAGCGCTCCGGATCCTCCTCGAAGCCCGCCGTCGACGCCACGTCCATCGGGTCGACCTCGGTCCAGAGGCCGGCGTCGCTCCGGAAGTCGGGGATGCCCGAATCGGTCGACACGCCCGCGCCGGTCAGCGCCACCGCGTGGCGCGCGCGATCGATCCAACGAGCCACATCCGCAATCATCGGTTCACCTCCGCCACCACTTCTTCGATGACGCTTTGTAGGCCCGGCTGGTCTTCCAGCATCGCCAGGCCATGTCCATCCCCCTCCACCAGTCGCGCGGAGCCGCTCGCCGCGACCCGCGCCATCGTCCGAGCGGTCTCGGCGGCCGACACGTCACCGCGAGACGCGATGGCGAGCAGCGGCTTGTCCGCCGCATAGGTCGACACCGGCGTGATGGCGTCGATGCCGTGGTAGGCGCGGCCCGGCGAGAGGGCGAAGACCGCCTTCACCTCCTCGGCCGTCGCCGCACGAATCGCGACGCTCGAACCGATCGACGACCCGCCGAAGACCCAACGCGGCGGCAGGTCCGAGCGCAGTCGCGCCCACGCGACCACGGCCTCACCGTCGGCGGCGACCTTCGCCCAGTCCTCGGCGTCGAAGGCGCGCCAGCCGTCCGGCCCGCCGGGACTCTCGCCGTGGCCGCGCAGGTCCACGCGGAGCACGGTGTGGCCGGCACGGCGCAGCCCTTCGGACAGGGGGGCCCACTCCGTGCGGTCGGCGCCGAGCTGGTGGAAGAGCACGACGGTGACCCCGTCGTCGCCGCCGGTGGCGAGGTCCGCGGCGAGCTCACCGTCATCGGTGGGGATGGTGACTGGAACCGGTGGCGGAAGCTCCGCCGGCGGCGCGCTCTCCTCGGCCGACTCGCTCGTTTCGTCGGTCGTCGACGGCTCGGGCTCGCGAGCGACCGAGCTCTCGTCGCTATCGCAGGCGCCGACCACGAGAAGGAGAGCGACCAGCACGTGGGGTGTTCGTGCCATGCACAGGGACCATAGCTGAAAGCGAGAAGGGTTCACGTGCTCACGCCGGAGAGGCTGGCGGCAGCCGGCGATGTCCCCATGCTATGCCCTCCCCATGAGCGACGAGCGAACGGCAGCGATGCTGGTCATCGGCAACGAGGTGCTGACCGGCAAGGTCGACGAGAAGAACGTCGCGGTCCTCGCCAAGGTGCTCTTCGAGCTGGGGATCGCCCTGCGTCGAGTGGTGATCTGCGTGGACGAGATCGACGTGATCGCCCGAGACCTCAACGAGCTGCGCGAGACGCACGACATCGTCTTCACCAGCGGGGGCGTCGGCCCGACCCACGACGACGTGACCGTCGACGGCGTCGCCGCCGCCTTCGGGCGCGCGGTGGTGCGCTCGGCCGAGGTCGAGGCCTTGATCCGCCGCTACCACGAGGCCAAGGGCGAGCCGGTCACCGACGCCCACCTGCGGATGGCGAACGTGGTCGAGGGCTGCCGGCTGCTGCGGGAGGCCGCCCTTCCCTGGCCGACGCTGGTGCTCGACAACGTCTACGTGCTGCCGGGGGTGCCGCAGATCTTCGAGATGAAGCTCGACGTCCTGAAGGACGAGCTCGACGAGGGTGACCACTTCACCTCCGAGGCGGTCTACACCCAGCTCGACGAGGGCACGATCGCCCCGACCCTCTACGACCTGACCCGGGNNCGGCTCCTACCTGGCCTTCCGCGAGACCGCCTACCGGGTGAAGGTGACCTTCGATGGCCGCGACGCGGGTCGCGTCCACGCCGCCGCCCAGGCGCTGCGGAAGGCGCTGCCAGCCGAGAGCCTGGTCGACTACCAGGGCTGAGTCCGGTCGGGCTCAGGTCGCAGCCACCCGTGCGCCGCAGCCCGGGCACTGCCCGAGCTCCCGGGCGTATGCGGCGCCACAGAACGCGCAGAACATCCGACCGAGCTCCCGACCCGCGACGTCGGCGCGAATGGCGACCTGACCGAAGGCCGGTGGGCGCTTGACATGCGACGCTTGGCGAGGAGCCCACCTGCGGGCGCTACCAGCTCCGGGAGCTCTCGCCCGTCATCCATTCTCGAAACCCGGGGCGTACGCCCCCTGGCACCAGCCCCGCCCCTTGTGGATTCGGCCGCCGGGCCTATGAGCCCATGGGTGACCTCCGCGGATGAGTCGTCGGCTCTGCCTCGGCCGGTCTCCCGGACCGAGGAGCCGGCGGTGGGGGACGCTCCGCCGCTGGAGCGACCTTGGGCGACTCCCATCGAGGCCGTCGAGCAGACGCTGGGGACCGACGTTCGCGCCGGCCTGGAAGCCGACGAAGCGCGACGGCGGCTCGCGAAGCACGGACCCAACCGCATCCGGCGGGTGGAGCACCGGAGCCTCGGGCGAATCCTCTGGGATCAACTCGCCAACGTGGTGGTCGCGCTCCTGGCCGCGGCCGGGATCATCTCCGCGGCCGTGGGGCAGTGGGAGGACGCCGCGGCCATCGCCGTGGTCGTGGTGGTCAACACCGTCATCGGCTTCACCACCGAGCTGAGAGCCCGGCGCTCGATGGAGGCCCTCCAGAAGATCGGCGAGATCGAGAGCGTGGTGGTCCGGGGTGGCGAGCGCGAGACCATCGAAGCCGCGGATCTCGTGCCGGGTGATCTGGTCTTCCTCGGCGCCGGGGCGACGATCGGCGCCGACCTGCGCCTCGTGTCCCTCGACGATTTGACGGTGGACGAGTCCGCCCTCACCGGTGAGTCCGTGCCGGTCGACAAGCGGGTCGACCCCGTCGGAGAAGACGCCGGCCTGGCCGACCGGTCGTCCATGGCCTTCAACGGCACCGCCGTCGCTCGCGGTGAAGGCTATGGGGTCGTCGTCGCCACCGGAATGGAGACCGAGCTCGGCCAGATCTCCGCACTGGTGGAATCGGCCGGGGAAGAGCAGACGCCCCTCGAGGACCGGCTCGACGAGCTCGCCCGGCGACTCGTGTGGCTGACGGTGGTGGTGGCCGCGCTGGTGGGCGGCGCCGGTGTGCTCGCCGAGCGGGGGACCTTGGAGATGCTCCAAACCTCCATCGCGCTCGCGGTGGCGGCCATCCCGGAGGGGCTGCCGATCGTGGCCACGGTGGCGCTGGCGCGCGGGATGCGTCGCATGCTTCGACGCAACGCGCTCATCCGGCGCCTCTCGAGCGTGGAGACGCTCGGAGCGACGAACGTCATCTGCACCGACAAGACCGGCACCCTCACCGAGAACCGAATGGAGGTCTGCCGCGTCATGCTCGCCGACCGGGAGGTGACGCTGGGCAGCGGCGAGCCGCCCGAGATCGGCGAGCCGGCCTTCGCGCGCCTCGTGGAGTCCGCGGTCCTCTGCAACACCGCGACGCTCGCGCCCGACGGCGTGCAGGAGGGTCGGGGCGACCCGATGGAGCAGGCCCTCCTGCGGATGGGAGTCGAGCTCGGCCGCGAGCGGTCGGCGCTCCTCGAGGCCGAGCCCCAGCAGCGGGTGGTGCCCTTCGACCGCGCGACGAAGATGATGGCGACCTTCCACGAGGCCGAGGGCAGCCTCCGGGTGGCGGTCAAGGGCGCGCCGGAGGCGGTCCTCGAGGCCAGCGTGCGGGAGCGGGTCGGCGCCGAGGAGCGCCCGCTCGATCGTGACGCCTGGGTCCAACGCAACGAGGCCATGGCCACCGACGGGCTGCGCGTGCTCGCCATCGCCGAGGGCACGGCCGAGAGCGCGGACGACGACCCCTATGGCGACCTGACCTTCCTCGGCCTGGTGGGGCTGATGGATCCGCCGCGTACGGCCGTGCCCGACGCGGTGCAGGCCTGCCGGGACGCGGGCATCCGGGTGATCATGGTGACCGGCGACCACCCGGCGACCGCCGCCGCGATCGCCCAGCAGGTGCGCATCGTGGACTCGGCGGACGAGGAGGTGCTCCACGGTGACGCATTCGACGCGAGCGACGCGGTGACGCAGTCGGTGTCGGTGGTGGCGCGGGTGAGCCCCGAGCAGAAGCTGCAGCTCATCGATGCGCTTCAGAGCGAGGGGCTGGTCGTCGCGATGACCGGGGACGGGGTGAACGACGCCCCGGCGCTCAAGGGCGCCGACATCGGCGTCGCCATGGGCGGCCGGGGCACGGAGGTGGCACGGGAGGCGTCGGACATGGTGCTCCAGGACGACGCCTTCGAGACCATCGTCGCGGCGGTTCGGGAGGGACGGATCATCTTCGACAACATCCGTCGCTTCGTGGTGTACCTGCTGAGCGGCAACGTCGGTGAGATCCTCGCCGTCGGGGTGGCCGCCGCGGCGGGGTGGCCGCTGCCGCTTCTCCCCCTGCAGATCCTCTACCTGAACGTGCTGAACGACGTCTTCCCGGCCCTGGCCCTGGGCGTGGGCTCCGGGAGCGACGAGGTCATGCACCGGCCCCCGCGACACCGGAGCGAGTCGGTGCTCAGTCGCCAGCAGTGGCTCGAGGTCGTGGGCTTCGGGGTGATGATCGGAGGCGTGGTCCTCGGCGTCTTTGGGCTCGCGATGCTCTGGCTCGGGCTCGATTCCACGAGCGCGGTCACGGTGTCTTTCCTGAGCCTCTCGACGGGGCGGCTGTTGCACGCCTTCAACATGCGCTCGATCGACAGCGGCCTCTTCACCAACGACGTGGTGCGCAACGGCTGGCTCTGGGGGGCCATCGTCCTCTGCGTCGGGCTGCTGATGCTGGCGGTCTACCTCCCGCCACTCGCCGGGATCCTGAAGCTCGGACCGATCGGCGCTGCCGGCTGGGCCCTCGTCGCGATGGGCTCGCTGGCGCCCCTCTTCATCGGCCAGGTCGCGCTCCTCGGCCGCCGGGCCTTGCGGCGCTGAGTCCCTCGTCAGCGCGTGTCGCGCCGCAGCGGGTGGTCGGGCGGAACCTCGACGAAGACCAGGCGGCGCCCGTCGGGATCCCGCGCCCGCATCTCCCTCAGCCCCCAGGGCTCGTCGACGGGTGCTTCGTCGATGGGCACCCGCTCGGCCCGCAGATGGGCGTGGACGGCGTCCACGTCGCGAACCTGGAGCCAGAGCTGGGTCGCCTCGTTGCCCGCGGCCTCGCTCGAGCCGGAGACCTCCAGGAAGCCGCCCCCGAGGAAGAACACCGTGCCCCCCGCGAACTCGCGGTAGATGGGCAGCTCCAGCACCTCGGCGTAGAAAGAACGGGTCCGCTCCAGGTCGCGCGGTCGTAGGAGCACGCGGCTACTGAGGATCTCCATGGTTGTGAATTAGCACGGTGGGCCGCCGCCACCGCCGAGTCGTCCGGGGCCCTCTCCGGCTCGACGTCCGGTCCGTGGAGGGTGCGGTATGCTGGGTCGCGATGAGTGGGAGCCCCTTGGTCCGCGTCCTGGTGCTCGCGTCGCTGGGCTGCGGCGGGGCCGGCGAGGCGCGGGAGCCGGCGACGACCGGGAGCGCAGCCCGGAGCCCGTCTCGCGCCGCCCCGGCCCAACCCTCTGGTCCGGCCCAAGTGACTCCGAGCGCGACGGCGGCGGACTCGCCGGCCGAGGGACCGGACGTCGAATCCGAGCCGGCGATGGTGGTCGGCGTTTGGCAAGACGCGCCGGAGATGGGTGCCGGTTGGTCGAATGTCTACGTCTTTCGTGCCGACGGCCGCTACGCCCATTTTCCGGCCGGTGGGTGCGAGCGCGTGACGGAGCGGGCCGGCGACTTCGAGGTCGATGGCGACACGCTGACCACGACCGAGCGGTGGCAGGAGCAGGTGGTCGGTGGGCGCGAGGCGTCCGACCCCCGCGGGTGCGTGATCGAGGGCGGACGGCACCGGCGCGTGACCCTGGAGGCACCGATCTCGACGACCCACGCGCTCGGCGGGTGCTCCGCGGAGGAAGTCGAACGGAACGACATGGTCCCGTGCAGGACGATCGACGGCGTCGCCCATTGGCGGTTCAGCCCGGACCCGACGCACTTCCCGGACCTGGACCCCGTCGCCGCGCTGAAACGGCGGGTCCTGTGCCCAGCGGACGAGCTGAACGAGGCCGAGTGCCGGGGCGCCGACTACGAAGCCGTGGGGGTGCTCGATCTCCACGGTGACGGACGCATCGCGCGGGTCTTTACGCTGACCCGAGGCGGTCCCGAGCTCTGTCACGTGCGCGCGGCGTGCTTCTTGGTCGTGGAGCGGCACCCCACCGGCTGGCGGGTGGTCCTGCGGAGCATGGGCGGCACCGTCGGGGCCTCGGCCGACGGCCACGGGGGCTATCGGGACCTGCGGGTCAGCGGGGCGGACACCGCCGACTCCTGGACGGTCGTCCGCCATCGCTGGGACCCGGCGGCTCGCCGGTACCGCTCTGCGGAGCGGCTCTCGTGCTCCCTCGACGAGGACGCCGCCGAGCCGCTCTGCCGCTCTGAGCCCGACGTCGTCGTCTTGCAGTGATTCGCCTTGCTGGGGGCGCGAGGTCGACGCGGGGATGAGGCAGGCGAGGCGGTTCGCGACAACCCGCGGCCAGTTGCCCCAAGGCGAGTGGCTCGCGTCGGCGCCATCGGGGCACGTCGATTGCAGCTTCGGAGGCATGACCCGTTTCACGATGCCCGTCTCCGACTACATGACCTCCCGCGTGGTGATGGTGCACGCCACCGCGCTAGCGCTGGAGGCCGAGGCCGCCCTGGACATCGACGGCATCACCGGCGTGGGAGTGGTCGACGACGAGGGTTCCCTCGTAGGGGTTCTCTCGCGGACCGATCTCCTCCGCGCCGCCGACGCCGAGCCCGGGGAGACCTTTCGAGTGCCCGCGATCCCGGTCTACGAGCTGATGACCCCCGGGCCGGTGACGGTCGAGCACGACAGCCCGTTGGACGACGCGGCCCGGCGGATGCTGAAGAGGCGGATCCACCGGGTCTTCGTGCAGGACGGGAACGAGACCGTCGGGGTCCTGTCCACCCGCGACGTGATGAGGGCGGTCCGAGACGAGAGGCTACGGACCCCGGCGATCGAGGTGGCCACGAGCTCGGTCATCCGGGTAAGCGTCGACGATCCGCTGGCCTTGGCCGTGGACCGACTGGACCTCTCCGGCCGGCACGGTCTCGTCGTCACCGATGACGGCTGGCCGGTGGGCACCCTGTCGCAGGTCGACGCGCTCTTCTCCCGGGCCCGCGACCCCAACACCGCCGTCGAGGAGGTGATGGACGTCCGCATCCTCACCCTCCCGACGACGACGCCGCTCCATCGCGTCGCACGCCAGGCAGAGGCGATGGACGCCCGCCGCGTGATCCTCATGGAGGAGGAGGGCATCGCCGGGGTCCTCAGCAGCTTCGACTGCTGCCGGGCCGTCGTCCGGGTCTCGAATCGGGCGCGGCAAGCGGCCGCGCGCCGAGGGTTCTCGAGCAGAGCACGTCGAGGGTGACCATCCCATGGAGAACCTCTGGCACCCTGGTGCGTCCTGGTCGCCATGAGAACGTCTGCGTTCATCCTCTTGCTCGCTTGTGGCGGTTCGTCCGCGCCCTCTCCGTCCCCCGCGACGGCTCCCCCGCCCAGCCCCGCGGCGGCGATCCGGTGCGACACGCTGCGCCCGTGCCGGCCGGAGCTCGGCGTCTGTCTTCGTTGCACCACGCCGGACAACCCCGAGTGGGTCTGGAGCGAGGCGCCCGGGAGCCCACACACGCTCGCGCTCTCCCCGGCCAACGTGTCGATGCCGCACCCGNNGTCGATGCCGCACCCGGATCTGCAGCAGGACTGCTGTTGGGGTCACCCCTTCGACAACCACGTTCCGGATTGCGAGCGCTTCGAGCTCGACGAGCGCGGCATGCCGCTCCGCACGCGGCCGGTGCCGAACGACGTCGACGACCTCTACCGCTTCACCTACGAGAACGGGCGGGTGGTCCGGATCGAGGTCGACGAGGTTCCCTTCTGCGAGTCCAACGACTTCGGCGACCTCTCTCCCTGCGGAGCTCCGGACGGCACCTTCGATCGTTCGTCCCCGCTCACCTGGAGCGACGATGGTCTTCGGCTCACGACGGTGCGTGGATTCGAGTGGCTCTTCGACCGAGCCGGTCACCTGGTGCAGTGGCGCACCGACGACGGGTCCGGTCGCAACACCTTCGCCGACGGTCGAGTGACGACGCAGATCCGCGACCTCGGTCATCGGCAGCTCACCGATCGCTTCCACTACGAACGCGATCGCCTGGCTCGCGTCGAGCGCACCTTCGATGATGGGCGATCCGAGACGCTCCGCTGGGCGTACGACGCCCAGGGGTGGCCCGTCCGGCGCATCTTCCCGGTGGGCGTCACCGAGTACGTCAACGAGTACGCCGACGGCCGGCTCGTTCGCCGCACCATGCGGCCCATCGAGAGCCCGACGCAGAGTGGCTCACCGACCACCTTCGCGCGCCGTCACGACGAGCATGGGCTGCTCGTCGAGGAGACGCGCGAGCCCAACGGTCGCGTCGACACCTCCATCACTCGCTGGGAGCGAAACGAACGGGGCGTCCCCACCGCCTACGTGTGGAACGGCGTCCGGGTCGACCAGTCGTGCCTCGAGCCGCTCGCCCGCCACTTCATCCGGCAATGAACGCTTGCGCTCCGCGACCACCGCTCGAGAGCTCGGTCGATGAGCACGTTCCTCTTCAGCCTGCTGGGTGTGCCCGTACACCCGATGTTCGTTCACTTCCCCATCGCTCTGTGGATGAGCGCGTTGGCGGTCTTCGCGTTCGCTGCCATCCGGCGTCACGAGGAGGCCTTTCGCTTCGGGCGTCTCCTGACCGAGCTGGGCACGGCCGCGGCGGTGGTGACCGTCATCACCGGCTTCCTCGCGTCCAACAGCGTCGGCCACGACTCGCCCGGGCACGACCTGGTCCACGAGCACCGGAACCTGATGTTGGCGGCGAGCGGACTCGGGGTGGTCGCCGTCGCCCTGGGCCGCTTGTGGAAGGCGCGCGCCGGTCGCATCGCCATGGGCGTCGCGCTGCTCGCCACCTGCGCCGTCACCGTCGTCGGCGCGCACCACGGCGCCCTCTCGGTCTACCGCGAGGGCGTCGGCGTGCAGACCGGCTCCTGAGCGTCGAGGGGCCCTAGGCCGTCTCGAGCTCGGGCGGCGGGGGCATCGTCGAGCGCCGCTCGCCCATGGTCTCGAGCTTGGCGATCTGCAACTCGTTGCCGATGAGCACCAGCGAGTCCTCCGGCTGCACCTCGAAGTCGCCGCCGGGGTTGTCGATGAAGCCGCCGTCCGCTCGATAGACGCCGATCAGCGTCAGCCCCGTCTTCTGGCGCAGCCGCGCCTCCCGGAGCGTCTTGTTGGCCAAGAAGGGGAAGTCGGAGCCCTGTACCTCGACGAGCTGCAGGTCGAGCCCGTGCTTGCCGTGCGCACCGAACTTCGCCCCCACGAGCGGATCGAGCTCGACGGCTTCGAGCTTCCCATCGTCCGCCTTGCTCTTGCGGAGCACGCCGTAGATGGCCGGGCTGGAGATGCAGGTGACGATGGCCACCAGGATGATCGCGGTGTTGATCTCCGGGGTGATCACGCCGAGACGCAGACCGATGGCGGACGCCGCGATGATCAGCGAGAGGCGTGAGCTCAGGAGGAAGCCGGCGGCGATCGCGTTCTTCCGTCCGAAGAACTGCTTCAGCATCAGGCTCGGAACCACCTTCACCACGAAGGCGAAGGCGACCAGCACTGGCACCAACACCAGCGACGCCGGGTCGGCGAGCAGCGACTGGATGTCGAACTTCGCCCCGACCATGATGAAGAAGATCGGGATGAAGAAGCCGAAGCCGATGGCGTCGAGCTTCATCCCCAGCAGCCCGTGCACGGACTTGGGGCTGAGCGAGCTGACGGCGGTCCCGGCGAGGAAGGCGCCGAGGATGATCTCGGAGCCGATGAACTGGGAGAAGACGACGAAGAGCAGCATCAAGGTCATCGCCGTGCGGACCTGCAGCTCGGCGGTCTTGGGGGCGGCGAAGGCCAGCCGCTTCACCAGCGACGTCTCCCGATGGAGCAGCTTCTTGCCCGCCCAGACGACCCCGCCGAGGAGGATGAAGAGCGTGAAGACCACCAGCAGGTTCAGGGTCAGCCCGGAGGTCTCGTAGAAGGTCACCACCACCGTGATCAGCAGCATGGTCACGAAGTCGGCGATGACCGCCGAGAGGATCACCACCTGACCGAACTGGCTGCTCCCCTCCCCTCGCTCCTTGAGGAGCGGCATCACCAAGCCGACCGAGGTCGTGCTCATGATCAGCGCCATGATCCACGGCGTCTGCAGATAGCCGAGCCACACCAGGACGAAGCTCAACGCCGTCGACGTCACCAGCGTCGCCATGAACATGCCACCGCAGATCAGCAGCAGCTTGCGCAGCGAGGGCGTGTCGCCGGCGCCCTCCCCTTCCTTCGCCTCACCCCCGACCCCGAGCGAGCGAAAGTCGATCTCCAGCCCCGAGAGGAACATCAGGAAGGTGAAGCCGAAGAGGCTCATCAGCTCGAGCCAGGGATCGGGCTCGTCGGGGATGAGGCCGAAGCCGCTCTTGCCGACGACGATGCCGATCAGGATCTCCCCTACGACGAGCGGCACCCGGAGGATGGTGATCCGGGGCAAGAGGATTCCGGTGACCATGGCCGCGGAGACCACGGTCAGGAGCGGAATGAAGGAGTGCTCGTCGTGCACGGGGCTTCGGAAATCATCCCCCCGGGCCCTACGAGCGGTCAATCTCTCATCGAATGCCGCTCAGGGCGGCACTGGGCGCAACGCGATCTCGATGGTCGATACGCCGGGGGGCAGCTCCGTCTCGATGTCGTGCGGGAAGTAGCCCGGCGCGGTCACGGTGATGCGGTGGATCCCCGCCGGCAGCCGGTGCGCGCGCTCGGCGAGCACCCGCGCCGAGGCGACGAAGCGGTCGTCGATGTAGACGCGCGCGTCCGCCGGCTCGGCGATCACCTTGATGCCCGCCGGCGTCGGCCGCGGCTCACCGCCGCAGCTCGCGAGGAGCGCGAGACCGAAGGCCAGGACGAGCGCGCGCGTCACCACGGCACTCCTTCGAGCGGCGCGGCTTCCCGCAGCGCAGCCAGCGGGAGGCGGAGCTCGGCCACCGCGCTCGCGTCGACCATCGGCCTGACTCGAACCTCGACGGAGTCCCCGGCGACCAACGCGTGCACCCTGCTGGCCACGTCCGGCTGGGCCATCACCCGATCCATCGCCTCGTCGACGAAGCGGTGGATGGCCGCGCGGCCGAGGCTCTCGGCCCGGCGCCGCGACGAGAGCCGGCGGGCCGAGAGCGGACCGATCCGCTCGTCCGGCGCCGCGAAGCGCGCGACCACGATGCCCTCGCCCTCGACGCGCAGCTCCTCGTCACCCATCGGCTGCGCGGCCGCGGGGGCGACCAACGCGATGGCGATGAAGGCGCTCACTCCCACTCGATGGTGGCGGGAGGCTTGGAGGTGATGTCGTAGACGACGCGGTTGCATCCGCGGACTTCGTTGATGATACGCGACGAGACCTTCGCGAGCAGCTCGTAGGGCAAGCGCGCCCAATCGGCGGTCATCGCGTCCTGCGACTCGACCGCTCGAACCGCCACCACCCACTCGTAGGTGCGGCCGTCGCCCATCACGCCCACGGTCTTCACCGGCACGAGCACGCAGAAGCTCTGCCAGAGCTTCTCGTAGAAGCCGGCGGCGCGGATCTCCTCGTCGAGGATGGCGTCCGCCTCGCGGAGCACCTCGAGCTTCGCCTCGTCGATGGCCCCCGGGCAGCGAACGGCCAAGCCCGGCCCCGGGAACGGCTGACGGTTCAGCACGTCCTTGGGCATCGACATCGCCGCGCCGACCTCTCGCACCTCGTCCTTGAAGAGCAGCCGCAGCGGCTCGACGAGCTCGAGGTGCATGCGCTCGGGCAGCCCGCCGACGTTGTGGTGGCTCTTGATGGTGTGGGCCTTGCCGGTCTTGGCGCCGGCCGACTCGATGACGTCCGGGTAGATGGTGCCCTGGGCCAGCNNTCCGGGTAGAGGGTGCCCTGCACCAGGAACTTCACGCCCTCGAGCTTGTTGGCCTCGCGGTCGAAGACGTCGATGAAGACCTTGCCGATGATCTTGCGCTTCTTCTCCGGGTCGTCGACGCCGGCGAGGGCGTCGAGGAACTCCCGCGCGGCGTCCACGTGGACGATGTCCAGGTGCATGCGCCCCTCGAACATCTCCATCACCCGCTCGGCCTCGTCCTTGCGGAGCAGGCCGTTGTCCACGAAGACGCAGGTGAGCCGGTCACCGATGGCCTTCGAGACGAGCATCGCCGCGACCGAGCTGTCGACGCCGCC
>JABAOG010001613.1_pt1 | contig 28876 bp, 26 predicted proteins | sample 7062131 | NCBI WGS metagenome assembly JABAOG01 (sample SAMN14538629, study PRJNA623070) | marine sediment metagenome | biome: marine biome [ENVO:00000428]; feature: marine pelagic biome [ENVO:01000023]; material: deep marine sediment [ENVO:00002113] | place: India: Arabian Sea | collected... | reverse complement strand
AACCTCCGTACCGTCCGGGGTCCGGGCCTGCCGAGCACCGTGTTCGATGGCCCCAGCGGTCACTTGGTCGCCGGAGCGTGGGCCGACTGACAGCTTCCGCCCGTCCGCCTGTGCCTGAGAGATGGCGAAGCAGCGTTTTCGTGGTCTATCGGCGCACGAGGGATGCAGTGGTGCGCGGTCCAGGCCGTCTGAACCGCGCGCTGCGCTCCGCGTCTGCTACTCCGAGGGTGGGTCCGACCCCGGTGGTTTCGGGGGCCGCCCGCGTCGCGCATCCCGTCGCACGATCAGCCGGCGCGGATTGGCTTTCCACGTCCTTCGGGCGTCGTTTCGGTGCTTGGTCTCGGCGGGCGGGCGTTCCCCTGCCTCCCGCTGGTGCTTCGCCTCAGGCTCGCGGTAGTCGAGCTCGTTTTCCTCAACCGCGGCTTCTGCTCCTTGCGCGATGTCCTCGCGGACACCTTCGAGCACACTTGCGCGATCGACCGGTTCCCCAGCATCGCGCTCGAGCTCTTCGAGCACCTCGTGGAGGAGCGGTCCGGGCTGGGCTAGCAGCGCATCGTCATAGGGCTCTTTCACCGGTGCTCCATGGAATATGCGCTGGCCATAGGTTCCGAATGGGAACGTTCGGTCCTCTCCGGCGAGTCGGTGCTTGCGGGTCTCCGCGTGCTCCTGCCGAAACCCGGTCGTCTCCATCGCCGCCGCGATGCGCTGCTGGCGCCCAACGGATCCTCGCGCGCCGATGCGGAATGTCGGCACTCGTTCGCCACTCGGCTCGGCCATCGTCCGGGGCTCGTCCGAAGGATGGATCCGCCGGAGCTTCTGAGCACCCATCGCAGGCCACTTGCGGGCCGCCTTCAACTCTCGCCCCCCTTCTCGAGCCAGCTTCCGCATGTGGTGGATGGCTCCCCGCAGATCCCCACCGAACGTGCGCATCACCTCTGGAGAAGGCTCAGGATTGCAGAGCAGCTCGCTCGGTCGGCTGCGGTCGAAGAACACCGGCGGCCTTCTCACCACCAAGCCATCCGTCGCCCACATCCCGTACTCGAGCTGCCGCCCCGGCATGTGCTCGGCCCGCTCCACGAGACCCGCCGCTACCTGATTCAGGTAGTCGTAGGTCAGCTGCCTCATTTGTGCCGAGGCATCCAGCAGCCGCAGATAGTGGGGAGATCGCCCATCCCAGATCTGCCGCGGAGCGTCGTACCCTTGTTCGAGCAGGAGCTCGTTCAGCGCGCAGCTGACGTCCGAGTGGAGGCGCCGCGTGAACTCGGGCAAGTTGGCCTGCGAAGGCGTCACGTCCGTGTGGTGGTGCGTCACGACCAGCTTGCTCATGTGAATCGACACCCCGGTCACCCGTGCCGCGTCCGCCAGTGCGTACAGCCAGATCTCGTTCACCAAGGGATGCCACGGTGCCAAGAACGCCTTGCGAAAGGTCGTCCGCCGACAGATCGAGGTCGTCGCCCCCCGGACGTGTATGGACGGCTGGGTCACCAGCTCGCACTTCTTCACGCATCATGCCGACCGGAACGCGGCCAAGACTCGGCGGATATGCGTTGCCCGCCGGCGGTCGGTGGCGGATCCGCCNNACAGCGTTTCGCGGACCTGGGCCGGGAACGGGGGCACCGCGGACCTGGGCCGGGAACGGGGGCACCTTGCGGCTCACAGCGTTTCGCGGACCTGGGCCGGGAACGGGGGCCGAGGACCGACGGGCCATTCCCGCACTCACGGCGAGCCCTCGGGGCTCCCTCGGAGCAGGAGCTGCCGGAGTGCCTCGGGATCCGCTGGCTTCGTCAGGTGCAGATCCGCACCCGACTCCATCGATTGCTGCTCGTCGCTGGCTCGCCCGTAGCCGCTCAACATCGCCACCACCGACCGCGTCCGCTCCTGAGCCCGCAATCGGCGAACCACCTCGAACCCATCCATGCCCGGCAGCCCGATGTCCACCAACACGACCTCCGGCTCGTTGTCCCGCGCGAGCTCGAGCGCGTGCTCCCCGCTGTGAGCGATCCAGACCTCCTGGCCCCAGCTCCCGAGGAGGATCGCGAGGAGCTCGGCGGCCTCGACGTCGTCCTCGACCACCAACACCCGCCGGGCCACGAGCGCATCCGTCGTCTCGGCGCGGGCATCCTCTCGCATCGCCGGGGCTCGATCGGTGAGGGGCAGCCTGAGCTCGAAGGTCGCCCCCTCACCCCGGCCCGGGCTCTCGGCGCGAATCGTTCCCCCGTGGAGCTCCGCCAGGGCCGAGACGGTGGTCAACCCGATCCCGAGCCCTCCGGCTTCCCTCGAGAGTGGCACCTCGCCCTGGGTGAAGAGGTCGAAGATCGACGGTAGCAGCGCCTCGTCGATGCCGATGCCGTCGTCCCGCACGCGCACGACCGCCGCGCTCCCATCGTGGGTGAGCTCGATCCAGATGTGGCCGCCGGTCTCGGTGTACTTGATGGCGTTGATGGCGAGGTTGCCGATCATCTGTGCCAGGCGCACCGGGTCGGCGTCCACGGGCACCGGCCCGTCGGGGAGACTCACCTCCAGGTGCTTGTCCTCGGCGTCGGCTCGCGGCCGGATCAGGTCCCGCTCGAGATCGCGGATGGCGTCGGCCACGTCGACCACCCGTCGTTCGAGGCGGATCTTGCCCCGGGTGATGCGCGACACGTCGAGCAGATCGTCGACCAGTCGTTTCAGCTGGTCCATCTGCCGCTCCACCGCGTCGAGGACCTTGGTGCGGGTCTCCGGGTCCTCGCCTCGCTCGCGAAGAAGCGCCAGACCGGTCGCCATCGGAGCCAGCGGGTTGCGCAGCTCGTGAGCGAGCATGGCGAGGAACTCGTCCTTGCGCCGGTCGTCCTCGGCGAGCCTTGCCTCCGTCCGCTTGCGTACGGTCACGTCCTGGACGAGGGCGACCACGCCTCGGACCCTTCCGTCGGGCGCGTGGTCGGGGACGTACTCCACGTGGACGTGCCGGGCCTCGCCGACGCGGAAGGTCAGCTGATCTTCGAACCACACGGCCTCGCCGGCGAGAGCCTTGCCCAGATGGGGCTCCACTCGCACCCAGGCCGCCTCACCGAGGACGTCTCGGACGGAGCGCCCCTGCAACTCCTCCCGGTCGACGCCGAACCACTCCTCGTGGCGCCCGTTGACCATTTGGAAGCGACCTCGGGAGTCCACGTAGCTGATGAGCACGGGCACCGCGTCGACGATCAGCCCGAGCCGTCGCCGATGCCGCTCGACCTCCCGCTCGGCCGCCTTTCGGCGAGAGATGTCTCGGTCGATCGCTGCCGAGCCGACCACCCGCCCGTTCTCGTCGAAGACGGGCGACACGCTGACGGAGACGTCCACGAGCGACCCGTCCTTGCGGAAGCGCACCGTTTCGAACGCCTCCGTGCGTTCGCCGCGGGCGACGGCTCCGTGGATGTGCTCGAACTCCTCCCGTCGGTCGTCGGGCACCAGCATGGTCAGTGGCTCTCCCAGGACCTCGGCCGCTTCGTAGCCGAAGAGGCGCGTGGCGGCCGCGTTCCAGCTCGCGATGCGCCGGTCGAGCGAGAGGCCGATGATCGGGTCCTGCGAGCTGGCGACGATGGCCGCGAGCTGGCTGGATACCGGGTCCCTCGACAGCGTCGAGCCCTCTCCGTCGCCTCCCCCGGACATGGGTCGAGCATACTCCAGGATGGGGAGGCGAGCGGATCCTCAGTCGTCCGAGGAGCCGTCGGTGCGGGTCGCCTCGCCCTCGAGGGGCTCGAGCTCTTCCAGGATCTCTTCGAGGTCCTCCGAGGGCTTCTCCTCCACCGTCTGATCGGTGAAGTCGAGCTCTTCGCCCTCGCCCTCGCGCGGTGACGCCGATAGCAGCGCCGCGGCGAGGTCCTTCGAGTAGGCGGCCGTCGGCTCGTCGAAGTCCGGCGCCTCCCGGGGCAGACCGGACGACTCCGGCGGACCATCGGCGAGCGCCTTGAGGATGTCCTCCTCGGAATAGTTCTTGGTCGGCTCGTCGAAGACCAGCTCGCCGCGCGCGTCCGCGCTCTTCGCGAGCTCGTCGGCCCGGTGAGCGAAGTCGCCGGTCGACTCGCCCTCCATGGGCGTAGGGCCGGGGTCGGTCAGCGGCGCGCGCCCGGGGGGCGGCGATGGACGCTTCTCGGTGGAGGAGTCGTGCTCGACCACCGGGACCGCGGAGACCTCGTCTTCGAAGACCCCCATCTCGCTCGGCACCTTCGGCGCGCTGAGCACCTGCATCACCGCTTCGTCCGCTTCGAGGAGCACCGCGGTGGAGTCCTCGTAGTCGTCTCCCTGTGGCATCGACTCGGGCGGGGCCGGGATGGTGTCGCGCGGCACCGACTGATCGGCGGTCTCTTCTTCCGCCCCGATGTCGGGGATCTCGCGGGTGTGGGGCTCGGGCCCCTTCGCTCGCGGCGGGGGCGGCGGCTTGGCTGGCGACGGCGCGAGCTGCGGCTGGGCCGGCCGATCGACCTCGTCCGGGTAGAGCTCGGAGAGCACCTCGACCAGTCGCCGTCGGCGCACGGGCATGCCCGCTTCCATCGCGAAGCTCAGCAGCTCTTCCTGCATCTCACCGGCCGTCTGATAGCGGTTGCGCGGATCCGGCTGCAGCGCACGGCGGACCACCGCGTCGAGCGCCTGGGGGAGCTCGGGGCGGATGGCGCGCAGCGGCGGCACCTCGGAGCGCTGCACGGCCATGACGGTGTCGGCGTCGTTGCGCCGCAGGAAGAGTCGCTGGCCGGTGAGCCACTCGTAGAAGCAGGTGCCCAGGCTGTAGATGTCGCTGCGGCTGTCGACGTCTTCACCCCGGGCCTGCTCGGCCGAGAGATAAGCGAGCTTGCCCTTCACGACGCCGGCCTGTGTCTGGACCAGGCGCCCGGCCGCCTTCGCGAGCCCGAAGTCGACGACCTTCACCGCCCCCTCGAAGGAGACGAGGATGTTCTGCGGGGTGATGTCCCGGTGGATCAGATTGAGCTTCTGGCCGAAGGCGCCCTTGGCCGCGTGGGCGTGGTGGAGGGCCTCGCAGACCTTGATGACCACCTGCACCACGAAGGAGAGCGGGAGCGTCCGGTCCTTCACGTTCGCATGGCGCTCGATGATGGTCGCCATGTCTCGCCCGTCGACGTACTCCATGGCGATGAAGAGCGAGTCCCCGTCCCGACCGAGGTCGTAGATCTGGGCGATGTTCGGATGCTGCAGCTGCACCGCGATCTTCGCCTCGTCGATGAACATCTTCTCGAAGTCCGGATCCGCGCTGAGGTTCGGGAGGATGCGCTTCACCGCGACGATGCGCTCGAAGCCTTCCTCCCCCGACTGGGATGCTTTGAAGACCTCCGCCATGCCGCCCATCCCGATACGCTCGATGAGCTCGTAGGGGCCAACGTCGGACACGCCGGCAGCATCCTCCAACCGCAGCGGACCGTCAAACCTCGATTTCGCCGGGAGTAGCCCGGCGCGCGAGCTGTCGCCGCTCGGGGGTGAGGTGTGCTCAGGTGTGTGTCACTCGGATGGCGCGGGCTCGGCGGCGGCAGCGCGCTTCGCCCAGCCGGCCATGGCCAGGAGGAAGAGGCCGGCGAAGACGTAGCCGAGGCCCCAGCGCCAGCCAGTGCCCAGACCGATGTCGGGGATCACCCCCGCTGGCCCCATCGCGCCCGCGTGAACCAGGCCGAAGAAGGCCAGGCCCCCACCGGCGAAGAGCCAGCCCGCCGCGCGGGCGAAGCGCCGCTCGATGATCTCGGCGCTGGCCGCCGCCCAGACCATGCAGGTGAACATGAAGCCCTGCGCCAGCGCGGCGAGCCCCTCGAGCCGCAGGCCGGAGAGCTCGAAGGCCTGCGGCTGCGCGAGCGCGGTGGTGGCCAGATTCGGGTCGCCGGTGGCGATGCCCGCGGCGCCCAGGGTCTGGGTCACGATCATCGCCCCGAACGCCGCGATGGCCGGGAAGAGCCCCACCGCGACCGCGGGGGCGTGGGGGCCAGGCGTGGTCTGGAAGGCCTGCGCGGTGATCACCAGCCCGATCCAGAGCACGATGGCCATCCCCGCCTCGAGTGGGACGAGGGCGGCGATCAGCCCGGTGAGGCCGCCGATGGTGACGACGGTGAAGAAGACACCGTTCAGGATCGAATAGCCCGCGCGCGCGCCGAGCGCCTTCCAGCCCGGGTGGCCGATGTAGATGGTGGTCGGAAAGCAGGAGCCGAAGATCGACGCCACGATCGAGCCGGCGCCGTTCACCGCCAGGCTCGGCGCCGTCGGGTAGCCGTCGCCACCCGCCTCGGCGGATTCGATGTTCTGGAGCGAGCCGAGGATGTTGAAGAGGCCCATCGGGAGCATCACCGGCACGAAGAAGCTGCCGAAGAGCGGGTGGCTGAAGCCGGCGATCAGATCCCCGATCACCGGGATGGGGACGTGGAGGGCCACGGCCTCCGTCGCCGTGCCGACCGCCTCCCCCGACACCGGCGAGGGCTGGCCGCTCGCCGCGAGGATCCAGGCCGCGGCGCTGCCGAGCGCGACCGCCCAGGCGCCGCCGGGAATCCGCAGCGGCAAGGGCATCTCGGAGAAGTAGGTCGCCAGAACGACGGCGAGCGGCAGGATGGCCAAGAGCGGCGCCTCGAAGGTCCGGATGGCGAAGTCCATCGCGATGAAGGCGATGGCGATGCCGGCCAACGTCGAGAGCAAGGCCGCACGCGGGGTGATCTGACGCAGCTTCTCGGCGACGAGCGCGCCCGCGGTCTCGAGCGCGCCGCTGACCAGGCAGGCGGCGAGCCCGACCTGCCACGCGACGATGGCGGCTTCGTCGGCCGAGGCGCCGCCCGCCTCCGCGGCGAGCTTCACCGGCATCATCACCAGGAAGACGTAGGCGAAGAGCGAGACCGTGTTGATGCCATAGGGGAGGGCGGTGACGTCGTCGCGCCCCTCCCTCGCGGAGAGCCGCTGCGCCTGCCAGGCGTAGAAGAGGTTGCCCACGAGGATCGAGAGCGCCGCCCCCGGCAGGATCGTCCCCAGCACGAGCTCGGCGGGGAAGCCGAGCACGCCCTGACAGAGCCCGAGCACCAGGAGGAACTGGACCAGCGTGTCCACGGCGAGGCCGAAGAACCCGTCGAGGTCCCCGGCCACGAACAGCTTCTGCGGTGCGCCCTTTGCCGCCATCGGCGCCGTTGTCCTCCAGCGCGGCCCATTCGTCCAGCCCCCGAGGGCCCGGCAGCTCATGGCCCGGGGCGCACTCGCTCAGGGAGTCAGGGAGAGAGTGGTCGAACCCGCCACCGCGAGACGCTCACCGAGGCAGCCGACGGCCACATCGTTCCAAGTCAGGTTCTGCTCCTCGTGCAGCAGGTAGGCGCGTTGCGCGACCTCTGGCTGGACCCTCACCGCCTCGATCCGTGGGTGGACGTCGCCGCGCGTGTGCACGAGTCCGAGCAGCCACAGAGACTCGGCGCAGCGCTGGAACCGAAAATAGGTCCCCGGGCCTCCATGGTCCGGAATGGGGAGAGGAACGGCGCTGATCTCGTCGAAGCCCAAACCGAAGCGCACCAGCGCGTGGCCCCTCTCCATGTCGTCGTCGAGCGTCGAGAACACCACCAGCGCCTCATCCCCCATGGGCCACAGCGCCAGAAGGTCGGCCGGCCACCGTACTCCATGGTACAGCCCCGCCGCCCACCGATCCTGGACCTGGCTCGAGAGGCCTTCGTCCAAGAGAGTGCGGGTCAGCGTCGCTTCGCAGCCGACGGTCACGCATCCGCCCTCGACGGTGATCGCCGTCTCACCATCGACGCCGATGGCGGAGAAGAGCCCCGCGCTTCCGGACGTCGGTGGGAGCTCGACGCTTCGCGGCTCCAGGTCCATGCCGACCCACCACACGGACAGCTCGTCCGCGTCTTGCACGAGGACCTGGAAGCCCTGCTCCGTGGTCCCCACCGTTCGGGGGCGGGCGAGCTCGGGTGGCAGCTCCGAGGTGCTGCCGTCATCGGTGCGTAGCAGCGTCGCCTGATGGGGCCCGTCGAAGGGCTCGTGAAGGAGAAAGAGCTCGTAGTGGTCTTCGTCGATTGGGCGCGCCGCGAGGATGCGTTCGTTCTCGGGCCGACCGCGCGCCACGACCCGTGGTTCGCTCCAGGACCGTTGCGCGAGATCGAAGGTGGCGCTCTCGATATTGCCCTCGAGCTGATGTGCGATCGCGACGAGACCCGTCTCGATCCCGTGGAGCACCTCGGGTCCGAGCAATCCGTGCTCGAGGTGAAACGTACCGTCATCGTTCTCGACCAACTGGAAGCCACCGAGCGGCGTCACCCGCTCCGCCGTCGAGGCAGGAGTCGGAGCGGACGGTGCACGGGCTAGACCGAGCTCTTCCTCCGGCTGGGCGCTCTCGTTCGGAGTGGCGAGCACGGCAACCACCACGAGGACGGCGCCGATCGAGCCGACCAACGCGATGAGCGAGACTCTTCCCAACCTCATCGACTGCTCACCCGTCGGCGAGGGCCTGCTCGAAGAAGGCGATCGTCTTCTTCAGGCCCTCTTCGAGGGCGACGCTCGGCTCGAAGCCGAGCTGACGCATCGCGAGCGAGATGTCCGGCTTCCGCTGGCGCGGGTCGTCGGCCGGCATCGGCTTCTCGACGATCTGGTTGTCCTTGCCGATGAAGCGGATGCAGAGCTCGGCGAGCTGGCGGATGGTGAACTCGCCGGGGTTGCCGACGTTCACCGGCCCGGTCTCGTCGGGGTGCTCCATCAGCGCGACGAGGCCGTCGATGAGATCGTCGACGTAGCAGAAGGAGCGGGTCTGCTGACCGTCGCCGTAGACGGTGAGGTCCTCGCCGCGGAGCGCCTGCACGATGAAGTTGCTGACCACCCGGCCGTCGTCGGTGGCCATGCGCGGGCCGTAGGTGTTGAAGATCCGCGCGACCCGGACCTCCACGCCGGCCTGCCGGTGGTAGTCGAAGCAGAGGGTCTCGGCGCAGCGCTTGCCCTCGTCGTAGCAGGCGCGCGGGCCGATGGGGTTCACGTTGCCGCAGTAGCTCTCCGGCTGCGGGTGCACCTCCGGATCGCCGTAGACCTCGCTGGTCGACGCCTGCAGGAAGCGGGCGCCGGTGCGCTCCGCGAGGCGCAGCCCGTTCAGCGTGCCCTCGACGTTGGTCACGACGGTCTTGATCGGGTCGCGCTGGTAGTGGATGGGGCTCGCCGGGCAGGCGAGGTTGTAGATCCGGTCCGCCGGCGCGAAGTAGCGGTCGGTCACGTCGTGCTCCATCACGAAGAAGCGCTCCTCGCCCTCGAGGTGGGCGATGTTGGCCCGCGACCCGGTGGAGAAGTCGTCGATGCAGAGCACCTCGTGGCCCTCGGCCAGGAGCCGATCGCAGAGGTGGGAGCCGAGGAAGCCGGCGCCGCCGGTGACCAAACAGCGAAGCATCGCCGGGTCTTAGCGCATCCGCCCGGCGGGCGCGAGCACGGCCGGCGCGCTACGCTGGCGCCGTGCGCATCGTTCGCCTCCTCCCCCTTCTCGTGCTCCTCTTGCCCCTCGGGGCCGGTGCCCAGTCCGACTCCCCCGAGACACGCTTCGAGGGGACCTGGCGCGTCGCGAACGCCGGAAGCGCTCGGCAGGGGCGCAACCGAGCGATCGATCGGGCGACCGAGGACATGAGCATCTTCACCCGGGGCATCGCCCGCCGCCGTCTCCGGGACAGCACCCCGATCCACTCGAGGGTCCGGATCTCGGGCTCCAGCTCCTCCTTCCGCTGCCAGGTCGGGAGCTACGACCTCGACTTCGCCGCCGACGGCCGCTCGCGGGCCTTCACCGACCCCTACGACAACGAGATGCAGGCGAAGCAGCGTTTCCGCCGGGGCAAGCTGGTCCAGACCATGCGCAGCGACGACGCGACGCTCACCCACGAGCTCTCCCTCTCGAACGACGGCGACGAGCTGACCCTGAAGGTGACCATCGAGAGCCACCACCTGCCCGGCGACGTCGTCTTTCGGGTTCGCTACCGACGCGCTTGAGCCGTCTTTGGCGGCGCATCGCCCCATTTTCTCGACTCGCGAGCGCCGCGCTGTCATGTTCGAGGGGTGAGGCGCGTTGCGCAGTCCCCCCTGGCCATCCTCCTTCTCGGGGTGGTGGTCGCCTTCGCCTGGAGCGCGGGTTACGACGCCGCGACCGGTGACGGTCGCGCCGCGGCCGACGGTCCGACGGACCAGGACGAGTCGGGGCCGTCGCCGATCGTGGAAGGCGCCCGCGCCGCCGAGCCGTCGCCGGAGCCGCCGATCGTCCGTGAAGGGCCGCGGGTCCTCCGGCAGCCGGAGGAGGGCGAGCTCGGCTACGACATCGCCATCGAGGATCGGGACGGCCACTCCATGGACGCGCTCCATCGCGCGCTCCGCCGCGCCGAGCGAGGCGAGGGGCAGGCGCGGCTGATGTTCTACGGCGCGAGCCACGTCGCCAGCGATCTCTTCACCGGCTACATCCGCCGGGAGCTGCAGCGCCGCTTCGGCGACGCCGGCCACGGCATCATCCTGCCGGCGCACCCCTGGCCGAGCTATCGACACCGCGACGTGGACATGGAGTCGTCGCGGCGGCGCTGGGACTCGTCGCGGGTCCGAGCGGGCACGCGCGAGATCGACCACTACGGCGTCGCCGGCACCTTCGTCGAGACCGACCGGTCCGGCGCCTGGGGGCGCGTGTCGACCGAGGAGGGCGAGCTCGGATCGAAGGCCTCGCTCTTCGACATCTACTACCTGCAGCAGCCGGGGGGCGGCTCCTTCGACGTCTTCCTCGACGGACACCGCGTCGAGCGGGTGAGCACCGCCGGCGAAGGTACCGAGGGCGGCTACTCGACCTTCCGCGTCCCCGACGGCCCGCACCAGATGGAGCTACGGACGATCGGCGACGGCACGGTCCGCTTCTTCGGCGTGGCCGTCGAGCGGGAGACCCCGGGCGTCATCGTGGACACGCTGGGCATCAACGGCGCCCGCGCCCGCTACCACCTGAAGTGGGAAGACACCCTCTACCGCGAGCACCTGCGTCGGCGGCAGCCGGACCTGGTGGTGCTCGCCTACGGCACCAACGAGAGCGGCGACGAGGTGCCCATCGAGCGCTACGAGGCGCGGGTCCGCCGGGTGATGGAGCGGGTCCGCGAGACCGTTCCGGGCGCCAGCTGTCTCCTGGTCGGCCCTTCGGACCGGCCGGTGCGGCGAGACGACGGTACCTTCGAGGACCGGCCCCGCACGCACGACCTCATCGAGGCCCAGCACCGGGTGGCGGTCGAGCTCGGCTGCGGCTTCTTCGACCTGGTGGCCTTCAGCGGCGGGCCGCTCTCCATGGTCGAGTGGGCGGCCGCGGACCCGGCCTTCGGCTCGGGCGACCACGTGCACTACACCTGGCGCGGCTACGAGCGTTTGGGCGAGTCACTGCTCGCGGCGCTCCTCGAGGGCTACGAGAGCCCCACGTCGATGGCCGACCCCGAGTGAGCGTTCAGCAGCCGTCCGGCCCGCACGCCGCGCCCTCGAGGACCTCGAGCGGTGCCATCTCCTGGTGCGCCTTGCGCAGCACCGAGAGGACCGCGCCCGGGTCCTGCGCGCCCTGGATCGCGTAGCGCCGGTCGAGGACGAAGAAGGGAACGCCGCGGATCCCCAGCTCGGCGGCTTGCTGCTCGTCGCGCCGCACGTCGTTCGCGTAGGCGTCCGACTGGAGCACGCCCTGCACCGCGTCGGCGTCGAGGCCGATGTCGGTGGCCACCGTCGCGATCGCGCCGGGGTCGCCGATGGCCACGCCCTCTTCCAGGTAGGCCCGGAAGAAGGCCTCCTTCATCGCGTCCTGTAGCCCGTGCTCGGCGGCCAGGTGCACCAACCGGTGAGCGTCGAAGGTGTTGCCGGGCCGGATTCGGTCGAAGCGAAAGCTCAACCCGTCCGCCTTCGCCATCTCGGTCATCCGGTCGATCATCTCCTGCGCGCGCTCGGGGGTCGCCCGGTACTTCTTCGCCAGCCGCTCCACGTAGGGGACGTCGTCCGAGAGCTGCTTCGGCGCCGACGGATCGAGCTCGAAGGAGCGCCAATGCAGCTCGACGTCGTCGGCGTGCTCGAAGCGCTCCATGGCGGCTTCGAAGCGGCGCTTGCCGACGTAGCACCAGGGGCAGGCGATGTCGGACCAGACGTCGATGCGCAGCGTGGGCATGGGCGCCACTGTGGGGCCCTGCCCGCCGATGTCGAGGCGTCGCCCGGACGCTCCTCGAACGAGGGGCGGGCCCGCATGCTGGGACCGTGCGCATTGGTTTCGTCCGACCGATCGCCGGGTGAGAAAGAAGTGCGCGCTCGGAGCCCGCGAGAGAGCCGCCGCTGCGCGCGACTGCATCGTGAACCCGGACGTGGTGGCCGAGGGCGGCGTTTCCTCCTCGGTGGCACGCCGCGTGCTCACCAGTCGCGCTCCAACCAAGAGGAGGGAACAGCCAATGGCACATGACAAGAAGACGCTCGGCAACATCGAAGACACCCTGGGTCGCGTACCGGAATGGATCTCCCAGATCCCGGAGCAGGCCCTGCCGGGCTTCTGGGCGTCGATGCGTGACTTCCATCTCGCCGAGACCGAGATTCCCAACAAGTACAAGGAGCTGATCGGCGTGGCCGTCGCGGGGGCGACCCGCTGCCGCTACTGCGCGCTCTTCCACACGGAGGCGGCCAAGCTCTTCGGAGCCACGGACGCCGAGATCGCCGAGGCGAGCATGATGAGCGGCTTCAGCATGTCGGCCAGCACCTTCGTGAACGCCCAGCAGATCGACTACGACTCGTTCGCGAAGGAGACGAAGCAAATCGTCTCCTACGTGAAGCGCCAGATGAAAAAGGCTGGCAATGGGGGCAAGAAGAAAGGGAAGCGGAAGTCTCAGTCCGCCGCTCATGCCAGGTCCTGACGAAGCCGAGCTGCTCGCGCGTCTCGAACGGGACGCGCTGATTCACCGGGTGGGGGAGGCCTTTCGAACCACCCGGCGATGGCAGAGCGCGATGATGCGCGCCGCGGCGAAGCTCTATTCGGCCGGCGATCCGGGCGGGGACCTCCGCGTACCGGTCGCACTGGCACTGGTGGAGCTCTACGGCGTCGACGCCCCCGACGACGAGCTCACCGCGTTGGTCGCCGTCATGGCGCCCATCGAGGCGCGGGAGCTCGCTGGCGAGGTCCCGTCGTCGTCGCGTTCGTCGCCAGCGAACGCGACAGCGGGAGAGTAGCTGGCGGGGGGGCGGGATTTCCCGGCCCCCCCGCTCGGCGCGTCAGAAACTGAGCGACATCCCGAGGCCGCCGCCGCCACGCGAGGCGAGCGGCGTCACGCGGATGCGCGAGTCGCCGTACCAGGTGACGTACTTGGTGCGGAGGGTGGCGCCGAGGATGAGCATGGTCAGGCCCCCGAGCTGCAGCACCGCGTCCAGGCCCAGGAGCGTGCGTCCCTCGGAGCTGGCGTCGGGCATGATGAAGAAGGGGCCGATGGCCGGAATCAACATCGTCCCCGGCGGATCGCCGAAGGCCGAAGCGAAGGTGTAGACGAAGACCATCGAGACGTAGCCGGCGACGAACATCGCGATGCCGCCGGCGATCATCCCCTTCCGCGCGCGGGTCTCGATCTGCGCGTTCGGTGGCAGCTGCATTCCTTCCACGTAGCGCTCGCGGTGGTAGGTCGGGCGGTAGCCATAGCCCTGCTGCTGATAGCCGGGCTGCTGTGGACCGTAGCCGGGCTGCTGCTGCGGCTGTTGTCCGTAGGTGGGTGCCGGGGTTGGGCGGGCGGTGGCTGTTGTTGCTGTTGCTGCGGCTGGTTCTGGTAGCCGGGAGGCGGCGCCGGGTCCCCCGGCTGCTCGACGATGACGACGCCCGGGTGCTCGCCTTCCACGACCGGGACTCCTTCGCTCTCCTCTTCCTCGCTCGCCTCTTGCTCCTCCGGGTCGTCGGCGGGCGCCTGCGCGGCGGCGCTCCCGGCAATCATCCACAGCGTGAGCACCACTCCCCAAGTCCGTCTCATGGGCGAAGGATCGCCCAGCGGGGGCTCCATCGCCAAGGACTCAATTCCACTCGCTGGGATCGATCTGCAGATCGGGGTCGGTCGGTGGTCGGTCAGGGATGGCGCTCGGGGCCAGGGGCGCCGCGTGGTGATGCACCAGCCGCCAATGACCGCGCTCGTGCACGAAGACGTTCGTGGCGATGAGCCGGGCGCGCTTGCCCTTCTGTCCCTCGAGGCAGGTGACGAAGGCGCTCGTGCCCAATAGGTGCACCGTCACGCTCGAGCAGGAGAGGCTCGGCGCGCCGGGGTGCCGGAGGATTCCGCGCCAGCTCGCGAGGACCGCGTCCCGGCCCTCGACCACGCCCATGCCGGGGTGCATGCAGGCGACGGGCGACTCGGAGGCCCATAGGCGCTCCATGCCGTCGATGTCTCGGTCGCGAAAGGCGCGATAGAAGGCTTCGTTTGCTGCTCGGACCTCAGCCTCGAGGGCCGGGGCCATCAGCCATCGCCTTCAGCGATCGTGTCGGTGCCCAGGATGTCCGCGACGACCGGCTGCAGCTCTCGACCGGAGAGCGCCTTCGGGCGCGCCCGCCAGCGGATGACGCGGAAGGCATCGAGCAGGGTCGCGAGCTCGAACGGCTTCTCGAGCACGTCCAGGAAGGGCTCGGTGTCTTCGTCGTCGAGCTCTTCCGCGCGAGCGGAGAGCAGGATGCCCGGCAGATCCTCGCCGAGCCGCTCCTTCAGGAGATCGAAGAGCTGACCACCATGACCGTCACCGAGATCCCAATCGGTCACCACGCCGACCGGCAGGACCTCGTGAGCGCGGAGCAGGGCGGCATTGAGGGAGCCCGCCTCGAATGGCTCGAGCCCCGCGTGCTTCGCCGCGCGGCTGAGCAGGGCACGCATGCCCGGGTCGTCGTCGACCACCAAAACCCTCCGGCCAGTCATGGCTACAGTCTGCCGGGCTTTTTCCTGTCTGTCGATAGCCAAAGGAGATGGACGGATAACCCACGCTTGCAGGGGGCACGCCCGTTGGAGGCCCCTCCCCGGAATGGGAGGGGGCGTCCCGATGTTGCGTCATCGGTGACCGAATTCGGACTCTCCTCGGGTCCCCACCATCGACAGAACCTTTCCTCGTCCCGATGGTCCTGCCCGCGAGGGCCGTGTAAGAGAGGCCCCGTCGACGCACCATGAACTCGCCCGAGCCAGATCCCCGACCGTCGCGCTTCGCCCGGCTGCGTGCGCTGGGACGGCGGATGGCCGATCGCTTCCCGTGGACCCTGCTGGGGCTCCTCGGGGTCGCGGTGGCCGCCTTGGCGCTCGGCGCGAGCTACCAGCTGGTCGATCTGACCCTCCTGGTCGTCGGCTGGGTCACGGTCGGGCTCGTCTCGCTCTCGACGTTGGTGGTCCTGGCCGGCGCGCTCCTGATGGCCCGGCGCGTTCGCAAGCGTCGCCGGGCCCGCNNATGCCGATATCGGCCTGCATCGGGAGCGAGGAGGCGATGTCCGCCTGGCCGGCCTCCGAGGGAGAAGCGATCCACACCTCCACGTTCATGGGCCACCCGGTTTCCTGCGCCGCCGCTCTCGCTTCGATCGCCCTGATCGAGGAGCTCGACCTCGCGGCCCGGGCCCGCGAGGAAGGGGAGCGCTGGCTCGAGCTGGAGACCGAGCGGCCGCAGCCGAGCGGCTTCGAGCTCCCGCGCGACGGCTGGATCCCGCTGCTGCAGTCCGACTGGGAGCTCGAGCGGCCGGCCGACGTGGATCTCGAGGTGGAGGAGCGCCTCGGCACGCGCTTCGAGAAGCTGGTCGCCCACCGCCGCGGCGAGCGGGCCGGCCTCCGCCGCCGACTGCGGGTCCACGACGCCTTCCGTCTCGCCGGTCTGGCGCTCCGCGACGACGACGCGCTGAAGCTCCGCATCCTCCCGCACACCGGCAAGCTGACCCGGCTGCCGGTGCTGACGTCCTTCGCCGGCGGCGAGGACTGGCCCCATCCGATGGGCGTGGCCGAGGGCGATCGCACCGAGCTGCGCCGCTACGCCCCCGGCGATCCGGCGCGCTTCATCCACTGGAAGGTCTTCGCGCGCACCAAGAAGCTCGTCGTCCGCATGCCCGAGCGGGCGCTGACGCGCGCGCGACGGACGGTGGCCTATCTGGTCACCGGCGCCGCCGACGAAGCGAGCGCGGGCGCGGCTCGGGTCGCCATCGAGAGCGTCTCGCTCGGCGAGGAGTGGTCCTTCGGCGCCGACGGACACCCGGAGCCGACGAGCGCGATCGGCGAGGCCCTCGACGCGATCGTCCGCTCGGCGGCCACCCCCGAAACCGAGGGCGCGGCCCACCTCGAGCCCTTCCTCCGCCGCGCGGAGAAGCGGGGGCCGGCGTCTCTCGTCGTCTTCGTGCCCGCGGCGCCGGGGCCCTGGCTCGAGCGAACGGTCGCCGCTCTGCGGCCGCGTGCCGGCCGGGTGCGGATCGTCGTCGGCGTCGACGGGCTGGCCACGCCCAAGCCCCGCTCGGCGGTCCGCCGGCTCTTCACCGAGCCCGAGCGGCTCGCGGCGAGCGACGCCGAGGCGCTCGAGGAAGTCCTCGCCACGCTCGCGCCCCTGCGCGCCGAGGTGCTGGTCCTCGACCGGCGCTCCGGCCGGGTGCTCAGCGAGGCCCATCGGCGAGCGGCTCGGGGCGAGCTCCCGAAGAAGCCGGCCGCGAAGAAGGCGGAGGCCGCGTGAGCGTCGCCGCCCAGCCCGCTCCGGCGCCCAGTCTCGCCGAGCCGGAGCCGAAGCTCGCCGTCGGCGCCCGGCTGCTGGTGCATGCCCTCGGCGCCGCCGTCTTCGCCGCGCCTCTCGTCCGCGGCGAGGCCACCGCCCTCGCGGCCCTCGGCTCGGCGCTCGCCGCCGGCCTCGCGCCGATCGCCGCCAAGCGCTCGCTGCGCACCGGCGCGCTGCTCACCATCGCCCTCGGGCTGGTGCTCCTGGGCTTCTTCGGGCGTTGGCTGCTGGTCGACGTCCAGCTCCTCGTGAGCGCCCTCGGGCCCTCCACCGCGCTCCGGAGCGGCGACGCCTGGCTCTTCACCTTCGGCTGCGGCGGCGTGTCGTTCGGCTTGCGCTGCCTGAGCGCCCGCCGCCGGAGCCTGGCGGCGCTGGAGGTCGTCGCCGTCGCGGCGGCCTTCATGCAGCTGGTGGTCGCCCACCGTCACGGCGCGATCAACCGACCCTTCGAGATCGCCGATCCGATCATCGCGGCCGGCGGCGATCCGAGCATGGTCTTCTACGCGATCGGGGGCCTCGCCGCCTTCGCGGTGGTCCTGCTGCTCCTCGCGGAGCGGAGCGTCTGGCGCTCCCTCCTGCACCTGGTGGCCGTCGCGCTCGTGCTGGGGCTGGTCCTCGGCACGACGGACGCCCTCGACCCACCGCCGCCGCCGGAGTCGGGCGCCGGCCTCGGTCTGCGTCCCGAAGAGGGCGAAGGGGAAGGCGCCGAGGGAGGGCGCGGCAATCAGGGGGGCGAGCAAGGGGAGCAGAAACCGGATGACGACCTCGAGTTCAAGGACGAGCTCGACACCTCGCAGAGCCGCGTCCCGGTCGCGGTGGTCCTCTTCCACCAGGACTACTCCTCGCCGAGCGGCGTCTACTACTTCCGGCAGGGCGCGTTCAGCCAGTACAACGGCCGCCGGATGATCGGCGCCACCGGGGGCCTCGACCGGGATCTCGGCGACGCCTTCCCGAGCCGCACCTACACCGTCCCCGATCCGCCGCTGATGAATCAGAACCGGCGCTCCATCGAGACCACCGTCGCGCTGCTCGCCGACCACAACCGGCCCTTCGGCCTCGAAGCGCCGGTGCGCTTCGCGCCCGCCGACAACCCGGACCCTCGCCGTTTCGAGCGCCTCTACCGGGTGGAGAGCGCAGTGCTCACCGCCGACTTCTTCAGCATGGTCGGCATCCGCGCCGGCGCGAAGGAGTGGGGCGCGGACGAGTGGTCGCACTACACCGAGGCCCCCGACGACCCGCGCTACGGCGAGCTCGCTCGGCGCATCGCCGACGAGCAGCTGCCGGACTATCTGCGGGACGACCCGGCGGCGCAGGTCGCCGCGATCACCAGCTGGCTCTCGCATGAGGGCACCTACAGCCTCCGGTCGCGGCACGCCGAAGCGGACGACCCCACCGCCGACTTCCTCTTCGGGGACAAGACCGGCTACTGCGTCCACTTCGCCCACGCCGGCGTCTACCTGCTGCGGAGCCTGGGGCTGCCGGCGCGCGTCGCCACGGGCTACGCCGTCAACGAGTCGCAGCGCGGCGGCGGCAGCGCACTGCTGATCACCGGGGAGACCTCCCACGCCTGGCCGGAGGTGCGCCTCGAGGGGCTCGGTTGGGTGGTCGCCGACATCTCGCCCGAGAACAACCTCTCGCCGCCGCCGGCGCCCGCCGACCAGGATCTCCAGTCGCTCCTCGGCGAGCTCGCGCGCGGTCTCGAGCCCATGCCCATCGAGCCCGAGACGCCCCTGCCGGAGCAGATCGGCCGGGCCCTCGACCTGCTCGCCATCGCCGGCTGGGGCTTCCTCTGGTTCGTCGCCCTCGCCTTCCTCGGCCTCGTCGTCGGAAAGCTCTGGCGCCGCGCCGCGCCCGTCTTCGCGGACGAGGAGGCGCTCGCGCGGGTGGCCTATCGAGCCGAGCTCGACCGGCTCTCGGAGGTGGGGATCCGGCGAGCGAAGGGCGAGAGCCGCGAGTCCTTCGCCAAGCGTCTCGAGGCGCTCCCGGCGCTCCTGCCGCTCACCCGCGAGCACGTCGGGGCCGCCTTCGGCAGCAAGCGCGCCGACCCGAAGAAGCTCGCGCCGCATCGCGCGGCGCTCCGAAAGCAGCTGCGGGCCAGCGTGCCCGCCTGGCGCCGAGTGCTCGGCGCCCTCGATCCCTTCTCCTGGCTCCTGAGCCGATGAGCTCCCACGAACGAAGCGCATTCGCATGACCGAGACCCACACCGCCCCCGCCCCCGCCCCGACGACCGGTGACCCCGACACGCAGCTGACGGACGCCCACCGCGCCTTCACCCAGCTCAAGCAGCGGCTGCGCGCCGCCGTCGTGGGCCGCGACGAGGTCATCGAGCTGGTGCTGGTCGCCCTCCTCGCCGACGGCCACGTGCTGCTCGAGGACTTCCCCGGCTCCGGCAAGACCACCCTCGCCCGGGCCCTCGGCTCGGCCCTCGAGGAGAGCGGGAGCGTCCCGGGCATCGCCCCCTTCCGCCGCATCCAGTTCACCCCGGACCTGCTGCCGAGCGACATCACCGGCACCAACGTCTTCGACGTCGACGCGGGCCGCTTCGACTTCCGTCGGGGGCCGATCTTCGCCCACGTGGTGCTCGCGGACGAGATCAACCGCACCTCGCCNNCACCCGCTCGACGAGCTCTTCTTCGTCATCGCGACCCAGAACCCGCTCGACCTGGCCGGCACCTATCCGCTGCCGACGCCGCAGCTCGACCGGTTCCTCTTCAAGCTGGTGATGGAGCACATCGAGCGGGACGCGGAGCTGCAGGTGCTCGCCACCTATCCGACGCCGCACTTGGACCAGGCCGCCGAGCACCCCGGGGTGAGCCGTGACGCGATCCTCGCCGCCCGTCGCTCCAGCCGGCAGCACATCCACTTGGCGCCGGTGTTCAAGGAGGCGCTGGTCGATCTGGCGCGTGCGCTGCGCGCCGATCCACGGGTGCTGCAGGGCGCCTCGACCCGCTCCCTCGTGCTCTCGATGCCCGCGCTCCAGGCGCGGGCGCTTCTCCACGGTCGCGACTACGTGGGCCCTGAGGATCTCGAGGCCCTCGCTCCGCAGATCTTCCGCCACCGCCTCGAGCTCGCGCCGGGCGTCGAAGACCCGGTGGAGGTCATCGGTGACGCCCTGGCGCCGCAGCTCGAAGTCCTCGCGAAGGCGAGCCTGAAGCGATGACCCCCTTTCGCGTCCTCGCGCTCGCGATCGCCAGCGGCCTGACCATGGCCGCGCTGGCGGGCGGCGCCGTGGGCGCGCAGGGGGAGGCCTTCGCCGTCGCCGAGCCCGGCGCGCCCGGCCAGCCGGACGAGCTGCGCGCCTGGCAGCTGATACGCGCCAAGAAGTTCGTCGAGGCGCGAGAAGCGGGCGCCGGGATCGTCGCCGAGCGTCCGGACAGCGCGCTGGGGCACTTCGTCCTCGCCCACGCCTACCATTATGGCGAGGCCAACTTCCCGAGGGCGCTGCATCACGCCGAACGCGCGCTCGAGCTCTTCGAGGCCGAGCACGGCGAGATGCCGCCGCCCACGGTCAGCCTCTGGCACCGGCGCATGCTCTTCGAGCTGGCCCAGGCGCACGCGGACCTGGACCACTACGTGGATCAGCTCGCCTGGTACGCCCGCTTCGACGAGCTCTACGACCCCGACACCGCCGCGGCACGGGCGTGGCCGTTGATGAAGCTCCGTCGCTTCGACGCCGCGCGCCAGGCCGCCCGCGAGGGGCTGGAGGCCGGCCAGGACTTTCAGGTGGAGATCGCCCTCAACGCCTTGTGCGCGATCGAGTTCGAGGCCGGGAACGACGACGCCAGCTACGCCGCCTGCCGCCGCGCGCTCGAGCACGCCAAGCAGTCGCCCGGCGGCGCGAACGCGGTGGACCTGACCAACTTCGCCGAAGCCGCGCGCGCCGCCTTCCGCCTCGACGAGGCGGAGCGCACGCTCCTCGAGGCCACCGAAGCCGACCCCTCTTGGTACGGCAATCCGTGGCTCGAGCTCGGGGAGCTCTACACTCGGGGCGCGCGCTTCGCCGAGGCGCTGCAGGCGCTCCAGAAGGTGCCCCCCTACCGCGCGGCCCGACCACCGCACGTCCAGGACTCCGACCGGAACGAGAGCCGGCGGGCGCTCTCGGCCTTCTTCCTGTCGGTGGGCCGCTTCGCCGACGCGCGACGGATCACCGAGAAGGCGCTCGTCATGCCCGACCGGCGCTCGCACAACAGTCGCGACCCCTTCCAGGATCGCGCGGTCGTCGCCCTCGTCGATCGCGCCGCGCAGCGCGGGCTCGCGTCGCAGGCGCGGGAGAGGGCCGCGGCCCTCGGGCTCTGGGAGCGCACCAAGGCGGCGTTCGACGCGATGGGTCTGGGCTTCGGCGGCTGGATGAGCGGCCGGCAGGCGGTGCAGCTGCTCGCGGACGAGGAGCGGCTCGTGGGCACCTTCCAGATCGGCACCTCCAAGGCGGCGATCGTGCCGCCGTGGATCGTGGGCGAGCTGGTCGAGGTCGCCGGCGCTGCGGTGGTCGACGAGGCCGTGGCCCGCGCCCGGCGCGCCGATGCTCGTGCGGGGGCCGGCGCCTACTACGACGCCTTCCAGGCGGAGGCGGCATGGCGGCAAGGGGACGAGGAGCGGGCGCTCGAGCTGGCGGAGCGAGCGCGCGGGGCCCTCGGCGACGGTGAGGCCCTGCTCCGCGCGCGGGTGGACGCCATCCGCGCCGACGCGCTGCGCACCCGCGATGGCCGGGAGACCTCCGTCGGCGCCTTCGAGCGGGTGCTCCAGCACGATCCGGGCGTGCTCCGGCGGCTGGGGCTCGAGCTGCCGGTCCGTATCGAAGGGGCGAGTGATTCGCTCGGCGAAGCCGTGGCCGATGGCGTCGCCTCCTCGCCGCGCTTCGACGTCGGGGACGGCGGGCTCGTGGTGTCCATCGCCCCCAGCAGCGCGGGGGTCGAGGCGTGCCTGCTCTCCGCGAGCCGGTCCGTCCTCGGATGCGGGTCCCCCGAGGTCGATCCGACCGCCTCGGAGGCCGCACGGGCGCAGGCGGTGGTCGACGCGCTCCACGAGAGCGTTTTCGCGCCACGGATCGACCTGAGCCAGGGAGACATAGGGTCCCTGGATGGGAGTCTTCGAACGGTTCGCGACCCGATGGACAGCCTTTTCGGCCAATAGGCTGTCTCACCCGAACGGGGTATTCACGTTTTCCGATTCCTCCGTCATCCTGAACGAGATGGCGTCGAAGTCTGACCCAGTCGCTCCCCCCGAGAGCCTCGACCAATCGTCTGGTGTGCACACCCGCGCTCGTACCGAGCGTGCGAGTGAATGGCGCCGGGCCATCGAGGACGCGGACGGGGAGATCTCCCCCACGGTCCATTCGCTCCTGACGGCCTACGAGGCCCTCGAGCTGCGCTCCCGCCACTTCGCGGCCCAGGCCCTGGCGGCCCGCGCGGTCCTCGACCGGCTCTCGCTGGCCATCCAGGTGGTGTCCAGCGGCGGCGTGCTCCTCGCGAACGAGGGGGCCCGCGGGTTGGTGCGGGACCGGGTGCTCCTCGAGACCGAAGACGGCCTCGAGGCCGCGGGCTTCGAGGCCAAGGAGGCCTTCGCCCTGGCGCTCACGCAGGCGCGGGGCTCGCTCGACGGCGCCCACCCCTTCGTGCTCGTGCGCGATCGCGGACCGCGGCTGCTCGGCCTGGCCATCTCCGCGGGCCGTTCGCTGCCGGGTGCGGCGCTCGTCGTCATCGGCGACCCGACGGTCTCGGCCGAGGTCGACGTCGACGTCTTCAGCGAGCACTTCGGCCTCACCGCCGCGGAGGCCCGCGTCGCGGCGTGTCTGGCGCTCGGCGAGACCGCGCGGCAAGCGGCGGACACCCTGGGCATCGGGGTCGAGACCGTCCGGACCCACGTCAAGAGCATCCTCCGGAAGATGGGCACCAACCGGCAGGTCGACGCGGTGCGCATGCTGGTGACCGGCCCGCTCCTCTTCCTCTGAGAAGGCGGACCCACCCGTCGCGGCTCAGCGAAGGGCTTCCGCCTCGTACGAAGCGGAGAGTGCCTGGCAGATGCCGGTCGGCCCGGGCTCGAGATCGGCGACGCCCTCCAAGGTCGTGCGGATCAGCTCCGGGTCGATGTCCGGCGCGATGGTCAGGGCGCCTTCGATCACCTCCTCGAGGAAGTGGAAGCCGAAGAGCGCGATGTCGACGAGGCGACCATCCGAGGTGAGCCGCGCTTCGATGCCGACCTCTCGAAGGGGGGTGACGCCGAACGACCACGCCGGGATCGCGATGGCGAGCTCCGCGCGGAACTGTCCGTTCCGCATCGACGTGCGGGTGACGCCGTCCGCGAGGAGCACGCGAACGTCCGGATCGGTCAGCGAGGGATCCACGCCCTCGAGCCGAAAGGGCGCGGGCGGGATCACGAGCAGCGAGTCTCGCAGGTCCGAGCCGAGCGCGGCTTCGATGGTCGGCGCCAAGGCGGCGAGCTGATTGTCGACGCCGACTTCGCCGTCGAAGGGGTCGCGGAAGTCTTCCTGGTTGCACCCGAGCTCGTCGGTGACGTCGCTGACTCGCCCATCGATGTCCGCCCCGCGGACCCCGCCCGCCCTCTCGCGATGGACGTCGACCAGCTGCAGCCGGAAGCCGAAGTCGAGCTCCTCACCGGGCGGCGTGGGAGGACCTTCGTCGCGGCCCGGTCCACCGTCGCGGGTGGTGATCGGCGGACCTCCATCGCTTCGCCTGCCCCCGGTGTCGGATTCGCCCCCGTAGCTCGCGTAGCAACCGACCGTGGCGACGAGCCACACCACCCCCAATGAACGAATCACCCGCGCAGCCTAGCGGACGGCGGGAGGGGTTCCATCCCCTGGATGGGTGATCTTCCGCTAGCAAATCCGCGGTAGCTGCTCACCGGAGAGCATGTCGACGATCCGCTCGCCGCCCACCACGCTGCGCAGGGTCACGCGGCCCGGGGGCTCATCGGTCGCCCGCCCGATCACCGACGCCTCGGCGCAGCCGTGCTCGTCGAGAGCGGCCACTGCCCGCTCGGCGTGGTCCTCCGCGACCACGGCGACGAAGCGGCCCTCGCAGGCGACATAGAGCGGGTCGAGGCCCAAGAGCTCGCAGCCGTCGGCGACCTCGGGGCGGATGGGGATGGCCCGTTCGTCGATCCGGAAGGCGAGGGATGCGGAGCGCGCGAGCTCGCAGAGGGCGGAGGCGAGCCCACCCCGGGTCGGATCCCGCAGGCAGCGCACGCCGACCCCGGCGTCGAAGAGCGCGCGTACCGCGCTGGCGACCGGCGCCACGTCGCTCTCGAGGGCGGTCTCGTGACCCAGCCCCTCGCGCACGCTGAGCACCGCCATGCCGTGGTCGCCCACCGGTCCGCTGACCAGGATGGCGTCACCAGGGCGGATCGCCGCGGGCCCGATGGGGGACGGCGACAGCCGTGGGCCGATGCCGGTGGTGGTGATGAAGACGCCGTCGCCCTTGCCGCGCTCGACGACCTTGGTGTCGCCGGTGATGAAGGTGACCCCCGCCTCCCGGGCGGCGTCGCCCATGGAGCGCACGATGCGCTCGAGCTCGGCGATGGGCAGGCCCTCCTCGAGGACGAAGGCCGCCGTCAGGTGTCGCGGATCCCCGCCGCCCATGGCGACGTCGTTGACGGTGCCGCAGACGGCGAGGCGGCCGATGTCGCCGCCGGGGAAGAAGAGCGGGCTCACGGTGAAGGCGTCGGTGGTGACGACGAGGGGCCCGTCGAGATCGAGGGTTGCGCCGTCCCGCGCGGTGTCCAGGTCCGGGCCGCCGAGGGCGCGCACGAAGACGTCGTCGATCAAGCGGTGCATCGCCCGGCCGCCGCCGCCGTGGGCGAGCACCACGCGCTCGTAGCGCGCAATGGGCATGGGGCAGCCGAGCTCGAGCTCGTCGCTCACGGGTGCACCGGCGGCCGGTAGCGGTAGTAGGCGGCGCAGGCTCCCTCGGTGGAGACCATGGGCGCTCCGAGCGGGGTCTCCGGGGTGCACTCCTTGCCGAAGGCCGGGCAGTCGACGGGCGCGAGGCGACCGCGCAGCACGTCCGCCGCGCGGCAGGCGGTGGGCTCGGCCACGGGCGTCATGGCCAGGTCGTGGACATGCGCCGCGTCGAAGCGCGCGAGCGCTTCGCGAATGCGCAGCCCGCCCCGCGGGATCACCCCGAGGCCTCGCCAGGGCACGTCGGCGATCTCGAAGACCCGCTCCACCATGGCCTGGGCGTGCGGGTTCCCCTCGGTGGCCACGGCGCGCTCGTAGCGGTTGGTGACCTCCGCGCGCCCTTCCTCGAGCTGGCTCACCCCGTCGAGCAGGCCGAGCATGATGTCCAGTGGCTCGAAGCCGGTGACGACGATGGGCACGCCGAAGCGCTCGGCGAGCGCCGGGTAGGCGCCGGTGCCGGTGACGGTGCACACGTGACCGGCGGCGAGGAAGGCCTGGATGCCGCTCTCGGGCGACGCGAGGAGCGCTTCCATCGCCGGCGGCACGCGCACGTGCGCGGTGAGCAGGCTGTAGTTGCGCAGGTCGAGGCGGCGAGCGAGCTCGATGGCCATGGCGGTGCCCGGCGCGGTGGTCTCGAAGCCGACCGCGAAGAAGACCACCTCGCGGTCCGGGTTCGCCCGGGCGACCTCCACCGCGTCGAGGGGCGAGAGCACCACCCGCACGTCGGCGCCTTCGGCCCGCGCGGAGAAGAGATCGCCGGTGGGCCCCGGCACCCGCAGCATGTCGCCGAAGGAGCAGAGGATCACCCCCGGCGTTCGGGCCAGCGCGTGGGCTTCGGCGATCATCGCCAGGGGCGTGACGCACACCGGGCAGCCCGGTCCATGGAGCAGCGTGAGGCCCTCGGGGAGGAGATCGTCGATGGCGTGCCGAGCGATGGCGTGGGTCTGGCCGCCGCAGACCTCCATCACCCGCCAGGGCTGGGTGCAGACCGCGGCGAGCCGCTCACGGACGCGCTCGATCCGCTCCGGGTCGCGGAAGGGCTCGACGTACCTCACGTGTCGCTGGGCCCTTCCTCGAGCAGCGCGAGGGTTCGCTCGGCGGCTTCCTCGTCGAGCCGCTGGATCGCGAAGCCGACGTGCACGATCACGTAGTCGCCCACCTGCGCTTCGGGGGTGTAGGCGAGGCAGACCTCGCGGGCGACGGAGCCGAAGGCGACCTTGGCGAAGGGCAGGGCGCCGGGCCCTTCGACCCGCTCGATGATTCGTCCTGGGAGCGCGAGACACATGACGGTCAGCTGGAGCTTGCCACCCAGGCCTGCCCCAATGCGAGGCCCCCATCGCCCGGGGGCACCCGCTCGGGCACGAGCGGCTCGATGCCGCGCTCGCGGAGGGCGTCCATGGCCGCCTCGAGGAGCAGGGCGTTCTGGAAGCAGCCCCCGCTCAGCGCCACCGTCTGCGCGCCGCGGACGTGCGCCACGCGAGCGATGCACCGAGCGAGCGTGGCGTGGAAGCGGGAGGCCACGGTGATGGCGTCGTCCCGCTCGGCGTGCATGGCGCGGAACATCGGCCGCCAGTCGAGAACGCCGTCGCCCGGTAGCTCGTAGGGCTCGGCGCCGGGCTCGGCGATGGCCTCGAGGGCCATGGCCGCCTCGCCCTCGAAGCGCGAGCGCTCGACGACACCGACCAGCGCCGCGACCCCGTCGAAGAGCCGCCCGACGCTAGTGGTCGGTGTGGCGCGAGCCGTGAGACGCGTGAAGGGCGCGAGCGCCGCCGGCACCTCGATGCTCGCCGCGTGGAGCAGCCCGGCCAGCGCTCGCCGGCCATCGCGGGCGGCGGCGTCGCCGCCGATCAGCGGAAAGGGGTGCAGATGGCCGACCCGGCGCGCACCCGCGCGGTCCACCGCGAGGGTCTCGCCGCCCCACGCGGCGCCATCGGGGCCGAGGCCGACGCCATCCCAGGCGAAGCCGAGGGCCGCGTCCCGGCCATGCTCGGCCAGCACCGCGGCGACGTGGGCGTGGTGATGCCAGACCGGCACGACCGGTCGGCCGCTGCGCTCGGCCCAGATCGTGGTCGCGTAGTCCGGGTGGGCGTCGCAGGCGATGGCCTCCGCGCGCCGACCGAGGAAGCGTTCGAGGTCCGCGAGGGCGGCGGCCATCGCGTCGCGCGCGCCCGCCCCGTGCAGGTCACCGACCTGTGGCCAGAGCACCGCCTGGCGCTCGGTGGTCAGCACCGGTGCCTGCTTCAGATGCCCGCCCAGCGCGAGCGTCGATCCGTCGCCGGCGAAGGGAAGGGCGACCGGCGCCAGCCCGCGGGCCACCCGGAGCGCGCGCATCCGTCCGCCGGCGACCTGAGCCACCGAGTCGTCCGCCCGCCGCGCGATGGGGCGGTCGTGGACCAGGAAGACATCCGCCACATCGCCGAGCCGACCCCGGGCTTCCCTCTCGTCGATGCAGATCGGCTCGTCGTGGAGGTTGCCGCTGGTGCACACCACCGGGAAGGGGAGCGCCCGCGCCAAGAGCGCGTGCAGCGGCGTGGCCGGCAGCATCAGCCCCATCCGCGGCACAATCGGCGCCACCGATGGGGCCAGCTCGGGGCCGCTCCGGGGGCGGAGCAGGACGATGGGCGCGGCCGGATGGGTGAGCGCGCGTGCCTCGGGTTCGCCGATGTCGGCCAACGCGCGCGCGGCCTCGAGATCGGCGACCAGGAGCGCGAAGGGCTTCGCCGGGCGGCGCTTGCGGCGCCGCAGCCGGGCCACCGCGGCGTCGTCGTCCGCGCGGACCAGGAGCTGGAAGCCGCCGAGGCCCATCAGCGCGACGATGGCGCCGCGGCGGAGGGCTTCGCCGCCTTGCTCGAGCGCCTCGTCCCCCNNTCCCCCGAAGCGAGCGGTTCGCCCGCCGGGCCGGTCAGCCGCAGGGTCGGTCCACAGCGGGGGCAGGCGATCGGCTGCGCGTGGTGGCGTCGGTCCGCCGGGTCGGCGTGCTCGGCCGCGCACTCGGCGCACATCGGGAAGGCGGCCATCGTCGTCCGAGCGCGATCCCAGGGCACCGCTTCGGCGATGGTGAAGCGCGGCCCGCAGTGGGTGCAGTTGGTGAAGGGGTAGCGGTGACGACGATCGCCGGCATCGAAGACCTCCGCCATGCACTCGTCGCAGACCGCGAGGTCCGGTGGGATGGCCAGGTCCGCCGCGCCGGCGCCGCTCGCTTCGATGGTGAAGCGCTCCGCGCCGGTGAGCGCNNGCCGGCGCCGCTCGCTTCGATGGTGAAGCGCTCCGCGCCGGTGAGCGCGCGCTCGGACCACTCGATGGCGTCGATGCGCGCCGCGGGCGGGAGCTCCGAACGCAGCCGCCGCGCGAAAGAATCGATGGCGTCGGGCGCGCCCTCGAGCTCGAGCTCCACCCGCGGACCGGCGTTGCGCACGAAGCCCGCGAGGTCCAGCTCGCCGGCGAGGCGCGCGACGAGAGGGCGGAAGCCGACCCCCTGGACCACGCCGCGAATCGCCCCGGCACGACGCACGGTCATCCGCTCGGCTCCGCCAGATCGACGCCGGTGATCTCCACCCCGGCCGGATGCGCCGGCGCTTCCTCGATGTGCAGCGCGATCCCCGCGAGGCCGAGCCGCTCGAGCTCGAGCTCGAAGTGCTCCCGCAGGTGCGCCGGCGAGCCGCCGGCCAGCGCGCCGAGGCGGATGTGGATGCCCCGGAGCTCGGCGCTCCGGGCCTCGGCCTCGGCGCGGGCCTTCTCGATCAGCGTTCGAATCAAACCGGTCTCGTGCATCGGATCACTCCAGCGCGGCGATGGCTTCGCGGGCCGCCTCGACGAACGCGGGCAGGGCCTCCCGCACCGCCGGGGAGAGGTCGCTCCCCGGTTCGAAGCGCTCCCCCTCCAGGCCCACGAAGGTCCCCCGCGGCAGCGCTCGGCCGAGGGCGTGGCCGAGCTGTAGCGCTTCGGCCGGTCCGAAGCCGTGCGATGAGACGTTCGGCTGGGCGATGGAGGCATCGGCCAAGGTCGCGAGGTCGAGCCGGTGCACGGTCCCCGGGGACGCGCCGGTGCGGGTCGCGTCCAGCAGCACCACCGGCGCGTCGCCCTCCAGGAGATCGAGCAGACCCGGGCCGGGCCGCCCCGCGCGAATCACCTCGCGGTCCCCGAGCGCCTCGGCGGCGGCGAAGGCGGCGCCGTCGTCGCAGGCGTGGGGGTTCCCCAGGCAGAGCACGCGCACCACGCTCACCCCTCGTCCGCGCCCCGGCGCTCGAGATCGAAGCGGAGGAAGTGGGTCGCGCAGGAGATGCAGGG
>JABAOG010003548.1_pt2 | contig 29024 bp, 21 predicted proteins | sample 7062131 | NCBI WGS metagenome assembly JABAOG01 (sample SAMN14538629, study PRJNA623070) | marine sediment metagenome | biome: marine biome [ENVO:00000428]; feature: marine pelagic biome [ENVO:01000023]; material: deep marine sediment [ENVO:00002113] | place: India: Arabian Sea | collected... | reverse complement strand
GGCTCCGGCGGAGTACCTGCGGCAGGTCGAGGCGGCGTTCGCGGGCAATGTGGATTACCTGGGGTGCCGGGTCGAGATCGTGGCCGCGCGCCCGACGCTCGCCGCGCGGTACGACCGGGCGGTCGGGTTCCCGGTCCGCGAGTACCTGGAACGACAGCACTTCGCGCCGACGTGCTGCGTGAGTGTGCGGCGGAGCGTGGTGGAAGCGGTCGGCACGTTCGACCCGCGGCTGGAGTCGAGCGGCGACCTCGAGTTCGGCCAGCGGGTCCACGCCGCCGGATTCCGGCAGGCGTACGCGGGGCAGATCGTGCTGCGCCACCCGGCGCGGTCGACCTACCGGGCGCTCCTGACGAAGAAGCGGCGGCTCGCACGAGGCGCCGCGCAGCTCGCCCATTACCACCCCGATCGGTACCGCCAGGCGGGGAAGCGGTACCGGACGCTCCGTTTCTACCTGCCGCCGCGACCCGCGTGGCTGGGCGGCCGGCTGGCCTCGGCCGGGACGCGGGTCTCCTGGCTGGGGGCGGCGGGGATCGCGCTCTGGACCCTCCCGCTCTCCTGGATCGAGCCGGTCGTGTTCCTCCGCGAGGGCCGGCGTCTGCGCTCCCGCCACGGGAGCGGGGCGGCGGCATGATGCGCAGCCGGGCGCCGCGACCCCGGGGCCCGCGCCGCGCGACGCACGCGGCCCGACTCGCCGCGGCGGGGATCGGCCGCGTGTCGGCCCGCGCCGTCGCGCTGCTGTTCGGCGCGGCGGCGCGCATCGACCTGCTGGACGTGTGCCGTGAGGACACGGGCGTCATGGAGGTGGGCGTTCGGGACGCGTGGCTGGCGCGCTTTCTCCGGGACCACGGGCGCACGCGCTACCTCGGCGTGGCCACGGACCCGCCGCGGCTCGCAGCGGGTTGGACGGGACCGGGCCGGCGCGTGATCCACCACGACGACCGGGACGGCGTGCCCGGCAACGACGCCGAACTGATTGTCCTGAACGGAGATGCGGGGCGCCACTTCTGGTCGTACTCGAACTACGCGTCGGCGCACTACGTGGCCTGGGTCCCGCGGCCGGGGGTCGCCGCGCTCATCGCGCTGCTCGGGCTGGCCAGGGGGCGGCTCACCGATCGGGTGTGGGTACAGGGCGTGGCGCGCGCCCGGGACGGCACGGGGCGCGAGCGCACCTTCGTACTGGCGCGCGTCCGCCCGCCCGCGACGGCGCGGGCGCGCCGCTACATCTCGCCCATGCTCGGCGTGCGGGGCTTCTTCGAGGCGCTCGACGGGGTCGGCGCGCGATACTGCGTGCTCCGCTGGTTCGACTCGCTGCCCGAGGTCGAGGAGGGCGAGGACATCGATCTTCTGGTGGACGACGCATCGCTCGAGAAGGTCGAGCGCCTCCTGGCCGCCGAACCGGGAACGATCCCCGTGGACCTGTACAGCGCGTCCGGGCTGCCGGGCACGACGTACCGGGAGATGGCCTACTACCCGCCGGCGCTCGCGCACCGCCTGGTCGAACGCGCGATCCGGACGCCGGCGGGGGTCCTCGCGCCCTGCCCGGAAGACCACTTCCACAGCCTGGCCTACCACGCGGTCTACCACAAGGGCGAACGGTCGGGCATCCCTGGCCGCGGCGTCGAGGCCGCACGGGCCGGCGCACCGGCTCTCGGCCGCGGCCGCACGCCGGAGGCCGAGCACGCCGGCAGGCCCGGGCGCGGCCACGCGCGCCCGCCACGGGGCGACGGCGCCGGCGAGCCGGATCACGACTACGCCGGCGTGCTGGAGCGGCTCGCCCGCGACTGCGGGCTCGATGTCGAGATCACGCTGGAGGGGTTGGACGCGCATCTCGAGGCCGCGGGCTGGCGGCCGCCCGACGACATGCTGGTCCGCCTCGCCGCGACCAGCGCCTGGCTGAGACGGCGACTGGCGGCGACGACGCCGGACTCGCTGCGGGAGTGGGCGGGCCTCGCGGTCTTCTTCATCCGCGAGCGCGCGCTGGAGCTCGGGCTCGAGGACGAGATCGTCCGCCGGCTCCGGACCGAGGGGTTCCAGGTGCTTCGGCGGCGGAGGCTGGATGCCGCCGCCGCGGAGCGGGTGCGGATGCGGGTCCGCGGCGGGAACTGGGAGCGCGGCCCCTGGCCGGTCTCGGGCGGCGGACCGGCGGTCGCGATCGTCGCGCTGGACCTCCTGCCGCTGGAGCCGGACGCGGAGCAGCGGCGCCGCTCGCCGATGCTGGACAACGCGCGGGCGCTGGTGAAGGCGTCGATCCGCGAGGCGGTGAACGAAGGGCTGCCGGCGTCGGAGCGCTGCAACATGCTGCACTCGAGCGACAACCACGTCGAGGCGGTGCGGTACCTCGAGACCGCGCTACCGGACGAGGTGGAGGCGGTGCGAGCGGAGGTCGCCGCGATGCGCGAGCGGTTCCGCACGCGGGAGCCGGTGCGCGCGACGCTGACGCGACTCGGCCGGCGGGCGAAGGTCGAGGTGATCGAGTATGGCGACGGCCTGGCCGTGAAGAAGACGTTCCGTCCGGGGTGCGAGCGGTTCCTCGAACGCGAGATCGCCGCCATGCGCACGTTCGGCGGGGTCCTGCCGGAGATCCCGCCGCTCCTCGAGGCGGGCGACGGGTACGTGGTCTACCCGTACTACGAGGCGGCGGACGACCCCGGGCCGCACGGGTTGTTGCGCCTCGACGTCGTCCGCCGCGTCCTGCGCGTGGTGCGGACCCTCTACGAGCACGGCTTCGCGCTGGTCGACCTCAAGCCGTCGAACCTGATCCTGGACCGACGGGACGGCCTCAAGATCGTCGACTTCGAGTTCCTCCACGCCTACCGCGAACGGCCGGCATCGCTCGCGCGGTGTTACGAGCTCGCCGGGCTGCCGAACGACTACGAGGGCGACCGGCCGGACTGGGGTGGGACCGAGCGCGGCGGGTACGCCGCATTCTGGGAGCCCCGCGTGGGCATCGACCTGGACAGCCTGCTCCGCGACCCGCCCTGGCTCCAGCAGTTGAAGCAGTGGCGCTACCGGGTCGCACACGTCCCGATCCGCCGGCTCCGCGCGCGACGCGCCCGGGTCCGCCTGCGCGTGTTCCGGCTGGGGCGGCGGACCTGGGCGCTGCGGACGCGGCTGCGCCGGCTCGTCTCCGGTCCGCCGGAATGGGCGCGCGGGTGGGGCGGCGATGCCAGCCCGCGCGCGTAGCGGCCCCGGACCCCTGGTGCGGAGGGCGTGTACGATCGGCGCCGACCGATTCACCGCAGCAACCGCAGACAGGTACGACGCGACATGAAGCACTCGTCTCCCATCCCCGGTGCCCGAGCCCTCGCCCTCCTCGCCGGCCTCGTCCCGATCGCCCTCGGCTGTGATACGACGCCCACCGACGTCGGCGGCGATCCGCCGGACGACACGACCCGGGTCGAGCCGGACACCGTCGCCCTGCCGGAGGCGTACCTGACGGGGCGCGACCGGGCGCTGGACATCGACTCGCCCGCGGCGTGGCGGCGCGACGACGGCACGGTCTGGCTCTTCGTCACGGCCAAGGCGGGCGATGTCGTCCTCGTCCACGACGCCGCGACCGGCGAGCCCCTGCGTTCGATCGGCGGCTCCGGGACGGGCGCGGGGCAGCTCGAGCGGCCGAACGGGATCGCGGTCGCCGGCGACCTGCTGCTGGTCGTGGAGCGCGACAACCGGCGCGTCCAGGGCTTCGACCTGCCGGGGCTCGAACCGGTCGGCACGTTCGGCGCGGACGTGCTCCAGCGCCCGTACGGCATCGCGGTCGTCGAGTCGGCCGGCGGACTGGACGTCTACATCACCGACCAGGACGAACGAAGCATCCCCGCCGACCAGCTCCTGTCCGCGCGGGTGAAGCGGTTCCGCGTGACGCGCGGCGCCTCCGGCCTGGACGCGTCGCTGGTCCGCTCGTTCGGCGCCACGAGTGGCGCGGGCGCGCTCCGGAAGGTCGAGTCCATCCACGCGGACCCCGACCGGAACCGGCTCCTGATCGCCGACGAGCTGTCGCGCGACATCAACGTGTACACGCTCGAAGGCGAGTTCACCGGCCGGGAGATCTCGGGCCTCTTCCAAGCCGAGCCCGAGGGGATCGCGCTCTTCCGCTGCGCCGCGGACGGGTACTGGATCGCCACGGACCAGGACGACGCGGACAACACGTTCCACGTCTTCCGGCGCGACGACCTGGAGTACGTCGGCGCGTTCCAGGGGGAGGTCACGCGCAACACGGACGGGATCGCGGTGGTCGAGGGCAGTGTCGGGTCGCTCGATGACGGCGCGTTCTTCGCGGTCCACGACGACGGCAACGTGGCCGCGTTCGCCTGGGCGTCGATCTCCCGAGCGCTCCGGCTAGACGGCTGCGGCTCGGGCGCGTCGTAGCGGATCCTCCTTTCCACCGGCCGCCGGGCCAATCGGCGCGGCGGCACTCCCACTGGTACCAAAGGTGCAAGGTCGCGGGTAGGGCCCGTGGTCGCCGGGCGAGTCGCTCGGCCGGCCACGGGCCTTCGCGGTTCCGGCGGGCCGGCGCGGATGACGCGACCGGACCCGCCGGCGGTGCCGGATGCGGGCGGCGCGGAGAGCGGGCGGAGGCAGGAATGGAGACGCCTGCGCGACACGAAATCTACGTGGTCACGATCATGCGGCCGGAGGGGGAGACGGGGGTGCAGACGCACTGCCGGACGTTCATGCGTCTGGCCGAGCATCGGGGTCTGAGCGTCCGGCTGCTGACGCCGTTCGAGCTGGGCAAGGCGGTGGTGTACCCGAGCTTCGGCGTGGGGCGGGTCGTGAAGCCGTTCCACAAGGCGCTGTGGGTCTGGTGGTACCGGCGGGCGCACTACGCGCTGCTGCGCCAGGTGCTGCTGCGCCGGGTCGACCGGTCCGCGCCGACGGTGGTCTACGCGCAGGACCCGCTCAGCGCGAAGGCGGCGCTGGACGCGAGGGACCGCGGCTACCCCATCGAGGTCGTGCTGGCCGTGCACTTCAACGTCTCGCAGGCGGACGAGTGGGCGGATCACGGGTACATCGCGCGGGGCGCCCGGCTGTACCGTCAGATCGCGGCGCTGGAGGGGCACGTCCTGCCGCGCGTCGACCGGCTGATCTTCCCGTCCCGGTTCATGATGGAACGGGTCGCGGGCCGCATCGGCGAGATCGTCGACGTGCCGCGGTGGTGCATCCCGAACTTCGTGGCCGCGAGGGGCGCGGGCGCGGCCGCCCGGCCGCTGGGCGATCTCATCAGCGTGGGCACGCTCGACGCGCGGAAGAACCACGCGTTCCTGCTCCGCGTGCTGGCGGCGTGCCACCGCCTGGGGCGGCGCTACCGCCTGACGATCGTGGGCGAGGGGCCGCTCCGGCCGCGACTCCTGTCGCTGGCCGATGAGCTGGGCTTGATCTCGCACGTGGCGCTGCCGGGGTACGTGCCGGACGCGGCGGGCCTGCTCCCGCTGCACCGGGCGTACGTGCATGCGGCCACGATGGAGAACTGCCCGATCGCGCTGCTGGAGGCGATGGCGGCGGGACGGCCGGTGTTCGCGGCGCCGGTGGGCGGGATCCCCGAGGTGCTGACCGACGGCGCCGAGGGCCGCTACTGGGACCTCGGCGACCCGGAGTCGGCGGCGCGCGCATTGATCCGGATCCTGGAGGAGCCTGCGCTCTATGCGCGGGTCTCGAGCGCCGCGACGCGGCGCTACCGACGGCAGTTCACGCCGGCATCGGTCGGGCCCAGGCTGCTCGAGGCGGTCCTGGGCCTCGACTGCGAACCGGCATCGGGAGGCGATGATGACGGGTGACAGCGGATCGGCCGCGGCGCGAGGCGCCGGCGCGGCGATCGCCGAAGCGGCGCGCCTGCGTCGCTGTGNNGTTCCTGCTGCCGGCGCCGGCCGGCGGCGCGTACGATCGGCTGGTCGTCCTCGGCGGCCCGCCGGGAGTGGTGGAGGACGTGAAGCGGCTCGGCGTCGCGCGGGAGGTGCTGCGCGAGCCACCGGCAGGCCGGGACGCGGACGCGGTCGTCGCGCTGCGCGGGGCGCGGGTCGGGCCGGCGGACGCGCGGCGGTGGCTGCGGGACGGAGGCGTCCTCCTCCTGGAGGTGGACCGCCGCACGACGGGTCGGCTCGGCGCGACGCCGGCGCGGACCCGTCGCGCCCTGCGGCGAAAGGGCTTCGTGCCGCTGGGCACCTGGTGGGCCAAGCCGGGGCTGGAGCGATGCGGCATGTACCTGCCGCTGGAGTCGAGCGGCGCGCTCGCCTGGTACTACGAACGGGTCCACGCGCCACGGTCCGCGCCCGCCCGGGTCGCCCGGTCGGCGCTCCGGCTGCTCACGGGCTGGAAGGCCGAGCGGTTCGCGCGGCTGGTCCCGACGTACGTGGTGACGGCGCGCGTCGGGCAGGGGGAGTCCGGCGGGTCGGGCGTCCTGGGGCGGCCGGGCGTGCCGGCGTCGCTGCGCCCCCCGCGGGCGCGGCCGCTGCTGCTCCTGGGCGGTGAAGGCGCGTGGAGCCGCGTGGTCGTGATGCCGTTCGGCCCGGACGCGAACCGGCCGGAGACCGTCCTCAAGCATCCGCGGCTGGCGTGCTACAACGCGGCGACGCGACGGGAGCGGTCGACGCTCCGGTCGCTGCGCGCGCGCGTCGGCTCTCCCCTCTGCCACACGCTCCCCGCGCTGCTATCCGTAACGCGGTGGCAGGGGGTGAGCGTCAGCATCGAGCGCTGCATGCCGGGACGCTCGCTGTACGCGGTGTGCGCCGGCGGCGGGCCGCGGGAGGCGATCGCCGCGATCCGGCTCGCCGCGTCGTGGTTGGCCGCGTTCCATCGCCGCACGGTCGTCGATCGGCCGCGGCTCGGGGAGCCCGATGCGGACCGGCTGATCGACGAGCCGTTCGTCCGCTACGTCGACGCACTGGGCTGCGATGCCGCGGAGCGCCGGCTGTTCGACGCGGCGCGGGACCGGGCCGCGTCACTCGCCGGCACGGCGGTGCCGGTCGTCTGGCAGCACCGGGACTTCGCGCCCTGGAACGTACACCGCGCGGGGTGGCGCATCGGCGTGATCGACTGGGAGGTCGCACGGCCGGGGCCCGCGCTCTGCGACCTGCTCTACTTCGCGCTGCACTGGCTGTGGATCGCCCGCGGCCACGACGCCTGGCGCACGCGCAGGCGCGACTTCCACTCGCTCTATGTGGATCCCGGNNACCGGCTCGTCGCGACCTGCCGGCGAGAGATCGACCGCTACATGGAGCGGCTGGAGGTCGAGCCGGCGCTGCTGCCGCTTCTGCTGGTCACGCTGCTGGTCGAGCAGGCGCTGGACCGCGTGGATCGCCTGCGCGACGCCGGCGGCGCGGCCGGGCCGCGGGACGCGAACCCGTACGTCGGGTACCTCGGCGTGCTGGCCGGCGAGCCGGAGCGCCTGTTCGGCGGGATCCGGGCGTGACCGCGCGGGCCGTCGCGGGGAGGATCGTCGTCGCGATCCCGACGCTCGATCGGCCGGATCGCCTGGCGCGGTGCCTGGATGCGCTGCTGGCGGGCGATGCGTTGCCGTGCGCGGTCGTGGTCGTGGACCAGGGCGCGGACGACGCGACGCTGCACGAGGTCGAGGCGCGGCGCGACGGTGGCGTGCCGCTGGTCCACCTGTCGCGCGAGCCGCGCGGCCTGTCGGCGGCGAGGAACGCGGCCGCGACGGTGACCGGCCGCCCGATCGTCGCCTTCATCGACGACGACTGCGTCCCATCCCGGCGCTGGGTGGCGGCGCTGGAGCGTGCGTTCGCGGGACCTGCCGCACTCGCCGCGGTCACCGGGCCGGTGCTCCCCCTCGGCCCGGAGCGTCCGGGGTTCCACGCCGTGTCCGTCCGGTCGCGCGCGGTCCCGGCGGAGTTCCGCCGGCGCGCGCTGCCCTGGCGCGTGGGGACGGGAGGCAACACGGCGGTGCGGCGGGAGTGGCTCGAGCGGGTGGGCGGGTACGACGAGCGGCTCGGCACGGGGTCGCCCGGGCACGCCGGCGAGGACATGGATCTGCTGTACAGGCTGCTCCGCTCGGGCGCGACGGTCCGCTACGAGCCAGGCGCGGCGGTCTTCCACGAGCGTCAGGACACGGCGCGTCGACTCGCGAGCCGGCCCCGGTACGGGCACGGAATGGGTGCGTTCTGCGGGATCTGGCTGCGGCGGCGCGACCCGTACGCACTGGGCATCCTGGCGCGATGGTCCATGGACCGCGGCCGCGGGCTCGCGGGGGCGTGCATCCTCGGGCGTTGGCGGCGCGTCCGGGAGGAGGCGCTCATGCTGCGCGGCGCGGGCGCGGGGCTGCTCTACGGCCTGCGGGTCCCGGATCGGAGGGCGCGGCGTGGATGAACGGCGGCGCGGCCCGGCGGTCCTGGCGGAGACGTCGCTGATCCTGTGCACGCGCGGCCGGCCGCACATGATCGCGGACGCGGTCGCCTCGATCCTGGCGGGCGACGGCGTCCCCGCCGAGATCGTGGTGGTCGACCAGAGCGCGCAGCGGCACCCGACGCTCCCCGGGACGACCACGCCCACGGGGTGCTCGCTCCACTACCTGCACACGAGCTCGAGCGGCCTGAGCCGCGCGCGGAACGAGGGCGTGCGGGCCGCGCGCGGCTCGATCCTGGCCTTCACCGACGACGACTGCCTGGCCCCGCCCGACTGGCTGTCGACGCTGGTCGGCGCCCTCGCCGCGGCCGGGGTCGGCGCCGCCGTGTGCGGACGGGTGCTTCCGATGGCGGAGCGCGCGGGAGGCTACGTCCCCTCGGTGCGGCTCGACGCCGCGCCCGCCACGTCGGACGCGCGTCGACCGACCCGCTCGTGGCAGGCAACCTGGCGCTGCACCGGGAGGTCTTCGAACGGCTCGGCGGCTTCGACGAGCGGCTCGGCGCCGGCGGGCGGTACCCGGCGGCGGAGGACAACGACCTGGGGTTCCGGCTGCTGCGCGCGGGCTACCGGATCCACTACGTGCCGGACGCCTTCGTATGGCACCGCGCGTGGAGGAGCGGCCGCGACGTGCTGCCGCAGCGCTGGCGCTACGGGTACGGCCAGGGCGCGTTCTACGCCAAGCACCTCGTGCTCGGCGACCGCGGGATCCTCGGCCTCGCCGCGCGCCGGGTCGGCCGGGTGGCGCTGCGCGTGCCGCGCCGCCTCGCGGGTCGACCGCGAGCCGCGCTCGGCGACGCCGCGTACCTCCTCGGCGTGCTGGCCGGCGCCACGGCGTGGTTGCGCATCGAGCCGACCGGCCGCTGATGCGTCGACGGCTGCTCCGGGGAGCGGCGAGCAACTACGTGGGGAGACTCTCCGCCGCGGCGACGTCGCTCCTGCTCACGCCGTTCCTGCTGCACACGCTCGGGCCCGACGCGTACGGGCTCTGGGTCCTCGTCGGCTCCTTCTTTGCCTACGGCGCGCTCCTCGACCTCGGGATCGGCGGCGCGGTGGTGAAGTACGTGTCCGAGCACGCGGCGCGGGGCGAGGCGGGCCGCGCGAGCGCGGTCGTGGCCACGGCAATGCGTCTCTACCTGGTCCTCGGCCTCATCGCGGCCGCGGCCGGCGTGGCGCTCGCGCCGTACGTCCCGCGCCTCGTCGACCTGCCGCCCGCCGGCCGCGCCGCCGTCGTGCCGCTGGTCGTCCTCACGGGCGTGAACGTCGGCGCGACGATCGCGCTCACTCCGACGGCGGTCGCGCTCCAGGGGCTCCAGCGCTACGACCTGTACAACCTGGTCGGCATCGCCGGGACGCTCCTCGCCGCGGCGGCCACGGTGGTCGTCGTGCTCGCGGGCGGCGGCGTGGTGGGGATGGCGTGGGTCGCACTGGCGGTCACGGCGGCCACCCGCTGGGCGTATTTCGGCATGATCCGGAGGGCGGCGCCGGAGCTGCGGTTCGGCTGGACGCGGGCGAGCCGGGCCGTGGGGCGGCGGATCCTCTCCTTCAGCGCGGCGTCGTTCCTCACCCAGCTCGGCGGCCGGCTGAGCACGCGGACCGACGAGGTCGTGATCGCGACGCTGCTTCCCCTCGGCGCGATCGCACCGTACGCGGTCGCGAGGAAGCTGGCGGAGGCGGCGCAGTTGCTGGCGGACCAGTTCCTCAAGATGCTGATGCCGCTGGCGTCCGAGCTCGATGCGGTCGGCGACCGGGAGCGGCTGCGGTCGCTCTACGTGGTCGGCACGCGGCTCACGCTGGCGATCGTCGTGCCGTCGGCGGTGCTCCTGGTCCACTACGCGGCGCCGATCCTGAGCGCCTGGGTCGGGCCGTCGTACGCCGGCGCGGCGGAGCTGGTGGTGCTGCTGGCGCTGGCGGGGCTGGTCGACTCGAGTCAGTGGGCGGCGGCCGCCGTGCTCCAGGGGATGGCCAGACAGCGGCTGCTCGCCGCGGCGTCGGTGGGCGCCGGGCTGGCCAACGTGGTGCTTTCCATCGTGCTGGCCCGGGTCCTGGGGCTGGCGGGGGTGGCGTGGGGCACGCTGATCCCGGCCACCGTGGCGTCGCTCGGCGTGATCCTGCCGTACGCGATGCGCACCCTGGAGATCGCGCCGGCGGCCGCGGCGCGGGAGATCTGGCTGCCCGGGCTGCTGCCGGCGCTGCCGATGGCGGCGGCGCTCGCCGTGCTGGACCGGCTGCTCGCGCCGGAATCGTTCGCGGCCGTCGTCGCCGCCGCGCTCTGCGGCGGGGCGGTGTACGCGGTCGCGTACCTGGCGATGCCGGCCGTCGGACCGGAGCGCGAGCTGGCGCGGCGCGCGGCGGCGCGGGTGGTGCGGTTCGCGCCGCGGACCGGTGACAGGGGCGTCACGTGACCCCGGCTTCGTCGCCGCCGGCGACGCGGGCGTAGGCGGCCAGCAGTGCATCCGCCGCGCGGCTCCAGCTCAGGCGTGCGCGGGCGTGCGTCTCGATCCCGAGGCTCAGGCGACGGCGGAGCGCGGGGTCCAGGAGGATGCGGCCGAGGGCGGCCGCCAGGGCCGCCGGGTCGCCGGGCGGGACCATCAGTCCGGTGACGCCGTCGGCCACGTACTCCGGCAGGCCGCCGACCGTGGTGGCCACCACCGGCCGACCGAACGCGTAGGCCGTGAGGATCACCGAGCTCTGCGTGGCGTCGTGGTACGGGCACGCGACGACGGCCGCCTCCTCGAGCAGCCGGGCGAGCTCCGGGTTGGCGATGTAGCCGTCGTGGATCTCGACGCGCGCGGGGGGCGCGAGGATCGGGGGCGGCGGCGGATCGTACCCGGCGACTCGCCGCCCGGCGACGACCAGGCGAACACCGGGGACGCGCTCGGCCAGGCGCGGCAGCGCGCGGTAGAGAACCTCCAGCCCCTTGTAGCGGGAGATCCGGCCGAAGAAGAGGATCGTCGGGGCGCCCGGTTCCGGGGCCGGCGTCCGTCCCCACGCCCGGAACAGGTCGAGGGGCGCGAACGGCGCCACCGTGACGGCGGCCGGATCCACGCGGTGGCGCCGGCAGAACGGAGCCACCATCGAGGCGTTGTGCAGCACGAAGGCATCGGCGCGGCGGAACGCGACGGCGCGGGACACGCGCTTGCGCCAGCCGCGTTCGCCGCTGTGCGGCTCCGGGTCGTGCACGCTGATGACGACGGGCAGGTCCCGGGCGTGTGGCAGCGCCAGCGACATGCGCGGGGACACGTCCACATCGTCGACGTGGAGCACGTCGGCGTGCACGGAGCGGGCGAAGTCGAGGACGCGCCGGCCGATCCGCCACGAGGCGGGGTGAAGGCCGCGCCGCGTCCCGTACGCCACCAGGTGGAACGAGGCGGCCGTGGTCCAGTAGTCGCGGACGGCCCGGGGAAACCGGTCGCGGAGGATCTCGTCGGCGGGCAGCAGGCCGGCGTCGAGTCGCCGCGCGGGGACGTCGAACGCCGCGTGCCGCCAGGCCGTCGGCGCGGTCTCGACCAGGAGGTGTACCTCGGCGTCGCGCGAGAGCTCGCGGACGGCGGAGAGCGCGACCTCGAAGAACGCCGTATGCGTGTAGTAGACGACGCGCACCGCTCCTCCTCCGGGGTAGCCGGACCTTCCGTGGGGTCGGACGGCCCTCGGCGCCGGAGCGCAATCCGCGTTCCGCGCGGCGGCCCGGGGTGTCCGGGACTTGCAGGATGGGCCGCGGTGGGGGAGTCCGTTCCACGGAAGGGGAGGATCCGGTGCATCGAGTCGTCCTATTCGTCACGCTGTCGACGATCGCGGCGGCGACGGCCGGCCGCGCACAGGGCAGGATGCCGGACTTCGCATCCGCGTTCCTCGCGCCGGGCCACTGGTCGATCGAGGCGGCCGGCCGGCTGCACGCGCTGGGGCTGGTCGAGAACGGGTTCGATCGCGCGAGGCGGCCACTCACGCGGCGGGAGGTGGCCCGCGTCTTCAAGACGGCGCAAGCGGCGGCCGACCGCGGCCGGCCCGAGCTGGCCGAGTTGGTCCAGGCGTACCGCGCGCGGTTCGCGGAGGAGTTCCCCGCCACGGTCGCNNGGGCCGTGGCCCCCGGGCCGCGCATCGCCGACGGCTCGGTCACGGCGGGGTACGAACTGCGCAGCGGCGCCCTGCGCACCGGCATCGGCTACGAGAACGAGGAGGACTGGACCGGACCGGTCCGCATCGACGACGTCTCCACCGCGATGGGCGCGGCCGACGGGAGCGCGGAGCTGTTCCCGCACCTGGCACTGGGGGTGGCTCCACTGCGCAGCGCCGGGGACTGGGACTTCGCCGGCGGGTACGCCACCGGGGCGTGGCGGGACGCCGGGATCTGGATCGGCAGGCGCTCGCTCGGCTTCGCGCCGGGGTCCGGCGCCGGGATCGTGCTCAACCCGGTCACATCGTTCAACGGCGGCGGCGTGTTCCTCGCGGATCCGGTGCTGTTCCCCGGCTTCCTCGAGGCGCTGGGCCCGGCTCTCTTCGAGACCTTTCTCTCGCGGGTCGAACACGACGGCCCGATCGGGCGGCCGTGGATCTGGGGGATGCGCGGCACGATCGAGCCGCACCCGCGCGTCGGCGTGGGGATGACCCGGGTCGCGATGTTCGGCGGCGAGGGCGAGAACGGCCTGAGCGTCGAGAACCTGGCGCTGCTCATGGTCGGGAAGCACGCGGGCGCGGGGAGCGGGTTCGACAACCAGATCTTCTCGCTCGACGCGTGGTACCGGCCGCCGGTCGCGTCGCTCCCGGTGCTCGTCTACCTCGAGTGGGGCCTCGAGGACAGCGCCGGCGCGTGGTTCGACGTGCCCGGCGTGGTCGCGGGGCTCGAGCTGCCGGCGCTGCCGGGCGCGCCCGGCGTCGCCGTGGGCCTGGAGCGCGCGTCCTTCAGTCCCCGATGCTGCGGCAATCCGATCTGGTACCGCCACTGGCAGTTCCTGGGCGGCTGGACGGACGCCGGCGTGCCGCTCGGCCATCCACTCGGCGGGCACGGCAGCGAGTGGCTCGCGTGGGGGCGCGTCGACCTCCTCGAGGCGCGGCTCCGCATCGACTCGCGCCTCTTCCTCCGGGATCGCGGGGAGGAGAACCTGTTCGCGCCGGACCGCGTGGGGCGGAGCACCGGCGCCGCGATCACGGCGGCGTTCCGTGCGGCGCCGAGCTTCGACCTGCTGTTCGACGCCGGGCGGGAGTCCGGAGCGGCCGACTGGGCGGAATCGATCGCGGTGCTCGGGATGAGGATGTTGTTCTGATACCGGATTCGCGTGAGAACGAACCACCCACGCCACGCACCCGACGCGCTGGNNGCGTGAGAACGAACGGCCCACGCCGCCCGCCCGACGCGCTGGAGCGAACCCCGGGCCGCCGGCCGAACGCGAGGAAGCGAAAGCCTTCACGCAGGTTCCGTATGAGCCCTCCGCGAGAAGACGAGCACCCGATGTTGCCCGCCACGACCCGATCACGCCCGGCTCACCGGCACTCCCCGGTTACCTCGTTGTCCCGGACCGAGGCGCCGGAATCCGCGGAGTAGACGACCGGGCGGTCCAGCCGATTGCCGTGGATGCGCGCGCCGCCGACGCCCGACCCGATCCGGATCGAGCTGCGCGTGGTCCCGGTCACGACGTTGCCGGTGACCTCCGCGTCGCGCGCGTACGCGAGGAAGACCCCGGTCGGCGCGTTCCGGACCGTGTTGCCGTTGTACCGGGTTCCGGCGCCCGAGGCGATGATGCCGGTCTCCGACACCCCCTCGATCCGGTTGGCCTCGAAGACGTTCCCATCCGGCTCCTTCATCGTCCGGACGCCGGTTTCGATCTGCCGGCCGTCCGACCGCACCTCGTTGTGGCGGATCACGTTGGCCCGCGCGCCGACCAGCAGGATGGCGTGGTCGATGTGCCCGTCGCCGAGCCCGAACGCTTCGACCCGGTTCCGCTCGACGAGGTTGTCGCGGACCTCGTAGGCGCCGTTCTTCTGGAGGCTGATTCCGGCGTAGGGGCAGTCGTAGGCCAGGTTGTCGCGGATCACGTTGCGCTCGACCGGGCCGGCGTCGCTGTTCGAGATCAGCACGATGCACTCGTTGCGCGCCAGTGAGATGTCGTTCCGCTCGACCAGGTTCCCGGACGAGCCCGCCAGGATGTAGATCCCCATGGATGCGCCAGGGAACCCGCGGCGCGCCCGCACCACGTTGTCTGCGATGCGGTTGTCGTCGGACGCGTACAGCGAGATCCCACTGTAGTCGAAATCGGTGATGACGTTGCCGATGATCAGGTTGCGGTCGCCCGTCAGGAGGTGGATCGAGCCATAGTGCGCGCCGGGCTCCGGCGGCGAGTTGTTGACCTCCTCGAACGTGTTGTCCCGGATCGTGTTGTCCGAGGCCTGCACGAAGACCGCTCCGCCGTAGTAGTACCGGAAGTACGAGTCGCGGACCAGGTTCCCCGAGGCGCCCGCGCCGACGTGCACGGCGCGGGAGTACGTGTCCGGCGTCGTGGGGCCGCGGAACCGGAGCCCCGAGATCTCGACGCCGGACACATCGCGCAGCAGCAGCGCCGAGCCGCCGTTCGCCCGCGTGTCGAGCGTCGCGCCGTCGGAGACCAGGCCGACGTCGGAGCGGAGGCGCACCGTGCCCCGCAGCACGTACGCCTGTGCGGCCTTCGGGATGAACAGCGCCGTGCCGGGCGCGACCGCGTCGATCGCCCGCTGGAGCGCGTCGGTGTTGTCGGTCGCGCCGTCGCCGCGCAGGCCGAACTCGGTGACGGAGACGGTGTCGGCGTAGGCGATGCGCGTGAGCGGAACGAGGCGCCCGGCAGGCGGCTGGAGCAGGTCGTCCGGCACCGCCACGGGCTCGGCCACGGTCGCGGTCGCCGAGTCCGGCGTAGCCGGGTCGCACGGCTCGATCAGGTCGGGAGCCGCGTCCTCGCAGGCGATGCCGAGGATCGCGAGGGTCAGGATCGACAGGGTCATACGGGCGCGCGATCGGGCTTCGGATCGGGAGCCGGCTTCACGGGCTCGGTGCGTCGATCCAGCTCGTGCAAGCGCGGTGCCCGGTCGGGCGGCGGCCAGGCCGTCGGGCGTGCGGTACTCCACGTCGCATCACCTTTCTCGGAGGAGACATGCAGGGACGAAGCGTTCCTACAATGCCTCGCGACGCGGGTTCCAACCGTCGTGGCCCGAAGGACTTGCGCGAATGTGATTCGGGCGGGCGGCGGCTTCCGAGCCGCCGCCCGCCCGAGGGGGGAACGAGGCCGACGGGACGGTCAGTCGTCCCTGGGCGGCCGGCGTGGGATCAGGTTCATCAGACGCGTGAGCGGCCGCACCGAGACGGTCCCGCCGGCACCCGGCGAGGTGTACGCGTACTGGTAGTAGCCGTAGCGGCTGTAGTAGCGCCCCTCGCGGCGCGCGCTGGCGTCGTTCAACACCGCGCCGAGCACGGAGACGCGGACGTTGTTGAGCTGGTCCATCGCGAGGGAGAGGCCCTCGCGCTCGGTCTTGCCGGCGCGCACCACGATCAGCACGCCGTCGGCGACGCGGCCGAGGACCGCGGCATCGGTCACCATGTTGAGGGGCGGCGAGTCGATGATGATCGCGTCGTACTCGTTGCCGAGGCGGTCGAGGAGCGCGGCCATACTCGGGGAGCCGAGCAGCTCCGCCGGGTTGGGCGGGAGGGTGCCGGTGCTGATGAAGTCGAGCGTCGAGCCGTCGCCGGTGTCGACCGGGCGCACGGCCGCCTCGAAGGAGACCGCCTCCATGAGGACGTCGGAAAGGCCGGGGTCCCTCGGCCGGTCGAACACCATGTTGAGCACGCCGCGGCGCATGTCCGCGTCCATGAGCAGCACGCGTTTGCCCTGGAGCGCCAGGGTGAACGCCAGGTTCGCGGCGCTGGTGGTCTTGCCGTCCCCGGGCGTGGGGCTCGTGATGACCAGCTTGCGCGGCGTCGATTCCGGACGGGCGTACGTGATGTTCGTGCGCAGGCTGCGGTACGCCTCGGACACGGGACTCTGCGGATCGTAGCCGGTGATGAGCCGCGTGTCGTGGCCGTGTCCATCGCCGATGACGGCCTCCGCGACGTGGGCGCGACGGATCCGCGGGATGAGACCCAGGACCGGAACGCCCGTGACGGCCTGGATGTCGTCGCGCGTGTTGACCGTATCGTCGAGCCGCTCGCGGGTGTATGCGCCGCCGACGCCGAGGACCAGGCCGAAGAAGACGGCGAGCGCGACGTTGAGGGTCTTCCGCGGCCGGATCGGCCGTCTGGGCGCCAGCGCATCGTCGACGACCCGGACGCTCGCGTCGTCGACCGCCCGCGCGATCTCGGCCTCCTTCAGCCGCGTCTGGAGCAACGTGTAGATCTGCTCGAGGACGTTCGTCTGGCGCTGGAGGCGCGCGTACTGGATCTCGCGCGCCGGGATCCGTTCGAGCTGCACGCCGATGCGGTCGAGCGTCTCTTCCAGCGACGTGACCTGGTTCGTCAGCCCCTGGAGGTAGGTCGTCGCGAGCACGCGTAGCTGCTCCTCGATCTCGTGGATGCGGCCGGTCAGCACCTCGACGTCCGGGTCGCGCGCCGTGCGACGGTTGAGGAGCTGTGCACGCTGGTTCTCCAGCTCCGTGAGCGCGCCCAGCAGGTGCGTCGCCGTGGAGTTGCGGAAGAGCGTGGGGAACGCGACCAGCCGACGGTACGGCGACGGCCCGCTCGGGGTCCCCGTGGCGCTGGCGCGGACCTCGGCGAGGAGGCCCGCGAGGGCCGAACGCTCGGCGGCGGTGGCGTCGCGCTCCGCCTGGAAGTCGGCCAGGTGGCCGACGCGCGCGTTCGCCTCCGCCTGGAGGCTGACCACCAGCTCGCCTTCCCGGAACGACTGGAGCGCGTTCTCGGCGGCCACGAGCTGGACCGCGATCGTGTCGATCTGGTTCCTGAGGAACTCGACCGTACTGCGCGCCTCCGTCTTCTGCACCGTGTTGCGCCGCGTGATGAATTGGCGCGCCATTGCGTTCGGGATGTCCCGGACCAGGTACGAGTCCGGACCCTCGTAGGCCACGATGACGATGCTGGCCTCGCGGTTCGGCCGCTCGACCTCCGTCGCGTGCCGGAGGTCCGAGACGGCGACATCGAACTCGATGGCCTCCAGGTGGATCTCCTCGTGCAGCAGCGCTTCGGGCGTGAGCGCGAAGCGGACGCCGTCGACCGCGACCGCCTCGCCCGGCGCCACCGTGCCCAGCTCCGCGCCGGTCGTGCGATTCTCGATCCGGAAGCGTTCGCCGCCCTCGCGCTCGAGCCGGTACTCCGCCGGCGCGGCGTCGCGCGAGACGCGCAGGCCGGTCAGCAGTACCTGGCGCGGGACCTCGACCGGCTCGACGACCACCAGGTTCAGGTCGAGCGCGTCGACCACATCCTCGGCCAGCGACCGGCTGCGCAGGACCTCCATCTCGGTCTCGATCTCGCTGCCTCCGCTGAGCGTGCTCAGCAGGCTCGCCGCGGGCAGTCCGCCGGTGCGGCGCTCCTCGATCCGGATCGACGTCGCGGACCGGTAGATCGGCGTCGACAGCGCCGTGATCACGGCGCTCACCGCGACGGTGAGCGCGATCGCGCCGAGGACCAGCCCGCGGTTCCTCAGCAACAGGTGCCAGTACCCGAGCAGGTCGACCCTCTCTTCTTTCCGGCCGTTCTGCTGGAGCGTCGTGTCGTCCATGGTGCTCCTCAACGGATGAACAGAGCGATGAAGAGGGTCACGCTGGTGGAGATGAGCGTCGCGATCCCGCTGTTGCGCAGGAGCCAGCTCCGCTGGGGAACGTAGATGTGGTCGCCCGATCGGATCGGCGTGTCCCCGATGCGCGTGCGCGGGTTGAACTCGAGCGGGACCTTCCGGCCGTCCCGGTAGACCTCGATCTTCTCGGCGTTGCCCTCGGCCGTCGCTCCGCCCGCCATCGCGAGGACTTCGGCGAGCGTCGTGGTCGGGTCGACCGAGTAGACGTTCGGGTTCCTGACCGCGCCCAGGACGTTGATGCGCCGGAGGAGCACCACGTCGATCGACGGGTTGCGCAGGTACTCGCGGTACGCACGGACGAGCTGGTTCTCGAGCATGTCCGGCGACTGCCGCGTGACCCTGCGTGGCCCGATCTTCGGGAAAACGACGACTCCCGCCTCGTCGACCGGGAAATCGCCCGAGAGGTCGGGCTCCCGCCAGATGCGCAGCCGGACTACGTCACCAGGCTGGAGCAGCGCAGGGCGGTGCTCCGGTGCCCCGGCGGGCGGACCGGGTTGCTGAGCAGGCGCGCGAACGTGGACGGCGAGCGTCGCGAGTAGCGACAGGGCAATCGGGGATCCGCGCCGATGCGCTCGCTCGAGCAGCGACGCGATCCGGTGAGCGGGCGAGCCGAAGTCCGACGGTTTGATGCCCATGGTTTCACGTGCAGCCATCTATTCGAAACGCGATGATTCCACATCCTCTCCGTGCGAGGGGGTATGCAAGATCCCGGCACGTGGGCGCCGGACGGCCGGCGCGCGGAGATGTGCCGGGCGCGGGACTTGCATGCGCCCCCGGGGTTCCGCGGCCCGTCGCGGTCCGGCGCGCGACTCGTGCGACCGTGCCGCGGCCGGCCNNCGACGCCCGGCGCCGCGGAGCCGACGGAAGAGCTGCCGCAGGAGGAATGGGTGAGCATCTGGGCGATCCTGCTCGTGGCCGCGTGCATAATGGTGGCGGTCAACATCCTGGTGATCGCGCTCTGCCGCGTCGCGGCGCGGAGCGACGCATCCCTGGAGCGGCTGTCGGCGAAGTGGGCGGGGAAGGAGTCGAAGCCGGAGGGGAGCGCGACGGGCCGATCCCGGGCCCGGGGCTGAGCCGCGGGCGTGGCCGGCGGTCCCGCCGGCCACGCCCGCTGGGCGTCGGTCCCGCGGGCGGCGCCGCGGGTGGAGCGGTAGTCGGTCGGCGGTGGCGGGCCGTCAGCGCCTGGGCAGCCATCCGGCCAGCCAGCGGGCGAACGATCCGCCGTCCACGTCACGCGGCCAGAGCCGGGGCAGGCGCCAGGGATCGCTGCGCGAGTGGGCCGCATCGAAGGTGCTCGAGCAGGCGCGTGCGTACCCCGCCTCCCGGACCGCCGCGACGGTCGCCCGCGAGGCGGAGCCGTTCGGATACGAGAAGCTCGTCACGGGGCGTCCGATCGTCGATTCCAGCTCGATCCTGCTGTCATGGACCTCGCGGTGTTGCGACTCCCGGGGGAGCCCGGCAAGGCAGGGGTGCGTGATCGTGTGCGAGCCGACCTCGACGAGGCCGTGCGCGGACAGGCGCAGCAGCTCGTCGTGCGTGAGCCCGCGGGCGCGGCGCGCCGAACCGGCCGTGGGCGCCGCCGATTCGCGCGCGGCGGCGGCGGTGCGGGAGCGCAGCCGGTCGAGCGCCGCGGCGCGCTGGTCCGGGTCCGCGCCCCGGAGCAGCTCGTAGGCCCGCGCGACGGCGGCGCGTGGGTCGGCGCCGTCCAGCGTGTGGGCGCGCCCGCCGACCTCGACGACGAGCTGCCCGGCCGGGGCGGCGGCGAGCAGGGTCCTGGCGAGCGCGTCCCACCAGAACTCGCGGCCGAGGAAGCCGGTGGCCACGAACGCGGTGGCGGGGAGGTCCCGGCGCTCGAGGAGCGGCAGGGCAGTGTGGAGCAGCTCCGCGTAGCCGTCGTCGAACGTGATCGCGACGGCGCGCGCGGGGAGCGACCCGGTCCGGAGCGCGTGGGTGAGGTCGCCGAGGCGCATCGGGCGGGCATCCGCGGCCAGGACCTCGAGGTGCTCCCGGAAGCGGGCCGGCGCGACGGCGAGCGCGAAGGGGTCGTCGCGCGCGTCCGCGATGCGGTGGTAGCCGAGGATCGCCGCGCCGGGCAGCCATCGGGCGCGGGCGCGGCGCAGCGACAGCGCGGCGCGTCCGAGGCCGGGTATCCTCACGGCGCGGCGATCGCCTTGTGCGCGCGGACCGTGATCAGCAGCTCGTAGTCGGCGTCGACGTGGTCCAGCTCCGCACGCGTCAGGTCCTCCGCGGCCAGCCCGTACAGGAACGCGGCCGCGGCGAGCACGTTGCCGCAGGCGGCCACGCGTACATCGCCGCCGGGGAACGCGTCCCCGAAGAGCCGGCCCGCGGAGCGGGTCGTGAAGCTCCAGTGGTAGCCCCAGCGGTCCATGTCGTGACGGCTGATCTTGCTGATCCCCGGGACGGTCACCAGCGCCGTGCCGCCGGGCCGCAGGATACGCTGGATCGTGCGCGCGGCCGCGGCGACGTCGTAGATGCACTGGAGCGTCTGGGTGACGATGGCGCAGTCGAAGGCGTCGGTCTCGAGGCCTGCGCCGTCGGCCAGGTCCGCGACGATCGTGGTGCCCGGCCCGGCCTCGGCCACGTGGAGCACGTCGGCGCGCGTGACGTGGCCCCCGCCGAAAGCACGCGTGTACGCGTCGGATCCGATCTCGAGGACGCGCCCGCGGATGTCGCCCGCGTGCGCCGCCAGGAACCGCTCGATGTAGTAGCGGTCGATCGGCCGGCCGCGGCTGAAGCCCCAGTCGGAGCAGATCGGCCGGAGGCCGCGCAGGCTGCCGAAGCGGACGAAGCCGACCGGCGGCCACCGCGTCCAGCGTCGCGCGCGGCGTCGCATCGGCTCGGGGATCGCATTCCGCAGCCGGTGCCGTACGGCGCTCTCCATGTTCGGGTCTCCTCGTAGACTCCCGGCGCGGCGTCCGGTCGCCGCGCGCCCGCCGCGACGCGACTGCAAGGAGGACGCCGGGCGGCGGCTCGAGGCCGCCAGCCCCGCGCCGGCGGCGGAACGTGGCACACCGCGACGCGCCCGGCCCCGGAGCTCGCATCCGCGCTTGAAGAACTCCGGGCCGGGCGGTATCCTTCGGGGCTGGCGGTGGAGCGGGCGTCCCCTGGCGTCGATGGTGCGGGTCGATGAATCCGGAGCGGTGGCTGGTCGTCACGGTGCGCGTGCCCTCGGAGGCGCCGGCCGACGAGTTCGTCGCCGCGCTCATCGCGTTGGGCGGCGCGGCGGTCGAGGAGGACGGGGATCGGCTGACCACGTACCTCCACCCGCCCGGGGAGCCCGAGCGTCTCATCCGCGAGGCACGGGACCGGCTCGGCCGGTTGGCGCCCGGCCGCGCCCTCGAGCTGAGCTGGCGCTGGCGCGAGCACGAGGACTGGGCGGCCTCGTGGCGCCGGGGGTTGCGCCCGCGCCGCGTGGGCCGGCGGCTGGTCATCGCGCCGACCTGGACGGCGCCGGCGGCCGGGCCGGCCGACATCGTCATCCGGATCGACCCGCAGATGGCTTTCGGCACGGGCGAGCACGCGACCACGCGCGGCGTGCTCCGGCTGCTCGAGACCGCGGTCCGCCCGCGCGACCGCGTGCTCGATGTCGGGACCGGCTCCGGCGTGCTGGCCATCGCCGCGGCCCGGCTGGGCGCCAGCCGGATCCGCGCGGTCGAGAGCGACCCGGACGCGGTGCTCAACGCGCGCGAGAACCTCGAGCGTAACGGCGTCGCCGACCGGGTCGAGCTGGTCGAGGGGCTCGTCGCTGCGCCGTACCTGGCGGCGCTCGGCCCGGGCCGCTTCGACCTGATCGTCGCCAACGTGCTGAGCGGCGTGCTGATCCCGCTCCTCCCGGCGTTCCGCGCGTCGCTCGGCGATGCGCGCCCGCGCACCGGCCCGGGCCGCGTGATCCTCGGAGGGATCCTCGCGTGGGAGGCGGACCGGGTCCTCGACGCCGCCGCACGGGCCGGCCTGGCCGCGGTCGCGACGGACGTCGAGGAGGAGTGGTGGTCGGGGCTGTTCGAGGCCCGCGGCCGACCCGGTGAACCGGTCCGTGACGCCCGGGTCGACCCGGACGCGAGCCGCGAAACTACGCGTCGACCCCGCACCGCCGCGCCGACCGCGCTAGCCCGGCCCCGAGCCGACGCGGACCGCCGCGGTCCGCAGCTCGTCCACGCGGGCCATCGCCTCGGCCACCCGCGCCCGGTCCGCGGACCTCGCGTCGACCGCGGACCACAGCTCGAGCAGCGTCGCGTCGAGCCGCCGCAGGACCGGCGAGAGGCCGGCGCCGACTTCCGATGGAGGCGGGCTCGTTCCGCGGAGCACCACGCGCGGCTCCGCCACGACGCCGACCCGGTGCAGCTCGGCCTGGTACGCGTGCCGCGTGGCCTCGGGCCAGCCGTCCACGCTCCACGGGAGCCCCGGCGGCTCGACCAGCTCGTAGCGGTCCGGGCTGCGCCGCAGCCGCTCGCGGAGCTGGCCGTAGGTGCCCGCAGCGGCGCCCGCCTCCGCCACCAGCGCGCGGTGGAGCCGGGAGAGCGGGATCGTCAGCGCGGCCTCGGATCGGAGCACGTCGCGCGCGCACCGTTCGACGGGGTCGTACATGGGGTCTCTCCTCGTGGTCGGGGGGATCGAAGGTTCCGCGCCGCGCCGGGCGCGGCCATAGCGGTCCGGGACGACCGGGTGGACGCCGTCCGCCCGTCACATGCCCCTGGAAAGGGAGGTAGCGATGGCGCAGGGCTGCATCTTCTGCCGGATCGCGGCCGGAGAAGTGCCGGCCACGGTGGTGAGCGAGGACGAGCACACGGTCGCGTTCCGGGACACGAACCCGCAGGCGCCGACGCACGTGCTGGTGATCCCGCGCCGGCACATCCCGTCGGTGAACGTGCTGACCGATGCCGACGCGGAGCTGGTGGGCCGGCTGGTCCTGGCGGCGAAGGCGGTCGCGCGGGAGGAGGGGATCGCGGAGACCGGGTACCGGCTGGTTGGTCATGAACACCGGCCCGGGAGCGGGGCAGTCGGTGGACCACGTCCACCTGCACGTGCTGGGCGGCCGGGTGCTGGGCTGGCCGCCGGGCTGAAACGAGGCCACGCGGGCGGCGTGGCCGGAGCTCAGGGGGAGGAATGGCTGAAACGCTGAAGGACCGGGTCCGGAGCGACCTGAACACGGCGCGTCGGAACCGGGACAAGCTCGCGACGCTGGTGCTGACCACGACGCTGTCGGAGATCCGGAACCGGGAGATCGAGCTCGGCCGTGAAGTCACGGACGAGGAGGTGGTGGACGTGGTGTCGAGCGCGATCAAGCGGCGTCGTGAATCGGCGGAGCAGATGCGCGCGGGCGGCCGGACGGACCTGGCGGAGAAGGAGGAGCGGGAGGCGGAGATCCTGCGGAGCTACCTGCCGCCGCCGCTCACGGAGGCCGAGGTCCGGGAGATGGTCCGGGAGGCGATCGCGGAGGGCGCCGCCGGCATCGGCGCGGTGATGGGCCGAATCGCGCCGCGGATCAAGGGCCGGTTCGACGGGCGGGAGGCGAACCGCATCGTCAGGGAGGAGCTCGGGACGGCGTAGCGCGCCGGCTCCCATCGGGCGTACGGGGGTAACCGAACGGGATGAATCATCACGCCCTTCTCGTCCTTCAGTATCCCGAGGCGCTGGACCTCGTGGCGGGGTACGCGGCGACGCCGCTCGGCGCCGACGCCGTGCGCGGGCTGGAACCGTCCGACGCGCGGGCGTGGGTCGAGGCGGAGCTGCGCCGCGTGGACCAGATGGTCGCCTTCGTGCTCCGGAGCGAGGAGTGGGTGGCGCCGTCGATCCCGGATCTGCGGGAGCCGCTCCGGCGCCTCGGCATCGAGGGCTCGGTCTGGGAGGGCGCGACGCTGCGCGATGCGGGCGAGCTGCTGCGTTCGGCGCGGGCGACGCGGCGTGCCGTCCTGCGCCACGCGAAGGACTACGCGCTCCTGGCCGCGGTCGCGGAGCGGCTGGTCGAGCTCGAGACGGAGGAGCAGGCGATCCGTCGCGCGATCGACGACGCGGGCGATGTCCGGGACGACGCGTCGAAGGAGCTGGCGCGGGTGCGCCGCGGGATCCGGGGCGCCCGGTCCCGGATCGTCGAGCGGCTGGAGGCGTTCGTCGCGTCGCTGCCGGAGAAGATCCGGGTGTCGGACGCGTCGATCAGCATCCGCGAGGGTCGCTACGTCGTGCCGGTCCGGCGCGAGGGACGCGCCGAGGTCGGCGGGATCGTGCACGACGAGTCGGCCACGGGGAGCACGCTCTTCATCGAGCCGCCCGTCGCGATCGAGCTGATGAACCGGCTCCGCGAGCTGGAGCTGGCGGAGGCGCGCGAGGTCCAGCGGATCCTGCGCGAGCTGACCGACCGCATCCGGCCGCACCGCGACGCGCTGAGCGCGACGCTCGAGGCGCTGGTCGAGCTGGACTCGCTCCACGCACGCGCCCGCTACGCCCTCGAGTTCAACGGCCGGCGGCCGGAGCTGCGGCCGGCGGAGTCGCGCGAGTACGTCGTCGTTGCGGGCTACCATCCGCTGCTGCTGGCGAGCCCGGAGCCCGTCATCCCGTTCGACCTGCGGCTCGATCCCGGCGAGCGGACGCTGCTCGTCTCGGGACCGAACACCGGCGGGAAGACCGTGCTGCTGAAGGCGATCGGACTGATCAGCGCGCTGGCGCAGTCGGGGGTCATCCCGCCCGTTGGCGACGGCACGCGGCTGCCGGTCTTTCGCGACGTGTTCGCGGACATCGGTGACGAGCAGTCGATCGAGGCCAGCCTCTCCACCTTCTCGGCGCACGTCAAGAACCTGCGTGAGATCGTCGACGAGGCGGGCCCGGCATCGCTGGTGCTGATCGACGAGATCGGCAGCGGCACGGACCCCGCCGAGGGCGGCGCGCTGGCGCAGGCGATCCTGGTCGAGCTGACTCGCCGCGACACGTTCACCGTCGCGACCACGCACCTGGGTCAGCTCAAGCTGCTCGCGGGCGAGGAGCCGGGCGTGGTCAACGCGTCGCTCCAGTTCGATTCGCGCGAGCTGCGGCCGACGTACCGCCTGATCAAGGGCGTGCCGGGCCGGAGCTACGGCCTGGCGATCGCGAGGCGCCTCGGCTTCCCCGACGCGGTCCTCGCCGGCGCGGAGTCCTACGTGCCGCGCGGCGAGCGCGAGGTCGGCCAGCTCCTGCTCGAGCTCGAGGAGAAGGAGCGCGCGATGGCGGAGGCGCTGGCCGCGGCGGAGTCGGCGCGGTCAGAGGCGCTCGAGCTGAGGCGTCGCGTCGAGGAGCGGGAACACCAGGTCCGGAAGCGCGAGCGCGACGCGGAGCGACGGGCGCGTCAGCAGGCGCGCGACCTGCTGCTCGAGGCGCGTGAGCAGGTCGAGGCCGCGGTTCGTGAGGTGCACGAGGCCGCGGCGGCCGGCGGCGCGGCGCTCGAGGAGGCGGTCCGGAGCGCGCGGCGCCGCGTCGAGGAAGCGGCGCAGCGACAGGCCGAGCGCACCCCGGAGGCGGGCGTGATCGGCATCGCCGGGGCGCGGGCCGAGCCGCCGGCCGAGGGGAGACGCGTACGCGTCGTCGCGACGGGCGCGGTCGGCCGGGTCGTCGAGCTGCGGGACGGCCGCGCCACGGTCGAGACCGGCGGGGTCCGGCTCCAGGTCCCGGCCTCGGGTCTCGAGGCGCTCGCCGACGAGGAGCCGCACGCGAAGCCGACGCCGCGCGCGGGCGGCTGGTCCGCGCCCGCGGTGCAGGCCAGCCCCGAGGTCGACCTGCGCGGCCTGAGGGTCGAGGAGGTCGAGGGGCGGCTGGTCTCCGCGCTCGACGCCGCGCTGCTGGCCGACCTCCCCTCGCTGCGTATCATCCACGGCAAGGGCACCGGCGCCGTCCGCGAACGCGTGACCGAGCTGCTGCGCGACTACGCGCAGGTCCGGTCCTACCGCCCGGGCGACGCCCGCGAGGGCGGCTCGGGCGTCACCATCGCGGAGCTGGGATGATCTCCGAGACCCTCGTCGACGAGGTGCGCGAACGCGCCGACATCGTCGAGGTCATCGGGGAGTTCCTCCCGCTCAAGCGCAAGGGCAAGGACTACTGGGCGCCGTGCCCGTTCCACAAGGAGAAGACCCCCTCCTTCCACGTCGTCCCCGGCCGCGGCTTCTACAAGTGCTTCGGCTGTGGCGAGTCCGGCGACGTCTACTCCTTCCTCATGAAGTACGCCGGCCTCCCGTTCCAGGACGCGGTGCGCAAGCTGGCCGAACGGGTCGGCGTCGAGATCCCGGACGCGACGGCGACCGCGCCCGCCGAGGACCCGAACCGCCTGATCTACGAGGCGGTCGCGTTCGCGGCGGACTTCTACCGCGAGCGGCTGCGGGGCGCCGCCGGCGCACGGGCGCGCGAGTACCTCGAGCGTCGCGGCATCGTGGACGACGTCGCCCAACGATTCCAGCTCGGCTACGCACCCGACGAATGGCGGGCGCTGCGCGAGGCGGCAAAGAAACACGGCATCACGGACGAGGTGCTCCTCGAGGCCGGCCTGATCAAGACGAGCGAGCGCAGCGAGGAGCCGTACGACCGGCTCCGCGACCGCCTGATCTTCCCGATCACCGACGCCGGCGGGCGGATCATCGCCTTCGGCGGCCGCGTCCTCGGCCGCGCGCGCGAGGGCGCGCCCAAGTACCTGAACTCGCCGGAGACGCCGATCTACCACAAGGGCCGCCACCTCTACGGCATCGCGTGGGCGAAGGGCGCGATCCGCCGGGAGGCCGCCGCTCTGGTGGTCGAAGGATACATGGACTACGTTTCGCTGGCCGCCCGTGGCGTCGAGCACGTGGTCGCGGGGCTGGGCACCGCCATGACGACGGAGCAGGCGGCGCTCCTCGGCCGCTACACGCGCCAGGCGCTGCTCCTCTACGACAGCGACGCGGCCGGGCTGCGCGCCACGTTCCGCACGGCCGACGCGCTCCTGGCCGCGAAGGTGCACCCGCTGGTCGTGACGCTGCCGCCGGGCGAAGACCCGGACTCGCTGGTCCGAGACGGCGGCGCACAGGCGCTGCGGCCGTACCTGGACGACGCGGTCGACGTCCTCGACCGCAAGCTCCAGATCCTCGACGAGCGCGGCTACTTCGAGGGCGCGGAGGGCACGCGCAAGGCGCTGGACGGCCTGCTCCCCACGCTGCGCGCGGTCGTGGACCCGGCGCTGTGCGACATCTACATCGCGCGCGTCGCCGAGCGGACCGGCGTGCGCCGCGAGACGCTCGAGGCCGAGCTCCGGCCGGAGCCGCGACGGAGCACGGGCGCCCCGCGCCGTGTGGACAGGGCGGACCGCGCGCGCGTGGCGACGCCCGTCGGCATCGCCGGGCAACGGAAGCTGATCCTGCTCCTGCTCCGCGACGAGTCGCGCCTCGTGAAGGCGGCCGAGGCGCTCGGGCCCGGCGACCTGGCGGACCCGGGCTGCCGCGCGATCTTCGAGGCGCTCGTCCGCGAGGGCGGGCTCCGCGGCCGGGCGCCCGAGGTGCTCGGGCTCTCGGGCGCGGCGCTCGACCGCCTCCAGGCGCTGATCGGCGATCCGGAGGAGCTCGGCGACGCCGACCGCATCTTCGATGAGCTGGTCGGCGACATCCGCGCGCAGTCGCTGTTCGAGCGCAAGGATGCGCTGAAGCGGCGGCTGGCGGGCGAGGGCGAGGATCCGGTCGAGGTCATGCGCGAGCTGACGGCCGTGAACCGCTCGCTCCAGGCCCTGGGATCCGAGTTGAAGCGTCTGGGGTTTAAGCTAAGTGCGCGTTACAGAAGGTATTTGCGCCCGAAGGCGTGAATCGAGTCGAACCCTCAGCAAGTGAAGGGGAATGGAGGAGATCTACCGATCCCTGTTGGAGTTGCAGGAGATGGACGAGGAGATCGCCGGGACGCAGGCCAGGCTCGCGGAGTTCGAGCCGCGCCTCGAGGAGATCGAGGCGCCGGTCGTCGCGCTCGAGCGCGAGTTCGACGCCGGGCGCAAACGGCTGGAGGAGCTGCGGGACGCGTCGCGGCGGCTGAACCGGGCCGCGGAGGACAAGCGCGACCGGCTGAAGCGGGCGGAGGAGCGGCTCGAGCGCGTGCGCAACGCGCGCGAGGAGGCGGCGGTCCGGACCGAGCTCCACCTGATTCGGACCGCGGTCGACGCGGACGAAGCCGAAGCGATCGAGGTGATGGAGGACGTCACCCGCTCCGAGCTGAAGCAGGACGAGCTGGAGAAGAAGCTCGGCCGGGCGCGCGAGGAGATGGAGCCGAAGCGGGAGGAGCTGCTCGCGGCGCGCGGCGTGGTCGAGGAGGAGCTCGCGGTGCTGCGGGATCGGCGGACGAACCGGCTCGTGCGCCTCGAGCCCTCGGCGTCCCGGCTCTACGAGCGGGTGCGCGCCGGCAAGACGCGGGTCGTGATCACCAGCCTGACGGCGGACGGCGCCTGCGGCCACTGCTTCGGCGTGGTCCCGCTCCAGCAGCAGGCCGAGATCCGCCAGGCCACCGCACTCGTGCGCTGCGAGGCGTGTGGCGTGATCCTGACCCCGGGAGGCTGAGCCGGGCGGGCGGCGCCCGCGATCGGCCGATCCGCGCCTTGCTTCGCCCCGGCGTCGGCCGCTAGCTTGGCGCCCATGCCGCACTCCGTGAGCCTCTCGACGCCGCCCCGACGCTGGGTGCCGCGCGGCCCCGCCGTCGACGATGCCGTAGCGGCACTGAGCCGTTCGCTCCGGCTGCCGGCGGCGTTGTGCCGCCTGCTGGCGTCGCGCGGCTACGGCGACGAGGAGGCCGCCCGACGCTTCCTCCGGCCCCGGCTCGAGCACCTGCACGACCCCTTCCAGCTCGCCGGGATGGACGCCGCCGTCGATCGCCTCGAGCGGGCGGTGCGAGGCCGGGAGCCCGTCCTGGTCCACGGCGACTACGACGTGGACG
>JABAOG010009817.1_pt1 | contig 29130 bp, 26 predicted proteins | sample 7062131 | NCBI WGS metagenome assembly JABAOG01 (sample SAMN14538629, study PRJNA623070) | marine sediment metagenome | biome: marine biome [ENVO:00000428]; feature: marine pelagic biome [ENVO:01000023]; material: deep marine sediment [ENVO:00002113] | place: India: Arabian Sea | collected... | reverse complement strand
ATCCGAGGCGGTCATGCGTTTCCGCTTCCTCGCCGTCGACAAGCAGGTGACCCTGAAGTCCGAGGACTGGATCGGCGCCGACCTGGCGCTCAAACGGTTCCGCTACGCGTATCACATCGACGGAAGTGAGCTTTTACTGACCGGCAAGCGCAGCGGCGATGCGCTCGAGGTACGCATCGAATCCCGTGGCCACGTGCGCGAGCAGCGCTTCGATCTGTCGGGACCGCTCTACCCGAGCAGCATCATCGCGCTCTACCCGGTGGTGAACGGCCTCGAGGTCGGCCGCGATTATCGCTTCCGGGTATTCGACGGCGAGACGCAGACCATCGCAGAGGTCACCCAGCAGGTCCGCGCCTACGAGACCAGCGATCTTTTCGACGGAACCGCCTTCAAGGTCCACTCGCGTCTGCGCGGGCACAGCGCGGACACCTGGCTCGATCTCGAAGGCCGCCCGGTGCTGGAGATCTCCGGCGGCGGGATCTTCATCGCCGGGCTCGAGAGCGAGGCGGCGGCGCGGCGCTACCTGGCGCTGGCCGCATTGAACAAGGACGAGGTGCTGCTGGATTTTGCCCGCGTGCCGAGCTCGCGGCCCATCGACGACCCCCGCTCGGTGACGGCGCTGAGCGTCGCGCTGCAGGGACTCGACACCCTGGCGTTGCCCTCAGACGGCATGCAGCGCTGCCGGCGCGAGGGCGGCGAGATGCTGTGCGAGATCCGCAGCGCGCCGGGCGACGGCTTCTCCGCCGAGGCCGAGCCGTTCGACCGGCAGCGGTATCTCGCTTCGACGCTGCCCGTGGCGAGCGACCACCCGGAGATCCGCCGCCTGTCCCGGCAGCTCACCGAGGGGCATACCGATCCGCACGAGCAGATGGCCGCGCTGGTCGCCTGGATCCAGGACAACGTGGATCAGCAGGCCGTCGACGTGTTCTCCGCCATCGACGTGCTCGAGACGCGCAAGGCCGAGTGCCAGGGCAACACGTTTCTCTACGCCGCCTTCGCGCGCGCCCGCGGCATTCCGACGCGGGTGGTGAACGGCATCGTCTACTCCGAGGAGCTCGGCGGCTTCCTCTACCACACCTGGGCCGAGAGCCACGTGGAAAAGCGCTGGCAGGCGGTGGATCCGACCTTCGGCCAGGTCCGGGCCGACGCCACCCACATCAAGCTGGCGGAGGGCGAGAGCCTCGCCGATCTGGACCCCCTGCTGGCGGTGATGGGTCGTCTCAAGGCGCGGGTGATCGCCATGGAGCACGCCGAATGACTGCATTTTTGTGCGTTTGACTGCATTTCATTCTTTTAAAAGCGTTTTTTTGTAAATTTCGCGGGCTCACAGATATACTGCTCCTCCTTCCCGGGAGGTGGGCCCATGCACGAGCTCGGTGCGGCTTTCGCTGAAGCGTTTCGGCTGGTGGCGACGCTGGACCCGGATCTGCGCGAGATCGTCGCCCTGTCGCTCGAGATCAGCCTGGCCGCCGTGGGGCTGGCGGCGCTCGTCGGCATGCCGCTCGGCGCGGCGCTCGCGGTGCTGCGCTTCCCCGGACGCGGCGCCCTGGTCATCACGCTGAACGCGCTCATGGGACTGCCGCCGGTGGTGGTCGGCCTGCTGGTCTATCTGCTGCTGTCGCGCGCCGGGCCGCTGGGATCCATGGGTCTGCTGTTCACGCCGAGCGCCATGGTCATCGCCCAGGCCATCCTGGTCACGCCCATCGTCGCCGCGCTCACGCGCCAGACGGTCGAGGACATGAAGGACGAGTATCTGGACCAGCTGCGGGTGTTCGGCATCACGCCCTTCAAGATGATCGAGACGCTGCTCTGGGATGCCCGCTACAGCCTGCTGACCGCCGTGCTGGCCGGCTTCGGCCGCGCCATCGCCGAGGTCGGCGCGGTCATCATCGTCGGCGGCAACATCAACCACGTGACCCGGGTCATGACCACCGCCATCGCGCTGGAGACCTCGAAGGGCAATCTGGCCCTCGCCCTGGGTCTCGGCGTCGTGCTGGTGACCATCGCCATCGCCGCCAACGCGGCGGTCATGGCGCTGCGCGTGTCGGCGCGGCGACTCGCCTATGCCTGACGCGACCCTCGGCACCGATAGCCTGAACGCTCTCGATGGCGGGCGCGCCGAGAGCGCCGTGCTGCCCATCGAGGGGCGCGGGCTCAGCGTCGCCCGCTCCGGGCGCGTGCTGCTCGACGGCGTCGACATCCGCATCGAGGGCGCCGGGCTCACGGTCATTCTCGGACCCAACGGCGCCGGCAAGACGCTGCTGCTGCGGGTGCTGGCGAATCTCTTCCGGCCCGACAGCGGCACCGTGCGCTGGGCACACGCCGCCCCGGATCGCAGCCGCGCGCCGCGCATCGGCTTCGTGTTCCAGAAGCCGGTCATGCTGCGTCGCTCGGTGCTCGCCAACGTGAGCTATGCCCTCTCCGCCGTCGGCGTGCCGCGCCGCGAGTGCGCGCCGCGCAGCCACGCGATGCTCGCCATGGCGTCGCTGGATCATCTGGCGGGCGCGCCGGCGCGGCTGCTGTCGGGCGGCGAGCAGCAGCGTCTGGCGCTGGCGCGGGCGCTGGCCACCGAGCCCGAGGTGCTGTTTCTCGACGAGCCCGGCTCGAGCCTGGATCCGGCGGCGACCCTCGCCATCGAGCGACTCATCGAGACGGTGCGCGCCCGCGGCACGCACCTGGTGCTCGTGACCCATGACATCGGTCAGGCGCGGCGCCTGGCGGACACGGTGCTGTTCATGCACCGGGGACGCATCGTCGAGCACGCGCCATCGGCGGATTTCTTCGACCATCCCGCGGAGCGCCCCTCCCGGGACTTCATCGAAGGCCGCATCGTTCTGTGAAGACCGTGGTGTATATAAGGAGTGGAAGAATCGTGGAATCGCTGACGCGCATCCTCGCCTCGCTGGTGCTGCTCGCCGGCGTCTCGCCCCTGTCGACGGCATCCGCCGCCGATTTCATCGTCGTGCAGTCCACCACCTCGACTCAGAACTCGGGGCTCTTCGATGCCATCCTTCCCAGGTTCACCGGGAAAACCGGCATCGAGGTGCGCGTGGTCGCGGTCGGCACCGGCCAGGCGATCAAGAACGCCCGCAACGGCGACGGCGACGTGCTGCTGGTGCACGCCAAGCCGGCGGAGGAGAAGTTCGTCGCCGAAGGCTACGGCGTCAAGCGATCGGATCTCATGTACAACGACTTCGTCATCGTCGGACCGAGGCGCGACCCCGCCGGCGTGCGCGGCATGCGCGACGCCACCGCGGCGCTGGCCAAGCTCGCCCATGCGCGCGCCATGTTCGCATCCCGCGGCGACGACTCCGGCACCCACAGCAAGGAGATGCGCTTGTGGCAGGAGACCGGTATCGATCCGTTGAAGGCGAGCGGCACGTGGTATCGCGAGACCGGCTCCGGCATGGGCGCGACGCTCAACACCGCCGCCGGCATGGGCGCCTACACCATGACCGACCGCGCCACCTGGATCGCGTTCAAGAACAAGGGCGATCTGGAGATCCTCGTCGAGGGCGATGAGCGTCTGTTCAATCAGTACGGCGTCATTCTGGTCAATCCGCAAAAGCACCCGCACGTGAAGGCCAAGGCCGGGCAGGCGTTCATCGACTGGCTGCTCGGCGAGGAGGGTCAGGCGGCCATCGGCGCCTACCGCATGGACGGCCAGCAGCTGTTCTTCCCGAACGCCACCAGCTGATGCCGCGGCCCGGCTACGGGCCGTTGTAGTGGACCTTGCCCAGCTCCGAGACGTCGTAGCCGCCGAGCTCCTCGGCGCGCCCGGCGAGCGCCGGCTCGCGCGCGAAGGCGAGCAGGCGCTGCATGGGCGCCTCGAAGTAATCGCGGCGCCAGACGGCGAGATCGTAGCGCTCGTCGGCGAGCGGCACGAAGTCGAGACGCAGCTGGCGCGCCGCCGCCTCGATGGCGAAGCCCGCCTCGGCCTTGCCGTCGGCGACGGCGAGCGCCACGTCGGTTTCGCTGCGCGCCGCCGGACCGACGCGCTGCAATGCGTCGGCCGCGATCCCCTCGGCCTCGAGCAGCTGCTCGAGCAGCACCTGGCTGCCGGCATTGGGCTGGCGCGGGATCACCTTGAGCCCGAGCAGATCGCGCACGCCGGCCACGCCGGCGGGGTTGCCGGCGGGCAGCACGATGCCCTGGCGGCGCCGCGCCCACTCGATCATGACCACCGGCATGCCCGGCATGGCGCGCGTGATGATCTCTCGGTTCCACTCACCGGAGGCGGCGTCGTGCACGTGCAGCCCGGCGGCGAGCGCGGTGCCGGCGGCGAGCCGCTGCACCCCGTCGAGACTGCCGTCGAAGAAGGTCGCGATGCCCGATCCCGATTCACGCAGCGCCCACTCGAGCAGCGGATCGTGGCTGCCGGCGAGCACCAGCGGATGCGGGCGCAGACTCTCGCGCCCGCCCTGGTACTCCACGTGCCGCTGCACCCACAGCTCGACCAGCTCCCGCGGAAACAGCAGCTTGCCGGTCACGCGGCTCACGGGAATCGCGCCGTCGGTGGCGAGCTCGTAGACCTTGCGCTCCTTGATGCGCAAAAGATCCGCGACTTCCTTGGTGGTCAGGAACTGGGGCAGGGGCATGGGGCACGCGGTCCGGCTGGGCTCAGGTGGAACAATATGACATCGCAACCCGGCGCTGAACAACGCCCTCGCCGGCTGGCGCAGCTTTTCGGCCAGCGCGTCACCATGCCGGCAGGTCGATGCGCACCGGGCCGTTCAACGCTTCGAGAAGACGCGCGTCCCGTTCGTACACGTCCTCGAGAAAACGCGGCCTGCCGTCCGGCTCGATGGATGCCGTCAGGTAGAGGATCAGGACCGGGATTCGCTCGGGCGTGGCGATCCGGCGCGTATGCCCTTGGTCACGAATCGCTGCGAGCGTCTGCCGATTCCACCTCAGGGGATCGTTCAGCACCAGCTCCGCCAGATCGAATGGATTCTCGACACGAATGCAGCCGGAGCTGAACGCGCGCTGTGGCCGGTCGAACAGTCCCTGGCTGGGGGTGTCGTGCATGAAGACGAAGTGCTCGTTGGGAAACACGAACTTGATGCGTCCGAGCGCGTTGTGCGGACCGGGCTCCTGGCGGATGGTGTAGGGAATGCCCTCGGAGTAGGCGCTCCAATCCACGCGTTCGGGGTCGACGGCACGGCCGTCCTGGTCGATCAGGGTCATGTTGCGCGCGCGCAGGTAGCCGGCGTCGCGCTTGATGGCGGGCAACACGTCCTCCTTGATGACGATCGGCGGCAGGGTCCAGGAAGGATTGATCTCCAGGTAGTGGAGATTGCCGCGGAAGATCGGCGTGCGCCGGAAGGGCGTGCCGACCATGGCCCGGGCGGTCCACACGATGTCGTCGTCGACGACGAAGAGCACGCGAAAGCCGGCGATGTTGACGGCGACGAAACGCTCGGCCCGCTCGCCGCGCACCCAGCGCAGCCGCTCGAGGGAAAGACGCAGCTGATCGACGCGGGTTTCGGCCGGCACGTTGAGGGCCGCCAGGGTTCTCGCGCCGACGATGCCGTCGACGCCGAGCCCGTGGCGCGCCTGAAAGCGCATGACCGCCGCCTCGAGGCGATCGTCGAACACGAGCGAGCCCGTATCGTCAGCGGGCGGCAGATCGTCGCTCACCGCCAGACGCGCGCGCAGCGCCGCGACCCGCGGCCCGTCGGCGCCGCGGCGAAGCGTGCCCGCGGGCGCAACCGTCGGCCAGCCGCCGGCGGCGACGATCCTGCGGTGCTCGGCCAGGTGGCGCTGGAACGCGCGGTAGATCGGTCCCCGGTGAATGGCCTTCTCCAGCTGCACGCGCAGGGTTTCCGGCGAGGCGATCATGCCGGGTATGGCGTCGATGGGCCGGCGTCCGTCGGGGAACGCGCGCGTGAAGTTGATGTCGGCGTCGAGCGCGACCGGATTGACCTTGCCGAACTGCTGATGGTAGACGAAGCGAATCAAGGCCTCGCTGAGCAGGATGTCCCGGTCCGCCTTGTCGAGCGCCCAGCCGCTCAGCCGCGCCGCGGCGATGCGGGCGCGCAGCGCGCCGAGATGGTAGTCGGCGACCTCCAGTCCGTGCTCCGGCGCGCTTTCCAGCAACGCCAGCAGCTCTTCGATGCGCGCCTCGTCGTTCCAGAGCAGCCGAAAATCACGTCCCGCGTAGAGAGCGGGCAGGATGCGGCGGGCGGCGACCGGCGCGCCGCCGATGGTCAGGTTGCCGGAAAACTGCAGCTCCTCCATGCGCGCATGGAGGGCGTCGGCGACGGAGTCGTCCCCGGCCGCGAGCGGTGCGAAGGCGGCCCAGAGCACGAAAAGAGCCGCCAGGGACGGGGGCGAGCGGACAAATCGGGCGCGGCGCCCGGCCGATTCGAAACTGTGCGCTGGGACATTGTGCCGAATGACCCGGTCTGCAAGAATTTTAACCCTATGAAACCGTCTGGAAGCCCGGCAATGACCATCGCCAGCCTCGCGCGGCGGCGCTTTCTGCGCAGCGCCGCCCTGGCCGCGCCCGCGGTTGCCCTGCCCGGTCTCGTCCTGGCCGCGCCGGCGCCGGCGCGTCGCCTGCGTTTTCACCACACCCACACCGGTGAGAAGCTCGATGTCGTCTACCATGAGAACGGGGCGTATCTCGGCGACGCGCTCGCTGAGCTCAATCGCCTGCTGCGCGATTTCCGCAGCGACGAGACGACCGACATGGATCCCGCTCTTCTCGACTTCCTGCATGCGGCACAGCAGCACCTCGGCAGCGCCGGCACCTATGAAATCATTTCCGCTTACCGCTCACCAGCCACCAACACCATGCTGCGCAAGAACGGCGGCGGTGTCGCCAAGCGCAGTCTACACATGCGCGGCAAGGCCATCGACGTGCGCCTGAGCGACGCCGACACGCAGCACCTTCGCAAGGTGGCGATCGCCCTCGCCCGGGGCGGCGTCGGCTACTATTCCAAGTCCAACTTCGTGCACCTCGACACCGGCCGCGTGCGGCGCTGGTGACAGGCGGCCGCGCCGCCGGCCGTCCCCCACGCGGACAGGCACGCCCGAGCGACATCCAGTAGACTCACTCGCCTCGCCGGCCGCGCCGGCCAGGAGGCCGCTACTGCCCATGCCGCGACAAGGAGCCACCCGTATGCTCGCCGCCATCGGCAGGCTTCTGCTGGGCATGGCGCTGGTCGCGGCGTGCATCCCGGCGGCGCTCGCGGCGCCGACGCGGGTGCCGGTCGTGGCCGCCGCCGCCAGCGTGCGTTTCGCGCTCGCCGATGTCGCCGACGCCTTCCAGCGCGAGACGGGGCATGGCGTGCGCCTGTCGCTGGGATCGTCGGGCAATCTCGCCCGCCAGATCCGCGAAGGCGCTCCCTACGATCTGTTTCTATCCGCCGATCCCCGCTACGTCGAAGACCTGCTCCGCGGCGGCTTCACCCGCGACGCCGGCAAGGCGTATCTGCTCGGCCGTCTCGCCCTCATCGTGCCGCACGGCTCGCCGCTGGCAGCCGACGGATCCCTCGCCGATCTGCGCGCCGCCTTGGCCGACGGCCGCGTCAGGCGGTTCGCCATCGCCAACCCGGAGCACGCCCCCTACGGGCAGCGCGCCGAGCAGGCCCTGCGCCACGCCGGGCTCTGGGACGCCATCCGCGAGCGCCTCGTGCTCGGCGAGAACGTCGGCCAGGCGGCGCAGTTTGCCCTGTCGGGAAACGCCGAGGGCGGCCTCGTCGGCTTCGCGCTGGCGCGCGCCCCTGCGCTCGCCGCGCGCGCGTCGGCGGCGTTGGTTCCGAGCGCGTGGCACGCGCCCCTCAGCCATCGGGCGGTGCTTTTGAACGGCGCCGATGCAATCGCGCGCGCGTTCTTCGACTACCTGAGCTCGCCCGGCGCACGCGCGCTGTTTCGCAGACACGGCTTCGACCTGCCCGGGGACTGACGCCAGCCAGGGGGGACGAGATGGACTGGACCGCACTCTGGCTGTCGCTGCGTCTCGGTGCGTTCACCGTCGTGCTGCTGCTGCCGGTGGGGATCTTCGTCGGGCGCCGTCTGGCCTACAGCGACTTCGCCGCCAAGGGGCTGGTGGAAGCGCTGGTGGCGCTGCCCCTGGTGCTGCCGCCGACGGTGCTGGGCTTCTATCTGCTGACGGTCTTCGGAGCCACCTCGCCCATCGGCGGCATGTGGGAGGCACTCGCCGGAAAACCGCTGGTGTTCAGCTTCGAGGGACTGCTGATCGCCTCGCTCATCGTCAATCTGCCGTTCGCCATCCTGCCCATGCAGCGTGGCTTCGAAGCGATCCCGAGAGAGGTGCGCGAGGCCGCGGCCTGCTGCGGCATGTCGCCCTGGCGGGTGCTCGGCCGCATCGAGCTGCCGCTCGCCTGGCCCGGCGTGCTGACCGCGTCGGTGCTCAGCTTCGCGCACACGCTCGGCGAGTTCGGCGTCGTGCTCATGGTGGGCGGCAACATTCCGGGCGAGACCGAGACCATCTCCATCGCCATCTACGATCGCGTGCAGGCTTTCGACAACGCGGCCGCCGCCGGCATGTCGGCCCTGCTGCTGGGCATATCGGTGGTCACCATCACCCTCACCTTCGTCCTGTCCCGGCGCATCGGGCGACGGCTCGGCTGACGTGAAAGGCCTGCGGCTGGAGCTGCGCCAGGATGCGCCCATTCCCCTGCAGGCGCGCTTCGAGGCCGCGCCCGGCGAGGTGACGGCGCTGGTCGGACCGTCCGGCAGCGGCAAGACCACCGTGCTGCGATCCATTGCCGGTCTCTACCGTCCGCGCGAGGGACGCGTTTCGGTGGATGACGAAGTCTGGTTCGACAGCAGCGACGGCACCTGCGTGCCGCCCCATCGGCGTCGCGCCGGCCTCGTATTCCAGAGCTACGCGCTGTTTCCCCACATGACGGCCATCGACAACGTGATGGCGGCGCTGGATCACCTGCCACCGGGCCAGCGCCGCGCGCGGGCCGCCGAGCTGCTCGCGCTGGTGCATCTGCCGGGGCTCGAAGATCGTCTCCCGGCCAATCTCTCCGGCGGCCAGCAGCAGCGCGTCGCCATCGCCCGCGCGCTCGCCCGCGAGCCGCGCGTGCTGCTGCTCGACGAGCCGTTCTCGGCGGTCGATCGGGAGACCCGCGAACGCCTCTACCGCGAGCTCGCGGCCATGCGCAGGCGGCTGTCCATGCCGTTGCTGCTGGTCACCCACGATCTCAACGAGGCGCTGATGCTGGCCGATAACCTCAGTCTTCTGCACCATGGGCGCACGCTGCAGCACGGCCGGCCCGCCGACGTGCTCGGCCAACCCATCAGCGTGCAGGCCGCGCGCCTGCTCGGCCACCGCAACCTGTTTACCGCCAGCGTCGTCGAGCAACGCCCGGATCTCGGCTTCACCATCATCGACTGGAACGGCCGGCGTCTCGAGGCCGCGTCCCGCCCGCAGTACCGGACCGGCGAGCGGGTGGCGTGGGTGATACCCACCTCCAGGGTCGTGCTGCATCGCCGCGACCGGCCGTCGCGGGGCACCGCCGAGAACCCGGTCTCCGGCGTCATCGTCGAGCACCTGCTGCTCGGCGACACGACCGTCAGCACGCTGCAGGTGGACGACAGCGATGGCGACGCCATCACCTTTCAGGTGCCCTCCCACGTGGCGAGCCGAAACCGCCTTGCAGCCGGCGAGCGGGCCTCGGTATCGCTGCTCGCCGAGGCCATCCATCTCATGCCGCCGGACGCCCCGCCGAGCCCGCCCGCTGCATCCTGAAACGGTGTAAACTCGCCGAATCCGCTCGACAGCCGGCGCGCCGGCTGCCGCGACGCAGCCCGCCAGAGCGCTGCTCGGCCGTCGAAACCGAGCCCGACAACTCACTGACCGGGGGAAAAATAATGAACGCTCGTCAACGGATCACCATCGCCAGCGTGCTGCTGGCACTCGTTGTTGGCAACACGCCGGGGCGCGCCGGGGCAGAGACGACTCTGGAAATGGCCTACATGCCCATCGTGCCGTGCAGCCAGCTGTTCGTCATCGAAGGCATGGGCTGGGCCAAGGACGCCGGCATCAACCTCAAGCTGACGCGCTTCTCCAACGGCCCCGCCATCGTGCAGGCCATCGCTTCGGGGAAGATGGACACCATGTGCTTCGGCATCGGGCCGGCGATGGTGACGCGCGGCAAGGGTATCGAGCTCAAGGTCATCGGTGCGGGTATCGTCGAGCAGATCGCCGTCATCGCCCAGGGTGATCTGGTCAAGTACTTCGACGAGCAACCGAATTCGGCCGCCGCGCTCAGAGCATTCGCGAAAGACAAGGGGCGCAAGCCGAAGATCGCGAGCTTTCCGAAAGGCTCGGTGCCCGATACCGTCACACGTCACTGGATCCTGCGCTCCATGGGCATGAATCTCGACGAGGTGGAGCTCGTCGGCATGGGCGCTTCACGGGTTCAGCAGGCGCTGCTCAGCCGCTCGGTCGATGCAGCCGGCATTCTCGAGCCGATACTCACCATCGTCGAGAGCAAGCTCAAGGATGCCAAGGTGGTGGTGCGCGCCAACGAGATGATGCCGGGCCAGCCGGGCTCGACCATCGCCGCGCGCGAGCACATCATTGCCAAGCACCGCGACGCGCTGGTCAAGTACATGGAGCTGCACATCAAGGCGACGAAGCTTCTCATCGAGAATCCCGAGAAGGCGGCGCCGCACGTCGCGGAATTCGTCTCCAAGGGGCTCGTCGACGTCGCGACCATCGAGAAGTCGTTGAAATCACCGTCATCGAACTTCAAGGCCAATCCCACGGAAATCGTCGAGCAGACCGAGTACATGGCGAATTTCCAGAAAAGCGAGAAGATCAAGACCAAGGTGTCGACCGACGGCCTGTTCGACCTGACGATCTACAGGATGCGGCCAAGAATGTCGGTAACTGACCTGAGACGGAACCACCGAAAGCAAGGACGTCCAGAACCCTGAAGGCTACGACGCGCTACGTACTGTCGGCCTCGGGGCTGGTCGTCTTCCTGCTGTTCTGGGAGAGTGTCGCACGCAGCGGCTTCGTGGAGACCCACCTGCTGCCGCCGCCGAGCACCATCCCGCCGACGCTGCTCTCGGAGATCAAGACCGGCATCTGGCAGTCGATGGTGATCGCGAGCCTGCGCCACTACACCATCGGCTTCGTCGTCGGCTCGTTTCTGGGCGTCACGCTCGGCGTCGCCGTGGCGCTGTTTGCCCGCGTGGAGGCCGGCCAGGCGTGGCTCGCGCGGGTGCTGCGGCCGATTCCGCCGCTCGCCTGGATCCCGTTCGCCATCATCTGGTTCGGAATCACCGAGACCGCGGCCGCTTTCATCATCTCCATCGGCATATTCTGGATCAACTACTTCACGGCGATGGGCGCCGTGCAGGCGGTGGACAAGGATCTCATCGAGGTCGCCAGAGCATTCGGCCATCGATCGTTTCCAGCGCTGCTGCGCAAGGTGATCCTGCCCGGCGCCGCCCCCGGAATCCTGAGCGGGCTGCGTGCCGGCCTCGGCCAGGGCTGGATGACGGTGGTGGCGGCGGAGCTGTTCGGAATCGAAGGCATCGGTCAGCGCATGATGGAGGCGTCGGGTCTGCTCGCCACCGAGGTGGTGGTGCTTTACATGTTCTCCATCGCGCTTCTCTACGGCGTCAGCGACTACGTCTTCGTGCTCATTCAACAGCGGATACTGGCATGGCAAAGGTGATCGAGACGCGCGATCTGGCGGTCGCCTTCGGCAAGGGAGACAGCCCCAATATCGTCTTCCGGCACCTGAACATCGCCATCGAGGAAGGCGAGTTCGTGACGCTGGTGGGTGTGTCCGGCGCCGGCAAGTCGACCCTGCTGAGGGTCATCGCCGACCTGATCCCGGCCTACGAAGGCTCGGTCAAGGTCGAGACCGAGCCCGATCCCGGCAGCCGCCCCATCGCCATGGTCTTCCAGGCAGCGCTGCTGATGCCGTGGCGGAAAATCGATGCCAACGTCGCCCTGGGGCTCGAGGGTATCAATGTCTCCGAGNNGGCGGCCAGCGCCAGCGCATCGGCATCGCGCGCGCGCTCGCGGTGGAGCCGGACATTCTGCTCATGGACGAGCCGTTCGGCGCCCTCGACGCCATCACCCGCACGGCGCTGCAGGACGAGCTGCTGCGCATCTGGCGCGAGACCCGCAAATCGATCCTGTTCGTCACCCACGACATCGAGGAGGCCGTCTACCTGGGCGATCGGGTGCTGCTTCTCGGCGATCAGCCGGCGCACATCGTCGCCGAGTATCCCATCGCTATCGACCGCGCCGAGCGGCGCGAGAGCGAAGCGTTTCTGAAGAAGGTCGACGAGGTCAAGGCGGGCCTCGAGAAGGCCATCGCGCTCACCAACAGCGGTGACAGGAGCGCATAGACCATGGCATTGACATTCGACCAGCGTCCGATTTTCGTCATCGGCTCCGAGCGATCGGGGACCACGCTGATCATGGCGGTGCTCGGCTGTCATCCGAACCTCGCCGTGCCGGAGGTCGCCTGGTACTACCCGCGCTTCCGTCCGTATCTGTTCACCTATGGCGACCTGGCGGACGCCGACAACTTCCGCACGCTTTGCCACGAGATGGCGCATGGGCTGAGAACGCCCTACTGGGGCATGAAGGTCAATCCGGCGACCTTCGCCGACGAGATCCTCGAGCGCGCCCTCGCCTTGGAGCAGAGCTTCGCCGGCATCTACGCGGCCATGTTCGCGCGCTACGCCGAGGAAGCCGGCAAGCCGCGCTGGGGCGAGAAGACGCCCTACAACCTCTTTTACGTCGGGGAGATCCTCGAGGATTTTCCCAACGCCCAGTTCGTCTTCATCTACCGCGACGGGCGCGACGCGAGCGCCGAGTTTCTGGACTCGTCTTTCGGACCCACCAATATCTACAGCGCCGCCGAGCTCTGGCGCATGGGTCAGGAGGCGGTCGACCCGTGGCGTAAAAAGCTTTCCGCCGACCAGTGGCTCGACATCGAGTACGAGAGCTTCGTGCGCGATCCCGTGTCGGGGTTGCAACGTCTGTGTGCGTTCATCGGTGAGGACTATGCCGAGGAGATGCTCGCGTTTCACACCACGCCGACCGCCAAGCGGCGCGGCAAGACCAAGGACAACCGGGCCGTCGCCGAGCCGATTTCGCAGAAGCACGTCGGCATCTACCGGAATCTTCTCAGCGTGCGCGATCAGCGCATCTTCGCCTGGGTCGCCGGCGATACGCTCGCCGAGTACGGCTACGGCGACATCGCCGAGCCGTTACCGCTCGGCGACGACGAGGTCGCGTACATGCAGGAGATGGACGGCCGCAACCGCGCGGCGGCCCTCGACGGACCGGGCGGCTGGATCGTCATGGAGAGCTACAACGACTGGCTCGCGGATCAGCGCGAGGCACGGCGCCAGGCGGGTAAGTGGCGCGCGCTGCCCGAGCCGGCGCCCTTCCCCATCGGTCACAAGCACGAGGAGTATCTCTCCGGCATGCGCGCCATGCGCAAGTGGAAGGATCACTTCAGCATCAAGCGCGAGTACTCGCGCGCAAGGGCGCTGCTCTAGCGGGACGCCGTTGGATCGATCCGCGTCGCGCGGCGTCGACCCCGGCCGGCCTAGTCCCGGGCGCCCTCCACCGGGCAGCGCTGGGCGCGCCAGCGGAGCATGCCGCCGGCGAGATTGGCGACCTCCTCGAAGCCCGCCCTGCGCAGCATCAGCGTCGCCTGGGCCGAGCGTCCCCCGGCCCGGCACACCGCGACCACGGGCTTGTCCCTGTCGAGCTCGTCCGCGCGCTCGGTGAGCTGTCCGAGAGGAATGAGCCGGGCGCCCGGTATACGCCCCAACGGCCCTTCGAACTCGCTCGCCTCGCGCACGTCGACGATCTGCGTATCGCGCAGGTGGTCTTCCAGCCACTGGGGCTGAACTTCCCAGACGCCGGCGAAGGTGTAGGTCAAGGGCGCCCAGGTCGGCTCCTCGATTGCGGCGACCTCCCCTTCCGGTTTTCCGCACCTCATGTTGGCCGGCACGGCGATCTCGAGCTTCTTCGGATGGGCGAGACCGAGATTGTCCATGTATCCGGCGAAGTCGTTCTCGTTGAGCTCACCGCCGAGGCGCGGATTGTACTTCTTCTCCTCGGCGACGCTGGTGGCCGTCAAGCCGCGGTAGTCGTGCCCGGGATAGAGCAGGCACTCGTCGGGCAGCGAGAAGATCTGCTCGTGAACCGAGCGATACATGGTCCGCGAATCGCCCTGCTGGAAATCCGTGCGGCCGCAGCCGCGAATGAGCAGACAGTCGCCGGTGAAGGCCCGGCTCGCATCGTCCATCACGAAGGTCATGCAGCCGTTGGTATGCCCCGGCGTTGCGCGGGCTTCCAGATAATGCCGGCCGAACGCGATCTTGTCGCCGTGCTGAAGATACCGGTCGGCGCCCTCGGCGCCGCTCGCCGCCGACAGCGCGATGCGGCTGGCGGTGTGCTGCTTCAATGACCAGGCGCCGGTGACGTGATCGGCATGGATATGGGTCTCGAGGGTGTAGAGGAGCTTCAGATCCAGCTCTTGCAGCAACGCGACGTCGCGGCGCAGCTGCTCGTAGACCGAATCGATGATCACGGCCTCGCGCGTCTCGCTGTCGGCGAGCAGATAGGTGTAGGTCGACGATTCCGGATCGAAGAGCTGACGAAATATGACCATTGATCGCTCCAACCTTTTTTGCGACGACGACCCGCATAGTATGCCGCATCATGAATACCGCAAAACCGGCCCCGGCGGGCCGGCCCGAGCGCACGCGCCGCGCGCCTTCCTCGCAGACGGCGCCAATCGGGTAGAATCGTGGCGCGCCCCGGGAACACCGTGCACGGCAGCCTGCGGCTCCGGAGCGCCGATTCACAGGGGCTCGACCGTATGTTCGTCACTCTGATCAACCCCTACGAGCTCGGCCGTCAGCCGTTCGGGCTCGCCGAGCCCGCCGCCTGGCTGGAGCGGGCCGGATTTCGGGTGGACTGCCTGGATCTGTCGCTCGATCGCCTCGACCCCGAGGTGCTGGGCCGCGCCGGCATGGTCGCCGTCTATCTGCCCATGCACACCGCGACGCGCATCGCGCTCGAGGCGCTGCCACGCATCCAGGCGCTCGCACCCCAGGCGCACCTGTGCGTCTACGGGCTTTACGCGCCCGTCAACGAGACGCTTTTCCGCGACCTCGGTGTCGGCACCGTGCTCGGCGGCGAGTTCGAGCCCGCGCTGCTGTCCGCCGCCGAGCGCATCCGCGCCGGCGACGGCGCAGAGCAGGTGGAGAACGTGATCAGCCTCGACAAGGTCCGGTTCGTGCCGCCCAATCGCGACGGGCTTCCCGCGCTCACGCGCTACGCGCGTCTCAACCTGCCGGACGGCAGCCAGCGCATGGTCGGATTCGCCGAGGCGAGCCGCGGCTGCAAGCACCTTTGCCGCCACTGCCCGGTGGTTCCGGTGTACCACGGCCGCTTCCGCACCGTGCCCGTGGACGTGGTGATGACCGATATCCGCAACCAGGTCGCGGCCGGCGCGGTGCACATCTCCTTCGGCGATCCCGACTTTCTCAACGGTCCCACCCACGGGCTTCGCGTTGCACGCGCGCTGCACGAGGAGTTCCCGGAGATCACCTACGACGCGACCATCAAGGTCGAGCACATCGTCAAGCACGCCGCGCTGCTCCCCGAGCTCGAGCGCACCGGCTGCCTGTTCATCATCTCCGCGGTCGAGTCCGTCGATGATTTCGTTCTCGATCGCCTCGACAAGAACCACACGCACGCCGACTTCGTGCACGCGCTCGAGCTGGTGAGGCGCACGCGCATCGCGCTTGCGCCGACCTTCGTCGCTTTCACGCCGTGGACGACCCTGGAGGGCTATCGCGAGCTGCTCGCGCAGCTCGTCGAGCTGCGTCTGGTGGAAAGCGTGCCGCCGATCCAGCTTGCCATCCGCCTGCTGGTGCCGCGGGGTTCCTACCTGCTGAAGCTGGCCGATTTTCGCGACTTCGTCGAAGACTTCGACCCGGCCCTGCTCGGTTATCCCTGGAAGCATCCGGATGCGAGGGTGGATACGCTTCACAAGCGGGTGCAATCCCTCGTCGAGCGCTCGGAAAACGAGGGCCGGCCGCGCGCCGAGACCTTCGCCGCCATCTGGACCCTCGCCCACGACGCGCTGGGGATCGAGGTCCCGGCACTTCCCGAGGACCTGGGCGATCCTATCCCGCACCATTCCGAGCCGTGGTACTGCTGCGCCGAGCCCACCGGCCAGCAGCTCGCGAGCTTCTGAGCGTCCCCGGCGCGAAGGCCAGGCGTTAGAATGCAGGCCCAGTCCCCGCACGCAACGGGCACGCCATCGATGAGCATGCGCATACTCCTGATGTTCCTCGTCTGCATCGGCTCGGCCGCCCTCGCCCACGCCGATGCGCTGCGGTTCACCCTGATGGCCGCGAGCGCCGAGAATCTCGGCAAGCCCCACGACATCGTTCTGTCGCCCGACGGCGCACTTCTCTACGTCGCCGACAACGACAACGATCGCATCGTCGTCCTCGACGCGCGAACGCTCGAGGAGCGCGGCGTGTTCGCCGAGGGCGAGGTGTCGGGCCCCCACGACGTGGTGTTCGACCCGGCGGGACGGCTTCTGGTCGCCGACACGCACAACCACCGCATCGCCATCTACGAGGTCGACGGCAGCGGCGGCCGGCTGGTCGGTGCGCTGCAAGGTCCGATGCGGGCGCCCGAGGGCGTCGGCGTGCACCCCGACGGCCGCGTCTTCGCCACCGGTGCACGCTCCGGAAACCTGGTGGTGTTCGACGGCGAGCGGGTGGTCGCGGAGACGGGCGGTTTCTCCGCGCCCCACGACGTCGAGTTCGATGCCTCGGGACGCGCATGGGTGGCGGATGCATCCAACGATCGCATGGTGCGTCTGAGCGAATCGCTCGACATCGACCGCGTGCTCGAGGGCGCACCGTACGCCTTCAGAGGCCCCCGCTACATGGACTTCGACGCCGAAGGGCGCATGTACGTGGCCGACAAGTACAGCCATCAGATCAAGATCATCGCCGCCGACGGCCGGCTGCTTCAGGTGCTCGGCAGCGGTGAGTCCGGCAAGGGAGCGGGTGCCTTCGATCGCCCCGAGGGCGTCGAGATCCGCGGCGCCGACATATGGTTCTCGGACACGTACAACGACCGGATCGTGCGCTATCGGGTGACGCCCCCGTGACACGGCGCACGCTTGCCCTCACGAAACCAGGAGAGATCGATGACTAAAAAGCGGGTCGTGGTGACCGGCGCCAGCGGATACATCGTGCAGCGCATGTGGCCGGAGCTGACCGAGCGCTATGACGTCGTAGCGCTCGACAGCCGCGATTCCACCAGCAGCGGAGAAAAAGTGCCGGGCATTCGCGTGTGCGATCTCACCGAGAGCGACCGCGATCGCTACCGCGAGCACTTCCAGGGCGCCGACGCGGTCATCCACAGCGCCTTCGTGAGTGCCAGGGGCCTGGACGCGACCACCTGGTCCGACAACAGCACGCCCAAGTTCCAAGCCGAGTATGCAAACGTGGGCATGGCCTACAACGTCTATCAGACCGCCATCGAGGAGAACGTCAAAAGAGTCGTCGTGGCGAGCTCCAACCACGCGGCCGACTACTACGAGCGCCTGATCTGGGCCGACCAGTGGGATTGCGTCACGCCCGACATGCCGGCGAAGTCCGACAACTTCTACGGCTGGGCGAAGATCGCCTATGAGTCCCTCGGCTTCGTGTTCGCCACCGGCAAGGTCGGCGGGCGCAAGCTCGAGGTGGTGCAGCTTCGCATCGGCGGCCCCCGCGACAATGCCGACCTGGAAGGTATCGCTCCGGGCGACATCAAGACCATGCATCGCGGCCTCGGCGCCTACCTGAGCAGGCGCGATCAGGTCCAGCTGTTCGTCAGGAGCATCGAAGCGCCGAACATCGAGGACGAGCACGGCATACCCTTTCAAATCTTCTACGGCGTGAGCGGCAACACGCACAATTTCTGGAGTATCGCCAACGCCCGCAGGGTCATCGGCTACGCGCCCGAGGACGACAGCCAGGTGAACTTCGCGGGCCGCATCGCCGAGATCGCGCGAGGATAATGTCGAGATGAGCAACAGGGAACTGGAAGGCAAAACGGCACTGGTCACCGGAGGCTCGCGTGGAATCGGCCGGGCAACCTGTCTGGCGCTGGCCCGGGAAGGCGCGCGCGTCGCGGTCAACTACGTGAGCAATGCGCAGGCCGCCCGCGAAACCGTAGCGGATATCGAGGCCCTCGGTGGCGAAGCCATGATGGTTGAGGCCGACGTTTCCGATCCGGACAGCGTGGCCGGCATGGTGACCGCCGTGGAAAGCGGACTCGGCCCGGTGGATCTGCTGGTGACGAGCGCCGGAATCGCCGAGGCGGAGCATCATTCGCAGATGACGTTCGAGAGCTGGCGACACATGATGTCCGTGAATCTCGACGGCACCTACCTGCCCGTCATGGCAGTCAAGGACGGCATGCTCGACAGGGGTTACGGACGCATCGTGTGCATCGCTTCCATTGCCGGGTTGCGGGCGCGCGGCAGGATGATCACCTACAGCACGTCGAAGGCAGGTGTCATCGCGTTTGCGAGAAGCTGCGCCGAGGCCTTCGGTCCGGCGATCCGCGTGAATTGCCTGGCGCCGGGCTTGATCGAAACCGAGATGGGCGCATCCATGGGTGCGGAGGCCATCAAACGCCTCGCCGACGAGGCCTATCTGAAACGCATCGGGCGACCCGAGGAAATGGCAGAGACCGTGCTGTTCCTGCTCTCGGAGCGCTCGAGCTTCACGACGGGCCAGACCTACGTCGCCGACGGCGGGCGTGCCACGCTGCCCTGACGGGTTTCGACGCAGCCGATCCCGGCGTCAGCGTCCCTTGAACTGCGGCTCGCGCTTCTCCATGAACGCCTGGCGGCCTTCCACGTAATCCTCGCTCGCGAAGCATCGGTCCACGGCGGCCTGGATGGCGTCGAGATCGCGATCGCCCGGATCCCTGGCGAGCTCGGTGAAGACCCGCTTCATGGCGGAAACGGTGAGCGGCGCGTTGGCCGCCACCTTGGCGGCATACTCCTCCACGTGGCGCTCGAGATCGGCGTCGGGCAGCACCGCGTGCACCAGGCCCATCGCCAGGGCCTCGCCGGCGTCGTAGCGTCGCGCGCTCAGGCAGATGTCCCTGGCGTTGGCTACACCGACGACATCCGAGAGACGCTTGATGCTCGCCAGCGAATAGCCGAGCCCGAGCCGCGCTGCCGGCAGGGCGAAGCGCGCACCCTCGGTGCAGAAGCGGATATCGCAGCTGGCGGCGAGCCCGAGGCCGCCGCCGATGCAGTAGCCTCTGATCATGGCGATGGTGGGCTTGGGCGATTCGTAGAGATTCGCGTAGGCGCGCGCGGTGGTGGCATTGTACTGCTTGACCGCCTCGGCGCTGGCGCGCTCGTCCTCGAATTTCGAGATGTCGGCCCCGGAGACGAAGGCCCTGCCGCCGGCGCCGGAGAGCACGATGACGCGGATGTGCGCATCGTCGTTGAAGTCGGCCAGAATCGATTCCGCCGCCTCCCACATCTCCATGGACACGGCGTTGTGCCGCTCGGGGTTGTTGAAAACCATGTGCCCGACGGCGCCCTGTTTGCGCGCCAGCATCTTTTCGCTTGTCGCCATGAGATTCGATCCTGTGTTTTCGTTATCAGTCCGGAACCGGTACGGTGTAGTTGAGCCCCAGCCGTCCGCCATCGACGTAGATGGTCTCGCCGGTCACGTAGCTCGAATCGTCGCTGGCGAGGAAGACGGCCACCGAGGCAACCTCCGAAGGCTCGCCGAGACGGCCGAGCGGCGTTCGCGAGAGCAGCTTTCTGCGCGCCGCGTCGTCGACCATGAGCTGCTTCACCATGTCGGTGGCAATGCTGCCCGGTCCGATCGCGTTGACCCGGATACCCTTGTCGGCGAGCGCCAGGGACATGCTGATCGTGAGCGATTTGACGCCGCCCTTGCAGATCGAGTAGGTGAGGATGTTCGGAAGCGTGATGATCGCCTGTATCGACGACATGTTGATGATCGATCCGCCGCCGCCCTGCGCCACCATCTGTCGGGCCGCGGCCTGCCCGCTCAGGAAGAAGCCCTTCAGATTGACCCGCAGCACGCGATCGTAGTCCTCTTCCTCGAGGTCGAGAATGTCTCCGATGTGCAGGATGGCGGCATTCGAGATCATGACGTCGAGCCGACCGTGGCGCTGCACGGTCTTCTCCACGAGAGAAAACACCTGGGCCTTGTCGCCGACGTCGCAGCCGATGAAGACGGCGTCACCCCCGTCGGCGCGGATTGCCTCGGCCGCCGCCTCGCCTTTCTCGGCATTGATGTCGGCGAGCACGACCCGGGCGCCGTCGCGGGCGAATCGTTGCCCGCATGCGAGGCCGATGCCCTGGGCGCCTCCGGTGATGATGGTGACCTTGTTCTCGACAGACATGGCGCGAATCTCCGCTAGGGATCTGTTTTGACAGGTGTTTCCGCAAAGGCGGAAAGCAACCGGCCGCGGCCAGAATAATACATTTTCGCGGCGCGGCGATAACGGGCGAAGCCGTCGAAGCGCTCGGGCGTTCTCCGCCATTTGATGCGAACGACACGCGCATGTTATGAACGCACATGCAGCGAGCGCGCGGCGGGGACACGGAAAATTCATGAGCAGAGGACGGGAGTTTCTCGAGACGATCTACGCCATCGAGGACAACGCCGAGGTGCGGTCCTTTTACGACGATACGGCCACGCGCTACGACCAGATGCTGCTCTCGGAGATCGGCTACGTGAGCCCGCGGGTGTGCGCGCATGCCATTGCCCCGCACCTCCCGGACAAGCGCGCTCGGCTCATCGACCTCGGCTGCGGCACCGGCCTCGCCGGGCAGGCGCTGGCCGATCTCGGCTACGAGCGCATCGACGGCGTGGATTTCTCCCCCGGTATGCTGGCCGTCGCCAGGGACAGGAACTGCTACTCGAAGCTCGCCATCGCCGATCTCAACGCAGGGCTCGAGATCGAGAGCGCGCGCTACGCCGCCGCCGTCAGCGTCGGCGTCTTCGGTCAGCACGTCGCTCCCGCGGCGCTCGACGAGTCGATGCGCATCGTCGAGCCGGGCGGTCTGGTGTGTTTCTCGGTCAACGAGCGCGCATTCGACGCCTGCGGCTTTCGTGCCAAGGTCGAGGCGCTGAGCGCGTCGGGCCGGGCGACGACGCTGTCGTTGCGAAAGGAAGCCTACCACGTGCGAGAGGGCATCGACGGATGGGTATGTCTGCTTCGCGTGCACGAACACCAGCAACGGGATTAACGGAGAACTGCTCATGCTGNNGCCGGACCCGCAATCCGCGTCGAGGCCGTCGACGCCCGCGTCACGACGCTTGCCGAGCCCGGACCGGCATCGGTGCCGCGCGGATCCTGTGCGCTCGTCGAGGGCCTCGATGCGTGGCTCTCGGGAGCGAGCTTCTCGTTGACCTGCCGCGTGTACGCCACGCAGCTCGCCGCGGGCGGGCAGTCGCTCCTCGCGCGTCTCGACCCGGACGCGAAGCGCGGCTTCGCCCTGATGATCGACGCGCGCGGACGTCTGCTCGGCCGCATGGGCAACGGCGACGGCTTCGAGGAGGTGCAAAGCGAGTCATCGTTGACGGAGCGGCGCTGGTACGTCGTGTGGCTCACCTTCGACGCCGATGCCGGCACGCTCGGCATCGGCTATGCGCCGTTCGGCGCGACGGTGACGGAAAGCGCCGGCATCGCGCTCGGCTCCGCGGCGTCACCGGCCGCGGACGGAGCGCTGCTGATGGCCGCCGCCGATGGGCGCGCGCCGGGCAGCCATTTCAACGGCAAGCTCGAGCGGCCGATGCTCTACGATCGCGCCCTCGGCGAGCAGGAGCTCGCCGCGCTGGCCGCGGGTGATGCACCCGGGGGGGCCGTGGCCTGCTGGGATTTCTCCAGGGAAATCGCCACCAGCCGCATCGTCGACGTGGGACCCGAAGGTCTCCACGGCCGCCTGCTCAACACCCCCGCCCGCGGCATGACCGGCGCCTCCTGGAGCGGTCACGAGATGTGCTACCGCCACGCACCCGACGAGTACGGCGCGATCCATTTCCACGAGGACGACATCGACGACTGCCTGTGGCCGACGGCGTTCGCGTGGACCGTGCCGCAAGGCACGCGCTCGTCGGTGTATGCGCTCATGCTGTCGGCCGGTGACGCCGAGGAGAACGTGCCCTTCCACGTGGTGCCTCCCCGCGGGCGGCCGTCGGCGGATATCGCCGTGCTCGCCTCGACGTTCACCTACACCGTTTATGCCAACCACGCGCGACCGGAGTGGACCGCCGATGCGCAGTGGCAGGCGGCGTGGCGCAGGCAGACGGCGGACTGGGGCGGCTATCCGCACAATCCCGGCGATCATCGCGAGTATGGCCTTTCGACCTACAACTACCACACCGACGGCAGTGGAATTTCCATCGCCTCGTGGCATCGCCCGATGCTCACCGTGCGCCTCGGATATCTCACCTATCCCTACGCCGACATCCGCGCCTCGGGCCTTCGCCACTTCCCCGCGGATTCACATCTGAACGCGTGGCTCGAAGCCAAGGGATACGATTACGACATCATCACGGACTGGGAGCTGCACCACGAGGGCGCCGAGCTGCTCGAGCCTTACCGCGTCGTGCTCACCGGCTCGCATCCCGAGTACCACACGCGCGAGATGATCGACGCGCTCGAGACCTACCGCGACAGCGGCGGCCGCTTCGCCTACCTGGGAGGCAACGGCTTTTACTGGAAGATCGCGCTCTCGCCGGAGAAGGACGGCGTCATCGAGATCCGCCGCGGCGAGGGCGGCATCCGCGCCTGGGCCGCCGAGCCGGGCGAGTACTACAACCAGTTCGACGGAGAGTACGGCGGTCTGTGGCGCCGCAACGGCCGACCGCCGCAGCATCTGTGCGGCGTCGGCTTCACGGCGCAGGGGAATTTTCTCGGCTCCTACTACCGCAAGCGCCCGCAGGCGGCCGATCCGCGGGTGGCGTGGATGTTCGAGGGAATCGACGACGAGGTGTTCGGCGATCACGGCCTGTCCGCCCACGGTGCGGCGGGCTTCGAGCTCGATCGCGCCGACAAGCGCCTGGGAACGCCGGCGCACGCGATCGTCGTCGCGAGCTCCGAGAACCATCCACCGGACGCACCGTGGATCCTGGTGCCCGAGGAAATGCTCACTCACCTGGTCACGTGGCCCGGGGAGCCCGCCAGGGATCTCATTCGCGCCGACATGACGTTCTTCGAGTGCCCCGGCGGCGGCGCCGTGTTCTCGACCGGCTCGATCACCTTCTGCGGCAGCCTGGTGACGAACGGTTTCGACAACGACGTATCGCGTCTGCTCGGCAACGTGCTCGAGCGCTTTCTCGACCCTGCACCGTTTCCCATGCCGACCTAGACGGCCGGCTCGGCGCGGCGCGCTATTTTTCTCTGAAGGCGAGCCCCATGCTCTCGGTCAATGGCGAGAGCATGTAGCTGAGCGCGGTGCGGGCGCCGGTCTTGATGAGCGTGTCGACGGGCATGCCCGGCTGCAGCTGCAGCTCACCGAGCGAGGCGAGCTCCTCCTTCGACACCTCGATGCGCGCCAGGTAGTACGGGGCGCCGCTGTGAGGATCCACCAGCCTGTCCGCCGAAAGATTGATGACCGTGCCGAGGATGATCGGCGTCGAGCGCAGCTTGAAAGCGCTGAGCCGCACGCTTGCCTGCTGGCCGAGAGCCACGTCGTCGATGTCGATGGGGTCGACGCGCGCCTCGACCACCAGGCGGTCGCCGACCGGCACGACCTGGAGAATTTCCTGCGCCGGGGCGATGACGCCGCCCGTCGTCCGTGCCTGCATGCCCATGACGACGCCGTCGCTCGGCGCGCGGATCTCGGTTCGGCGCAGCACGTCCTCGGCCGCGACCAGACGCTCCTCGAGCCCGAAGATGCGCTCCTGGACCTCGCCGAGCTTCGCCGCGACCTCCTCGCGGGCCGACTTCTCCAGCTGCCCGATGCGCAGCCTGGCCTCGCCGATGCTCTGCTCGGCACGCGCCACGTCGGCGGTGAAAAGACCCCTCTCGCCGGCGAGCTCCGCAATCTTGCGCTCGTAGGCGAGCACCTCGTTGCGCGGCACGTTTCCCTGGGCGAGCAGCTTGCGCAGCCCCCGCAGCTCGTCCTCGAGGATGCGCAGCTGACGCTCGCGGGCCACCTGCTGCGCCTTGAGCCCCTCGATCTCCTCGCGAAACTGCGCGATGTTCTGCTCGAGTATCGCAATCTGCCCGTTGAGCGCGTTGCGCCGCGCCGTGAACAGATGGCGCTGTCCCTGCAGCGCCTTGCTCACTTTCGCAATGTGCGCACGAGCGAGCAGCTCGGCCGGAAAGACGATGTCCTCGCGGCCCTCGTGCTCGCTGACGAGACGCGACTGCTCGGCGAGCGCCGCATCGAGCTCGCCGCGCACGATGTCGTACATGGCTCTGGCATGGGTGTCCTCGAGTCGAATGAGCACGTCGCCCTTCGCGACCCTGGCGCCGTCGCGCACGAGGATCTCCTTCACCAGTCCACCTTCGAGATGCTGAACACTCTTGCGGTCGGTCTCGACCACCACGACGCCCGGCGCGATGGCGGCGCTGTCGAGCGACGCGAACGACGCCCAGGTGCCGAAACCGCCGAAGGCTGCGGCGATGATCAGCATGCCCGCCACGATCCACGCGCGCGGATTCGAAGGCGGCGGCGCCTCACGCCGCATCGGCGCGCGCGCCTGCGGAGAAGTCCGTGCGCGCACTACGCCGAGCGCCTCTTGTCGGAGATCGAGACGATGCAGCCCGAGCGCGGGCTCGGAAGCGGCGGCGGCAGGGTGTATCGGGCAATGATCTCGTCGCGCGGCCCGAGCGCCTCCACGTAGCCGTCACTCAGGCACAGAATGCTGTCGACGTCGACGAGAATGTTCGGCCGGTGGGCGATCACGACGAGCGTCTTGCCCTCGCGCCTGAGCCCGCTCATGGTCGCGAGCAGCGCGCGCTCTCCCGGCTGATCGAGATTCGTGTTCGGCTCGTCGAGCACGATGAGCGACGGATCGCCGTAGAGCGCACGGGCGAGACCGATGCGCTGGCGCTGACCGCCCGACAGGGTGTGCCCGTTGGAACCGATGAGGGTGTCGTAACCGCGTGGAAGCCGCAGGATGAAGTCGTGCGCGGCCGCCTTGCGCGCCGCCGCGACAATGGCATCCGCGTCGATGCGGCCGAAGCGCGCGATGTTCTCCGCAACGGTGCCGTCGAAGAGCTTCACTTCCTGGGGCTGGTAGCCGATGTGGTTGCCGAGGTCGGTGCGGCTCCACTCGAACACGTCCGCGCCGTCGAGACGCACCGTGCCCTGCGAGGCCCGCCAGACCCCCACCAGCAGCCGCGCCAGGGTCGACTTGCCGGCGGCGGTCGGGCCGATGACGCCGAGCGCGCCTCCGGGGGGCAGCTGCAGGCTCACGCCCTTGAGAATGGGTGATGCGGCGTCGCCGCCGGGAGCCGTCGCGACGACGCGCTCGAGCTGCACGCGTCCCTCGGGTCTCGGCAGACGCATGCCGGGCTTCTCCGCAGGCACCGATTTCAGCAGGGCCTTGAGCCGGTCGAGGGCCGCGCGCGCGGCCACGAAGCCGCGCCAGTTGCCGACCGCGAGCTCGACGGGCGCCAGCGCCCTGCCGAGCAGGATCGCCGCGGCGACCATCGCGCCGGGTGTGATGAGCTGCCGCATGGCGAGATAGGCGCCGATGCCGAGCAGCAGCACCTGCAGGTAGAGCCGGATGAACTTGGTGCCCGCGAGCAGCAGGCCGGCCCGGTCGCTGGCGCGCGCCTGATGACTCACCGCGGCAATTCGATGCTGATACCAGCGCCGGCGAATGCCGCCGAGCATGCCGAGAGCCTTGAGGATCTCGGCGTTGTTGAGACTCGCCTCGGCGAAGTTGTTGGCCTCGATGGCGCGCTCCGAGGCGGCCTTGAGCGGGCGGCCGGTCAGCGCTTCATTGAGCAGCGCCAGCGCGAGCAGCACGAGCGCGCCGCCGAGCGACGCCACGCCCAGCCACGGGTGCAGAAGAAAGATGACGGCAATGAAGATCGGCGTCCACGGTGCATCGAGCAGCGCGAGCAGTCCGGCGCCGGTAAGAAAATGGCGAAGCGTGTCGAGATCCTGCAGCGCCTGGGCGCGGGTCGAACCCGGCGCACCGATGCTGCGCTCGAAAACCGCCGCGAACACCCGATCCTTGAGAAGACCTTCGAACCTGACCCCGGTGCGCACCAGCACACGCGCGCGCACGGCCTCGAGGAGGCCGAGAACGAGCAGCATGAAGCCGGCAAGGATGGTCAGCATCAGCAGCGTCGACTCGCTGCGGCTCGAGAGCACGCGGTCGAACACCTGCAGCATGTACAGGGGCACGACCAGCATCAGGAGATTGAGAAAGAAGCTGAATACCGCGGTGGCCGCGAACGCGGAGGCGCACGCGGACAGAGCGCGGCGAATCTCGGAGCTTTTTCTCGTCACGTACCGATACCGTCCCAGGGCACATTCGCCGGCCGAAGGTGGAGGGCCGGCGCAAGCTGCCCTCAGCCGAACAGCTCGCTCGCGTCGGTTACGCCCGAGACGCCCACCACGAGCGCGGAATCGCCCGTGTCGAAGAGGACCAGCGTATCGTTGCCCTGCGCCCGAATGTCGGCGACCGCCATGCCGTCGGTGATCGCCATGCGGTCACTGCCCGGCGTGAAGTCCGCGATGGTGTCCTTGCCCGAGCCCGTGGCAAAGTTGATGATGTCGTTTCCGCCGCCGCTGACGATGAAATCGTTCTCGCCCGTGCTGTCGAGCACGTCGGCGTCGGCGGTGCCGATGAGCGGATTACCGTTCACGGTGACCGTGGCCGTGGCTTCGCCGCCGTTGCCGTCACTGACCGTATAGTCGAACGCGCCCGGCGAGAGCGAATTAGGCCTGAAAAGGATGTCGCCGCCGGCGCTCAGCTCGACGCTTCCGTTGACCGCGTTTCCAACGCGCGTGATGACGAGCGCATCGCCGTCTGCATCGGAGTCGTTTCCGAGCAGCGTCTGCGCGGAGATCACGAAAGCGCCGATGTCGTCGGCGGCGTTGTCGATGCTGATGTTCAGTACGTAGTCACCGGGCATGACGCCGCCGTCGTCGAAGTAGCCGGGAAAGCCCGGATCGTTGTCAAACGCCGAGACCGCCACGTAGTAGGTGCCGCCCGATCCGGCGTCCGTGTACTCCAGGTAGGGATCGAAGGGCGAGCTCGATCCGCCGCCGCCGAGATCCGTCCCTGCATTGTCGCTCTCGGCGAGCACGGCGCCGCTTTCGTCCATCAGGAACAGCTGGGCGTTCATCTGACTACCCGTGACGTAGGCGTGATCGATGTCGAGGATGAGCTTCTCGCCGGCTTGGAGCGTGATGGCGTAGAGGTCCACGTCGTTCGCCGCGGGACCGAAAATGGGGAAACTCCCCGAGATGGTTCCGTGGATCGACACCCGCGGCAGGGCATCGTTGCCGACATCGCTGCTCGGCGCGATGCGGAAGCTCGCGCGATCGATGACCTGAGCGGACGTGGACAGCGGAATTCCATTCGGATCGTTCGGCTCGACCTCCTGAATCGGATCGTTGACCATGTCAACGAGCACCGTGTCGCTCTCGGCCACGGGAGGCGCGTTGATCGGGGCGAGCGGCAGCTCGTCGGTGTAGCGGATTTCAAAGCGCTCGAAGCTTTTCACGGTGAGACCGATGGACTTGAAATGGAAGGCGTGCTGCTTCCAGTGTTCTCCCGGCAACGCCAGGAACGCCTCGAAGGCGTCGAAGTCGGCCTGCAGCTCGGCCGTATGCTCGGCGTGAGTCACCTCCAGGACGATCAGATCGTTTCCACGGCCGCCGTGGTAGAAGTCGCGCGCGCCGTCGTTCTCCGAAAGGGAATGCACGACGGTGTCGTCGCCTCGACCACACCAGACCCGGTCATCACCGGCGCCGGCATGTACCTCGTCGTTACCGCGACCGGCCCAGATCCAATCGCCGCCGTCACCGCCGTCGATGACGTCGCGACCGCGCCCTGCCCAGATGAAGTCGTTGCCGCCGAGGGCGTCGATCCTGTCGTCGCCGCGGCCGCTGAAGATAAAGTCCCTGCCGGAAGTCCCTGTCAGCTCGTCGTCACCTCTCCGCCACCGGCTCTTGCAGGACATCGTACCGCTCCCCCTTCCGTTCGACACGCGACGGTCGGTTTCAACGCCCCTCGACGTTGCAACCCTTTTGAAAAATATAGGGAGATGTCGGATCTGTGACGAGTGCACCTTTTTGAACTGTGACCCAGTGTGCATATCGTGCTCAAAAGGAACTTCACATAGGAAATTGCGTCACGCTGATCGCCGGCCGTGACGACCCGCGTTCATATCTTTTCACACCCGCTTGGTCCGCGCATGAGGTATCGACTTCCTAGTCCGGTGCGGGAAAAGCACGCGATTATTTTTTTGCAATTTCGCCATCGCCTGCAGGAGAGACAGCACCGCGCCGGAATCCGTTCCGGCGCGGTGCACGATATGAACGCTCAGCCTGCCGCTGAGCCCGAAGGGGCGAGCACGGAAGATGCAAGCGCCTGGCGCTTGCGCCCGGCGGGCGGCGCGGNNGCCAGATCGACGCCTTCGAGCTCGTCGCTCTCGCTGACGCGGATGCCGATGGTCGCTCTGAGCGCGAGCCATACCAGCAGGCTCGCCACGAAAACGAATGCGAAGATGGCGGCGATGCCCGCGAGCTGACCGCTAAGCGTCGCTTCCTCGTTGGAGAGCAGCACCGCGAGCATGCCCCAGATGCCGGCCGTGCCGTGCACGGAGATGGCGCCGACCGGATCGTCGATACCGATGGCGGTCGCCAGCAGCGGCGTCGGTGTGTTCGGACCCGCGGTGATGGCGACCAGCCCGGCGAGGGCGCCGTTCAGTGCCATGGTCAGATCGGCCTTGCCGAACTTCAGGCGCGCCAGCACCATCGCCGCGACGAGACCACCGGCCGCCGCGGTGTTGGTGTTCAGGAAAACCGTCGCCACCGCGTCGGCGGCGCCCTTGCTGCTCATGGAGAGCTCGGAGCCGCCGTTGAAGCCGAACCA